>Ga0115006_10002402_pt1 | contig 12287 bp, 9 predicted proteins | sample ArcOceMetagenome_3_FD_88943 | JGI IMG/M metagenome (GOLD analysis project Ga0115006, IMG submission 88943) | Marine eukaryotic phytoplankton communities from Arctic Ocean - Arctic Ocean- Svalbard ARC20M Metagenome | ecosystem: Environmental > Aquatic > Marine > Oceanic | place: Arctic Ocean...
CTCGTTAGGCCCGGCAGGCGACTGCCCGTGCAAGGACTAAGCGAAGGAAGTCTTGGTTTCCGTGACAGGTTCAAGTTACCCGCGTGGCGGCCCGGGGGTCCTCGAGACTTTGGACTTTGGAGGCCAAGACACCGTGTGACCATGCTGCGTCCGAACCGTGACCCTGTGACAGTGTAACCGTGACCACTCGTTTTGTTTTTTTCTGCTGCACTTATTTTGTGCTTCCGTTGGTCGTCCCGCACCCCGGTCCGCGGCGGACCCCATGGCTGCGGCGGCCGTGGGGGCAGGGGGCGGTGCGTGATGCAAGCGGATTGAAAGGAAGTGACAATCAACACGGGGCCTTCCTGTCGCCGGCGTTCGGTGTCATACAGACCCCGCAATGCCGCAGAAGCAGAAAAGGGAGTCTCTGGACGCCATGATGGCCGACGACCTTGATTCGTACAGCAAATCGCTGCAGACAATGGGGGTGGAAGAGGGATACTCCCTGTTCCCCAAATCTGACTACCAACAAGATGGTATACGCATTCTTGATCCGCGCGAGCTTTCCTGCACGCAGTGGAGAAGTGAGAGCGAGGCGCGTTGACAACTGTGCACGCGTGCAGGGTGGGAGCCATTCCTGCCAACGAATCCGCTGGCAGGCAGCCGCTTTGAGGGAGTTGCCATCGCCTTTCAAACTCGGCGCCGTCGCCTCGACCATACACGCGGTTTAGCCCCTAATGCACACCCGCCACCGCGACGCTGCCAATGCTGTTACGGCCACTCTATGCTGAATGCTTGGTTTTTGAGTGCTTGCAGACAAGAGCACCCTCCACGGGACCCTAGACCATCTCAGCCGCATCCTGTCCAACCGCACGCTTCGGACCCTAGCAAGACATGGCATATCGGGCGACAAGACAGGCATGGGCTCGAACTCCAAAGGGTTTGTGCTGATAGACGAGGAAGATCTCGAGTATATCGCCGACATCGTTGAGCCATCAAAAGAGCAGATCCAGCGATTCTTGCGTGCCGAGCGACGCCGCATCTTAAACGACACGGGGCTGCAAAAGGACGATGGGCACCCAAAAGAGGAAACAGAAGAAGCCGCTGAAGACGAGGAGAAATCAGAGGAGGAAGACTATAGACGCGCGATGAAAATTCTTCGCCAGCTTAGGGCATCGCCAGGGGTCATTGCGGTCTGCTTTGTTGTCACGGGAACTTCTTCATCGGTTTTCTACAGCCCGAATTTGGAAAAGAGAGAAGCCTCCATCACTCTCTTCCGCCGCGTGCTTGCAAAGGCAATCGGCCTGTCCACAGCAGAAGTTAGCGTAGGAAAGATCCAGGACACTACAAGTGGCGTGTTGACGGAATGCTGCGACATAGAGGTGGGCATGTTCTCCGTGTGCTGTTTGTTTCGTGTGTGTATCGAGTAGATCAGACTGACCGGGGGCTAACAGCCTTGCGGACACTTCACTGCAATGCCTTGATGATTGTGTATGTATCGCACAGATAACCATTTGTACCCTGGATACGGCTGATGCCAACACTATATCTGAGAAACTTCGCGAGTTGATGGCGACAGATGACTTGGGCAACATGCTGGTCAAGAAAGGCATCAGCGTGGTAAGGCACAAGCCGCCCAGCGCCCGTGTTTTCCCCCGTATTGATATGTCACCCGATGGTTGTCGACAGGAAAACTGACGATGGAAGAAATAACAGCTTTGCAAACTTCGACGAGGCCCACACGTGTTTGCTTATGGACAGGGCTACGACTTGATTCAGCGAGCGATTGGAGAGCCGGCTGCAGATCTCATGCAGAGCATGGCTCGGTGGGAGTGGCAGCTGTCAAAAAACAGGATCAGGCGTGAGAAGATCTTGCGCGAACGCGAGGCAGAACGGGCCCGGCGAGAGGCTGCAGAGCGCGCAGCTGAACGGCGCAAGTGGAGCGACGAAGCCCTTGACGCTGCGATGGAAGAGCCAGCAGACCAGGCAGGCACTCCAGAGGCAGCGACTGTGCAAACAGAGGTGACTGCGAACGCGGGACCAGAGAGCAGTCAAGTCACCACGCCGATGACCACCCTACCAACCCCCTCAGAAACGCCTGCGCCAGAGCCGCTCGTGTCAGTGCATGACGACGAACACCAGCTAGTCCCGCCTTCCCACCGCGCTGGTTCGGCAACCTTATCGCCGACGGACACGGCCAGGCCGCTGAAGCCGCTCAAAAAGAAGTTTAAAGTGGGCCAGGGCGATACGTTGGAAATGTCAAAGGCGAGTTCATTCCTCACGGAGTTTGACCAAGAATATGAGCCGCACGGCTTCAAGCTGCAAGACCCAGCCCTGCGCCCTGCAACTGCAATGAATGTATATGCATCCGACCCTACCCCCCGCGGCGCGTTTTCTCTTCACGAGCACCGCCTCTGCATGCACTGCTTTCCCGTTCGCTGCTTGTGTCGTCACACGCAGAACATGCCGCGTACCTGATCATATTAGCTGCACTTGTTTGTGTATTTGACGGGAAGGCTGTGGAATGTTGCAGGTGCGCATGCAAGAGTATGCAAAGGAGCAGGCGACCCACGTGTTTGATAAGACACGGCGCGCCTCGTCTGTTCCGCCTCTAGCACCAGTGTGGGCTCCCAAAAAACGCCAGCATGCAGGCAGTACCTACACGCTCGCTCTCAAGGCACGTGGGCTTCCATCCAGCCCCATTGCCCAACAAGAAGACACTGATGAGCATCGCCATCGGCTGCAAGAATACTTTCGAGCTTCTCTTCATAATAAGCGCTGTCCGCAGAAGGGAAAGATGTCGGAAGAAGCCAAACGCGAATTGGCCGTGCGAAAGCAGTCACAGCTCCAGCACCTGCATGAGCAGCGCGAGGTTTGTCGCTGACCAGCCCACCCTTCTGTAGGCTTCTTGCAGTCAAGTCAAAATAGTCTGGCATGCGCAGTAGACTAGATGTCTAACTCAATACTCGCGCTTGCACACACAGAAAGAGCGACAGCGGCAAAAGGAGCTCAAGGAAAAAATCGCAGAACGCAAGCGATTGCAGGCGGAAATCAATGGTGCAAACGCTTCAAGACGATCCAAATCTCCAAAGGCTCGCAAGAACGTCCACGCGGAAGACAAAGAGGCCAGCAGCCAGAGCGGAGAAAAGACGTCGAAGCCACTCGCCGCGCCACCGCAAAAACAAGTCACGCGCATCCGTGCTGCGAACAGGGATGACGAAGAAGGAGATCAAGGTCAGCATGATACTTTCAAGCGCAGTGGCAAACACTCGGCGAGCTCGAGTGCACCGGAGAGCGCAAAGCCCTTCAAAAGTCCGAATACTGAAGGGCTGGACCACCCCGTGAATCCTGGAGAGGGTATTGACATGCATGAAAGCGAGACAGCTGTAGATGATCATGCCATTGGCGCCTGCGTAGATGCTCCCAATTCGAGTTTTGACAGTAGCTTTGATGAAGGCTTGGGGGAAGTGGTTCGGGATGAGCAAAGGCTCACATGTAGAAGCGATGGGCTGGAGTTTGTAAATGAGGAAGCGATGCACCTGCCAGAAAATGAAACAATGGATGCCGAGGAAATGCAGATCCACGATACGCCACAGGAACGAGACGGGGAGGCCGTTAAATGGACAAAGGAAAAAACAGAGGCAGAGGCAGCCAGTCATATTGCAGAGTTTGATGACGACGCACCGACTGCATCTTCACCGCCGGGCAAACACATCATTATTCGCAAAGCTCCGGCGAAGAAGGGCCCGGCAGCCAAAACGAAGAAGGCGAAACACAAGGCAATGTCAGACTCTGAAGCACCTATGGCATCCACGGTTAAAGCATGGACACCTGGGGGTTCACCACTCTCGCCTGGCCATGTCGGATCCAGCGACACGGGAGATCCATTGTCCGCAGCGGCTGACGATCCAGGCGCGCTTGGATCAGCCACGCTGGACAGCCCACCGTCCCCTATTCGTGGCGCATTTGCGGCTGCAGTGATGGCCAAGAGACTGGGAAAGAAGGCTCAGCATAAAGCCAAGCGAAAGGGCTCGACGGCGGGCATATTCAAACGGAAGGAGCAGGAGGTTAAAGAGGGCGACCCCGCTTGGCATGTGGCGCAGATCGTGAGCTCGAGTCTCCATTCTGTCGACCCGAACTTTGCGCCTATCGTATCCAACCTAAATATGGAAAATGAACAGGCGCTCTTGGGCGGATGGTCGCCTGAGGGTACCAGGGACTTACGTGGCAAGCTCGTCTCCATCAACGAGCATGGTGTCAAAAACTGTTACATGTGCGAAAATTCGCGTACGATGAACATTGAGGACTTGAGTGACGCTGTTCTACAGATGATGAACGTCGCACACATGCCACAGAGCGGAGAGATCGATTGTCCTCACTGCTGCGGCATCATGCCGCAGTACCGCAGGGTGCCCCTCAACATCAACAACGACAGGTGGAAGCAAGAGAAGGACGATTGGAATCCGCCCATCTACGATCCGGAGCCCGGCGAGGAGCTCGAAATCTATCACATCAATGAGCTCATGGACCGGCGCAAAACCAAGCCTACTGCCTCTCCTCGTGACACTGGCATTACAGCGCTGGAGATCAATAGCGAAGACATGTCTTTTTGTGTGGCAGACGCACAGGGCAAGGTCGCGGAGCTGGATCTGGCAAGCGGTGATATCACAGGAAGGTACCTCGAGAAATCAGGCAGCACAGTGCACTGCTTGTGTTTGGTTGGTGACTGCATATACATGGGCCTGGACCACGGAGTGCAAGGGGTCAAACTAGCGCCCAGTCCACAGGAAAGCCAGCTTGGGCGCAAATTTGTGGGGCAAAAAACCGTCTTATGTCTTGCTGCCAGCCCCGACCAGCGTCTCCTTATTTCGGGGTCAAAGGACTGCACGACCTGGGTATGGGACTTGCGCACCGGCCGGGTGCTCACGTATCTGCCGCCCATTGACGCCCTTGTCCCCCCTCCTCTCCGGCATCTGGCGTCAGAGATGGGCGTCACGAAAAAGCGCTTTTCTTTTGCATTTAGACAGCATCGCGAGGCGGTTTCGTGTGTAGCAGCCTTCGGCGGCGGTATGGTCACGGGTAGCTGGGACGGCACAGTATGTGTGTCGTTCCTGACAGGCTACAAGGACCGCGTCGACGACCAGGTCTTGGCGCCCCTGGTGGACAGACATCTTGTCCCAACACGAAAGACCCTCAAGGATCTCCAGCAGGATACCAAGCAGCAGCGAGCGGCGGCGGACAGGGAGACCAACAGGAAGAAGAACAAGCTCTTGATGCAGGCGCTCAGAGAGACCGAGGAACAGATGGCCACGGTAGGAGAGCAGGTAAAAGCTCTGGCCCAAATTGAAAAGATTCGTGTGCCGCGCCTGAAAAATCTGAACGGATGCCGGCGATTCCTGCACGACTCACGCGTTCGTGGGCGTGTCCTGAGTGTGACACACGCCATCATCAAGAGCGGCGCGCACGTCATCTTTGCTGCCTACTCCGACGGCGCAGTGTGGCAGTGGGATATCCTTACCATGGCGCCAATGTGTGTATATCTGCACTACGCTGCAGCCAGTTTGTCGAGCGTCACGTCTGATGACGTGCGCCTTTTCACCGGATATAGCGATGGCACGATCAAGCTTTGGCCCATCCACCAGGACCCTCGAGGAGAGGCCGGTGATAAACCCAAGTGCATTTTTACGTCGCGCAATTTTGCAACCTTGGTGGGCCATTCGGACCACATTGTCAGGCTCTCGGCCATGCAAAACTTGCTGGTGAGCGCTTCCCTTGATGAAACAGTGCGTGTCTGGGATATGGCCGTCTGCCTCGACTACGTCTACGCGTCACTGCAGGCGGAGGATGCCGACATTGCCGACGACATGGGCGAAAATCTGTTCTCGGATCCTTCTCTGGTAGGAAATGAGGCTCCATCTCGTCAGCAGTCGCAAACAGACCTGCGAGATTCCGCCGCATCATCAGCCATGCCACAGGCAACGAAAACAGGGTCGCATGCCAGCTCTTTGAGTGGCGGCCCCCGCAGTCTCGGCATCATGTCCCCGGGAGCGTTTTCTTTCAAGCTGGGCAAGTCGGGTAGCCAAAAGTCCCACGACACCGCCATCTCTTTTGCATCAGGCGAGCACGATCTGGAGCCACATTTCTTTACGGTAAGTGCGTGTACATGCGCTCGACGAATACGTGCCGGGATGCAAACTCGCTCGGTTTTGCGGGAAAGATTGATATTGATCCAAATCTGACTCCCCGCACCCCAATCCCAACACAACCACCTTTCACCAGGATCCCTCCTACTCGCAACCTGTCGAACCCCACGCGGATCTGCTGGAGATGACGTCGGCTGTCGAGCAACTTGCTGACCGGTCTGTACTCCATCCTGAACCTCCATCCTGAACCCCAGACACTCTCACAGAATCCTTGCGACATTTGTGCCTGCGCCTGTGCCGGCTGATGTTCACTCTGAGGCACTCCCACTTGGCGCTTGTGCTGTTCAAGGACTCGGCGTGCGCTCACAATCTGACAATCATACGCACAAAACAGGCTGACAACCACGTCATTGATGGGGCAAGAGGTCCTGTTGAGTAACCGCGCCCTGCTGCACCCAGCCAAGCCCAAAACCTCTGTTCCGAAGGCGAAATAGCAACGACTCTTCTGTCGCGAAATAGTTGATCCTAGGACGGCGCCTGCCCGTTATTGTTTTCGTGTTATTCTTTTCTCACTCCTGCCGGTAACTGTATTGTATTAATGAACGTGATTTTCGGTGCCTTACGAGCGCCAAAGCCCGCTGTCTTATGTTGGATCCTCGAAAATCCTTTCCCTTGTAAAGGTTTTCCCTACGTGACAGTAGGTGTGTGCGGAAAGGGTTTTCCTATGTGACAGTAGTTGTGTGTGTATGTATGTGTGTGTGTGCGTGTGCGTGTGTGTGTGTGTGTGCCAGTGGTTGCTAAGGGGAGATGTCTCGCTCACGCACACAGGCGAATTGCAATAACCTCGCTCCTTCCCCTGCCCGCGGGGCAGGAAAGACAAGCGGCAAGTGCTTGGTTGCGAGTATTCCCGTTGCGCGGATGGTAGTACGCCTCCCACTTCAAGGATTCCACCTGTTTCATCTCAAAAAACCAAGGCCTGCCGGGGGGCGCCGCTGGCGCCATGGAACCTCGCCGGTCCTCTCACCTTGTGTGGCATGGCGGCGTCGTCCCAACGCCAGCTCCATCCATGTCCACCTGTGTCCACGCCGGCCGATTTCGCCCGATCCTTTGCAGATTCTCGCGGGGCTACCACGAGTTATCCCGACAATTGCATCTGGCAGCGCACGGATGCGCCAAACGAGCCCGCCGCGGGTCAAACCGCTTCAGTTATGCGGACCCCGCTTGCTCGTGGACGACGCAATTGCTCGTAGAACAAGCGCCGGCATCGAAACATGTGGAAATGCTCATGCCGTGTGCCAGGCAGAACAAGGGCAAGCTGCAATTTCCCTCCAATCGCCCCCCCCCCCCCCCCCCCCCGGCCCCCGGTATGTTTGTGTTGGGGGGGGGGGGGTGCTCGAGCGATGCGGGACATGGGGAGCTGCCGCCGCATGACAGAGAGAAGGGGTCCAACACCCGAGGCGAGCGCACAGGGATTCTGCTCCTGCCCTGTCGCCCCACCGCGAAAGCACCCCCCTCTCCGTCCGTCGTCCTCTCCCTACCACCGCCCGCCCAGACGGCATTCCGTGCGGCCAATCCAATTGCACAGGCATCCCAGGCATGCCGCTGTGTGTATTCTGCGACCAATATCCCTCGCAGTCCACGGCGACCCAGCAACACAACGTACTTTGTGCTGAATCTCTCGGGCTCTTTTGATCTCTTGCACTCTTGCAACGTAGAGGTCGAATGCTCCGGCTAATTAGCTGTTCAACATATTCCTCACAATCCTCTTGCAACGTAGAGGTCGAATGTTCCGGCTAATTCGCTGTTCAACACGTTCCTCACAATTTGCAAAATTCTCCTGCGCTTTTCAGCCCAACCTTCTTTGTGAGGGGTTGGACGTCTTCGAGCGCCTCGCTTAGTGCCTTGCAAAGCCCGTGGGCGGATTATTCGTCACGTCAAGCGCCTGGCATCTCCTGTTGCGGCACCACACGCACGCAGTCGCAGGGTGCCATCGCTTCCCACCCCGCTCTCGTCATACCCTGGCTCGCCGGAGAGAGGTTCGCCGGTAAAATGGCCGCCGATTTTTGCGCCGATTTTTGACGATGACATGACGGAACACGTCAACACACACCCGTTCGACGAGCATTTGATTACCGCACTTGATTTGATTACCGCACTTGAATTACCGGTACCCCTCAACGGCGGACCCCACACCACCCACACCCGCCGGCGCGTGACGCGATGGGAGAGCGTGTTCAGGGAGTCTAAGGGCAGGGAGTCTGAGGGGCTCGCCGTGCAGACGAGCGCCATGCTTCCGTCCTTTATTTGGCGGGTCGGCAAGGTGGACGCGCCGGCGGCAGGCTCGCCTGCGCGCAAGGGCAGGGCAGGTGCCGGTGCGAGCCGCCCCCCCCCTTCGCCCTCGGCGTCGGGCAACGGCCAGGTGCACCGCCAGCCGCAGCCGCAGCCCGAGCACCAGCACCACCAGCGTCAGCAGCAGCAAAGCCCGCATCGCCCGCAGCCGAACGTGGGCTGGCAATCCCCACAGCATCACGTCCAGCACCAGGTCCAGAGCACAAACGCGGCCCACGTCGCAGCTGCAGCCGGGCGCGCGACGAGCTCGCACAGCGACGGGAGGACTGCAGTGCAGATCAGGGGAGACCGCATCAAGGAAGCCATCCTGATTCGCTGCCTCCGGTCGACGTCGGGCAAGCCAAATTCACCAAAGCGCAAGTTGCTGATGGAAAAGTTTTCCACCTCGCGGCTGGGAGACATTTCGTTTGTGCTGAGCGGCGCCCCGCACGAGCAGGCTGGGGAGGTTGCAGACGCGATTGCCGGGGCGGTTGCAGAAGCGCTCGCTGTCATTCTCGCTTCTGACGAACCTTGCGGCTGGGCCCTTTCCCGCGAGGGCACAAACTACGCTCAGTCGTCCCCATACACTTCTCAGCACAGCAGCGTGAGTGCGGACAGCGCGGACGAGGCTGCCGCTGCACACTCCCGCGCCGCATCTGCCGGCAATGTTGGACGATGCGCGCATGATTTCGCTGCGACCACCAGGGCGGCCGTCCAGCGGACTGTGAGCGCGGACCACGTTAAAACGCCAAAGGTGCTGCAAACGAGGGTGCCCACAGCAAGAGAAGACCCGTCACGTTCGGCAAAGACGCCAAAGACTTTGAAGGCGAGCGCGAATGAGCGTCCTGTCACCACGGTCTTGCTTCCTCCTGTCCTCCCCGCACGTATCCATCCTCGCGCTTGTTCTCTGACCGCTTTCGCCTCTGCCTTGCTTCCTGCTCACCCTCGCACGCGAATCCTCCACACAAGAATTAACTTACTTGTCATTTGCCTGCGGCAGAATCGTGTGACGGCGACAGCAAAGGTGTTTGAAAAGTTGGGCAGTGGAGGCGCTGTTCCTGTACCCGCGCACAGCTATATGCAAACTCCCCGTGTTTCCACCCGAAAGTCACCGCCAAACGTGAAGCCACGGCTCGCTGGGCACGCTGGGCCAGAGTTTGCTCAGCAGGAGAAGCAGCACAGTGATGGGACAGCAGCAGAGGTGCTGTCACCCGTGAGAATGGCCTCGGATGGGAGCGAAGACAAGGACTCTCCCTTCACGGCCTTTTACAAGCAAGTCGGGCTGACACCTGCGGGCAAAGGTACAGGGCGGTCGCATCAAGACAACGCCTCAAGCATGATCCAAGACCTGAAAATTTTCAGTAGCCCGGGCCCGCGTTCGACCTGCAACGTGCCGGCCTTGCAAATCTCTGGTATAGCATCCCGTGCTTGAGCGCCGCCTAGTGCTTTGGGGCGTGCAAACTGACTTGTGTGCCCAATCACAGATTCACCCGAGCCTGAGTCGGATGATTATGGATGTGAAGTACCTTTGATTGAATCGCCAGACCTGGCAAGCGTCCAGACAACGGCGCGCGGCAATGCAGCATATGATGCCAATTTCATGGAGGTGCCGCCCTTGATTGGGCATGGACAGACAGCAGCGTACCTGTCGCCGCGAAACTTTAATGCCAACCACAATGGATCTCAGGACGCCTCAGTTTGGTCGCACTATCAGAAGGTCCCGTTCCAGAGCAGCCGCGTGCGTGCGCCGCATGCATTGCGTTGGATGCCGCCACTTCATTCTGTGCCATTTCTGACATAGGCTGCGCGCAGGCGGCACGGTCGCCAATGCAAACACGGCCACTTTCGACCAACAACTATCAAAGGCTGGGGTTGCAGAATGTTGCTGACCAAAGCGTCTGTTACATGTGATTCACGATCATGATGATGCTGCGGGGGGCACCGGGCTGCTGGCAGTCGTATGAAAACTTTCGATGGGCAGTGAATAAAATTGAAAACGGGGGAGGCGTGTTGAATGGTTCTTGGCTCCAAGAAACTACACCCCCGCACACAGTAAGCCCTGCGCCCTACGCTCTGCATATTTCAACGGCTACGGTATGTTGTGTAATGAGGGTTGGAATCTCACAGGCTCTGAAACGCTCAGATGGAGCTCAGGCTCACACTCGTCCCAATGCTTACCTGCGCCCGCTGGCAGTTGTGAAGAAAGCAATTCATTCGAAGGAGGTACATTAAGAGAAGCAAAATGCCCACAAGTTGTACACTAGTACCGGTAGCAAACTACCGCCTGCCCGCGGCTTCTGAGAGCGACTGTGTCAAAGTACCAAGCGAGCCTAGATGGGCAAAGAGCTCTGCGCACCCGCGCTCGTCGAGTCGCCATTGCCCGCACATTGCATGAGCTCTTGCGCCCGCTCATGTAGTGCATCCTGGAGAATAGGGTGCTGTTCGCACAAGAGCGTCATGGTATTCCGCGTCATCTTCCACGCTTTCGCTCCCTTAGCGCCTACCCGCACCGTAGACAGCGATTTCCCGGTGAAGAAGTGGGTGACCAAGCCGAGGACGCTGCCCGCAGCAAAGGTGGCCATGGCCTTGGTCTGGGATGCATCCTCAATCTCCACGCAGCCGTCGCACAGCACATAGAGACCAATGCTGGTGCTCCCCGCCTCCACCAAGACGGCTCCGGGCTGCAAGGTTTCCAAGGTGAAGCACACCCTCAATTCGTTGAGCAAGTCGCTCACATCAGTGGGCGAGCAGGGTTCCGGAGCCGAGTGGTCGTGCTGCATGGACGCAAGGGAGTGCAAGATCTGGTCGCAAAAGCCCACCATATGCAGGCGCTCCGCACTCTCCCATTCTCCACTCTCCTGCTCCTCGTCCGTTTCACCTCCAGCCGGCTGCAATCTGTGCTCAAGAGGGCCGGGCGAGCGTCGATTAACAGTCCATCCCTGCCGATTCATGCGCTCGGCCCCGATCTCCCGGAGGCGCTCGAACAATTGCGGGAACCGCTTGGCCACCATCAACACATCCCGCCGCGAGAGCGAGTATACCTCGACGTCATCCACAGCTACCGCGTCCGCCATCCGATCACATGCAAAGATGAGGGCAATTTCGCCGATGAAGTCGCCGCGCGAGCGGCGGGCCTTGACAACCCCGTCCACCAAAATGTTCACGTGTCCCGACTGCGCCCCGAGATACCCCGTTACCCTCTATGCACCGACCTCAGCAGCGTGCTTCGCCTATGCACCAACCTCAGCAGCGTGCTTCGCGTGTGCGTGTGCGCCTCCGCGCCCTCGCCTACACCACGGCCTACTGACCCTGTGCCCCGCGCCCTAAGTGTAGAGCCACAGGACATTCCTTCTACAGCGTAGCCTTCTACAGCGTAGAAGGGATGCCGAGTCGGGTTCCGGGGGCCGGGGGCAAGCACGTGCATGCGCACTTGCTTGCAGCATGGGCGGCGGCGGCAATGCTGGCATGCGCTAGTGCAGCCGCACGTAGACGGTCCAGCGCACCCGTGGCCTCTTGACGTGTCACGCAAGGGCAATGTGGCGCGCAGATCTCGACACATGCAGATGACGCGAGAGCAAGACGGCACGCGGCAGCCTGCCAGCAGGGCAGCACACGCAGGGCCAGGCGCTCACCTGCACGAAGTACATGCGCGTGCCCAGGGTATGGGCGCGAATGATAGTCGAGTTGCTCTTGTACACCATGGGCTTGAGGTAACGGCACAAGCTCGAGAGCATGTTGTCGGCCATGTTGCTCGAGAGCGTGTTGTCGGGCCCTGTTGCCCGAGGGCGTCAACACCAGACCGTCAACACCAGCCCTTCCTACACTCTCACTGCTCGC
>Ga0115006_10002403_pt1 | contig 12284 bp, 11 predicted proteins | sample ArcOceMetagenome_3_FD_88943 | JGI IMG/M metagenome (GOLD analysis project Ga0115006, IMG submission 88943) | Marine eukaryotic phytoplankton communities from Arctic Ocean - Arctic Ocean- Svalbard ARC20M Metagenome | ecosystem: Environmental > Aquatic > Marine > Oceanic | place: Arctic Ocean...
CCAGTAACAATTCAGAAATTGCTCATGTATGGTATTTATTATCAATTAAAACAGGTTACCAACAAGCTTACCCCCTATGGCAAAGTACCTAGAGAATATTGGTCGTCGTAAATTGATTGTACCGCTTTATAAAGAGCTTGCAACGAGTGAAGAGGGAAAGCAGTGGGCGGTTGATGTCTACAAAAAAGCACGACCAGGTTATCACGGATTAGCGCAGGGAACTATTGATAAAGTATTGTATTTACAATAAAAATTACTAAAATAAGCCTAACATATCTATTAGGCTTTTTACTTGAATTCAAGCAAAATACATTAACTTTTTTTATTGATGATGACATCTACTTGGCGTTTATTGTTTTGCTGTGAAATCACTACACGCATTATCTCTTCTGCTTGAGTATACTTTAAAGTAAGCCGGCCATGCTTGCGCTCTTGTGAGTAAGCCTCACCAAATGCCTGTTTATAAAAGTCAATTACCTTAAGCTCAGCCGATGAAGTAAAGTAATTTATTACTGCAGGTAGACTGTCACTGAACTCAGCAAAAATTTGAGCATTTTCTAATACTGGTATATCAATGATACCATTATTTATTACAGCACTAATAACTTCTGGTTCTTCATAAGTTGTTTCAGAAACCGTAACTGGTTCAACAGATACTGATTCAGTGATCATTGTTTTATCGGTAGGAGTTTGCTCAATTACTTGATTCGAAGAGCAAGCTACTATGGATAACGTCATCAGACTAATTATTGTTAACTGTTTAACAGCTGGTTGTACGTTCATGTAGATAATGTCCAAGTAGATATATTTAATAAATTTAATATATATGATTTTCAAGGTGAAGGCGATAATTAGAGGCAAATAGCCTAATAAAGTTAACTTAATAACGAAGTAAATTATTTACCTAAATACCTACTTGAATAAAGTCTATGAAATAGCGTTATATTTTATCTCGGTAGTAATCAACCCATAGGGCTGTAGCTCCACAAATTGCTACAGGCATAACAACTAAATTTATAATAGGAATCATTGAAAATACAGTAACAGTTATACCAAAACTATAACTGACACTTTTATTTTCGTTGAGTATAACTCTCATGCGAGCAAAAGAAATTTTGTGGTTATCAAACGGATAGTCTTTGTATTGGATCGCCATCATCCAAGCGATAAATAAAAACCAGATTACTTGTCCGATGACAGGAAGAAGCCATAGAATAATAAAAAAACCAATAGCGCGGGGTAGATAATACGTTAGTTTTTGCCATTCTCTGCTCATTGTTCTGGGGAGATCTTTGACTATATCAAGCATATCACCATCAGAACTTTTTTGGTTGAGCAAAATGGCCTCCATTTTTTCTGATAGAAGTCCATTAAAAGGTGCTGCTAACCAGTTAGCTATAGTACTAAATACAAATGAAAAAATGATTAATACAGTCAATAAAGCTAAGGGCCACAAAATAACACTCAACCATGTTAACCAACTTGGCAACCATGTCATTATTTCTGACATATAATGGCTTAACGATAAATAAGCGTAATAAAAAGCAAAACTAAATAACAACATATTGATCAGCAGAGGAATAAAAACAAATCGCTTTATACCTTTTTGCTGTATAAGACTGAAACCTTTGAAAAAATAACTGGTACCACCTGGTTTAGGGGTTGAAGATTTAGTTGCATGCGGTGAATATGGCATTGGCTTTTAGTAATCCTAAGTAGCTGATATTATTAAACTGAGTATAAAAGCTTCTTTGTTTATTTAACACTATTAACTTGTTACAAATTTCTTTATTTTCTGATAAAATTTCGTCTATAAAAACAGTGTTTAACCACATCCTAATATGCCCTTAGTAATTACAGAGTAAAAGGCTCGAAATGGAAGATAATTTAAGAAACGTTTTAATTATTCTTAGTGCCATCGCTATTACCGCGATCTTTATTCATGGTTTATGGACAATAAGAAAACAGAAAAATCCATACAAGTTAACGGCTTCAAAAGACAAATCAGATCCCATAAAACGTGATTTTGATGGAAAAGGTTTTGATCAAGATGGCGTAGGACAAGTTAAAGTAAAAAAAAATAATGAGTCCATTGAAAAAACAAATCATAATGTAAGTGTTTCTGAGCAAACAGTAGTGTCAGGTGTCGATTTACCTGATGCTTTATCTAAAAGCCAATTACTTATCAAAAAAGAGGTATTAGGCGGTTTGAATCCTGACAATTTGCAAAACCATAACGTGATTGATCCCCAGGCATTAGACAGCAGTATTGACAATGATTGGTTAAAAGAGACAATTGAACAGGATAAAAACCAAGGTAAACTAAACCAAAAGACTCATTTAGATGATGCAAGCAGCTCAACTTTGATGACGGATATGGACACTAACACAACCAATAACTCTCCATGTTCTGGCATAAAAACACCAAAACAAAGTCAGCCTCTATACAAACAACCAGTAACGCGAGCAAAACCATCGCCAACTGTATTAACTCAGCATAATCATAAAATATCAACCGCGGGTTTGAAACGAAACCAATTAGAAATAGACTTTACCAATCAACAAACTACTAATAATGATGACAATCAAATAAACCTATCTAGTACTGATGATAATAAAAATAGTAGAAAAAAAATAGTAGAAATAGAACCTCAAGTTATTGTGTTATCAGTAGTAATGCCAGCTAATCAACAGATGCTTGGGGCAGCATTATTGCCAACATTACTGACCTTGGGCCTAAAGTATGGGGAAATGAATATTTTTCACCGCCACGAAGATAATGCTGGGCAAGGTAAAGTAACATTTAGTTTAGCTAATATTATGAATCCAGGCTCTTTTGATTTAGATACAATCGAAACATTTGCTACACGCGGGGTCAGTTTATTTATGACCTTACCTAATGCTAGTGACCCTTTCAATGTATTTGAACAAATGCTTAATGCTGCCAAACAGTTAGCACAAGAGTTTGATGCTCAGGTTCTCGATGACAAAAGAAATATATTAACTAAGCAAATTGAACAACATTATATAAATAATATTAGAGAGTTTGAAGGTATTAGCCGAATGACTTCTTTGCGACAATAGTTAAGGTCATAACTATTGTTAGGACTTAGTAGAGCCAAAAATTTAAATTGCTTCTTATTTAAAGAGCGAGAGGCTTTGTTTTGTTAACGTATTATTCTCGTTTCCTCATAAAATCGTCAATGCCAGTGAAAAAATATTATGTTAAATGTCCAACAAAAAATTAGCCAACTTCATCGAAAAATTAACCAGTATAATCACCAATATTATGTATTAGATCAACCTACGGTGCCAGATTCTGAATACGACAGATTAATGCTCTCGCTTATTGCCCTTGAGCTCGAATATCCAGAGTTAAAAACTTTAGACTCACCTAGCCAGAAAGTAGGAGGGCAGGCTTTAAAATCGTTTACCCAAGTCACGCATCAATTGCCAATGTTATCGCTTGATAATGTTTTTTCATTACAGGACTTTCATAGTTTTGTAAAACGGTTAAAAGAACGCCTCAATACTAATGAAAAATTACGATTTTGTGCTGAACCTAAATTAGATGGTTTAGCAGTAAGCTTACGTTACGAAAATGGCCTACTCGTTCAAGCAGCAACCCGCGGCGATGGTAGTGTAGGTGAAAACATTACAGCTAACATTAGAACGGTTAAATCAATTCCACTAAAACTACTGGGAGTTTCAGGTAAAGATTATCCTACAATATTAGAAGTACGTGGTGAAGTTTTTATGCCTAAAAGTAGTTTTGAAGCGTTAAATTTACAGGCGATAAAACGTGGTGAAAAAGGCTTTGCTAATCCAAGAAATGCCGCAGCAGGAAGCCTAAGGCAACTTGACTCTAAAATTACGGCAAAGCGTAATTTAGCTTTTTACGCTTATAGCCTAGGGTTCGTTAGTACGATGAATAAACTAAAGAGCGAGTCCGAAGATGTGATGACTAAGTTTTTTGCTAATTCTCATTATGACAGGCTTTGTCAGCTTAAAACCATTGGTTTTCCAATGTCACCTGATGTTCGTTTACTTAATTCTGAAGATGCGTGCGAGGCTTTTTACCAAGATATTTTAAATAAACGAAATGCTTTAAGCTATGAAATAGATGGTACAGTATTAAAAGTTGACGATATTGGTTTACAACTAATATTAGGTTTCGTGGCACGAGCACCTCGCTGGGCTATCGCTTATAAATTTCCAGCGGAAGAAGAGTTGACTTGTGTTGAAGAGGTTGAATTTCAAGTTGGTCGGACCGGAGCAATAACCCCAGTAGCTCGTTTAACACCTGTTTTTGTTGGTGGTGTAACCGTATCGAATGCAACCCTTCATAACCAAGATGAAATAACCCGTTTAGGGCTCAAAATTAATGATACGGTTATTATTCGTAGAGCTGGAGATGTTATTCCACAAATCGTAAGTGTAGTTATTGATAAACGTGGTGACAATTGTAAAGAAATAATTTTTCCTGAGAGCTGTCCTGTTTGTGATTCTATGGTGTTAAAGCCAGAGGGAGAAGCTGTTTTAAGGTGTACTGCTGGCTTATTTTGTGGAGCTCAACGTAAAGAAGCAATAAAACATTTTGCGTCACGTAAAGCACATGACATTGATGGCTTAGGTGATAAACTCGTTGAACAATTAGTCGATGAAAAATTGATTAATACTCCTGCTGATCTATTTTCCCTAACTGAAATTCAGATCAGTACCATGGAGCGTATGGGGAAAAAATCAGCGACAAACTTAATTAACGCGATAGAGATTAGTAAACAAACCACTTTAGCTAAATTCGTTTATGGTTTGGGTATCCGCGAAGTAGGAGAAGCTACCGCTGCAAATTTAGCTAATCACTTTCAAACATTAACCGCTATTGAACAAGCCTCTATTGAAGTATTGCAACAAGTAACGGATGTAGGTGAAATTGTAGCTAAAAATATTATTAATTTTTTTAAAGAAATGCATAATCTTGAGGTTGTTGCGCATTTAAGCGCAGTAATGCATTGGCCAAGTGTTGAAGTTAAGTCTATAAAGGACTTACCTCTTGCAGAGAAAACTTTTGTCTTAACGGGTACATTAACACAAATGGACCGAACTGAAGCCAAAACTGCATTGCAATCTCTTGGCGCAAAAGTATCTGGTAGTGTTTCTAAAAAAACACATTTTGTTGTAGCGGGTGATAAAGCGGGTTCAAAGTTAACTAAAGCGCAAGATCTTGGGCTAACTGTGCTTACCGAAGAAGACTTAGTTGAATTGTTGGCAGAACACGCAATAGTTTTTTAATGTTTTGATATAAGGAAGAGGGAACTTGAGTGCAGTATTGGTAGAGTTATTTACTGAACTAGGGCAGTTGTTTCGCCCCTACCAGTATCAAGCATCCTTAGCAATTATTGCTACATCATTAGTTATTTTTGGTAATAACATTAATAGCAGCATAAAAAAACTTGTTGCTAAGCAGCACTTTGTTGTTCGAACCTCTATTTTTATATTAGTGTGTGCATTTGGTTATGGCTTATTAACCGTTTGGTTGACAACTTTACTTGCCCTACAATTAGCAAAAGTACCTAGTATATATTTGTTACCTGTAGTTTTTATAATATTTTTTATATTAGGTATGTACGCACAAAAGCAACGTCATATTTAATTTTATTTCATCTCGGATTAAATTATATTTATCCAATTAAAAAATATTTCATATCAACATACTCTTTACTCTGATCGTTAATTAAGTCGTCCTTAATAATTCAAGTATAATTTCGTCTTAATGGCTGGCCTATTTCCAGCGAATGAACCTAGAAGTTTGAACATAGTTATTAGATAAATACTGATGAAATTAGACTGAGGTTAATTCATAACTCTGATAAGTTTTTTATGGTTTATGCATTAAGTTGTTTTAGCGGTCAGTCGCCAAAAAGCAAAACCTGCAATAAAAAATAATATCATTGGATAAAAAGCATGGCTTGCTACGGCAAGTGGAGAAACACCTAGCGTTGCACCAAGTAATAAAGCTTGAGCACCATAGGGTAATATGCCTTGGTTAATACAGGCAAAAATATCGAGTAAACTGGCTGACTCTGCGGGTGATAGATCACCATCTTGGGCAAGATTTTTAGCCGTGTCACCAGTAATAATAATTGAAACTGTATTGTTGGCTGTAAAAAAGTTGCAGACAAAAGCAAGTCCACCGATACCTAAACCAGCGGCACGTTTTTTATTGGTTGTTAATTTTCTAGCTAATTTTTCTATCATTCTTGTGAGTGCCGATAAGCCACCTTGTTGGCGCACTAATTCACTTAAACCACCAATAAATAGAGACAATATAAAAATATCCTGCATACTTGAAAAACCAGTATTAATATCTTTTACCCAAGTCGATAGCTGATAGCCGTGAGTTAACATACCAATACTCGCTGCAATTACAATACCTAAGCTCAAGACTACAAATACATTTACACCAATTAGAGCAAGAATTAAAATAACAATATAAGGTATTAAGCCAATCACTGCAGTTTCATTAGATAATTCATGGCTTATTTCAGAGCCTAATAGGGAAAAAATAATTAAGCAAATTAAGGCCGCAGGTACAGCAAATTTAAAATTGACACGAAATTTATCTTTCATGTGCGCACCTTGACTGCGTGTTGCGGCAATAGTAGTGTCTGAAATTATCGACAAGTTATCACCAAAAATAGCGCCTGAAACTAAACATCCCGCCACTAATGCGGCGTCTAAATCTGCTGACTCAACAAACCCTAATGCTACTGGAGCTATAGCGGCAATAGTTCCCATAGACGTTCCCATAGCTGTCGATAAAAAAGCGGCAACAATAAATAGTGCAGGCAGCAATAAGTAACTTGGGAAAATTGCTAAACCTAGTTGAACACTGGCATCAACACCACCTGTAGCTTTAGCAACAACGGCAAAGGCACCTGCAAGAAGATAAATAACACACATGGTAGTAATATTAGGATTACCTGCACCACGAATAAATTGACCTATTTGTTCTTCAATAGTACCTTGGGTTAGGTACTTACCAAGGAGTATTGCGGCAATAATGGCTGGGATTATAGCGATACTTGCCGGCAGTTGATAAAAAGCAAACTCAACTTCTTGCCAGGATAAAATAAGGCCAGTACCTAAAAATAAACCTAAAAATACAGCAAAAGGAAATAAGGCAAACAAGTTATCTTTTGAACGTGAGGGGAGAGTCATTATTTAATGGTAATATTTTTAGGGTATTTGATCATTATAAAAGTATCTACTTAACTGTCAAATTAGGTACTTAGATGGTTAAAATGATTTTTTGGTCATAGGTACTTAACGAATAATTACACGTAACAAGACGAAAATATAATTTGTATGTTAATTTTATAGTCTAATTTACTTTGTGTTGACTTCTTTTTAAATACTCTGGGTATTATTAGGTAAATTATCGTGTTAATACCCAGTACTCATTATTTAGAGAATTATAATGTATGTTTTAAGCCGTTAATTGAGACTGTTCGTCAGCCCATGCAAGCGCTTGATTATAATGTTCGACAACCTTATCTTTGTCTAATTTCAGTTTTTCGATAACAATATTAGTTTTATCCCAATTAGCTTGTTCAATTAGCTCAATTAGCTTAATGATGCCTGCCATTACGCCTTTTTCAGTAAGTAATGGATCTTTTATTTCTTGAGATAAGGGGAGTTTTTCAAGAACCGTTGCCATTTCTTCATCTAAAATAGCATCTATCATTGATAGTAAACCGGTTAAAAATGCAATTGAAATGTCTAATTCTAAATTACTGTCTTGAACAACTAATTCGCAAAATTTTGCTCTAGTCATTGCTAAATTAATAAGCTCTGACGGTTTATTAGGGTTAGCGGTAACAGCAAACATTAAGCCTATAAAACGTTTTAACTCACCTGAACCCAAAATTACTAGGGCTTGTTTTATTGTTGATATTTCATTACGGCGTTTAAAAATAGCTGAATTAGCATAGCGAAGCAGTTTATAAGAGAGTGATACATCTCGCTCAAATACCTTGGTTATATTATTTAAGTCTAAATCAGTTTTAGATGTTTCATAAAGTAACTCTGCCATTGCAATTTGCGACGGTGACAAACTCTTGGTCTTAATCATTTCTGGTTTGGCGAAGAAATAGCCTTGGAAATAGTCAAAACCCAAGTCCAGCATAAGATTATACTCTTCATGGGTTTCTACTTTTTCTGCTAATAACTTGATTTGTGGGTAATTTTTTACAGCAGCACAGACTTCATTAATGTTTGCCTGTGAGCTTTGCTGTATATCAATTTTTATTATCTTAATATAAGGATAAAAATGTAACCATACTTTCTGGTGTTCGTAATCGTCTAATGCAATTGTGTAACCTTCATCATATAACTTTTTACATATTGCTAGGAGTTTTTTACCTGGCTTAACTGTCTCGAGTATTTCTATAACAACCTCGTCAGGAGCTATCATCTCAGGATAACCTTTAGCTAAAGTATCTAAGGTGAAGTTTATAAATGCTGGTTTACTACCTGTAAAACCACTAATTCCCATATTAAATTGACTTGCTTCAATCATTTTACTGGTGGCTTCGTCGCCGTCTATATCAGGAAAAACATTATCAACACTGTCTCTAAACAATAATTCATATGCAAAAAGATTTTTGTTTTTATCTAGGATTGGCTGTCTTGCAGCGTAAAAATTCATAGGTATAATTTCATAGTTAGATAACGTTCGTACTCGGATTTTACAGATTCATAAATTCAATATATGGTAAAGCGATTTTATTTGCATTATTTTTTTGTACTTAAACACACATTCGTCTTAAATATTTTGACTTATTTACGTTTTATTAACTTAACCTTAGTTTTATATAGGGGATTACACTACAACTATGGTTTCTTTATTAAACTAATTTTGCTAGTTTAAAAAGGACTAACTCACTAGCAATTAATAGGATATTACCTTGGCTATCGGAACTCTAATTTCTTTAACACTCTACTTTATAGTCATGTTGTTAATAGGCTTATATGCCTACAAAAAATCGACCAGTGATGTAGCAGGCTATATGCTTGGTGGGAGAAGTTTATCTCCCAGTGTGGCGGCTCTCTCGGCGGGTGCCTCAGATATGAGCGGCTGGATGTTAATGGGGTTACCTGGTGCAATGTATTTAACTGGCTTAAGCAGTCTTTGGATTGCTATTGGTCTAGTGTTAGGCGCTTTTTTAAATTATCTAGTGGTTGCACCGCGCCTCAGAACTTATACCGAGATAGCTAATGATTCAATTACGTTACCAGATTTTTTCGAGAATAGATTTAATGACAAATCACGACTTTTGCGTATTGTATCTTCTCTCGTTATTGTGGTTTTCTTTACCCTGTATACCTCAAGCGGTATTGTTGCTGGGGGAAAATTATTTGAAAGCTCTTTTGGTTTAAATTATGAAGCAGGTTTGTATATTACTGCGGGTGTTGTTGTCGCTTATACTTTGTTTGGTGGTTTTTTAGCAGTAAGCCTAACAGATTTTGTGCAAGGTTGTATTATGTTTGTAGCACTAGTACTGGTGCCCGTTGTTGCGATTAATGAAGTAGGTGGGCTTGTTGAAATGCAAACCACTATCAGTAGCATTAACCCTGACTTATTAGACATTCTCAGTGGCATGAGTGTCATTAGCATTATTTCTGCTATGGCTTGGGGGTTAGGATACTTTGGTCAACCCCATATTATTGTTCGTTTTATGGCTATTCGAAGCGTGAAAGATGTGCCAACGGCGCGACATATCGGTATGAGTTGGATGATTGTTTCCATTATTGGTGCTATGGCTACTGGTTTTGCAGGTATCGCTTTCGTGTTTAAAACAGGTATGAAGTTAGATGATGCGGAAACAATTTTTGTTGTTTTATCACAACTTTTATTTAACCCACTTGTCGCTGGATTTTTATTAGCAGCAATTTTGGCAGCAATTATGAGTACTATCTCATCGCAATTACTTGTTACTTCAAGTTCTTTAACGGGTGACTTTTATCAAACTTTTTTACATCGCGACGCCAGTGAAACTCAGCTAGTAAGAGTAGGAAGGATATCTGTATTTATTGTCGCGTTAATTGCTATTTATTTAGCTTACGACCGTGATAGTAGTATTTTAAGTTTAGTGAGTAATGCTTGGGCTGGTTTCGGTGCTGCTTTTGGGCCTGTAGTTATTGGCGCACTATACTGGAAAAAAATGACTCGAAATGGCGCTTTAGCAGGTATTATGAGTGGAGCAATAACCGTATTGTTTTGGATTTATGCCCCCGTTACTATCAATGGCCAAACATTAAGTACGATAATGTACGAAATTGTTCCAGGTTTTATAGTCTGTTCAAGTGCTATTTATATTGTCAGTATATTAGCACCCAACACTGAAGAATCGATTAACCTTAAGTTTGAACAAATGTTGACTCATCACCAATAAATAATCTTTATTCTAAATTCAAAGCGAGTGATTTTAATTACTCGCTTTGAATATTAGGTAAGGCTATTTTAACTTACTCAAGGTTAATCACGTTTATTAATTTTTCGACAAGGGCTTAAAGCTTGGCACAAAAGATATTTACTTTAGCATTTCTCTGGAATTAAACTTTTATATGCAAGTAAATCCCTACAAACAGGTATTAACCTCAACTAACTCTTTGTTGTTTCTACTTCTTTTTCTATAATATTTTTAAAGTAATGATGAATTTTTACTTTTTATCATTACTCAATAATTCATTGTGAAAATAATGATGCATTCCTGCTCCTCCCTAAAATTTGTCAAACTTTATATTTCTAGGTAATTTCAAGTTGTCGGTGTTAGGGCTTTTATGATAAAATGCGCCCAATTTTAAACCATAGATTAATTAGATATAAATTAACTGATTAATCTTATACAAAGACTACACAGTCTGGAGCTTATTTACTCATGAGTTTTGATAGTATTGAACAACGCGTAAGTTATGGTGTCGGTCGCCAACTTGGTGATCAACTTCGCAATAACCCTTTTAAAGAGTTTGACATAACAGCAGTACAGGCAGGTATTGCCGACGCTCTCGCTGAAGCAACCAGCCAAGTGTCAGAAGAAGATTTAAATGAAGCTTTTTCAGTAGTTTCTAAAAAATTACAAGTGCTAGAGCAAGCTGCTGCTAAAGAAGCTTCTGCTGAAGGCGAAAAATTCTTGGCTGAAAACGCTAAACGTGATGAAGTAACCGTAACCGAATCTGGGCTGCAATACGAAGTAATCACTACAGGTGAAGGTGAAAAACCATCAGCTGAAAGTACAGTGTCAGTGCATTATCACGGTACATTTGCTAACGGTGATGTATTTGATAGTTCAGTTGAACGTGGTCAACCGGCAGAATTTCCAGTGAACGGTGTTATTCCTGGCTGGACTGAAGCATTACAATTAATGACTGAAGGCTCTAAATGGAAGTTAACTATTCCTTATGACCTAGCTTACGGTGAACGTGGTTCTCAAGGTGCAATTCCTCCTTATGCTACCTTAGTATTCGATGTAGAATTATTAAGTATCAAGTAATTAGCAATATTTATGATGAAGCCCTCAATGAGGGCTTTTTTTTAAGCTAAAAAAAGAAAGATTTAATGACAGCAATCAAATTACAAAACCTATTTGAACATTATCAAAACGCATTTCTTGCGTACGATATTGATGAGGTTATAAGTTGTTATCACTTGCCTTGTACACTAAATACCCCTGACAAAATAGTTTTATTATCAAATGATTCAGATTGTTATGATGAATTTAGCGAGATATTCACTCAACTAAAAAGTGTTAAAACAAGTAATGTTCTCGCTAAAAAAGCATCTTATGAGCAAATCAGTGAACAGTTATACTTAGTCTGCATAGATTGGGATTTTATTGACGGACAGGGCGATGTTTTTGCAGATTTTACTGCGGTTTATCATGTGCTAGATGTTGCTGGTACATTTAAAATTTTTAATGTTATCTCTCATGGGTTAGAGAACTCATTAGCACTAGCTAATCAGCTTCAATGGTAATAGCAACTTCAGTTAGTCATTATTTACTCAATGACTGAGAAAAGTTATCTTGTATTGATAACTCATAACAAACCTTTTAAAGAACAATAGAGAATATTATGAAAGTAAAAGTAGCTATTTTAGGCTGTAGTGGCCGCATGGGACGTAACTTAATTCAAGCCGCTCATGAGCACGCAAGTATCGAATTAACCGGCGGAAGTGTCAGAGAGACCTCATCATTTATTGATTTTGATTTAGGTGAATTAGC
>Ga0115006_10002404_pt1 | contig 12282 bp, 6 predicted proteins | sample ArcOceMetagenome_3_FD_88943 | JGI IMG/M metagenome (GOLD analysis project Ga0115006, IMG submission 88943) | Marine eukaryotic phytoplankton communities from Arctic Ocean - Arctic Ocean- Svalbard ARC20M Metagenome | ecosystem: Environmental > Aquatic > Marine > Oceanic | place: Arctic Ocean...
ACACACACACGCACAACGCAGGCGGCCAGATGCTTGGCATCGCTGTCGCAGCACGAGGAAAACAAGAGCAGTATTGTGCGACACGTTGGGATAGCCAACTTCATTCAGCTCGCCCGGTACTTTCTGTGGCACCTTGTGGTCTTAATACACCCTCCCATCCACCCATCCGCCCACCTATACGCACACACACACACGCACACACACACACATGCATACATAGCCAACTTCATTCAGCTCGCCCGGTACTTTCTGTGGCACCTTGTGGTCTTAATGCACCCTCCCATCCACCCATCCGCCCACCTATACGCGCGCGCGCGCACACACACACACACACATGCATGCATGCATACATAGCCAACTTCATTCAGCTCGCCCGGTACTTTCTGTGATATCGAGTGGTCTTAATACGACACACACACACACACACACACAAACGCACACACATGTATATGTATATCTGTACGGCAGGCACCGCAGCGAAGACCACCAGATTTGTGCTGCCATGTGTCTCGCCAACTTGAGCACCGTTCGAGGCATCTCAGCCTCCTGGGGCTAGCCTTAGCCTCCTGCGGATAATTCAGCCTCCCGGGGAAATCTCAGCCCCAGAGCGTTAGACTTGCGTTGTCAGGGTGGGGGGCGTTTGGTGTGAGGTCTGGGGTCACGCGGTGTAATGAGAGTGCCGGCTCCTTGTTGAGAGGTCAAGCGCTACGATGTGCGTCAGGGCCGACACGCCAGGACGCAGACGGAAAGTAGAGATCCTACGGCGCAGGCGCAGGCATGAACCCCGTCACACTGGCATCACAACACAGGCAAACGGACACAGGGACATGCACAGAACACGAGCGCGATCACAGACGAAGTTGTCTGCAGGCACGCGCGGGAAACATGAATCGCTGTGAGACAGCTGTGCTCACTAGTCTTTGAATGCAGGGCGCGGGCGGTCTCGTTTCGTTTTCTGGTGGTGCGAATCTTCACCTCGTTGTAATATACACACGCTCGCGCATCCTCTGACCAGGCAGCCTCAGCACAACGCGGCCGTCAAACACGGCGTGCTTCTTCCGCCACACACGCGACATGCGTGCAAGTGCACTGGCCTATCTTGGAGCCGGTCGTGGCGAATAGTCGCCTCTTGCAGGACCACCAGAACGCGCCACTCAGCCGCACACGCGCAGGGCCGCCACGAGTTTCGGTCCAGGCGCTCTCACGCGGCAAAATTGGTGGCGCCGCGGCTGCCTCCGGGCATCATGCCCACGCCGCCTATCGCGGTGCCCCCCCGCCCCTCATCCCCGCGATGCCCGTTGCACGCAGGACAGCCAGCTGAGCTTTTGCTCGGCTCAAAAGCTCAGATGAACCCCAGAATCCTCCGTGAAACCAAAACTGCCGTCCTCATCTGTGTACTCCCCGCCTCCTGCGCCTTACCTTCGCCCTGCGGCGCCAGGCTCAAGCCAGGAGAAGCGAGTGTTGGACGAAGACCCAGACTATGGACGGCGCGAAAGCACACCAGAACGGAACGGTCGTTCGCTCTCTTCTCCCTCCCTCCCTGACTACCACCTCGGGCCCCGTCCGCAACAACGCAGAGACAGAGAGCGTACAGCGGGGCGCGCTCGACCGCACACTCAGATGACAGGGCACCGTCGGTAACCCCAGCTCCGCAGCCCCGCGCCTCGGCGTTTGAGCATGTCATCTACAGCGTGTGTTCTCAGCCAAGACATCCGAACCTTGTCGTGGTCGCAGTGGGAACGACCAGAACTCCATTGCGTCGCTTACGGTTTGCAGTCCTGTGCGCCGCCGGCTTGCTCAGCGCGATGGCGGCTGCCGCAGAGCCGGGGGCACCCCCGTAACTCCCTGCTCTGTAGCCTGTAGCACATCCGTCTCGCGCCTGGCGCGATCCTCAAGCAGCTGCGCAGTGTCACTGTCGACTCCCTCCTGCGTGATAAAGCCTCTGTGCAGTGCATCCCGCAGCTCGCCCATTCCTCGCTCGTACCCCGGCTCCGCCAGCGCGCGCGCACTGCGGCGCGGCTGCGCGGCATTGCTACCGCCCGGCACACACCCGACGGCTGCCCATAGCCGCGCAACCCGTGCAGCGGCCCCGCCGCCGCGGCGCACCGCCGCGCCGCAGTGCGCCGCGGTCGCCATCTCCACACGGGTTCAGTGGCGCGCGCTTGAGCCCCGTCCAGCGTCCAGCCCCTGCCCAGTAGCGAGAGGCGCGCACACGGCGTTGGGCCCGGATGGCCACCGGCAAGCACCTTGTTTGTACGACGCGCCTCTTCGCTCCTCAACTCTGACAGTGCCAGGATTTTTCTACTGTAACAGGATTCATCACTACCGCTGCGGCATTTCGTGGTAAAGCGCTAGGGCGGGTCTAATAAATCCTGGTACATTGAACAATTGTTGTCTAAATTCACACGGCCGTGGAATGGCGACAGGTTGGTGCTTTCTCTGCAAGCAAATTGCAGAGAGCGGTGCAGAAACAACCCGCTATAAATCTGTGTACGGCGGATACTCCCTCCCTGTCGAGAAACACCGCGCTGGCCTCTTTCTCGGACAGAAAAGAGAAACAGGAAAGAGCCCTGATGAACCACACCCCGAAAAGAGCCCTGCTGAACAGGCACAGCGGAAGCACACAGGGAGGAGCCGGGAGCGAAGGCGGTGCGCTCACAATGGCAACGGACGTGGTGCCCCGGGCTGCGCGCCGTCGCTGAACCGTCGTCTCGCTGCAGCCTGCGCCCGCCGCGCAGGGCGCCTCTCCCCGGCCGGCGCTGTGCCCGGGGATGCCGCTGCGCCGCCTCAGCCGCCCGGCCAGCGGGCACGGGGCAGCTCAGCAGCGTCGTGCGGGCATGCGGCCCGCGTGCTTGCTGGTGCTGGTGCTGGCCGCACTAGCAGGTGCGTTTGTCCCGGCGCACGATATCCCCGCCCCCGCTCGGCCGCGGCCGGGAGCATGCTGTGCGTGCACGGCGCGCATGCGGGGCGAGCACGCGCCACCACCCCGCACCCTGGCGGTGCGCGCGGTTCGCGTTCGTGCGCCGCCGCCCGGGCCTCCTGCAACCCGCGCAGTCCGTTGGCTCCCCGGGCCGCGAGCGATCGCAGCGGGTTGCCGCTGTCCGCCGGGCTTTGAACCTGATAGCTGGTTGCCACTGGCAGCAGGTGCCAACGCTCAATCCGTGGCCCGGAGGCAGTCGGTTGCGGAGCAGCTGTGCATGCCCTATGCGCCACCGGTCCCCAGGCAGGAGCAGTGCTCGGAGCAATGCACAGATTGCTGCTCTTCAAGGGTAGAGCCCGACTGGATGGAGAGTCAGTGCAAGCTCAAATACGTCGCGAGCAGCGGTCGGATGGGGTGTGAGGATCCTTATTTCGGAGGAACGGCAGGCTGCTGCTTCATCGCACAGGGCGACAGATGCGCTCCTTGCGCGGAAGATCGTTCCGAGGCAGACTGCAGGAGCGTGGCCAACACGTGCGCAGCAAGGTGATATGCCCACTCTGGCCCCGTGCAGCCTGCGTCACCTTCGGGACGGTAGATGCGTGAGGAGAGAGCGGTAAATTTTGTTCTGTCATGAGAACCGCAGGATTCTGTGTGAAGAGGTGGTCAGTTGGTCGGCAAGTTGACTGACGTACAGCACCGATCCTGTTGCGCCCGTGATGCGCACGCGCTCGTACTTGCCCTTCGTGCCAGCTTCCCCGCGTCTCTTTCGTGTAGCACGTGTGAATGGCTGCATGCGATGCACTGCACTACACTGACATCTTCAACTCTGAGAACAGGTTCGCGACGCTTGCAATTTCAAATTCCGACAACCAACTCAGCAACGCCTTCGTAACCCGAAAACGTAGCTGCCTGGACCCAGACAACTTCGCTAAGGTAATCTTGATGTGCATGCACAGAGTCGCATGGCGAACTCGTGGAGCTCGCGCTCACTATTTTGTGCTTACCTGCAGGAACTCGCCTATTACAGTGTCGACGGCTTGCAATGGTATGGTCTTCCTGAGGGGAAGGGGACTGGAACGGGAAGCGGGGCGGGAAGCGGGGCGGCGGCCCTGCCTCCGTGGCGGGGAACGGTACTGGCTGAGGTGGACGTGTCGGGTAGTATGTCCGCAGGCACATTGTGCGCACCGTTGTGCTACGCTCACGCCTCTTGCCAAGGAATCGCTTTCTCTGAAGTGTCCTGCCTTTTGCTAAGCGGAGAAGCCCCGCTTTTTTGCGACCCAAGAGTTTCTTCCTGCGATGTGGAAAGCCCTGCTGATAACAGCCTGTCGCCTCTAACCATCGCCGGTAATCAAATTTTTGTCGTTCCCCTGCAAGGGGTCAGTCTGGAGCACACGTACAAGGAGCTGTATTGGTGGGACAAGAATGGTATGTATTGCCTTGCCAATTCACAAGAGTGTGCCGGCGCTCGTGAGTATTTCGACTGTCTGCAAAACAAATCGTGTACCACGCACAGCGACTATGAGGATCACCGGGAACAATGCCGAACGATGTCGTGCTCGCCTGCCCAGTGTGGCTTCAGCGAAGATGATTGCGATTCTATGGTAGCAGATTGCGCGAGCATATTCATCGGTTGCATGCTAAATGCAAACGATAAAACCTGGAACACATTCACGAAAGCGCCCTGCCAGTGCACTAAGAACTACATGTCTTGCATCGATCGGGCTAAGTGTCTAGATAATCCCGTGGGCCAATTGCTCGGGACCAGCATGGAAGAACTCGCATTGGTTGACGGTTGCTCCGCAGGAGATCTCGGTAATTGTTTTCGACGCTTCACTGTCTTTCTCTTCCAAATGTTCTGTATGTGCGTGTTTGTGTAAATATATACACATGCACCTAGATATACATGTATGTGTATACGTGTAAATGTGGATAATTGCACTATGTATACGCTTGCGTGTGTATGTTTGTGCATGTGTTCTCTGGCAAATGTTTCGCTCTGCGCTGCAAGGGGGTGTGAACGTTCGTATGACGGGTTGACATGACGTGCAGGGCGTCCTGACCAGTGCAATGCAACTGCACTGGCATGCTCCGAAGCCAACGTCAAATGCGTCATGGAGACCGGCGATTCGTGCGCGTGCGCGCTGGATTATTCATCCTGCTTAGAGGATGCCAAATGCATGGACCATAACTTAAGACAGGAGCTCTTCGAACAATGCTACAACGACGGTTGCAATGACGAACAGTGCGGGTTTCTCCCTGGTGTTGGTGCGGACGCGGTCAGGTGCCATGATCGTCAAAGCAATGTCTGTCGTGCAGATTATTTGCAGTGCATCACGGGGCTGAACGGAGCAGCTGATTGCGGATGCACCCGTGCGCTCATGGGATGTTTGGTTTCCATTGGCTGCACGATGGACGACGGTTTCATTACGCAGATGGCAAGCATGTGTGTGCTTGCGAAATGCTCCGCCGAGGAGTGCGGCATATGTGAAGGGAGGTGCAACGTTACGCAGGCCCACTGCAACAGTGAATTCTCGATTTGCGAAGGATCTGCAAACACCAGAGCTGAGAAATGCGAATGCGCCAGGGCGTCATACGAGTGTGCGGGTGCCTGCAACTCTGAGCAGTCGCTGGAAGAACACGCGGAGCTGTGCGTGATTATTGGATGTACAGCCAGCGAGTGCGGACTGCCGGCCGATCACACACTCACGAACTGTTCGATGACGAAGATTGAGTGTGCCTCAAATCTTCAAGCCTGCGTAAACCACCCTGCGAGATTGCTGGAGGACAACTGCCGGACAAATTACGCGGCCAAGAAGGAACATGGGTTTGTGGGTCGCGACGCTTGCAATTCCAAGCATGCCGGCGGAGATCCGTCCTGTATCTATGACAAGCGAACGGATGCCTGTTTTGCCAGTGACGGTTGTGACTGCACGAAGGAGTATGTTGACTGCGTCAAAGACCACGGCTGCCCGGTCACAGACGAGTTCGATAGCGCGATCGCTGAACAGTGCGTGGCTGACGGGTGCTCTGCTGAGGAGTGTGGCTTCCCCGTAACGCAGACCGGCTTTTGCGGCCGGGTTGCAGATTCATGTTCCGCATCATACTACCAGTGCGAGAACGTGATCACGCAAATTGCGTTTTCAAAGATGGAACCTATCAGCAAATGCTCTGGGTGCCTGAAGAATTACTACATCTGCATGGCGTCACGCAATTGCATGTCGCTCGAAGATAGTTTGAAGCATCGGAACATGTGTTTGAATGAAGGCTGCTCGTCGGAGGAATGTGGCTTCACAGCCGATCTTGGCGTGGTAAGATATTTCATGTGTTAGATGACCTGCTTGGTTGGAGCATGCAAAGTCTGGCACAATAGAGTTCACCTGCCTTGTCTTGAGGCTGACACGATGCTAACCACGTCCGTACTTCCGCCCTTTGGCGTTTTAAATAGTTCTTGGTGTTTGAAAGTGGAAAATCACAACATCTGACGTCTGGTTTGTTCGCAGCCCCAAGATGGTGATTCAGAACCTGAAACGCCTGGTTCGCCGGACACGATCGAAATCACGGATATTGCAGTGCCAGACTCGAAGACGGCCAGTGGTAAGTTCCGTTTCAAGGTCGCGTGGGAGTTGACGCAGCAACAGAAAGATTGGGCTTTGGATGGCTCCCTCAACAGTTTGTCGGAGTTCGAAATTAAGCTTAAGAAGGACGACCTTGTCTTGGAAAGCAAAAATTTGTCAGCACTTGGCGCGATTTTTCAGGTCGTGTTTCCCACGGACGACTTTTTGGCCGATCCTAAACAGGCTGAAGTGTGGCAAACGAGACAGACATACAAAGTTGAAATCAAGGCCCGGAACATTTACGGAGTCAGTGAGGCTGCCTCCGAAGCGAAGACCCTGTCAGGCACTCCTGGAGCTCCTGGTGCCCCTACCGTAACCAGCGATAAGGATCGCCTTGAGATTCGGTGGACCCAACCGCAGGACACGGGCGATGGTACCGCGACCAGGAGCTTGACCGGGTACAAGATCAAGGTCTACGACAAACGTTCGAAAGCCGGAGTTGCAAATCCCAACATGTTTACATTTGCAGCAGACACCACAGGGGTCACGTACGACTCGGCCGTAGGAGGCCAGTTTGAAAGATGCGCTGCTGAAGGTGAAATGTGCGCCTGCAAAGGCCTGGTTCGGTTTGGTGTGGAAGGCAGCGACAAGTGGTCTCCATCGGTCACCAGTGTGGGAGAGATCCTCTGTGCTGTAGGCACCGACTTTCCCCAAATTGACGTGCAATCACACGTATGCGAGTGCAACCCGTACGGTAACGAGGGCACAGGCCTGCCGCAGGTTGGACGCGCGGCGATCGTGCTAGAAGGAGGCGTTGAACCGACCGTCTGTGTCGCAGCAATCAACGACCTGGGGGTAGGCCCGTTTTCAGAGTGTTCTTCCGTGCTTTTTGTCGGACGCCCCGGGCCGGGCAGGAATGTCGAAGCAGTGAGAACGGGTTCGGGCGCGAGTGCGATGTGGAAGTTCTCGTGGTCCCCGTCGCTGGATCTTGGAGTCGGGCTGAATGTTCCTTTGGACGGCGAGACTATCATTTCGGGATACCAGGTTGTCGTTTCCAACTGCAGATCTTTTTTTGGGCAAGACCCCGATTGCACGGTGCAGTCTTTCCCTCCCAGCGCCGGCCAATGTGCAGATTGTGTTGAGTGGGATGTACCGAAAGCATCGCTGTCGGCCTTTGGGGACACGCCGGTCCTCTTTGCGTACGTTTCTGCTGAAAACACTGCCGGAAAGTCGTATCCCAAGGAGTATGTGCGCATCGTGACTAGTAGCCAGCCGCTGCTTTTCGCACCCGCAGAGGACGAACTGCCTCTGCGTGTTGCGGGGTGGGATGGCTCCAGATTCGTCTTCTCAGGCGACACAGGCGCACAGCCATCTGCGCTGATTTCTGTTCTCAACTTGCCCAAGCTGGCACCCACTGCCTCCGCAACACTCAGAGTGTCCCTTGGGACTGATGTCCAAATTGTACCTGCCCTCCTGGTGTCAAGAGAAAAGTTGAATCCGTTTGCTGACCTGGGGGATCCATACGGCATCGACGTGCTCGCTACGTACGAATTCATGCCCCCACTTTTCAAGACGGGTACGATTTCGTCTGCGGGCTACCCTGAGTATATGGAGGGCGCTGCTACAGCCACATTTGTCGTCGACCAGTTCCCCGAGACGTCTCTTTCATTGGATGTGGAATACTTGGATCTACCGCCCTCGGCGATAGCAAGTGTGCTACCTTCCGCCGGAGCGCAAACGGGAGGAACCAGAGTGACAATTCGAGTACTGGAACCGACTGGGCGCGAGACGCGTTTTGGTGTTGGCCTCACTACCTTCATGGACGCCACTGACTTGAATACCCGTGTGCTTTTCAACTCACTGCTTGGCGAGGATGTGCAAGTAACGCGCAAACCGAACGGTGAAGTCACTGTTAAAGCTACAAGTCCAACTGTAGGAGGGGAGACGTCGGGATTGCTCGTTGTATCCTTCTTTGTTGACGGTGTCAAAATGCCCCTGCAGACGGATCCAATCTTTTACTATCGGCAAGCGAAAATCGCGCAGATGAATTCCAGTGCCTTGAGCCTGGGAGGAGAACAGATCCAGATACGGATCACGGGACTGCTTGAAGACGTTGAGTCTGCAACAGTCGAGTTGGGCGGTATCCTTTGCAAAAATGTAGTGGTGCAATGCTGCGTGCCTGACAGTACGTATGCGCACCTGAAATCGGCCAACATTACCGCGGTCACCCCGAAAACTTCCCTGACTGGTCCCGTTTCTGTGAGCGTTACTGTGATCCAGAACGGGGAGCCTCAGGTGATAGAAGACGCAAACACGTTTTCCTTCGTGATGCCTCCTAGTCCCATGTTTTCACAAGTTCTGGTTGATGGCAAATATATGCTTGACGAGGTAATCATCGACTCACAAAAGGCCAGCTCAATTTCCCTGAGAGTTCACCACTTGGGTCCGTCGGACCAAGCTTTCGTGGTCCAGCTCATGGCTGAGGTCGATGGTCTGAGAACTGGTATTCCAGAGTATTCAGAGTTAGGTTTCAATGTCGAGGACCTATACCGGGGCTATTACGACCTGACGTTTTCCACGCCCACCGCCATTTCGAGTGGCACCTACCGCATCGTCGTACAAGCTCGATCGGCCCGATATGGGACGCGAGAAGTTGTTCACACCAAAACGGTCGAGTTTGCAGAGTTGGGTCAGCCGAACATCGTGGGAGTTGCTCCATCTGAAGGTCGAATGTCTGGAGGTGCGGTCGTTGCTATTGGGGTTCGGTCATTGTGTTACGGGTTCCCGAAATGCCCCCCCCTGGATGTGGATAGTCAGGCGTTTGTGGGTTTGAGCGAAGGCGTAGATGAGGTTGAAGCAACGATTCTGGGTAATCTCACACTCAGCACCTGGTTAAGAGAATCAGATTCGGCTGTGCGCCGCGATCGTTTGCAGTTGTATTTCGTGCAGAACAACATGCAGTCACTGGTGGAGTACTTCAGGGATGTAACAGATGCTCAGCTTGCGAGAATAGACCAGGTATCGAATGTGCTGCAGAATGGTATGGAGGGACAGGTCAACGCTGAAAACAGCTTTCTAGCTTTTATCGAGGCGCCTGCGCTGCCACAGGGCTCGACAGTTTATTCGCGATTGATCAGGTACGCAGCGTACGGCAGGAGTACTGTACCCAGAAGCTTCACATATAGGCCAAACCCGGCAGGCACAGCTGTGGTGGAGCAGGCGACTCCGACCAAGGCTAAAGCATCAGAAACTACCATTGTGGAAGTTACATTGACAAATTTTCTCATTGTTTATAGTCACAGCAAGCCCTCTGACGTGACGGTCGAATTTGGTGCTAAGACTTTGCTGCCAGACAAGGTCAAGATTCTTGAAAGCTCCCGTCTTGAAACGCGTCTACGCTTGACCCTCCCTCCAAGCAGCGAAGAGTCGCGCGGAGACAAAATTGTGAGGATTTATCCAAATGATCTTCCGGACAACGCTGCCACCTTTGTTTTCTCCGTGACCTCAGACTATCCGCCGGCGGTAGACTCAATCAGTCCGCAGGCTCTCTATGTCAGGGATGCTGTCACGGTGGTCCTCTCCAATTTTGGTTCCGGAAGTACCAAGAAAAGTGACGTGGAGGTGCGCCTTGAATTACCAACGCCCGTCAACCTCAAGCAAACGGATTTTCAGCTCCTGTGGGAAGAAGAGTCTCTCAAGACAACTTTGATTATCGCAGTACCCGCAGACTTGAGCCTTAAGAGCAATGAAGTTCAAGTTGCCGTCAAGGTGTCTATTCCCAAAACCGGCGAATCTGTGGTGACATCCAAGTTGACTGTCCGAGCAGAACGCGCAGGAGATTTGCTTGTGAAAATGATAAATCCCACCAGCGCAACTGCACAGGGCGGTGAACACGTTCGGGTTACGTTGGAGAATCTTCGCCCGTTGCAGGAGGTGTCAGATTTGGTCGTTAAATATGGTAACTATTCCTTGCCGACAGGAGGCTGCCAGTGTGTATGCACAGCTGAAAACTGCGAGGATGGTGCACGAGAGTGCACAAATTTTTGGAGCACGTCTTGTTTCATCGTTGCATTTCAGTCCAAGTTGACCTTCACGCAAGTTACCTTTAGGACGCCAAGCGCCCCTGCCGCAGGTGTAAAGTCAGAAGGGCCCATCAATATTCAGATTGAGGTGGGAGGAAGAGTGGGGACGTATCTGGGGTTTACCGTGACGAATCCAGAGCAAGCAAAGCTGTTGGCGGGCTCTCCTAGCCCAGACAGAGGCCTTGCTAGTGACGAGACGACCGTAACCGTCGGGATTCAGAATTTCGGAAGGATCTTCACGCGTGGGGTCGAGTCGCTAAGCGATTTGAGCATCGAAGCCAAGACCAAAAAGCAACCCAGCCGTCCGGCGGAAAGTGTCGATGTGCAAATCAATAGGGTCGTCACTTCAGACAAAAATACGACATGGCTGGAAATCATCATTCCCCCGAATCCGTACAAAGACTATAAGCCTCCTCTGGATGTGGACCTGGAGATCACCTTATATCCTACGGCCGACAAGGTTCCGAGTCGTACAGTGAAATTCAATTACAAATGGCTCGCTGACAACAAATTTCGGATATTAAGCTTCTCACCAACGTCTGAGTACCAGTATGGAGGAACCTCTCTTGTCGTTGAGGTGACGTCGCTGTCGGAATGGTGCAGGAACTTTGTCACCGGAGATGTAGTATGTCCAGAAATCCAGGCCTCAGACATTGAAATTGTGTTCCTGAGGCAAGAAGTCGAATATATCAGCACCCACGCCACATCCTTGATGGCCACGACGGGCAAAACGACGGAAATTACAGCAGTCATCCCGATCTCGAACACGCTAGGCCAATCACAGCTGGCACTGCGATTCAACCAGACTAACTCAGTTCCGTTTCCCGAGGGGTTTACCTTTACATACGAGGAACCGCCGGATCCAGTTATCAGCAGTGTATCCCCGACCAAAGGCTTTGTGAACAAGCCTCAGGAGGTATCGATCGAGGTTTCGAATTTCCCTGCGATCCTATTGCGCGATGACATAAAGGTAGATTTCTGCACAGGCGTTAGTTGCTGCACAAGCGCCACCGTAAGATCTTATGACCAAACGAACAAGAAGCTGCCTGTACAAGACATGCAGAATTACAAGATTTTTGTGGAGAAGCCACACACCAGCTGCTCGGGTGGCTTGATGTCTGGTGCTGTAGACATTAGGGTTCAACACACCGGATTCGAGGCCGGAGGACTCTCTGTTCCGGTGGCCAGCAAAAGCGCGGGTTTCCGGTATGAGATTGAGTTACCAGCAGTAGAGTCTGTTGCAGGATATAACGGCCAGGCGCTGGCGTTCCAAGACCCTGCAACCCCTACGCTGGTAACTATTACAATCGTTCGTCTTCCATCTGAACTTAGGGAACCTGATCAGATACGGATTCGCGGCGGGGCACTCACGACCGGCCCCGATCGAGGGGTTGAAATCCAGAGCACCTTGTTCGAATCAACTGGACGGGGCACTGTCAAAGCCCGCTTTTTTGGTGCACAGTCAGTTGGAAAGAAAACATTGGACTTGGTGTTTATAAAAGCAGGACTTGAGATACAAGTTCTCAAGTTTGAGCTTGAATTTTTCGACGCCGGAACTCCAACCTTGCTCGAAGGACCGTCTCCCTCGCAGGCTCCAATGTTCGGCTCTCATGTTGTTGCTGTCACTATTGCGAATTTTCCTGTATCTGATCCATCTGATTTATATTTCACATACTCGTCGGGCGGCAGTACACCGACCCAACACGGAGGCACTGTCGAGATTTCG
>Ga0115006_10002405_pt1 | contig 12280 bp, 11 predicted proteins | sample ArcOceMetagenome_3_FD_88943 | JGI IMG/M metagenome (GOLD analysis project Ga0115006, IMG submission 88943) | Marine eukaryotic phytoplankton communities from Arctic Ocean - Arctic Ocean- Svalbard ARC20M Metagenome | ecosystem: Environmental > Aquatic > Marine > Oceanic | place: Arctic Ocean...
ATAATCGTAACTAATTAAAGGGTTACTGAAACGTAAAAAACGTCCGTAAGTTGTAGAGTCTGAAAATTTATCTTCATCTGTAGAGGAGTTGGGGGTTATTGATGAAGTTTGAAACTTAACGGAGGTACTATTGGAGGATAAGGTAGTATATAAACTGTAAGTAGGTAAATTAAAATTAATATTCATATTAAAACTAACTAACGTTAACATATTAGGTAAAATGTTAAGTAAGTTGGTTATTGAATTGAAAGTTAAGCTTATAGTGGAGGTAACTAAACTATGTAATAATAAAAAGACATTATAGTCTCTAGGTAGTAAGTATGTTACTTCGTTAGATGAAACTCAGTCAACTAACTTGAAATTAATTAAGTAGTTTCACATAAATGTTAAAGAGAGGTTTGGTAAATAATGCATAAAATTTATAGTCATAAAATAATTTGTTAACTTGTCTTCAAAGAAATTTAAATTATAAGAGGACATTAAATTTTGTGACTTAAATTTAGATACATCAGTTGTACCAAAATTATAAAATGTAAATATATCGGGCTCAATGTTATGTGTATTATTTAACTTAAACCTAACACCTATCATAGACTCATTAAGTAAAGTATGGTGGTCATTTGAATTAACTAAGTCGTTAAAAAATCTTCTTTTGAGAATACCTTGTAATTCACGGATGTTAAAACAGTTCATACGTTGATAACGTCTATCAACACAAACTAACTGACATAACATAATTAAACCACCAGGTAAAAATCAAAAGGCGGCACTATTTAATCTAGGAAAAGCAACATCATGTACTCCTAACTGAGTTGGGAGTAAGAAATTACCAAATGCACCAAAAATAACTGGCATTATCATAAAGAAAACCATAATAACTCCGTGAGCGGTAGCAATACTTAAGTACTGTAAACTATCACCAGCAAGAACTCCTACACCTGGGTAGGCGAACTCGAGTCTTATTATAGTAGCTAAACTCATTCCAGCAGTACCAGCAACTAATACAAAATTAAAATAATTAACAGCGATACGTTTATGATTTGTTGTATAAATTCAACTATTTAAAGCGTAACTAGTTCTTGTTTTAACTCAGAACATCATAACAATAGCACTTTGTGTTAAAGTTTTAGTTGATGTATAGTTTGAGGACATGGTGTATGTATTTTTAAAGTTTAAAAGAGGTTTAGAAAAGAATGAATTGAAAAAGTTCATTAAATTAAATGAGGTACTAAATTTCATAATATATATTTAATAGTACTTAGAATTAGTGTTATTTAGTTTTTGTTGAAATTTAGTTACAAATTTAAAACTATTTTGAGTTCAATCATTCAAATTTATTGAACGTAATAAAACATTTTGTACTAATATAATAACTAAACCTAAACCAAATTCTACTGCAGATAAAATAAGAAAAAAGAATGTAAGTGAAAGTAGATTTAAATTGTCAAAAACTAACCCACTTATTAAAGTAAGTACGTATAAAGTAATTCATAAAAATTCAGCCGTAAGTAAAAGATGTAAGGAAGTGTTCACATTGATTGTAATACTTGCAAAAAGTAGAAATAATAAGAGAATAATAAAATTTATATCACCAAAAGTCATAATATATATATAAGTTAAGGGTTTAGTATGTTAATTTGTTGGAGGAGTGTTGTTAAATGGGGAGTATAATACGCTGGTACACCCTCAAATATATACGGGGTAGCGGCTGCTATAAAAGTGTAGTTACTTTCAGATAATATACCCAAATTTAATAAAGTATTATAAGATAGTGTATATACAGCAAAACTAGTTAAAATAAATATAACTGTTTTTATAATATATGAATACTTATAATTAGTGGTTTTAACCTCAACTTGTTGAGTATATTTTAATTGGAACATTGAATGTACGCAAATTTTATTAATATATATAGGGGTTACTTCAAATTTAATTTTCCCAATCTGAAGTTGTTCATTTATCTTTTTACGACGTTTCATGGAATAGTATAAACTATTTAATACTTGTTTAGATTTCATAAATTATATTATAAGTTAAGTCTTTTATTTGTAAAGTATATATCTTCTTTATAAGATTGATTAACTCCGTGAATTTCGAAGATTACTAAATAGAATATAAAGAAACCTAAAGCAATTCTTGGGACAATTTCAAGAAGATAAACAAAGAAAAATACAAACTTACCTCACAAAACAAAATAAGTATAAAATAAATCATTTGCGAAATCATTTTCGTCCTCTAGTAAAAAAGAACGATCGTCTTGATTATCTAAAGTAAATAGTAAAGTTCCGTGAAGAGATAAGAAAAGTTCATTTAAATATTCGTCATCATCAAAATCTCCTATAAAAATATAATAAGTATCTAAAACGTCCTCAATAAAATCGTATACATTTACTCTGAAGAATAAAGCATAAAATCTAATAACAACAGAAAAAGTATTTAAGAAATCGGATTTAAATTGTAAAGCGACAAATTTAGAGGTACGTCCTCCACCTTCAGAATTTGCAAGGAAAGCGAAATAATGAATAGAGTGTTTATATATGAAATATATAAAAACTATAGAAAAAAAATAAAAAATACTTGTATCTAAAAATTCAATTGCTTCTTCCTGATCATCATCAAAAGTTAAGATAACTACAGATCAATAAAGTGCTACAAAGACAATTGTTTGTAATACAGTCTCAAATTGTAAACGCATATCTTTAGCCATAGAATAAAAATAGTAATAAAATCTAACGAAATGAAAACCCATTGGAGTTGTTCATTTTAAAAGTAGGTTTGTTAAGAAACAGTAAACTATATATCAAATGTAGACAATAAATAAGAGATAATAAACAATACCTTCACCGTAAAAAAAGTTTAGATTATTTGTATAAGAATCAAATACAGATACAACTGAATAATTTAACACATTATTAAAGTAATAAGTTGTAATATAATCATTAAACAATGTTGATAATTCAGGTGCAATTAAAAAAGTAGTACTTAAAGTTTCTTGATATTCAGAATGTAAAAGTGTAGATAAAGGTAAAAAACATGTAGTGAGTTGTAAGAAAGAGTCATTCATAACATGTAAATATAAAGTACTTGGTAATGTAGTAAGTGTATTAGTGTATAAAAGTAATACATCTAAATGTGAAAATTTTATAACTGTATCGAAAAGTACATGTTTATTTACGAAAGAGGATTGGGTTATAAAGCTTGGTAAACTTCAATCCATAGTAATTAAACTAGAGGTTTTTTCTCAGTTTAAAGAATCGGTTAGTCACATTTGATTTGAGGATTTATATGTAGATACTCAGTTAATTTCATTAAAGGCGTTAAAAGTTTTCATAATGTATATTAAATAAATAATGTGTAGTAGTCAGTTAATATTAATAAGAAATTAGACAATCAGTTAGGTGTATTTACAGTAAAGGAGTACTCTATAGGGTAACGTAAATAATGAGACCCGTAACTAAAAAATATAAAAGCGTATATCATTAAAAATAGGTAAAAAAATTGTTTGAGGGATGAGACACAGTAAGTTGTAAAAGTTAAAGGTACTTCACTCATAGAGTAGACCCTTCTAAACAAAGTTATTCAGTATATATATAAGAAAAACAGAGATAAGAAAACATACAGGTGAGACAATAAAAAAGCAGATGCATAAGGACCATCATTCTTAAATCAAAATACCGTTTTTACGTTATGATAAGTAAAATGATCTTTCTTAGCAGTTCCTCAACCTCAACGGGATGGTTCGTGACTTAACTGTATATAATCAATTGGTCTAGATTGTTGATACCATGTAGGGTTTGTGAAGTAACCAAAAAAAGCCATAATAAAATGGGTATAAAGTAAATAACCTATAAAAATATTTATTATTATTATATGTACTAAAGATTTTTTTCAGAATAATCAACGTACGCTAAACTGAAGTATTATAGCATACATTAGTATGATTGAATAAACTGATATAAACTTAAAAAAGAATAGTCTAGTATATCAATGTCATCAAGACACAACGAAAGATAAATTGTAATTAAGCTCATAATAAAAAGGTACAATAACTAAGATAATAGCGGCCCCAAAATTAATTATGTAATATAATTCCATTAATCAAAAGGTTTTATATCAGGCAAATCAAACTCGTTTATCACGGCCTGTGTAGCTACCGTAACGACTTACTATAAGATTTTCAGCAATTCAAGCAAACGTGAATAAAAATAAAATTCATGTTTGTACAAGACTTCACTCAATAGGTTCTCAAATTGGTTCATCATCAGTTAAACAAGCGTCTATGTACATAATAAATGTTGAGTAATATATATAAAATAGACCTACACCAAAAAAACGTACAAAAATTTGATTTAGTTGGTGTGTTAAGTAAGTTTGATGGAAGTTTATTAAAACATCTCGACCTAGTGTAAACCATTGAGTAAATGTGAACTTATCCACACTACTAACTGTAGAAGATGTTAAACTTACTGAGTTACGTATTGATGATGTTTTTTCAGTTTTAGTAACTAAAAAAGAGTACAGTTTTATTATATTGAACTGGTTACTAGAAAAAGTAGAATATAAATTAGATAACGTTTTTATAGTATTTATATAAAAATTATAAATATGGAGTCAAAATGAGTATAACACTTATAAAACTAGCTTAATATATAGAGTAACAAACCACCTACGCGTTTCTTTAATGCGTCATTATGAGTTATTAAACCTGTAGAGGTGCTCAAAACTATAGTAGATGCTCCAATTGAGCTAGTTAGGATACGTAAGGCTTTATAAGAGATGGTATAATGCTTTGAAGGTGTTGACAATAACCTAAATGATTTGAAGAATGGAGTATTATTATATAAAAATATAGTTAACCAAATAGTATAATTACTATGTTTTAGTTGTTTATTATTTGTGATTATAAAACGGTGTATACAACCTATTTCCGCTAATATCTGAACAATCATTATCGTTTTACGTGTATATACTATTTTACTTTGTGGATTTCTTTGCGCTAAAGCAAAGTGTATGTGGTTTTGTACATAAGATGGGGAGTATACATGCATATATTTGAGTACACAGGGCTCGAACCTGTACTCGCTAGGATCAAAGGCTAGTGCTTTACCGATTAAGCTAGTACTCATAATTTAAAATACAAGCATTAGCATTGCTGTTGTCACTTATTCGAGAGCATAAATCAGTACCCTTCGGAATAATTAACTGTTGTTCATTTCGTAAGTATACCACCAAAAAGATTTAAAGGTGAGATATATATTAAGTAAAACTGTGTATTAATATAAAGTTTAGAAGATAATTTTACTAAATATTGGATTCAAGTTATATTTTTAAATAGATGTAATATATGTTCAGTAGTCAATGACAGTATCGTTAAAATAAAAAGATAAGTAGCATTGAGGAGAGAAATATAGAAAGTATTAAACTTAAGAATTTAATTCATCCTATTTTTGTTAAAAAGTCAAACCTATATCTTGGAATACCACCACGTACAAAAACTAATAAAGCAATTAATAATATAAACTTAATACCCATGTTAAAAATAGCAGAATTTAAATATTTCATGTTAAAAATAACTCAAATAGAATTGTATAAAAACATAAACATAGTTGTAAGAGTAGAATAAAGTGAAATAAAGAACGATTCAATAAGATTAAATATTTGTGGATATTGATATTGTATATAAAAGAGAGAGTCTTGTATAATATCAAGTACGTTAGCTGAGGTAAGGTATTCGTAAACTCACATAATTTATCAATATATTATAGGTTTTTAAATAAGTAAGAGCATAAAAGAGTGTAGGGGTTAATTAACTTGAAGTTACTTGTTTTATTGTTTTGGCTAAAACGTAAAACAACGGAAGTTACAGTAAATCCACTAAGAATTAATCCGCTGATTAGAATGGTAATTCCAAAACCTTCTGCAAATTCAACTAGAAGGTGAGCGAATGATAAAAAGTAAAGATTTTTAGTAATACAAAAATCGAGTAAACATAGGGTTGGGTATACGAATTCTGTTAGTAGTAATAAAGAGAGGTCGTTAATAAGATATTGAACGTGTATCAAATGGCCTTTTTATATAAAAAAAGGCTATATTAATAAAGTTTTACCAGCTTGCTCGTTGAAAGCCCGGTATAACAGATTTATAAGATTCAGATCTCAAAGTAAACCGACCGTAACGCGTTTTTTTGTTCACACTTCAAACACGACCTGATACGACGCACCGGTTACGGACTTTATTTAGTGATTTATTTTTATGAAAAGTTGACTGGTAATAGAGTGCTTGGTATCTTTGAGTATAAGGAACAAATTTATTTTTTTTCACTGATTTAAAGAGTAATTGTTTAACTTCGTTTTTTAAAAATAAATGACGTTTAAGGTTATCTATGTTCTTTCATAATTCATGACGATCCATAATGTATGTATATGTAAGCTTAACGATCTACATCCCCAAAGACAATATCTTGAGAACCTAAGACTGTAACTAAATCAGCTAAGTAATGACCTTGTACCATACGTGGCATAATATGCATATGATGATATGCGGGAGTACGTATTTTACATCTATAGGGTTTTGAGGTCCCATCAGATATTATAGAAACACCAAATTCACCTTTTGGAGCCTCAACTGCGTTATAAGTAAAACCTTTAGGAATCCTTATACCTTCACTATAAGTTTTAAAATGATTGATTAGAGTTTCCATTGAGGTGTACTTAGTTGTTTTATTTAATTGATTTTTCTTAACTTGGTGTAAAAAATCAAAGAAAGAGAAAGTATTAACTTTTTGGGAGGAATTTGTAAAAGAAGTATTGTTAGTTAAATTACTTAAAATTTGAAAGACAATGTTTACACTTTCATACATTTCACGTACCCTAATTAAAAAACGGTCGTAACTATCCCCACGTTTACCTAAAAAGCTATGTATAGATAAAAATCAGTATGAGGCATATGTTTCAGATTTATAAAATCTCATATCTTTTTTTATACCCACACTTCGGATTACAGGACCTGAAGCTGAATAAGATACGGCGTCGTTTATATTAATACTACCTACCCCTATTAATCTAGTTTTTCAGATGCTATTTGTAGTAAGTATTGCAAATATTTCTGTTAATGACTTAAAACAGTCTCTAGCGAATAAAGCAACATCTAAAAAAAATTGATGGTTTAAACCTGTTCAGTCCAAGTCATTAGGTCTATAAAAAGCTGCATGCATTCTAGCACCTGACACCCGCTCATAAAACTCCATTAAACGTTCACGCTCTTCAAAAGCCCAGAATAGTGGAGACATGTTCCCTACATCTAATGAATGACATGATAGGGCAAGTAAATGATTCATAATTCTAGTAAGTTCATCGAACAAAACACGAATCTGTACGTATAATGCAGTGTGGGAAGTGGTTTTTAATAAAGATTCAACAGCCAAACAAAAAGCATGTTCTTGGGTCATCATAGAAACGTAGTCTAATCTATCAAAATAGGGTATAGATTTTAAGTAGGTACGTTTTTCGATTAATTTTTCAGTACCACGGTGTAGAAACCCTACATGTGGATCTGCTCTTTCAACAAGTTCACCACTAAGTTGTACGACTAAACGTAAAACCCCGTGAGCAGCTGGATGTTGAGGACCGAAATTTAAAACAAAGCTTTTTATTTTTCTTTCTGTATAAGAATTTTGAGGAAATGGTGGTTGTCAAAAGTTAAAGATTGAGGATTTCATAAGTTATTAAGTAATATACTTTCAATTGTAAAGTATATAAGTAGAATTACGTAAGTCTGGCATATCATCAATTTTATGGTAATATTGTATATAAGTATCCGTTAATATAAATGTTGAAAGTGAGAAAAAATCAACTTCTAAGTAAGGTTTAACATCAGTATTATCATACCTTGTTTGATATATTCAATTAGGTGTATAATAGCTTTGTTGTTTTTTATTTTTCATTATTTTATATTGAAGGGGTTTATTTTTACGATAAACTAAGCGTTTGAATTTACGTATTCTAGCGTTTGTTCAATTTAAAAACCATCGAGTTATAACATAGTATCATAAAGACACAACTAATTGTATAAAGTCATTCTTAATTAAAATAGTGTTGGTATCTGTAGAAACGTTACCATTTACATAAATGAAACCATGAGAACTAAAAAGCTCAACAGTTGATGTATCAGGAAGTAATTGTGAATAAATTACTATTTTATCGAGGGTAGATTCCGAATAGCTTAGTAAATATTGAGATGACAAATGGTAAAACTTTGTTAAATACTTAGTTAATTGGTGTTGGTATTGGAATTTAACATTTAATGAGATTTTTAAAGCTGATCTAACCTGACGTCAGATACGTTGGTAGCCAGGCTTGAACCGTACTCGAGGTATTCGTACTTCAGAATGTATATATAAATCACTAACATCAATACCTTTTGTATTATAATCAAAGGAGTAATAAACATTACGTAAATTATCCCCATAAGTTAATATTGACTGGTTAATATTTTTCTGTAGAATGTTTTTCTTTTTTAACATAAACTGCTCTGTAGTAAATAATTGGTAGAATAATCTATATGAGAATTTATCAAGTGAGGATACTAGCTTGGTAGATTTACTTAATAGTCTAGTGAGTACTTGTTTTTTACGACGTATTAAAACATTTTTCTTTGACTGACCTGGATATATAAAAGAAAACAACTTCTTTTTGAATTGGGATTTAAGTTTGTGGGGGAATTGATTTTTCCGTAAAACTTTTGATATAATATTAAACCCATTGTTTCTTCAGATAAAAGACTTTATAGCCTTAGCTGATACCTGAAGTGTTGAATCAGAAATAAACGTGTCATTAATTGTTAAAGGGTTTAATTTGTAAGTGAGAGGGTTCTGTAGTTTATAATTAAGTGCTAAAGGGTGTACTTTTACTAATAGTTGTTTATAGTTTATAGAAAAACCTTGATTTTCTACTACGCCATACTTCCGTAATCAAAACGTTTTTTTATAAAAGCGTAATACACGACTAGTGTAGTATGTCCTTACTAGTTTTGTTAAATACTTAGGGTTGCAATTAGGTTGAGCTCCTGTACTAGAACGTAATAAAAGTGTTTTACGGAACTTTCTAGAATTTTTGCGGATATTAGTATACCTATAAACAACTAATTTTTTGGTAAACGGTAAGGGGGATTTTTTATACCCACTTACTATCTTTTTACATAAAGTAAGGTTTGGTAATTTTGTGAAACCTTTATTTAAAAGAGGTACTATAAAGTCTTTGGTTTTCAAATTATTGGTCTGTTTATTTAACATACGAACTTTATTTCGACGTAAATACTTTACTTTTTTCTTTATTATATAAGGTAACGATTGTGTTACTAAATTCTTTATAGAAGAGTTATACAACGACGATAATCGTTGTATATAATTACGTCTACTAAAACCAACTCGGGTATTAAGAAAATTATAATAACTATTAATATACTTTGAAGAAACCTTGGTTGATATATAAGAGTTAAACAAGAAGTTTTGAGGTTTTAAAACTAAGGATACTAATTGAGAGGAGGTTAGTTTGGATTTACTTAAATTAATATTTACAAGCTGACGTAAACTAGACTTAATAGTAGAGGCCTTCTCTTTACGGTAGCTTAAAGGAACTAATTTTTCCCACATGTTATCCATGTAAGTAAGCTGTAGTTCTGATATGTGACTACTAATTAGATTATAAGTTTTATTAAAAAAGTTAGTACGGTAAGTGAAGAAGTGTAAGTGAAATCAAGTGTATACAATATGTGAAAGGGGTAAACTAAAGTGTGAGTTTTTTGTGGGGAGTTTTATAGTAGAGTTTACAGATTTTAAACTGGTTAACATAATATATAATTAGAATCATTTTGATTTCACACGAATTTCCTTATCTGAGGAGTTTTTTTTTTTAGAAGGGTATTTTTTCTTTACAACTTTATAATTTATTTTTTCTAAAACTTGGGAAAGGTTTGCTTTACGCTTAACTTCTATTAAAAAGTATCGAAGTACTTTATTATAGTTATAACTATTTCAACCGTTAGACCAAGTACGTTGACCACGTACAGGCTTACCTATAGCATGACATCTACCTCTGTAGGATCTTATAAGGTACAAACGCATAATAACTAACCTTAGTAGATCCGTATATTGGTTATTAACCGTATGTACCTGAGATAGCAGTATATTAAGAGGTTTAAGGATTATTTTAGATGTCTCATTTTCATAATCAGGGAGTAATTTAGTCGGTGTAGGGAGTAATAGAGTTAACTCAAAACGTTGATTTAATATTTTCTTAGTTTGGTTTGATAATCCAGGAGTGTTTAGTAGAAGTGATGGTATAGATTGGTTGGTATAGAAGAGTGTTCCACCAAAAAAAAAACCTTTAGTTCAATAAATTTGTAATACATGTTCAAATTTCATTTATTTTTTCTTTTTTTTAGCTTTGGATTTAAAAAGTGCGTACTTACGGTTTCACGTAAATTCACCAAATTTGAAACCAATATTTCATATATTTATGTTCCTAGTAGATCATTTATTTCCCATGTGGATAATTACTTCGTATGTCAAGAAAGTAATAGGGACGACTGAACTTCGAGTTCTAATTCGTTTTTCTGAAGTATGATGTACGTTATTAGTTTTAATTAAGTACATAATACGTCATATTTTTGGAGAAAAGTAATTAAGTTTAGTTTTTTTTGTAAAATCTGTTTTATTGAAATAAATAGTTCCCATAATATATATATAATTTACTTGAATTTAGTTGTTTTACCTCATGGAGTACGTTGGTACTTAATTGATTTAGCTCTACCTCCATGGGGATGGTCAGTAGGATTCATAGCAACTCCCCTTACAATAGATTTATAACCTTTATTTTTCCTAAAACCGGCATGATTATTTTTAAAATCTCTATTTACAGGTAGTGCTATAGAACCTACGGAACCTAAAGAGTGGGTTGAGAAGATTTTACGAACACCTGAAGGTAATTTTATTAATGCTGTGTGTACTCTTAAATCCATTTTTAAGACGACCCCAAATACACCAGTACTACGTATATACTGAACACCTTTATAAGGAAGTAACTCCATTAGTGATACTGGTTTGTTTTTGGGTAAGTACATAATTAGGCCTATAGATTTGACTAAGGGTAATATACTATACCCGTTTAAATAAGGTTCTAATTTACTAAAAGAGGAGTGGAATTGGTTTAGGCAGAAAAGTTTATGTTGTGATGTTGATACGAGGTGTGTAATTATACCTGAAGACAAAAATACTACAGATACTAAGCGGTGTACGTGATTATTAAAGATAAAACTTGAGATAAAGAAGATATTCCTTAACCTTAATGAGTAATTTATTGTTTGTAAACGTAGTTTCGAATTACGCTTACCTCTAGTACGTAATACTTTTCAACCATGACGACTTCTACCTGCATTTCATTTTTTTGAGTACCATAAGGACTTATACTGAATTTGTAAAGGAAGGCGAGCTTGGTATTTTCAAACTTGAGATGATTTCCCTTTAGAGGAGTTTACTCTTTTAAGGTTATATAAATTATTTACGAAAGGTACTGGTCTATCTAAATTCATAAATTATATTTGTTTTATATAAAGACAAGAGAATTAAAACTTTGTATATCTCAGTTACTTGTTTTAACGAACTATTATACATAGTTAAATAGAGTAGAGTTAAGTTCTGTTGTTTATAGGTAGTTAAGGGTTGTAATTCAGTGAAAAGTTGATTATCATAAACATAACCACTAACATTAACTTCTTTAAGGTTTTGTAATGAATTCGTATCTGAAGATAATATATTAGAGTATTTGATTTTAGTAGAGGTGTCAACGCTTGTATCGTTTAACGTGTTTAATAATTGGTTTGTTATAGTTGATGTAGTAAAAGATAAATCCGGGTTAAATAAATTTAACTTTTTACCTATAACAAATATATTTGGTATAGAGAACTGATACTTGTAAAGACTTAAACTTTGGTAATAACGTAGGTACTGTCTATACTTTATATACTGTAACGATCACTGAGCGAATACACTTAGTAAGGTTAACCATGATGTTTGACGTTTACGGCTTGAGTCTTGTTTACGTACAAAAGATGTACCGTTTCTTTGATATTTTTTAAATCTTGTAGTCATTCTAAAAACCTTAAAGGAGTAACACTTTGTTAACTCACTTAAGGATTTATTAACTAAAAGGCCTTTCGTAGGTGTTACATATGATCATTTCCGTACCATTCAGAGTTAGTACTTAATTCTGATAGGGAAAATCCA
>Ga0115006_10002407_pt1 | contig 12279 bp, 14 predicted proteins | sample ArcOceMetagenome_3_FD_88943 | JGI IMG/M metagenome (GOLD analysis project Ga0115006, IMG submission 88943) | Marine eukaryotic phytoplankton communities from Arctic Ocean - Arctic Ocean- Svalbard ARC20M Metagenome | ecosystem: Environmental > Aquatic > Marine > Oceanic | place: Arctic Ocean...
CCTCCCCCCCCCCCCTCTCTCTCTATGGCAGGCGCAAGAAGCGAGGCCCACCAAGTTCGATTTCAACGTTTTGAAAGACTGGAAGCCGCTCTTCACAGACAAGTTTCTGGCAGCCAACGAGGGCAAAATCGTCATGGACACCGTGCAGGAGTCCATTGATTGGAAGACGGGGCAAAGGCATGATGCTGTGCAAAACGAGGTTGGTGTATATTCGTGTGTCTGTGTGTGTGCCCTCGCCTACACTATCGCCTACTGACCCTGTGCCCCGGGGCCTACTGATACTGTTTAGGGTGTAGGGTGCAAGCGCGCGTCTGCTGACCCTGCTGGCATATGTGTGTGTGTAAGCTCGCAAGGGCTCTGTTGCGGTATGTATGTGAAGTATACATAATACACACACAAACACACACACTATGGCAAGAGAACACATTCCATAGCAAGAGAACACATTTCATAGTAAGAGAACACATTTCATAGCAAGAGAACACATTTCATAGTAAGAGAACACAGTCTATTACAACAAGCACACACACGGGCTCTGATGCGCACACGTCTTAATTAATTACGTGTCACGCGCATGGTGGCCTGGTAGGTTGATAGCTGATAATAGGTTCATAGATGATTCATGGATTGTTCGTGGAGAGACCTGTCGGCTTGGCTGCCTGCCTCTGCACGCTCTGACGAATGCGTGTGTGTGCGCGTGGCTGCAGGTCAAGACGTTTGTGCAGAATCTGATCAAGGGGCGGATGGAGCACTGGCGCAGCCGCGAGGGCAAAGGCCACTATGACAACGCAGCCATGGGCAAGGAGCTCGAGAAGATTCTCAAAAAGATGGAGCTCGCGTCACACCAGGAGATGGAGTACACCGAGGACATGCTGCACACTGAGCTCGACAAGTTCCTGAAGCAAAACGAAATCACCGGTTTCTACATCAACCGGCCTTACACGGACATCGAGCCCATCATCCAGGAGATTTACAATGCCGACATCCACCACGCGGGTCCCATCACAGGGGAGGGCGGCAACGATCGCGACACGCAATTCGCCACTGCGGTCTACGTCAAGGCTTTCCCGCGCAGGATCCTGTCGCTGTGGGTCGCCGTGGCCTGTTGCGCCCGGAAGCGGTCGTGAGATTCCTTGCGTCGGCGCGCCGAAGCTAGGAAATTGGAATGGCGCGTGGGGCCCGGGACGTGTCGCAAGCCTGGGCTTCTGGACCGAGAGCGAGTGCAGTGTGAGCGACGCAGGAGGGGTAGCGCGCGCCGTCTTGTAGCAGGAGAATATTATGTAATCGAGTACTAAAGTGTTGTTGCGTGGACCCGCAAGCTTGATGCCTCATTGTCTGATCACCTCCCAGCGCTGCCACGAGAGCGTTTTCTGCAGCGCGCTGCATTGCAGGTTCTGGATCAGAGTGACGGTGGGGCCTCATTCTTAAATGTGCAGCAGTCTTCTCTTATTTATTTTACAAGATTACACCCACCAGTCCGCACACTCGCTCGCCAACCCCAGAGAAGTGGGTAGAGGAAATTTTCGGGCCGAATATGCTGCCTCAAAGCCACATGCACACTGGTTACTGAAAGAGTACCATACACACCACTCTCTCTTTCACGTTCTTCTTCAGGCGAGCAGACTCAAAGCCACGAGGGCTTTTTCTTGGCGCCTGGGCCAGCCCGCCACGTTGGGCCGGTCTTTTTCGGAGTGTCCGCTTCCACACCCAGGACAGCCACAATCGAGTCTTGGCGCCCAAAGGTGCCCCCATGGAGGCGCTGGTCGCGTTTCTCTTTGGCATCGAGAATTTTCTGCTGCCGCAATGCTTTCATCGCCTCATCATCGCCTCGGTACGCCCAGGAACTCGGCAGCCGTTGCTTTCCTGCGCTCGGGTCCCCGTTCTTGAATTTCGTCAGCTCCTGTTCGAGGCGCGCGAGCGTACGCTTTTGGAATGCGATCCTCTGCTGCAGCTTCTTCGACACCTCTTCTGGGGATCCGTCGAATATATCATCGTCTCGGTCCTCAAAAATGGTGTGTGTGGCGTGAGTGCCGCCCATTCCCCCAGTGTGCGCAGGCACTGCGGTAGCGGTCTTATCCATGGCAAGCTGCTCGGGCACTGTTTGTGACACTGTTGACTCCTCCGCCTTCTGGGCCAGTCGCGCTTTCGCGAGTGTCGCCTCATTGGCAAAGTGTGCCGCTTCTCGCCGCGCATGGTTGAAGTCCTTTGACAGGGCTTGCGACTGCTTTTGGGCCTCCTGGAGTTGAGCTTGTAGTTCAGCCTTTTCTGTTTCAATCTTCTGGTTGAGCTGCTCGAGGCGCTCTTTCTGCTTTTTGACGCGCCTCAGCTCCGCAACTTCAGCAGGGGTCTTGGTCCCGTTACGGATTTTCTCCTCATCCAGCTCCGCTGCCTTCCGCTTCTCCTCCACCTCTTTTTGCATGGCAGAGAGCTTAGCTTTCACCATTGGGTCATCGAGGATTGTAGCAAGATGTTCATAAGGCAGTTCTGCGATGTCGGGCACGTCGAGCAGATCAATGCCGTTCATCTGCACAAAATTCAACGGTCAGACGAGCACACACTGCAAGACGCAGCTGACATTTCTATTCTGCCTACATCAGCAGCCATGCGCAAAAGGCGAGCTTCGTCGCCGGAGAGGCTTTGCACGTCTCGCTGCGCATTCAAAACCTTCAAGTTTTCCTTGACCTCGGGCTGCTCTAACAGCAGCCCGATGCCGCGGTCGTTGAGTCCCATTACGCCATCCTCCATCAACTTGAACCCCCAACCCATGGCCTTGTTCGCCAACTTGTGCGAGTCGACCCTCATCTCCAGAATCAAGGTTGCTGCAGACATGCGCTCACAAAGTCAGATGTATGGTCCTTACGACAGCCTGGTTTTGTCTGGACGGACACAGGTAGGCAAGCCCCAGAGAGCAGAATGACTTTTGAAAAGGTCAAACCAAGAGTCCCGCGCGAAGATTCTGCACCTTCGTTGTGCACGACCATATGGCACGCGTTGAGCACTGGCGTAGCTGGTCGCTGCACAGGCGTCGGCGCTCTCTCTACCTTCAGTCTTGCCTCCTCCTTCTCCTGCTGCTTGCCCCTGTGGAATTTCTTCATCAAACTGACAGACTTCGCGACAGCCTGCTGTCTTTTCAAGTTGTTGTTGATCTGCCGCTGCCTTCGTCGGAAAATCGCGCCTCGAATGAGCCCCTCAATTAGCTGGTTGGCGACCTCAGAGATAATTTCGTCGTCATCAATACGCCGACTTTCGACTGCCACGACAAAGGTTCAACAGTTATTTCTTTTGAAGAGATCAGCGAATATCATAATGGGAGCGCGAACGGTACTTACTCAGGGAGTTAGGAATAATGTCATCTTTGTTGTTCCAATAAAGCAAGGCATTGAAGACGTCATCGTAGCAAGCGTAGCCCTTCAGCCTCTTTGAGACTACTGCTGTGCGCTTGGAGACAAGAGCTTCGAAAAACCAGCGGAAGAACCCCGCGATTTTCATCTGTGCGATACCCAAACCTTCGTAAGTTGATCCTCAATACTTACTAGGCGTTAATGCATCAACGCCCAGGTTGCTGGCACAGCATCGCTTCGATCATGTTACCTCCCACGTGATCTTGGGCCCCGTGTTCAGTTTGGCCTCCTCCACAAATGCCTTTTTCATCCTGCGCACAAAATCGCAATTATGAATCAAGTGCAAGGGCAAGAGAAACCCCGGCTATATAGAGGGGAGTTTTCCCACCTGTCTTCTGCTATCCATGCGTCCATCTGCTCTTGCTTTTGCCCTGCAAACGTTCACAAGAGTCAGATGGCGGCCTCTGTCGGCAGACTGTACATCGACTGGGCTGAAGCATGGATGATTTCTTACTTTCTCGCCGAGCCATGATTTCGGCCACGTTGGGATTGTATGCACCTTGAGACTTTTTCTTCACCTTCTTCACGCCGGCTTTTGGCCGCCCCTTATTTTTCGGGGCACCTCCGTGTCCCATCTGCATTCCAGACACCCAATGCACATCACTTGCACCTTTGTCTCTCCCATAAAATTCGCTACCCCTTTCGTGTCCAGCTGGCATGCTTTCCCTGTCAAATTGCAGACACCCGGGCAACGGAGACGACGAGGGACAATCGAACACGTGCAAATTCGCAGGATTGCGGCACGATGCTGTTGAAAGTTCTGCCATACTATCACCATCTGGCACACTATCCCATTCCACATGCGCAACATTGCCACCGAAATTCAGGCCAGCCACGTGGTCGTTATCTTCCCCTTCTCCAGCCTCATTTCTTTCCCCCTCGTCTTCATCTCCGCCCCCCCCCCCCTTGCTGTCATCAGAGACGTCATCATCACTGTCCTCAAACGAACATTTCGTGTCAGAGTAATCGCGTTCTCTGAGTTCTCGCGCGTACTGTTTTGCCTTCTTCTGGGTCTCTTTCCAGTCCAGGAGCGCCTGCTCGTACTTGAGCATCTCTACTTGGACGAGCCACTTGAAGAAGCGCGTGGCGGTGCCGTCACTTGATGCGTCATCCAATTTCTGCACTCGCCGCCGGACATCCTCGCGCACGCAAAGGAAACGCGCAATATTCTGCTTTGTGCCGTACATGCCCAGAGGAGCACCTATGCGAAACATGAGCTTGTATATGAAATCCATGGGAATCGTTCCTGTCCTTTTCATGTCGGCCTCCTTGACCCAGATGGTGGCAAATTTCTCGATATCTTCCTCAGTGATGACCGATTTAGTACTGCCGCCGTCGGCACAAAAACTGAAGTTGTTCAAAATCATACCGACAAACAGGTTGAGAATTGTGAACTCACACAGAACCTTGAAGCACAGAAAAAACACGGGTGAATAAGCAAGACCGCAGTCTCCGTAGCTGAGGATGCGCCCGTCGTGCGCCACAAAATTCGGCGTGCAATAAGGTGGCTGGAGAGCGCAGTCTTCCATGAGGTCATGCCATTCATCTCCAAACAGGATCTGGAAGAGGGTCAGAAACGCCGAGCCAAAATCCTGGAAGTTGGCCTGTACGCCCAGTCTTGTGCCCATCTTGATATTACCAAAAAACGCCACTCCAATGACAGCAAAGATACTCATGCCGAGGCACAAGACAAGAACGACGGGAAGCACTTGCCCAATACTGAGCGCTACCGTGTCAAACATGGCGCTGATGAGCTTGTTCCTGAGCAAAGTCTTCGAAAACCGTGCCAAACGAAAGCTTCGCACCATCTGGCTAATCGTGCGGAGGTTTGAGCCTATCAGTGTGCACACGGCTGTGATCAAGATGAGCGTCACGTCGAACCTGTTGTACCCGTTTTTCCAAAAGTTGTGAATGCCCTGGGCCAAGTAGTTTAAGAACGTCTCGACGACCATGATGACAAAAAATAAGTTGTTCTGATAGGCAATGAGATCACTAAAATACTGCGACTCGCCTTCGTGGCTACAAGAGATGAAGACGACGTTGGTCAGCACGCACGCGGCGGAAAATTTCTGAAATATTGACGACTCGACAACAAACCGGACCGTGTTACTGAGCCAGGTGTCAGGAGGATCTACATCTTCACCTGGCCAGTGAATTACCATTTTCTGCTGAATCCATTCGTAGTAAATCTCATCCGTCTGCTCTGCTTCTGACTGTCCTTGCGCAGCATAGAATCCATCCACAACAAACGACACAAAAAAGTTGAGTGAAATGAAGGACCCGACCACGATGAGGGTCATGAAATAAAACAACGCTGTAGGCGCATTGTAGTGCAGCACTGGCTGCACATCTTGTTCGATGGCATCTGAGGCAGAGGTAAGCACCGCGACCCATTTCAGTGTCAAGCACTTGAGCAGAGTTTTGCATGCCATGGGAAAACTGTCGAAATTGGAATTCGGCACAGACCACACCCTTGGAACATAGATGTCATCAACCACCAGACTCCCTACACAATCAAATCTACCCTGACCCGCCAATCCATCAAGAAGATCGTCATTGCATGAATGAAACTTGCCCTTGAACAAGGCCATGCCAACCGTTGCGAACATAATGGTCACCAATGCGAGGAAGAGAAGCGCATATGCAATGGGCTTCGCCGAACCCATAAAGGCTACCACCACTTTTTTCATTTCGCGATTCTTTCGCAAGAGTAGAATCGGGCGGAATGCGCGAGAAATTTTGATGACACTGGTGAAGTTGCTGCCCAAATACTTTGCGGCGCCCGCCAAATCAAAGATCGACATGCACAGGACTGTGAAATCAACACGATTCCAACCGTCTTGCATGTATGCGTCGAAATTCATGTCACTTGGGATAAAGAAGCCAAAGGCTAGAATTTTCACGACTGCCTCCAAGGCAAACACGGAAGCTGTGCAGAAGTGCAAAGCGTCAAACATGCACCGAGGCACATGCGCATGAACGTGTGTGCTGCGAATGCATGCATACACCCGGGCCCGCTGCAACTGGCAACGTCGGTTCTCATCTACATGGAAGCATATGTTGAGAGATGCAGAGTACAGGCAGCTGCAGCATAGAAAGGGCGTGACAAGTTGCAGAATGACACGCCTCCGCGGAAAAGGTCTTACTGAAGATGAATGGTGAAATTTCTCGCAAAAATACTCTTGGGAAGACGCCAGCTTCAAGAAACGGGTGATCTTCCTCATCTACCTGCTCGGCAGGCGACTCAAACGCCAAAAGCACACTGCACACTCTCAAATGTCAGCAGAGCCAAGAGACAAAATGCCACCCTCATTCTGAAAATTATATACCTGCTGCCAATAATCGCCAGATATACACACGTCGAAAAGGTCGAGCTCTGGGTCATCTGCAGGTAGAATGAGTGCCGCAGAAAAAAGGGCTTCTTGCGTTTCTTCTTCTTGGGCATGTTTCTGTCGGCCCCGTCTTCCTTTTTACTTTCCTCCATCACCTCAGTCACACCATCTGCAACACCAGCGAGTCAGATACAGGATTTAGGTGATCATGCGAAGTCTAGCTTTACATTACATTTCTGCGACAGTGCGGTGCAAACCTGATGCTGGTGCTGGAGCAATTGCTGCACTGGCCGGGGCGCGCCAGTCCTTGTCGCCAGGGTATGCTGCAGAAATTCACGCCAGTCAGACGGCCAAGGGGAAGATTCAGCAGGCGATGCTAACGCCAAGGCAGAGAAATTCCGTACCGGGAATGCATTTGCCACAGCGCGCTGGTAGGCAGTAGCGGCGCATGATATAGCGAAAGTAGACGATCCCGAAACATTTCGTGAGCCTCCACATCATCTTCGGTTGCTTGCTTTTGACAAATTGCACGAGCTTTTTCTCAGATATTACTGCGTTTACGCTACTCGGGAAGTCCGCATGCTCAAAGAATGCCTGTTCCGTGCGTGTGTGCAAGCGCCGTAAATCATTTGCTGGAGCAATCACGCATACAGCCACTGTACTCAACACGCGCGCGCACACACAGCTGTTTTACCAATGCTTCCATTTATCACCTCTGCAGATCTATTTACAAAGGGGGCGTATCTCAAGTATCCATCATCAAGTATATCTTGATGTACGCCCTATTTGTAAATGATTATGTCCTAAAACAGGCTCTGGTTTAAGCGCAGTAGTGAACATGCCTGCTCAAGTAGCTCCTGAGAAACTGCCTCAGGAGGTAGATTTTGGACTCTGCCCGCCACTATATACGCCTCTTCACGAATCAAGAGGGAGTCCTTGGACGCATCGCTTCCCATAGTCATGAAGTTGGTGACCTGAAGTTCCATGTGACGTTCAGCAACGCACATGAGGATTAACCACGTTTGTCAGTATGGGCTACCATTGCATGTTGCAAATATTCTGAGCGACATTGTTCATGATTTTCCTCAGCGTACATTCTTCTCAGCACACACTTTGCCTTTTAATGATATTCCCCTTCATTCACTTGTGCAAGTACCTGGAAGTTTTCGAGAATGAGCGCCAAGAAAAGCGTTATCAAGATGTACTGTCCGATGAAGAACCAAAAAACGTAGTAAAAGGCGTTGACTGTCAACGTTGCCGGTTTACATGAATACGAATAGGTCGGCAAATACTTGTAATGAAGGGAATCTTCATCTGGCACCCTGTAGAGAGGATAGCAGCGCGCGGGGGCAGGGTGTTGGTTGGAGAGCGGGATGGATAGAGAGAGAGAAGGGGAGGATGGGAGGAAAGTGTACAGGTCATCGCAGATACAAGCATACGTATTTTACGCAGACTGCGGCGCTCCACACTGCGCAAGTGAGGTGCTCACGAGCGCACACCACGTGCACACGTACAAGAATGTGAGAACACACCGATTTCCATCCTCGTAGCAGCCCGCATTCATTCCTACATACATGAGACCCGACCAACTGTCCCCGGTCATGACTGCACATTTATGGTCCATGTCAATGCCACAGCACACTGCAGGTCCATAAGAAACAACGCTGACAGCTCTCGAGCATGCGTTTCAAGAATCGTCTTACTTTGAAATAATGTCATGAAGCCTACTATAAACGATTCGTAGTTTGCACGCCTGTCCAGGGAATCGGCCTCGAACAGTTCTCCGCCCAACGCAAAGTACGCGGTCAAGAGAAAGACGACGAGAACCACTAGATTCATCACCAACGTCGCGCTGCGAGCAGCCTGGCACGCAAAGAAATTTTCAGAAACATCTATTTCCAGGACGAGGTAGCGCTCTGACATTTCAAGCGAGAATTCGCACCTCAAGCAGCATGAGCCAGATTGGCCGCAGGAAAAAGAACTCGCAGCCTCTCAACAAGCGCAATATGCCCATGGCCCTCAAAGGGGCAGTATTTTCTTTAGAAGACAACAACAAAGTCAGAGAGCAGCCTTTTTCATGCTCGAAGCCGAGATGAGGATCAAACTTGATGGGCAACTCGATGCAAGGGCAATTTGATGCCAAAAGTCTTATGCATCAAATTTGACACAATTATGCAGCAGCGGTCGCACGAGTCACCATCCGTGAGCTTGCACACAAGTCGTTTCAGGGATAATGTGCGGTGCGATTGCTACACATACCTCGCGAGGCCCCGAAAAATTCACCGACGATCGCCAGAGTCGTGGGCACATTCACAATGAAGTCGTAAATATGCTTGCCTTGCGAAAAGTACTTTCCAAAAGACCTGCACGCAGAAACCATTAGATTTGCTGTCTTCCCAACCAGTGGCACGCATCAAGTTATCGACAATTTCATTTGAAAAAAATGCTCACCCGTCGCAAATTACTTGGAGTATAAAATGCAGGAGGAAAAAAAGGCCAAAGTTTGAGTTGATCTCCGCCAACAACTTGTCGAACTTCTCTGACCCCAAACTGACCAAGACGCTTCAAAGTCAGCTCTCAGCCCACGTGAGTCCCGTGTGGTCACCCTAGCGCATCTTTAGGATCGCTGCAACATCGCAATCCCCGTTCCCGCCACTGCTACAACTGCTACAACGCATCTGATTTGACTATTCTTTATGCACATACATACCTGCCAATCAGCGCAAGTGACATGCAGTTGCTGAAGATCATGAGCATTACGAAGGCGTTGTAAAAATCGCTGCGAAATACTCTTGATGCTACTACGGTCATCGGTGACAGGTCATCTGTCAGTATGGCTGTCTTCTCCTCTTTTTCCACTTCAGGTTCCGACGATTCTTTGTCTTCTGCATCTGTCGGCTCGTTCTCTTCCTCGCCCATTCCCTCCTGCCCCACATTCTCGTCAAGCCCCTTCTCAGTGAAGACATTTAGCGATGATTTGGACCCCGAAGGGGAATCTACGTTGGCGAGAACGTTGACGGTGCTGGCATTCGGAGAATTCACTGCGCTCGGAGAATTCACTGTGCTGCTGCCCTGTCCGGTCTGTTCGCCGTCGGGTGGGCCGAGCCGCTCTGAGATTGCCTCATCAAAGACGGCGCGAAAGTGTGCAAGCACATTAGCAAGCACTGCAACAAACACGTTGAGCAGCACTTGACCCATCAGAATTCCGATTCCCACGAAGTAAAGAAAGGTCAACCAGCTGTAATCCGGTTCAGCTTGAAACACGCTCCACATGACGGAATACTGGCCGTCGTTTGATAGCGTCTGAAAGAGCAGCAACATGGCAGCAGGCACTGGTAAAATCTCAAACAGTCAGCATGCCTGATCATCCTGGTTGCCCAACGGCAAGATCAGTAAAACATGCAAGGGGACGGGAATTTTCAGGTGACGTACTGTTATCGAAGGACCCGAAGCCGTTGTTGATATTCGCGACATCAACGCAAACCTGAAGGGGCCCGCAATTATTGCTGCAAGCATTTGTTGACCAGTCAGTCGAATTTGTACGTTCACACAGCCAGCAGACGCGGACTCACAACAATACTTACTCAAAAGCCGCGCCGCCGTTTGTTCCGTGGTACCGCTTGCACAGCTGCTCCGGCGTCTTCACTTCCAGTGTGTCCGCCCACTGAGCAAGTTTTCCCCTTTCAGATCTTTTGACAGGCACTTGCAAAGCCCGCACAAGCTCACAAAGATGCAATGGCATGGCATTCTTACAGTACACTCACCACACATCTTCTTTGAAGAGACGCCCTGAACGCAGCCATGCCCACCACGCCGAAAAAGAGGAGACAGAGCACCAGCACAGCAACCACTGCGACCATCCATCCTCAACACCGTCAGCCCGACATACATTGTTGCCACTTGAACAACAAGAACCTCAACACTCATCTTACCCGTCATCAACGGCAGCGCTCCATTGCTCAAAGTAAACAGGAATATGTTGATTGAAGCAAAGGTGTCCACCTTCATCAGCCAGCGAAATGACCGAAACAGCCCGAGGCCGCGGAATGTGAAGCCAATGCTGCAACATAATCGACGAGACAGCAGTAAGCTCGAAGGAAGCAAGTGCACAACAAAAGCGAGCACCCGTGCGTGCGCGTGCCAGTGCAGACTTCTCACGTGTCTGGCACGGCCTGCAGCGCCTCTTCGGCGATGCTGCCGAGCATGACGACAAATTGCACATTGCTGAGGGTATCTGTCAAAAGTGCCTTTTTTGTTCCGTAAAATCCCCACGCTGAGCCCTTGATGAGAAACTGTAGGAGACATGCGCGTGCGCATGCGCATGAGAGCGTGGTGTGTGCGTGCGCACGTGCGCGCGTGCATAGTTTGAGTTCGTACGAACGCTTAGAGGCGGGGGTTTCTGCCGAATAGCGTGAATGCAAGATCAGGGCTGCCCGTATAAAGTCTCACCTCGATGAAGTAGAGTCCGACGGGCACGAGTGGCGTGAACCATGGCAGTGCGTATGAATCTAGCTCTTGACCAACAATCAACAAAGCCATGTGCACCCAGTTGGTCAACAGCCACAGGGACTCAAACCACCTACTGTTGGCAATTCTCATGGCGAATATTCTGGACGCAGAATTCTGCGTTTTCCCGAAGATGTTCTTATACGGGTAATCGTACTTGTTCTTGACGCTGACTTCCGCTTTTTGGCGCTCCATGAAGCAATTCTCAAGCCGCACGCAGCAGGGACCGCAGCACTTACAACACGCGTGGTGCCGGTGTCGCATGACCTTGAACTTGTCCATGAACACTTGGTCTAGTGTTTTCCCCTGAGTCTGGCGGGCACGCTCTTGGTACTCCTCCCAAGACAGTTCCCTTGCCTCGTCCTCAACCTTGGTTGCGCTGGTGTCGGTCTGGATTATTTCAATGACGCCGAGCTGTTCGTTCGACATCATCGTCTTCCAATCCTCCTCATCTAACGCCCTCTCCGCGGAATCTTCCTCCACCTGGGACACCGCCTGGCCAGCCTGCTGCTGCTCCCCCTCGGTTCCGGCTTCCCCCGCCTCGACGAGGTCCTCACTGGCGCTCGGCCGCTTGCTCTTGCCGAACAAGCGGCTAAAAAGCCCCCTCTTTTCCTGCGGCTCCCGCTGCTCAGGGTTGGGCTCTGCGTCATTGCCTGGCGGCTGACGTGTCTCAGACGCCTGCGCGTCTTCCGGCCCTCCCAGATCGAGGGGGTCCAACTCGTTCTCGGCGAAAGCGGGCTCGAGCAAACGCGCGTCTTGCGTGTCATGCTTGGTCCGCTGACCCTCTGACACGTCCTCCGCATCGAGCGCCCGCTCTGGCGCCGCCTCCTCCTGAGCAAGCACCTGCTCGACATTCGCTGCTGCATGTCCTTCTGCCGATGGCCCCTCTTCACCCGCACCTCCCGCCGCGCTCTGCGCCGTGTGCTGTTCTTGCCGCTTGCCCCCGCCAAACATCCGTGCAAACAGTGACTTGCGCGGCAGCGGTTCAGCCGCGGCAGGCTGCTCAGCAGGCGCTTCATTTCCGCTCGGCGCGGTGTTGC
>Ga0115006_10002408_pt1 | contig 12278 bp, 7 predicted proteins | sample ArcOceMetagenome_3_FD_88943 | JGI IMG/M metagenome (GOLD analysis project Ga0115006, IMG submission 88943) | Marine eukaryotic phytoplankton communities from Arctic Ocean - Arctic Ocean- Svalbard ARC20M Metagenome | ecosystem: Environmental > Aquatic > Marine > Oceanic | place: Arctic Ocean...
CCCGGCGGCCGGACATCGCTAGCACTCAAATTTCGAAAAACCACCCGGCACCGTGGGCAAACTTTCTAGGCTCCGGTGGCCGGATGGCCAAGACCGTCACGGTTCAGTCTGAAATACGGCCCAGGCCCATCCGAACCTTAAGTCACATGATTCGTGATTCGGGCCGGAAAAAACACGTTCCGCGCAACGTTCCGCCCCTCGTCGGCTCTCGTCGGCCCGGCACGATACGCGCAAGGTGGGGAATGGGGAGGAGTCGGCGTCCGCGCGTCCCGCACACAGGGATGTGGCGCCCGCGGATGCGCCCCGGACGCCCCGGGCAACCGGGACGTGTGTGGCTCCAAGCGTGCCGGTGCCCCGCGTCCGCGAAACGGCATAGCGGCCCATCGCCGGGCGCCGGGCCCACACACAGCCCAGCGCCGCCGTGCTGGCCGCGGCGCAGGGCCCCTCGCCGCACGCCGGCCAGCGTTCGCGTGTGTGTGCCGCGTCCCTCACTTACTGCTCGGCCTGCCGCCCCTCTGCAGGACCGAGATGCATGGGCTGCAATATTCGCCGAGCAACTCGGGCGAGCGACCCGGCACGGCTGGCAGGGCGCGCCCGACCTCGTCTGGCAGGTGTGTGCCCGTCACCGTCGCCCCGCACGCGCCCCGCCACTGCACCTAGAGGGTCAGAGGGCAAGGGGGCGACGAAAGCCGGCACGCGCAGCTCGACCGTCTTGGGCGGCGCGCTGATGCGCGCGCTTGGCGCCCCCCTCTCTCCAAACTCCTGCGCTCAGCATGGGACGGCTGGGGTCGAGCCACAGCATCGGCATGATTGTGCCCGAGAGCGTCATCATGGATCATGAGCAGGAGAAAGGTGAGCTTGCTCTGCGCGCTGCCCTGCGCGCTGCTGTGTGCGCGCTTCGGATCTGCTCGGAATGTACTTGCAGCGGATCAGGGTGATCTCTGGCTGATCAGCGACTGCGATTTGCAACACACGACACAGGAATGAATTCGCTGCACGCGAGTCTGACCGAAGGCACCTGGAACCGCCCGCAATCTGCAACCGTGCGGCGCAAGGTGACATTGGACCATTCCAACATTGCCGACAAGATGAGTCTGCAGGCCGAGCGTGCTCAACGGAAGCACGGTCTGTGCGCGACTTGTGCCTTTTTCGCGTCAGTGGATGCATTGCGTGAGCGGGGGTGTGCGCGTGCCTGAGCATGCGGGGGTGTGCGCGTGCCTGAGCATGCGTGCCTGTACGTGCGTGCATGAGAGCGCCCTCGACTGCAACGCGTGCGTGTGTCTGTGATCAATCTCACGCTCAGAGCGCGGCAGGGTGGCACGTCGACGAGGCGGAGTTGGATATCGTGCACATCATGACTTACATGCGCCAGCGCCTCAACAACTCCTCCGTCTTCCTTGTCGAGTTTTTCCGGTTGTTGATAGACCTTCGTGTTGCAATCGCAGGCGTTTGTTATTAGCTTGTGTGTCCATGGCTGCTATGAACTGCGCGGGCACGCTTCCGCGCCCTCGGTATGGCTTGCCTGTTGATCTTACTACAGCAAAGAGGATGGGGGCTAGTAACATACACCTGTGTATGGACGCACCATTTTCGCAAAAATGATTGGGGCGTGACGTGTGTGTTTTGGGCCCAAAACTTGTAGTCCTCAGAAACGACGCCCTCAAGAGGATTCGTTTTCGGCAGAAAAGTCGAAGCAACCCAGGGTTTTTATTGTGCTATGATCTGTCAGGAGAATTACGAAGTCTCACACGGCTGCCTTGCGCATTTCGTGACCAAACAGGGACGCGGACGCTTCGCGCCGAGGGTACATAACGACGGCACACTTCACGCGCGGGCTGGACAATGTGCGCTGCTTCAATGACATGTCCAAGTCAGAGCGAATGCTGCTCATCAAAATGTTCTCGGAGCAGCGGCCGCAGCAGTTTAAGGACCAGACCTTCAATTATGCCGCGTTCTGTGAGATCCTCCAGGTCTGTTCAATGAGCGCAGTGCACCCCCCAGCCCCCACCTCGGGCGGGCCCCAAACACTGCACCAGAGTGCGACTCCTAAGCCTAGATACTTACAACCATTCGCTGGGCAGCCGTGCAATGACACACGAATCACGATGACTCCGGCATACGTCCGCCTCAAGGAAGAGCTTGACAACTTCAATCCCGACATGTCTGGTGACTCTCCGTACGCAATTCAGGTGACTGCTTTCAGAGCTATTGAAAATGCTTTAGTCGAAACCCACACTGAGCCCTTTCACCAATTCAACACGCAAAAACCCAATTTTACACGAATTCTATGTTCTATGGGCCCATAGAATAAGATGCCCATTCAGAATCTATGGGCCCATACAATAAGATGCCTTGAATGAGACAGAATTGCGTTCGGAGAGTAATTCAAGGATGAAACAACACCGGCTTTTTTTTGTTTCATCCTTGGTTTTGTTTCATCCTTGGTTTTGTTTCGTCGTTGGTTTTCATCGGTTGTCTCAATGAGGCTGTTTCATTCATTGTTCCTGAAGCAGTTAGACTGTTGCCCTTTTCAACATGCCGTCAATGTTTTCTGTTGACCTGCACCCCCTCCCCTTCACATTCCCCCCCATCCCCCCAATGTCCCCCGCGCCGGCTTTTGTCAGCCCCTGTCGCAAGAAGGGGAGATGCGGGCAGCGTACCTGACAAGGAAACTGCGGCACAAGATCATCTCGACCCGTGTCAGCGCGCGCGAGCTGCTAGGAGACTACGATCCCCACCTTAACGGAGGCGAGTAAGGGTTTGAATGTGGAGTGCAGGGGGTAGCACGTGACAGACCAACATTGACTAAGATACATCGCAGTGTACGCGCAGAATGTGTGCTGCGGGTGCACGTGCTGTCGAGCACGGGTCTCATTTCTTGGCGTGCCAAGGGGCAGCCAAAGCTGAATGCAGTGCTTTCATTTGACAGGCACCGTGGGATGGATGAAAAAGACCTCGAAGCACACGCAATTCCTGTGCAACGTTCCAGGATGCATCTCAAGATCGCAGTACATGCGTGGCATGGTGCGCCTGGCTGGTAAGAGAGGGAAAAGCGGGCGGACGGGCGGGCGGACGGGGGAAGGGGGGGGAGGGAGGGAGGGAGCGAGCAAGGGAGGGAAACAGACGTGCGCGGACACACACGTGCAAACACGCACCTGTTCGGAACATAGATTCTGAATTGGTGCTTGTTCGCATGTTCCTCACGCAAGCATTTACGTTGATGTGCAACCGACCTGGTGCAGGGGATCTGGGGCTGACGGAAGATGACATGAACCTTATGTACTCCAAGTATGAGCGCAGCGGAGCCTTCAACTATTACGCTTTTTGCAAGGTCAAGGGTGCAGGGTGCAGGGTGCAGGGTGCAGGGTGCAGGGTGCAGGGTGCAGGGTGCAGGGTGCAGGGTGCAGGGTTGGTGATTGTCAGATAATCTATTTACTGCGCCTTCTGTTCGGGCTTGCCCTGGCTGTGTGTTTGCGGGGGGGGAGGTTGCGAAGGGGGTATAGTGCGTGCACGTGCGTTTGCGTGCAACGCGGCATCTAGACCTGTCTGCGTTTGCTCTCGGCTCCACTATACCTCACCCTCCCGAGTATACAAAAGACCGTGCACGCCGTAAACACGCCAATGCTCATTTGCACATGCGTACATGTACAGGACATGGACAGCATCGACGGGGGCCACAACGGACAGTCGGCATCGGAGATGGGCTCCCCCGCGCGCACCAACTTCCAGACTCCCCTTCAGAGTAGCCAGGGTGGCCAGGGAAGGCATTTGTAGAACCAGTACTACTGGTAATGTTGACCGTAACACGGGTTTCACGTGACTGCAACCCTCGAGGATGAGCAGGCTCGTGGGCATCCGTGGAACCAAGGGCCTGGGGGAAGAGGGGATGAGGGCGGGGGAGGTGGTCTGCGTCTCACCATTGTTCCTCGATTTTGTAGCGTATGTGTTGTATGTATGTTTACGTATATGTCAGAACCAGTTTGTGTATGCGCGCTTGCGTGTTCCTTTGCAGCCCCCCTCCTTTTTTGACGGCACACGTGTTTGCAAGCATGAACCAACGTCTGAGAGGAAGAAGGAGAGGGAGGGGATGCGAGAGTTGGGGTGTGTTTCATAGGACCAGCCTGAGTATTTACAGTGCGTCTCTGTAGAGAAGTGCCGGGCGCAGCGCAGTTTTCGAATCAGGACGGATTAATTGCCAGTGTGACGGCGGATTCATGTTGAGCGCCCGGAGGAGGAAGGATGGAGGAAGGGAGGGACTCGGAGGGAGGGTGGGAGAGAGGGGGGGAGACAGAGAGCCGTATGAGAGAGAGAGAGTTGTATGCGAGAGAGAGAGCGCGCGCGAGAGAGAGAGACAGAGAGAGGGAGGGAGGGAGGGAGGGAGGGAGGGAGGGAGGGAAGGAGAGAGAGAGAGAGAGGGAGGGAGGGAGGGAGAGAAGGAACTGTAGTAGGAACACCATCCATAACTGGGGAACGATATCCCTACCGGGGAGTCCTGGGCGCGGCCCGGGGGAAGGGAGTGGAGGAGGGGGCGCTGGAAGAGGGCGGTTTTGTTTAATGTTGATAAACAAGTGAAAATGTAGTTGGTGTGTGGTTGGGTGTTGAGCAAATCCGCATTTTCAAGTCTTTTTAAAGACTCGGGATACGACGAGCCGCGGCCTGTGTGGACTAATGATGGACGTTCCGACCCCCACACAACACACTAGTGCACGCGGGGAAAGGGAAGGTTGTGAGCAAGACGAAAGATGGAAGCCCCCCTTCTATCATAGAGATCGCATGGGCGAGCGAGACAACACGCAGGCGGAAGAAAGGCATCTGCAAGGATGGTGCCGTGACAACTGATTGGCTGTACCCACCGCCCCCACCCCTTTCTCTCCCCGGGTCTACCCCTCAACCCTTCACATATACACTTTCATACACACACATGCACGTCACACTCGTATGCACTCGCATACACTCGTATACAACAAGAATGACACAGCTGGGCTGCCGCGAAGACCGTCGTACTGTAGTGACTGCGTTGGCTTCTCGTATTGTGGCAAACTTGCCAGTGATAACCTTATGACCCTCGACCCTCAACTCTCAATCAGGGCGGTTATCTTCCGAAATCAGGGATCAGTACCGGGGAGAGGGCTATCAGTTCCGACGACGCCGGACGAGGGGGCGGGGATTGTGTGTGCGGGGGGGGGGGGGACAAGGTCGCCCAACGGTTTCTTTTGTTAGGCGCGTGGGCTTACTTTGCGGTGGAAGGGTTAGAATCAGGTTTATTATCTGATCATCCCATGCACCAACACATGGTACAGATATACAAACAACAGAAAGGACTCCAACGTCGGCTCATGTGTAGAACATCGATTCTGCATATACAACATACAAATTACAAAATGCTTGGCTGGCACAACCGCAAGGGCACACTTCAAGCATGTCCTGTCTCCTCTCCGTGGGCAGCAGATGTAACAGCAGACTGCGTGCCGAGGACCTCTTCTCCGTGGGCAGCAGATGTAACAGCAGACTGCGTGCCGAGGACCTCTTCAGCAGATGACATGGTTGGGGAATCGTCAAGAACAATGTCGGCTTGCAGGGTTCCAGATTTATGCGATGATCTTGATTCCGATGTCGAGTTCATGGAATCTACAGCGGAGTTTTGGCGGCCAAGCGAGAACGAAACTCCCATCAATGAGGCCTCGTATGATAGTTTGGGTGGGTTCGTTTGTGATCGGGGTCCGGAAGATGCGGCGGCGGCGGTGTCCGTCGCGCCTGTTGCGAGACTCGTGATGGACTCAGAGACCATTACAGGATGTTTGGTGACCGCCTTGTGTGCTTCATCTTCAAAATACGCTTCAGACGACGATGATGAGTGCTGCGATGCATCAAGACTTCCATCGCCACCAACGGCGCGAGCTCGTGCAGACGCAGGGCGATCTGGTCGCTCAAGCAGTTCCTTGATACTTTTCGTCTTCTTCATTTGCTTCTGGCTGTCAGCGCGACGCTGTGCAGCCGGTTGTGGTTCAGGCGATACCTCGCTGTCCAGTTGCGTACGACGCACGCGGCACATAGCTGGGCAGCAATCGAATTTGTCTCCACACAGCGAGCACTCGCAGGCACACTTGCCCCGTTTCTTGCCGCACGTCGGACATTTCACGACGGTCCGAGTGATGCAACTGGTGTTCAAAAACGATGACCTGAAAGATTTGCTCGCACGTATGTGGCTGCTTTCGTTTTCGAGCTCGCTAATCACGGCTTGCACCAACTCAGGTAGGCTGCTTAGAAATTTGATCCCGACGTCCGCATCCGCGTTCATATTTTCAGTTGGCCTCTCCGTTGCAGCATCATGCCTACCCTTCGCTGCCAGGTGCTCTGCTGTCTCTTGCCTCACCACGTTGATGACAAACTTTGCCCGATTATGCGCGATTTCAAGAAGATGTACCGACAATTGGGAGCTGAAGAGATCGAGTCCGACATGCATCTCTTCCCTCAGCATTTCCTCCGCTTGCGCGGTGGTCAGATCTGCAATGCTGGCCACAAATTCTTCTCCCAGTTCCAGGCTGATTCCACCACCAGAACAAGAAATCAAGTCTTCGTTGCAATGTTTACACTGGACACGCTTCATTCGGGCGTTTTCCAGTCTGGGGACTATGCATGCCCAGATTGGCAGTATACCTAGCATTATCAGGCAGGCAGTCAGCTGACCGAACAGGGCTCCACCAGAAAACGTCTCATCATCCGTCATCTGCGGCCCGCAGGCTGGAGAACGGCAGGCAAGCAAACGCCTCTCATCAAAGACAGTGTCCATCCAGTCTGGGATGCCGTCTTGGTCGAGGTCATTATTTTCTTCTCGATCCCTGATGCCATCGCCGTCGGAATCCAAATCAAGATAATTCGGAATGCCGTCACCTGAAATCCGCAAAAGTTGTCAGTTCGCGGGGCACACCAGGGACAGCAAGAGATTTAGCAAGAAAGGACAGTTGAGAAATCATCACCGTCGAAGTCCGTCATTCCTTCAACCGAGTCTGCCCACGACAGCAATCACCATTGCGCAATGTCAGATTTTGAAGCAAAGACAGGGGAGCGATTCAACATTACGCGTCCGAGGATGCAAGAAAGACCCACAGCCAGACGTGGCAAGGCAGGATACCTGGAATGCCATCTCCATCTGAGTCTGGGCTCGTCTTCCTACCAACGTCTGGGCCTTGCAGGTAATCTGGAACTCCGTTGCCGTCCTCGTCGATGCGGCCTTCCTCAACATCCGGGATTCCATCGCCATCTGAATCCAGGTCTAGGTAGTTCGGGATACCGTCACCATCCGCGTCCTGCGGAGGCCCTACTGGATCCGAGCACTGACACTCTACCGCATCAGAAATTCCGTCGCCGTCTGCGTCGCGGTCCAGGTAGTTGGGGATGCCATCTCCGTCTTCGTCTCCGGTGCCTTCCCTGGAGTCAGCGATTCCATCTCCGTCACTATCCGTGTCCAAGAAGTTCGGAATGCCGTCGAAATCCTCATCACCCGTGCCTTCGCGTGCATCGGGGATGCCGTCCCCATCGCTGTCGTCGTCCAAGTGGTTGGGAGTACCGTCACCATCTGGATCACTGCGTCCCTCCACTGAATCGAAAATACCGTCGCCGTCCGAATCGGGACCAGCACTTGGCACCGTCGTCATTCTTGAATTCCTGCGAGCCAGAATCGGTCCCTCCTCTAGATCTGAGGCCCCGTCACCATCAGAATCTTCGTCCAGCCGGTCGGGGAGGCCGTCACTATCGATGTCCTCTGCAAATTCACAAGCGTCAGTTGACGTGAAAGAAAATACTTGACGTGAAAGAATATGCTCGATGCCTACTGGCAACAAATGCTTTTAGTAACATTATAAGAAGGAACAAACATTTGCATGTAAACATTTGCACGGAGGTGCTCCTGCACTGAAAACACTGCGCCCCACGAAGCCTCGAGACGCACCGGATCCCTCATCTCCGTCTGAAATCAAATCGCCGTCTGAATCCTCGTCACGGAAGTCAGGAACGCCGTCACCGTCCGAATCCCTCGACCCTTCTACAACATCGGGGATTCCGTCATCGTCCGAGTCCATGTCTAGGAAGTCCGGCACGCCGTCTTGGTCGCTATCAATCCCGGGGCCCATGATACCTGCCATCAGTCCGCTTTCCGCGAAATCCGATATGCCATCCTACAAACAATTGCAACGTCAGTGCGCACTCTGGACGGTTGACAGCCAGCAGGCATCAATTGACATGACAGAAAATGCACAATGAAAACAGTCTGCTAGAACACGTAACCTACCCCGTCGCTGTCATCGTCCAGGAAAGATGGCACGCCATCTCCGTCTGCGTCTGCTACCAGCTCTATCGCGTCAAAGATGCCGTCGCCATCGCTGTCGAGATCGAGATAGTTGGGAGTCCCGTCCCCATCAGCATCGCCTGCGCCTTCCTGAGAATCTGAAATACCGTCACCATCGCTGTCCGTGTCTATAGAGTTTGGTAGGCCGTCCCCGTCGGGATCCACACGCCCTTCGATGGCGTCGGGGATACCGTCGTTGTCCGAGTCCGAGTCCCGGTAGTCGGGGATTCCATCCGCGTCTGTGTCAGCTGAGCCCTCGACGGAGTCCAAAATCCCGTCGTTGTCGCTGTCAGTGTCCATGTAGTCGAAAACACCGTCACCGTCCGTGTCAATGATTTGCGTTTCGACTTCATCCGGAATCCCATCGCCGTCGCTGTCGGGGGGAGTGTCGTAAATGAAGCCTCGATCTGCGGTAGCGATGCAGTCTCCGTTCACGCGTTCATACGGCTGCTGGCACTCCCACATGCAATTATCGGTGGTCGCCGGATTCCCAGGGGAGGTGTAGACGGCTCGTCGCGGCTTGTTTGTGCAACTTGTGCACTGGGACCTTTGAGTCGGTGTACATTCGGTCCTGAACTGTCCAATCGGGCAGGCAGCAGTTGGACAGGCAGCACACAGACCGGAATTAGAGCGGTAAAACCCCTGATCACAGGACGAACAATTTGGAGCTGCCGGTATCCATGTCAACGACTCGCCGTCGCAGCGCATGACAACAGGCGCGCTTGGAGCGTAGCCCTGCAAACATTGAACTGTGCACGTCAGAGAACATTCACCCGACTGATCGCACTCGACAGTGCATTCGTCCACCATTCGAGCGTTTCTAGGCGCCGTGAGCTCGGGACAGTCATCATCCATGATTTGAATGGTGACTGGAGCGACATCCATGCCGTCAAACCGAGGGTCGCTACTGGAGACTTGAAATGTCATGACGCCACCATGCAGACCCTCTTCGTTAATATCGTTTCCTGCAGCAATCACCACGGAGGGCGTCGCTGTGTAGTTGTCGGCAGTGAAAATAAGCACGCTCGGCACTGGTAAAGCGAGCTGATCATCCTGAGGAATCAAGTTGACTGTAACGGGTGACGTTGGCTGCATTGATATTTGAATCGTCAGCGAAACAGGTTCCACAGATTGCCTGCGAAAGTCTGATGTTGCTTCCAGGGAGACCTGGGAGCCGAGCAGGGAAGCCCAGATGGACGGCACTGCCTCGATAACGCAGACCACCATTAGATTTTCAACAGAAAGAAAATAGCCATCATTGCATTGCCACCTGCAGTTGTCCCGGTAGAACGGGTTGCCGCCGGTCACGAAGGCAGCGTTTCGCGGGATCGGGGCCGTACACGGGATGCAGGTTCCTGGATCAGAGCCTTGACAAGGACCTCTGTACTGGCCCGATGGGCATCCAGCCATGATGCATGTTTTGCACTGACCCTCACCATCCATGTAATAGCCCGGCACACAGCTGTCACACTCCGGTCTCATTCCGCTCCATCGAACATATCCGGATGCATCCTTAATGCACTCCAATGACACGGCTTCCGCTGGCGCGAACCCAGGTTTGCATTGCACTTCCAGCCTGGAGCCTACAGCTCGAGAACTGACACCGATGATCGATACACCATCGTCCGGCAGCGGAGGGCAGGTGTCTTCACCCATTGATAGGCTAGCCGACAGTACCAGGTCATTGAATCGAGGATCATCGCAGTAGGTTGTAAAGAGTACGGTTCCCGTATGAGGACCCTCAATATCATCGTCTGCCTGGGAGGAAACACGAAATTCAAACGTCTCCTGCCAATCTTCCGGCTCGATCTCGATGCTCGCAGGCGATGCTGGTTGCAGCTGTGACTGTGCATTCGCCACCATTGTGACGGTGCTTGCTGGAATGCCTGTAGTAAGACGGACGAATAGCGCCATGCCTCCAACTCTGGAAGCCTCTCTACACTCACATTCTGCCCATAAGCCATCAGTACCGAAATCAGAGGTCGTAGCGCACCACGGAACCCCATCGTTATCTTGAGTTGTGCAGGTGTCGTATGATTGCCCATCGTAGACAAACGGGAGCACGCACTCTCTCTCTGGGTCCAAGGATGTACACGAGGACGTGCCGCTAACCGTGGTCGCTTCCGGCAGAATGTTGCGGCGTGTGGGAGCAGGATCCGGTTCGTCTGACAACATGAAAATGCTCGTCCGAATGAGCATTCCAGGTTCCGCTGCCTCATCCAATGCACACTCATTACCATCCGCTGACAGCACAAAGCCGAGTTTACAAGCCCAAGGACAATTTCCGGCTGCATCCCCGCTGCCTGAAAATTCAGCGTTTTCTGGAATAGGGTTCGTGCAGTCCAAGCACTTTGAATTTTCCTCGGGCGAGCATGATGACCTATAATTGCCTGTCGGGCACGGAGACGTTAAGCACAGAGAACAGACGCCGCCTCTCCGGAAGTATCCCTGGTCACACCGCCACGGACAAGTGTCCGCAGTTAGCTCCGAAATCGTCTGGATATACTCGGAATTCGGAGGCTTGTTAGTACAATTGCGACAGACGCTGTCGCTCGCCCGGGAACACCGCCGCAACCAAACTCCAGTCATGTTGTGAGCGCTTCCACATGATGGAACACTGCAAAGCGAGCACTGTGCTTCGCCAGACTGCCAGAACCCATTCGCGCATGGCGTACATACCGGCACAGGACGATCCCAAACTCCAGTCGGGAGGCACTTCAGAGCGACGGGTGCATCTGGAGCCAGACCGGAATCGCACTGAACTGTACACAGTCCACCGTACTGGGTCGAACAATCCAAGAGGCGACCATTGTCCGGGGACTGCACGGCGGTGCAATCATTATCCAGAATAGGAATGACCACCGGACTGACGGAGAGACCAGTAAATACTGAATCTTCGCTTGTCACAGAGATAAACAGTTTCTCATTCCGTGTTCCAGTCCGTCTGCTGTCGTCTTGCGGCTGAACTTGAACAGTCTGGCTTATATTCCAGGTCGTTGAGGAGAAGGTAAGTTGGGTAGGCCCAGTTATCTTGATGTTATCGGAGTGCGTAAAATCAAGTGTCACGTCTTGAAGTGGTGCTCCAGACAGGTGCAAAGAAATGGGCATGGGCTCCGTCGAATTCTCCATGAGCCCTTTGATTCGAATATGATTCCTGTTTATCATCACTCCTGGTTGAACAAACGAGGCGCACGAGCCGTTCGTTGTCTTGTAGTACTGAGCTGCATCGCAGTCCCAATCACACGCCGCACTCTCTACGAAGTGGCTGTTATCAGGGATGGCACTCTCGCACGCAATACAAATCGAGTCTGACAAGCTGCCGACCTCGCACGGCCGCCTTCGTTGACCTGCGGTGCAGTTCGACATGTCACACGTTCTGCAGGTTCCAGCAGAGACGTCCAAATACGCGCCCTTTTGGCAGACCAGGCGCGGAGCCGCGAAATCTCTGGCGGATATTTCACCCCCACTATTGTAGCTGTCGAAAACTTGTTTCAGTTGCTCCGATTCCAGTAAAGCATCGAAGGCATTCATGGCAGGGGCCTCTGTGAACTCAATGAAGGAGACCGCAGAGTCTTTATCTTTGTCTGTCGCATTAAACCTCTTGAAGAGCTGATTTTCGTCGACATAGTCTCCGTTGTCTTGCAGCAGGCTCTTATACTCGCCGATGCTCAAGCCACCTGAATGATCCGCATCCATACTTTGAAATTCTTCAAACGCTAAAACCTCGTCGCTATCTGCGACACCATCTCGATTCCTGTCTATCAGGCTAAACGTTGAACGACCGCCCCCAACTTCATCAGTAGACAGGTGTCCGTCACCATTTGCATCCAGCCGCTCGAAGCGACTCTGCCCGTCTGCATCGTCTGCGGACGGCAACGCGGAGGTTGAGACTGGCCGTGCAAGATTGAACTCCCGCAGATCCACCTCGCCGTCC
>Ga0115006_10002410_pt1 | contig 12274 bp, 19 predicted proteins | sample ArcOceMetagenome_3_FD_88943 | JGI IMG/M metagenome (GOLD analysis project Ga0115006, IMG submission 88943) | Marine eukaryotic phytoplankton communities from Arctic Ocean - Arctic Ocean- Svalbard ARC20M Metagenome | ecosystem: Environmental > Aquatic > Marine > Oceanic | place: Arctic Ocean...
CCTCTACGCATTTGATACTAAGAGAACACATTCTATAGAATGTCTTCTATAGAATGTGTTCCATGCCACGCGTCCCATGTTTCAGGCCCTCTACGCATTTGATACTAAGAGAACACATTCTATGGTGAGAGAACACATTTTATAGTCAGAGAACACATTGTATAGAACAAACACTAAACGTACGTGTCCCATTGTTCAGGCCCTCTATGCATTCTATGGCAAGAGAACACATTCTATAGCAAGAGAACACATTCTACAGAACAAACACGTACGTGTCCCATTTCTTGGGCCCCCAGCGCTTGAGCGTGGCCTTGACCTGCTTGCGGCCCACCTGCAGCCGCGCGCATGTGTTGGGCCGTGTCAGCAGGCTGTCCGTTGTCACGGGCCAACCGACGTCGGCATGCGCATGCTGCGTGGTGGAGGGGGTAGGTGCTACTAGGACCAATATATAAGGCACAACATACAAGGCACGACGTATAAGGGCATCAGCATGCTGTGCCGCGGAGAGGGTAGGTGGCAGTGTGCTCGCCATGCAGAAGCCACGGGCTAGGGTCTACATATAAGGCACCACATATAAGGCACAGCATATAAGGCACGACATAGAAAGCTGCGCCTGGGACGCGCGGGGGATGCCGGGACGCGGCTGCACATGCGACGCATGCAAGCGCGCATCGTCTGCGCGCGCTGACACGCGACGCACGGCGCCACGACGCGCGCGCGCGCGCGGGAGCGCTTGCAACACGCAGAGAACAAGGACAGAGTGCGGGCACAGCAGCTCAGCACGCACTCCCTGCGCGCCATGGCCCATGCAGCGGCGCAAGGACACGCAGAGAACCGAGTGCGTGCATAGCAGTTGCAGGTGAGCACGCCCTGCGTGCCACGCAGCGGGCACACGACGTAGAAGGCGCACGGCATTGAAGGCGCATGCCGGCATAGAGGGCACTAGAGAAGAGAGGCAGAGGGGCGCGAGACACAGCAAGAGAACACATTCTAGCAAGAGAACACATTCACACAGGGCACTAGAGAAGAGAGGCAGAGAGGCGTGAGACACAGCACCTGGCGCCAGCCCTCCTTCGAATACTCCTGCATTCTATAGCAAGAGAACACATTCTATAGCAAGAGAACACATTCTACAGCACCTGGCGCCAGCCCTCCTTTGAATACTCCTTGCCGGAGCACGGCCCCTGGTCACGGTCCCCGCGCGCATGTCGAGTGAGTGTAGGAGGAGCAAAGCGCATGCAACGCGCCGGCGCGCAGGCACACGCGCGCGGCCTGCAGACCGACCTCGCGAACGAGCACGCGGTAGGTGGCCTCGTAGATGTTGGAGCGGTAGTGGCTGGCCGTCCTGATGCCGGTGATGTATACGTCCGACTCCTTGGCCGCCACCTCGAAGAAGACTCCGAAGTGCGCGTGTCCTGACGTCGTCTGTGTGCACAGCCACTTCACGCCCGCCGCTGCGCGCATGCGCCCAGTCAAGGTCACTCTCCCGCGCCGCCTGCTCGCACAGCCTGCGCGGCAAGCAAGCATGCCCCCTGCAGCAGCAGCAGCGCTGCGGGCCCCCGCGGGGCCGCGCGCATTGCCTGACCTCCGCCCGGGTCCATTATTGTCTTGGTGACGCCGCGGAACGGCGAGAGCTTTTCCTCGAGCACGATGCCCTCCGGCGTGTCCCAGGTCGTTTCGTCGGTCGCGATGTTCCAAAAGTATACGTCCCCCGTATTCACGTCGCGCACCTGCTTCCATTTCTGCGGTTTTTCGGTGCGCCCAGGCATCAGCCCGGCCGGACGCGAATGCAAAGCGCACGGAGGGCACTGAGGAAGCCGGGGGCGGGGGGGCGGGCACCTCGTCGTTGGTGCCCAGGACGTCCAGGGCGTCCTCGCCCACGGGGTCGTCGGACGCGCCCTGGCCCGACAGGTCCTCGTTCCACCGCTTCCGCTTCTCGAGCAGAATCGGATTGTCGGCCGCCCACACACCGTCGACGCGCTCCTTTTGCAGCTTGGACTTGAGCCCAGTCCACTCGGCCACCTGCCGGTCCTCCATCTCCTCGATGCGCTCGAGCATGCGCCTCTTGGCCTTGCCGATCGGGCCCCCGCCCGGCTTCACTTCGGGCTCCGGCATCGAGTACGGGTTTGCGGCCCGCTGGCTCCGCTTGCGCGGCTTCTTTATCGCCTTGCGCGGCTTGTCGCCGTCACCGCCCCCCTTCTGCATGCAGATGCCCGCCACGCCCGCGCGCGGGTCGCGCAGGCAGCGCAGGGGGAGCGTGGGCGCAAATGCGCACGCCTGCCGCGGCCCCGCCAGCGCACGGCCGCCCGTGCCGCGCCACGCCGCGAACGGCATGCTAGCGACCGCCGCCGCGCCAACCCCGGCCGCCGCGAGCAGCGCCGCCGCGCGCAGCGCCGTTTGCGGCGCTCTTCGCACTGGCGGCATGCTCGACTGGGGGCTGCTGGTTGCCCGTCGAGCAAAACCTTCACGAACGAACCCAGAGGCGGATTGGCGGGAAGGGCTCGAAGACTCGTGTTTCCGGAAGGCGAACGGGGGCGCGGGTGCGGCTTGCGGCACCCCTTGCCCCCGCCGCCCCCCGCCCCGCCACAGGCGCCAAGAACGCAACCCCCGCGGTGGCCGCGGCGCCCGCCCTGCGGCGAGCGGCAGAACTCCCTCTCAGCCCGCCGCGGCCGCCGCTATGCCGCGCGACCGGCGCGAGCGCTGCAGGAACGACGGGGAGTGTTACAAGATTGAGCCGAAACACTGGGCCCGCTTCCGCCACGACCTGCAGGAGGAGCCGGTGCCGAGGTGCGCTGCCCTGGTCTGTCTGTGGCAGCCGCCCGCTGCCAGCAGCGGCCACCTGACCTGCACGCGGCGCCCGCAGGCCAAGCATCCATGCCTACCTGGACCTGGACGCGTACGCATACAGGGGCGCGCAGTCGGCCGCAGCGGATGTGGCGAAGCAGCCTGCGCGCGTGCTCGTCCCGGAGACGCCCGACAAGGACTCGTGTGCAGCCGCCGAGTGCGGCGGATCCGAGGTGCGGTGGCCGCCCGAGCCGCAGCGGGCCCTCTGCGGCGTGCGCGCGCTGTGTCCGGGCGGCCGCACGGGAGTCGCCGCACCCTGCCTCACCGTGCCGCGTGCCGAGCATGACGCGGTCGCAACTTGCAGGGTAAGCTGGAATCGCAGGCCAAGACTCTGAAACGCAGCTCCGAGGACGCGTGCGCCAGTCACGAGAGCCAGGGCGCAGCGAGCGACGATGACGACTCGCCGGTACAGGGCGTTAGGTTTTGCGGGTGTAGGGTGTCTGTAGGGTCGGAGGGATGGGTGTCTCGTCAGAAGGGCTCTATCGGCGAAACGGCCTTGCGGGGTCGCGATCTGCTGCGTTCGCGGGACGTGCGCTTCCCGTTGCTGATCTCGGCGCTGGCTGTCCAGGTCAAGGTGCGGGGTGGCGGCAAGAGACGCAAGCAGCTACTCGAGGACAGCAGTGATGATCAGGGTGCCAAGGCGGTCGAGGAGTGCGATGAGTGGGTGTCTGTTGGTGGTGGAGATCGCAGCGGCTCGGAGGCGCGACAGAAGACCGCGGCGTCACGTGCCCGGGGCAGGGGTGCTCGTGCCAAGACAGCGGTCATTGCCAGTGACGACGAGTCCTCAGAGGAAGACGAGGAGGCTATCATCGTGCTCGATGACACGCCGGACGTCAAGGGCAGCAAGCGCAGGCCACGGGTGCTGGACGATGAGGAGGAAGAGGAGGCGGCGGCGGTGGAGGCGGCGGCAAGCAGTCACCGTGGCGATCGCACGCGTGCCGCGCAGCGTGGGCGCGCCGGGGGCGCGCACGCAGGGTCAGCAACTGCAGCCCGGCCTGCTCCGTCGCGTCGCCGGGTTGTCGTGGACAGCGAGGACGAGGCAGAGGAGAGCATGGAGGAGGAGGAGGAAGAAGATGAGGAGGAGGGGTGGGGGGAGGGGGAGGACGAGGATGAGGGAACGGACGGGTTGCTGGCCCAGGTTGAGACCATCTCCTCCAAACTTGCCAGCGCCCTCGACTCCATGAAGCAAAACAGCAACAAGGTCGGGCAGCCGGCGTGCTTGGGGGACGACAAGATGCGCCTCAAGGGTTATCAGCTCGTGGGTTTGAATTGGCTGCGCGTCTTGCACGACACGGACGTCAACGGCATTCTTGCCGATGAGATGGGGCTGGGCAAGACCATCCAGCTCATCTCCTTCTTGGCCCACCTGGTCGACCAGCACAACTGCCGCGGCCCGCATCTCGTCATCTGCCCTGCGTCCGTGGTGTCCAACTGGGAGCGGGAGCTGACGACGTGGCTGCCCTCGCTCAACGTGGTCGTATACCACGGGTCGCAGCGTGAGCGCGAGGAGCTCCGGTGCCAGGACACGTCCGAGTGGGATGTGGTGCTCTCCACCTACACGCTCTTCGAAAGGGACAGCAGCAAGCCGGACCGAAACTTTTTGCGACAGTTCGACTTCCAGGTCATGGCCCTGGACGAGGCACACTCCATCAAGAACGCTGGCACGAGCAAGTACCGCAAGCTGCTCCAGATGTCGTGCACGCGCAGGATCCTGCTGACGGGCACGCCCATCAACAACTCGCTCCCGGAGCTCCTGGTGCTCTTGCAGTTCCTGATGCCTGAGACCTTCAACCCGGATGACGAGCGCCTGGTGGCCCTCTTTGACGAGGCCGCCGCCCTCAAGAAGCATGAAAGCAAGTCCGCGCGCGGCAAGGAGTCGGCAGCGTCCAAGGAGGGGGGGCAAGAGGCAGATGGGGGAGGGGGCGGGGAGGAGGAGGAGGAGGGCGGCAGAATGAAGACGTTTTTCGAGAGGCTGAAGCTGATAGTGCGGCCGTTTATCTTGCGGAGATGCAAGACCGACGTGCTGCACGAGCTGGTTGACAAAGTGCAGAAGGTGGAGCAGCTGGCGTTGCCCGCGGCGCAGCAGGCAGTCTACACTGAGATCATCCATCGCCACGTGGCGCAGAGGCAGGGCATCAGGGGCATGAACAAGAAGCTCATCCAGAACATTTTTGCTGCGCTGCGCAAGGCCGCCAACCACCCGCTCCTCGTCCGCTCCAAGTTCAGTGACGAGCGGGTGCAGGAGATGGCAAAGTTTCTGCTGCACGTTGGGCACTTTGGGACGCAGTGCAAGCTGGAGCAGGTGCTCAAGGAAATGAGCGAGTACAGCGACTTTGCGTTGCACCAGATCTGCGGCGACTACAAGGCGCTGCGCAAGTACGCGCTGCAGCAGGACGACATCTGCGCCTCGGCCAAGCTGCAGATGCTCCAAGGGCTTTTGCCGCAGCTCAAACAAGACGGCCACCGCATCCTCATTTTCTCCCAGTGGACCACCATGCTGGACATCATCGAGGAGTTCGTAACCAATCTCGGCATGCGGTACCTGCGCCTCGATGGCTCCACTGCTGTCAAAGAGGCACGCGCCCCCTTTCCGCGTGCCCTGTGCAGCGCCGCTGGCGCAAGCTGCTCCCGGCTCCGCAGCATGCATGCATGCATGATGCTTGGTGTGGCTGCTGCGCGAGCGCCATGGCCCTGGGCGTGCGGTGCGTGCTGTGTGGAATCTGTGCAGCGCTAATGCGGGGGCGGGCGGGGCGGGGTGTCTGAGCAGCGGCAAGAGCTGCTGGATGAGTACAAGGCCGACACGGACATCACGTGCTTTCTGCTGTCTACACGCGCGGGCGGCATGGGCATCAATCTGACGTCGGCTGACACTGTCATTCTCCACGGTCCTTGCCCCTTTCCCCGCACGTGCGCGCCAGGGGTGCGTGTGCGCGTCGTTCGCGCGCACTCCCTTGCGCCGGCCGTATGTGCCGGTGCTGCGTGTGGCTCACTACGCGCTGCCAGTGGCGCGCGCTGCAGTAATGCGCGGCAGCGTTTACAGAGTGAGGCGCGTGGGGCATGTATGGAGCGTGTGATATGCAGGCACGTGCGTGACGTGTATCAAGAGCATCGCAGCATGTGTATCAATCAGAGTATCAGCAAGAGTGTCGGAGCGTGTGGCGTGTAGTAAGCGTGTCGCATCGCGCGCCTCAAAGACGGGCGGGGTGCGTGCGTGCTGACGCCATGGGCACGCGGGTCACGGGGCACGTAGACTTGGATTTCAATCCGATGATCGACAGGCAGGCTGAGGACCGCTGTCACCGCATCGGCCAGGTCCCTCTACCCCCGCTCTCTTCCTGCGCCTCTGCTCTTCGCGCGCGCGCGCGCGCGTTGAATCTGACGGGACGCAGTGGAGGCCGGGGGACGTGACGTGGTCGTGCCGTTGGTGTCTACACTGGCAGACGCGACCGGTGACGATTTACAAGCTGGTGTCGGCGGGGACAGTGGACGAGAAGATCTACTCCATCGCCGAGCGCAAGGGCCACCTTGCCAACACGATGCTCGGCGAGGGCACCGACGATGCTGCCGACCAGGCTCAGGTATGCGTAAGTGTCAAAAGAGACCTGTTGATATGGCAAAAGAGGCCTATGAACATGAGCATATCTCAAGCCCGAGTGTCGTGCGTGTCCGCGCTTCGGCCAGCTTTCGTGTGCGTGTCGCAGGACGCTGACATTGGTGCTGGCTTGGTCTGTGTGCACATGCACACGCGGCACACAGGACAACATACAAGACCTCATCCAAGAAATCCTTGCCCGTCATCTGGTCGAGTTGGAGGCACGCGGCACTCCCTAAGCTCCCTAGAGCGCGTGGCCTGTCGCTTCCGGCATCTGCCGCTGAGCATGTGCTCGCCAAGGCATGTGCTCGCCAAGGTAGCAGGCCTCTGACCGTGTTGTCTCGGAAATCAAGCTCGAGAGACGGGCCTGCGCGGACACAGGTGCACGACTAGCTACGTGCGAATGCGGCCTAAGTGCTAATGCGGCCTTGGCCGTCCTAAGAACGTGCTTGGTAGTCCTCGCTCTCGCGAGTCATGGCCCCGCATGTGGCAAAAATGAAGAAGGAAATGCTTGTAGTGCCGGTGGACCTGCTCGCATGAATCTGTCCGTGTTTACCATGGTATATGACAAGGCGCCGACCTGGTGACGTGAGTACGTGCAACAGACGCCATGTGCCTTCTTTCTGCCCTACGCCGTTTCCCTGTGACTCAAGGGTTGCTGAAGGCAGCACTGCGGCACGCGTGCAACACCGCTACATCTCTGCACTGGTGCGAGAGGAAACAGCTGACAGGAATGCATGCAACAGGAACGCATGCACCTGTAGCACACAACGCATAGGGTACCGTAGCACGTGTGCTAGGGTACCGTAACACGTGTGTGCGAGCGGGGGTTACCGTAACACGTGTGTGTACGCGCACGCGCACGTGACGAAGTGGAGGGCAGGGCGGAGTGAGCGGCTTGACCTGCCCCTGTGGCATCGGGTCTCAACCTCTATGCCCTGCAACAGACAGTACCACCACCAACAAAGGGTTGACAGGCCTTTATTCCGGAATCAACCAAGCTGGAATGGGCGGATTGGGCAACGTCCAACATAATCTCGCCCGAAAGAATGCGGGAGGCTCACTCCTTTGAGCCTTTATATTGAAGCCGATCGAGCAGCATGTGCCAGCACAACAGATGCTAAGATGCGCCACCAACAGACACATGCGCCGGGAAAAGCAAGGAGCGAGGAGGCCAAGCGGCGAGGGACACCCTAGGGCTGCGCCTGACCCAGGGCTGCGCCTCATGTGGACACAAGGACAGGATCGATGGGGGTGGTAGGCAGACTAGGGATGGCTTTCTCGGCGCCGGCGGAGCGGAACATCGAGTGATAGGGAGACCCATACCCCGAAAACATCTCGCGGCTGAGGCGCTGGCCGCTCGTGCTCGACTTGCGCCAGAAGCTGCACCCCGGAGAGGAGTCTTGGTGTGCGCTGTGCGGGTCGTCGTCCTGCTCCCAGTGCGCAAGCTCCAGCCCACAGTAGGCACACAGCACCTGCACGCCGAGCGATCAACCAGTCACTCCTGCACTCCACCACTCCACTCTCGCGCCACTCTCGCGTCACTGGCGCCCAGCCGCGCGCACTCGAGGCCGAGAACGCAGACACTCAAGGCCGCGAACGCAGACACTCGAGGCCTCGAACGCGGGCACTCGAGGCGGAGAACGCAGACGCGCTGGGACGCGCTTGCAGCGGCACCCCAACAGGCAAGGCGCGCTGGCGGGGCAGGACCTTGTCCGCAGCTTCACTGTCAGGGGCGTAGAGGAAGCCGGCCCTGGCCATGGCTTGGGGCGACAGGCGCGCGTTTTCTGCGTGCGGCCAGCCTTGAAAGGTGGTCTCCCGCCCCTCTACCGTGCGCAGTTTGTCGACCAGGTCGCCAAAGGTTTCCTTGACCACAGGCGCGATCGAGTCGCGCGAGCACGTGCTTCGCGTGCTGGACCGGGACACCATGCCGTCGACGCTGTTGGAGGTTCGTAAGGAGTCTGCGCTGGCCGTCGAGGCCAGCGAGGGGCTCCCGCAATCCGCTGCATTTTGTCCCGCATTTTGTCGCATTGCACCCAAGTGGCTCAACCACCCCTCTGGCAAATCTGTGCTCCGCGTCCCATCCGCCACGCTGCCGTCTCCCCCACTTCTCAAACTTGAAAGCCCGGACGCCTCCGGCTCCGTCAAATCCGTGGCATACTCCCCGCAGCTCGCGTCGCCCGCCATCTCCCTCTGCTGCACCTCCACATCACACGTCGCAAGCACCGCTTAGCAGTGCCACATGCGCGCAGCGTGCTGGCAGCGCGCAACCACCAAGGCCACCGCAGCCCGGGCCCAGGCAGGCAGCACGCGACCACTGGCGACACAGGTGGCACGGGAGGACACGAGCGCCACTGCAGGAATCTCCACGTCTGCCTCCTCTGCCGTGTTGCTCGGCCATGCAGCATACAGCCTCGCCACACATGCTGGTCCATGGCAAGCCCAGCACGCAAGGCGGGAGGACTCCCATCGGGAGAGAGCCCGCAAGAGGAGAGCGAGAAAGAGGGGGAGAGAGAGACCGGTGGCGCCTGGCGAGGTGGCTGGCGGCGCTGAGATTGCTGCACTGGAGCAACCATGTGCGGAGACTCGCGCGGCGGCGGCGTGGGGATCAGGATAGCGTGGTCGAGATGGTTCTGCGCAGGGCACAAGAACACGCTAAGAACACACTAGGAACACACCAAGAACACACTCTGCCACGTCACCGCCTGCGCGCTTTGCTGGTCGTCTGTCGTCTCTCTTGCTACCCACACAGCCACACTCGGCACAGACTCATCCCGCATCCCCGCCCCCCACGCGCGCTTGGCGCCAAAGGAGGCACGGGGCACAGTAATGGCACAGCACACGCGAGGCAGTGGCAGTGCGCACGGCGTCTGCCAGGTCCGTGTCCAGCGATGCAAACACCCTCTCTCGCACCTCGGCATTCTGACCCCCCCCCCAGGGTATCCCGTGACACTTTACACCAGCACGCCCCTCGCTATCGCCAGATCAGCACGTGCGAGGGGACAGGAGCGGAGGAGACCTCATAGGCCTTGAATTTCATGAGATACTCGCCAAGAAGCACAACAGTGCGCACCATGTGTACCACTCGCGCCGGCCCCGCGCTCGTACTCTGCACCTGCCATCGCGCGCGCCTTGTCATCCTACCGCCACATGCCCCACTGCGTGCGAGTCGCAGGCAGTCAAGTGCGTGGCAGGCGCAGGAACGCAGACGGAGCGACAGACCGTGAGGGCAACGCGGGTGAAAGGGTCGCCCAGGACCAAGCCCGACACGTCGGCGCGCGGACCCAGCGTTGCCACATCCGTCTCGTTGATTCTTGTTACGACGTCTCCCACCCGCAGCTTTCCAGTGATTTGTGCTGCCCCGCCGGACTGGAGGCGACGGACTTGAAAGTAGCCATTTTCGACACGGACGAGATCGATCCCGAGACCCACTGGCCCCTCGCACAGCCGCTCCGGCATGTGCACAGGCGGCTGCCGGATCAGCGTCACCGGCTTATCCACGTCCTCCACCGTGCCATTTTGCATAATTCGTCGCACGCGCGTGGTGATGCATATGGGAACGCCCTCAGGGCCTACAATGCGATTGGCCACCTCGTCGGGCGTTTCGCCTCTGACCGGTACCCCGTCAACAGCCACCAGCACGTCGTTCACGGCGATTTCGCACGAGAAGGCCGCCGGCCCGCCCGGGATGACTTTCGTCACAAAAAGATCGCCCTGCCACGCACAGCACCGTGTCACGCCCACTCGCGGCGCGCGCGCTCTCGACCGCGCAATCGGCAGTCAAACCACGGCGCATCGCTGCAAGCGGGCGCGCGGGCGCAAGCGCCACAGGCACCAGCGCCACGCACAGCGACGCGCTCGTGCAGCGGGCACGACCTCGGGGTTGACGTTGATGTTGCAGCCGATGCCGCACATGACGCCGGAGGTGGGCGGCGTGGGCATCTCGCCCCACATGTTTGCCCCCGCGCCGGGCGACACCGTGCCGCGGCCAGGCGACGGCGCTGGGTGAGGCGCCGGGGGAGGCATCCACGCGCACCCTCAGCGACGCACCCGCGTGTGCGATATCTGTTGGCACTCGAGCACTGTGAGGCCACGCCACCGGCAAGGCGCGAGAAGGCAGGCGCACGCGGAGGGGGCAGGGCGCCAGGGTGCGAGAGCAGGCGCAGAGGGTGGAGCGCGTGGGCCAGCAGCGGGCGCCCACGGGGCCGTATACGTACGTGTGCTTTCCCGCTCAGCGCATGGTGCGGTCCTTGGCAGCACCCAACAACTGCCGCTTCAGCGCTCCCGCTGCCTTCCACAACTCCTTCGACTCCAAGCGCCACCTGCAGGTTCCACAGGTAGTAAAATAAGGCCAAGTGTTTTTTGGCCCGTGCCCACTCTCGCACGGGCCCATGATCGTCCCGTGACGTCCGTGACCACAAAGCTCGTTCAGCCGTTGGGGCACAGGCGGCGCGGAAGAGAGGATGGGGGGTCCGTGCGACGATGTGAGTACGTGTGCCGAGGCGACGGGCGCGCGCAGTGAGCGTCTGCACGAACGAGCGCAGCCCGCATTCGCACGCCCGCGGGGCGCGGCGGCGCTCTCGCTGGCGCGCAGCGTGCACGCACGCATGGGATGGCTGCGGCTAACATCTCCTGCCGGCTTCTGCGTGCCAGGTCGCCACGAGGTGGTTTGAGCTGTGCGACACCAGCAAGTCTGGCCAGCTGTACCTTACATTTGCGCTGCAAGCCCAGGTGCGCCCGCGGGTCGCGCGCGCGCGTGCCGCACGCGCGTCGTCGATCCAGACCCGCCGCCGGCTGCGAGCGTGCGTGGGGCCACGGCAGAGCGCGCTCACCCAGGGCGCCGTCCAGGCCCCGCGGGGCCTAATGCACAGTCTGACCCAGTCGCGGTGGGCAGCTACGTCTCGAAGCGGCAGCAGGGGTAGACACAGCAGCGACGCGCGACAAGCTGCTCGCGGTCAAACCCGGCACCATGATTGGACAGGTCCCGATGGCGTGCGAGGGCGTATGCCCTTGCTCGGCGATGTGCACCCCGATTCTGTGGTGTCCCGGGCCGCGCCGTGCTCCGTAGCGGTTCGCTGCCGGTGACGCAGTTGTAAACATGGCTCATCCCTACGCGCGCGTGCGGCAACTGGGCACACAGGATGCGTTTCTGGACTGCGTCAATGAGGTCGTGCAGTCGTCGGGCAAGGAGGCCGAACTTAGCGCGGAGCTCGATGCCATGAGTGCAGATGTGGAGGAGTTGGGCGTGCCGCCAGCAGAGACAGGTATGTCCCTCTGTGTCACCCGCTTCCCCTCCCGGCCGCCTTCCTGCATGCCGCGCACCAAGCCTGGGTGCGCGGCCCTCGACCCGGGTTCCCCTTTGCAGCGGCCGCTATCATAGATATATATACATGTGTGTGTGTGTGTGTGTGTGTGTGTGTGAAAATGTACAACAATATAACGTATCTGGTATGCGGGTCTCAGGCATGCGGTAGAGGACATGCATGCATACCTCTCTGTCTCCCATACCTCATGTCTCACACATACCTCATGTCTCACACATACCTCATGTATCAGGCAATGCGGTAGAGGACATGCATGCATACCTCATTGTCTCTCTCTGCATACCTCATTGTCTCTCTCTGCATACCTCTCTGTCTCAGGCAATGCGGTAGAGGACATGCATGCATACCTCTGTCTGTCTCATACCTCTGTCTGTCGCATACCTCTGTCTGTCACATACCTCTGTCTGTCACATACCTCTGTCTGTCTCATACCTCTGTCTGTCGCATACCTCTGTCTGTCTCAGGCAATGCGGTAGAGGACATGCATGCATACCGGCAATACCACGGGCTGGAC
>Ga0115006_10002412_pt1 | contig 12271 bp, 5 predicted proteins | sample ArcOceMetagenome_3_FD_88943 | JGI IMG/M metagenome (GOLD analysis project Ga0115006, IMG submission 88943) | Marine eukaryotic phytoplankton communities from Arctic Ocean - Arctic Ocean- Svalbard ARC20M Metagenome | ecosystem: Environmental > Aquatic > Marine > Oceanic | place: Arctic Ocean...
AGTGGACATGCGGTCGAATGGCACGCGCGGCGCGTTCACACAGGTGCGGCGGGGGCTCCCCCATCGACCCACGCGACGCAGCGCGATCTGTCGCGTTGCCTTGGAGACACAGCGGGGTTGCCAGGCGACGGCGTCTCCAGAAATCGCGCGACACTGCGGCAGCAGGGGGTGGATGCAACGCGGAAACTGCCAAGTTTCTTGTTCGCCTGCTACGCCACGCGCACAGAATTGTGGACTAGCTTCCGAGATCATGCCAGCAGATCTCGAGGCGCTGCACAACATCGTCGCCAAGACGCCCGGCGCGCGCGTCTTCCAGCCGGGCGACCGCATGCCCGAGGAGGAGGAGTGCGAGGAGGAGGACCAGCGGTGGGCTCGCGGCGAGTTCGACGCGCTGGACGACTCGGTCGTCACTGGCCTGCGGCTGCGGCGTGGCGAGGGCCGAGGCCCCGGTGACCCTGCACCGCACCCCGACGAGCTAGACGACGTGACCGTCACGCTGCGCGGTAGCCCTGCTACGGGCCTCTTCTTTGCCGACGGCGGCCAGCCCGAGGTGCTGACGGCACGCCCGGAGACGCGCTGGCGCGTGGCGCTGTCCGATCCTCGGCTGTCGCCGCACTGGGTCGCGTCGCTCCGGGCCATGGCGCGCGGCGACATCTGCCGCTTCACGTGCGCCGCCAAGCGCTCACAGGCGTGGCTGCAGTCTTTTGCCGACTGCTGCGCCTCGACGGAGCCTGGCGATGCGCCACCTGCAGAGGACCGCATGGTCGTGCCGACGTGCACGAAATCGACCGTGGTGCAGCTGCGGCTCGACGAGTGGCGCCACGTGACAGACGTCTCATCCGCAAAGGATCGCTCGCTGCTGAAGCGCGTCATCGCGCCTGCGCCGCCGCCCGACGAGTCGCTGGCGGAGCGGCTGCGTCACGTCGGCGGCGCGCCGGGCGAGGCGCGCGCGCCGCGGCCGTCCGACCGAGTCGTCCTGGCGTACCGCGTGTTCGTGTGCCGCGCCGGCGGTGGCGGCGCCTGGCAGCTGGTGCACGACGCGGGCATCGGTGCGGGCAGCCGCGCTGCGTGCGTGAGCATCGGAGGAGACGGTGGCGGCGGTGGCGCGCCGCGCGTGCTGGAGCTTGCGGCGATGCAGCTGCTCGAGGGCGAGCACGCGTCCTTCAGCTTCGGCGCATCCGCGGAGATGCTCGGCGACGACGGCTCACCGCCTCCTGAGGCGTGGTGGGCACAGCTGCCGGCCGACGGCGCGGCAGTGCAGCTCGAGGCAAGGCTGTGCCGCGTGCTGCGGCGGGTCGACGTGAGCGACACACGCGACGGCTCGGCCTTCAAGCGCGTGCTCGTCACGCCCTCGGGCTTCTGGCGGCCGCGCGATGCGTACGTGGTCGAGCTGCTGTGCGCGCCGCTGCCTCGCGACGACGCGGCGGCGGCGGCGGGAGAATGGGACGAGGCCGAGGCGGCGACCGCGGCCGTCGCCGGCGAGGCGGTCGTGGCGCCCCACGGAGCCCGACGCGTCCGGTTTGCCGTGGGAGGCGGCGACGGCGGCGGCGAGGGCGGCGGAGAGGGCGTGAGCGTTGCGCTGCAGGCGTGCGTGCGCACGATGGCGTGTGGCGAGGTGTCTTTGCTCGAGGCGAGCCGCGCCGCCCTCGCGCCGTGGCCCGCAGCACTCGCGCCGCTTCCCGCCGCCGCGGCGGGCGCCAGCGGCACGCAGCAGGAGGAGGAGGAGGAGGCGACGATGTGCGGCGTGTGGGTGCAGCTTGTGGGCATGCGTCGGGTGGAGGTGCTGGCGCCGGGGGTGGCGAGGGAGGCCCTCGACGACGACGACGTCGGTTGGCTCGAGCGGGCGTTTGTCGAGGGCAAGGGCGAGCTGCCTGTGCTCGCAGACGAGGCGACGCTCACGCTGCGCCTCTCGCTGAGCGATGCCGAGGGGGCGCCGCTCGCGCCGCTCGCGCCGCCGCGCCGCTGCACGCTGCGCTGCGGCGCGCTGCCGTTCGCCGAGGACTGGATGCTCGAGCTCGTGCACACTCTGCGGCCCGGCGAGAAGCTGGCGGTGCGCTGCAGTGGGGGCGGTGGCGGCGGCGAGGCGGCGGCGATGGTGCGCGCGGCGTGTGAGCTCGCCAACGCTCAGCGCGCCACGACGGTGCAGGAGCCCAACAGCCTCGGCGAGCTGGAGGCGCGCGGCGGCGACATCGAGGAGCTGCGCGCGCTGTTGGCGCGTGGCGACCGTGCGGCGCTCACCGAGCGACTCAAGGCCCTCGGCTACGCCAAGATGGGCCACCGCGTGCAGATGGAGAAGGCGATGCTCGCGCCCTCCTCGCCCTCCTCGGACGGCGAGGGGGCGCGGCGGTCGGCGCCGCTCGACGCGGCGGCGGTGCAGGCGGCGGCGGCGGCGGGCGGCGGCGGCGAAGTGCTCGTGGGGATCGAGGTGCTGGGCGTGGCGCCCCCGCCGCGGCGCCGCGGCGTCGACACGGCGGCGCTGCTCGCCGAGGCAGACGCGACCAAGGCGCGCGCCAATGCGCTCTACGGCGCGGGCCACGTCGCGGGCGCCATGCGCAAGTGGCTCCGCGCGAATTGGTACCTGCGCGACGACGACGACGACGACGACGACGACGACGACGACGGTGTCCTCGATGGGCCGATGGTCGCAGCCGTCGGCACCGGCGGCGGAGGTGGTGGCGGCGCCGGCCGCTTTGGCGCCGCGCACGCGGAGGAGGTGCTGGCGCTGCGCATCTCGCTGCATCTCAACATGGCGGCGGCGGCGCTCAAGCTGGGCGAGCTCGACGGCGCGCGCGCGGCGGCCGAGGTGGCGGTGGCGCTGCAGCCCGGCGCCGCCAAGCCGCTGTACCGGCTGGCGCAGGCGCAGCTCGCGCAGCACGAGCACGCGCAGGTGGCCGCCACGCTCGAGACGCTGCTGCGGCACGAACCCGGCCACGGCGAGGCGGCGGCGCTGCTGCGGCGCGCGAGGCAGCAGCGCGAGGCGGCGGCGCGGCGCGACAAGGCGTGCTTCGGCGGCATGTTTGCGCGTGCGCAGGGGCAGCGCGAGGGCGCGCTGTTCGGCGACGCCGAGGTGGCGGCGCAGGGCGTGGCGGAGCGCGCGCGCAGCCGCAACGCGCGCGACCGCGAGGAGGAGGTGCGGCGCGGCGTCGAGGTCTACGACACCAAGGCGCTGGCGAGGCTGCCCGCGGAGCACCGGCAGCGGTACCTCGACGGCCTCAACGACGCCATCGAGCATGAGGAGCGGCAGGACTGCCCCGCTCCCGACGCGATGCCGCCCGGCATGAGCGAGGCCATGTGGAAGCAGGCGGTGACGCTGCGCACCGACGGCGTCGCGGAGGAGGAGGTGCAGGCGGCGCTGCGCGAGACGCGCCGCAAGGAGGTGGCGGAGGTGCGCATAGGCATGAGCGCCGCCGAGCTCCAACGGATGGCCGAGCGGCACGACGCGTGCGAGCGCGACCGTTACAAGCCGGACGAGGTGGTGCAACAGCGCGAGGACGAGATGTGGACCGAGTTCGACGCCGTCAAGAGGCGGGTGGCGCTGCGGCTGCCGCTGATGCGCGCGCACGCGGCGCGGCAGGCCGAGCTGGCGCGCGAGGCGCAGGCGACGCTCGACGACGCCGACGCCGACGACGACGCGCGCGCGCGGGCGATGCGCAAGATGCTGCACGACCGCTGCGTCGACCTCGACGACCACCTGAGCGCCGACGAGCGCGACGAGATGCAGCAGCTGCAGGCGCGTGCGCGGGCGCCCGGCGGCGAGCGGCCGCTGGACGAGGAGGACATGCGCCGGCTCGAGCTGCTCATCCACGGCGCGACGGTGCGCCGCATCGAGCAGGCCGTCGACGAGCAGCTGCGCAAGCAGCAGGAAGCAGGGGTCGTCATATAGCTCTAGTCGATTCGACTTATTTACTCGTAAATATGTACAGACGGTATGTACACTGCCAGAGCCGCGAACGGAACGGCGCGCGCCTCAAAAACGGGACGACGGCATCCCAGCCGAGGCGGCAGCTGCGCGAGAGTCGAGCGTCACGTGCGGGATCCCGTCTGCCTCAACCGGTAGGCCTGCTCGGGGGTCAGCCCGTCGAGCGTCCGTGTGCTCGACGCGCGGTTTGCCTGTATCAGCTGCGACTTGCCGCCGTAGACCATGCTGGGCGGCTTCAGGTGGATGAGGCCCGAGAGGAGCGGGTCCTTGTACATCTGCGGCTTCGGCGTCTCCCACCGCCTGCTCGTGTGGTTCCACCACGCGTCCACCAGCTCGCCCTTGTCCTTGGCGCGCTGGTCGCGCGCTCCCGACGACTGCACCCAATACAGCCCAAAGAGGAAGAAGCCCGTGCTCGCAAACAGCTTCCAGTTGTTCTGCTGGTCGACCTTCTTCGACGCCGCCTCCGTGTCCTCGTACCAGTGCTTGCCGTCCTTGCCAAAGCCCATGTAGCTCTGGTGCGGATCGTAGCCCGCCTCGCCCGCAGGGCCGTACCTGTCGCTCGTGCCCCAGTTGTGACCGCCGGCGCCCGCCGCGCCCGCCCGCCGTCGCCGAGCGCCAGCGCCATCATAGTAGCTCTGGTGTGGCTGCTGCTGCTGCTGCTGCTGCGGGTTTCGTCCAGGATGAGCCAGCGCCTCGTACGCCTGCTGTATCATCTTGAACTTCTCCTCCGCCTTGGGGTCGCTCTTGTGCAGGTCCGGGTGCCACTTCTTGGCGAGCGCAAGGTAGGCCACTTTGATCTCAGACTTGGTCGCGCCAGCGGCCAGCCCAAGGATGCGGTAGTTGGGCATCGTGGGAGTTGAGCCGGTTCGGGGAGCAGCCTAGCCTCCCAGGACGACGCGGGCTTCGCCAAGGTGCGACACAGCCACAGTACTGCACGCAAGTTACACGAATTTTCGCTTGAGGGGGCAGACCACCTGCGCGTCGCGCAATCCTTGTACGGAAGTGCGCTGATGCGTTGTGGGAGGGCAGGTCGAACTCCAGGCGAGCAAGCAGCGCACGCCAAGAACCAAACGCGCTGAGATGGCGAAGTCTCCAGTCGTCGAAAAAGTACGCCGATGGCTCGCAGACCTACGGCGTCCGTGAGTGACGAGCGGATTGCGATGATTCTGAGTCAGCCTGCGCATCCCTACACCGAGTACAGCTTGCGACGCGTTCGTGAGCTGGTCGGTGGCGGCCCGACAGATGAGGAGCTCATGCGTCTCATCATCAGGGAGGATGGGTGCGTGAGCACAGCCGCGGAAGCGTACTGGGACCTGCAGGAGGGTGGCACTGGGAACCTCTCCGAAGATGACGACCTCGACGACGACGACGACGACGACGACGACGACAAGGAATCGTCAGAGGAGTTCGAGGAGACATTGCAGATGCGGGTTGACGACGCCCTCAATGGTCGCCCTCGCCGAGTCGGAGACGCGCCTCTGAACGCCTTGGCGGTCGAGCTCGCCGACGCGGGCGAGACGGCGGCGCTTGTGTGCGTGTGGGATGTGCTCGGTGGCAGCGAGGGGGCGTTGCCTGCCACTTGGGCCGCGGTGGAGCGCCTGCATGCAAAGGGAAAGGGCCGCATACCGAGCGGCACGTTGGAGATTCCAGAAGATTCGAACCCGTCTCTGGCACCTGCGCGACGGCTGCACAAGATCTGCAAGGGGCGGCAGATGGGAGAGCGAAGCCGCGCCGCCGCTGGCCACGTGGAGCGCGGCCTGGCCTGGGTGGCGGCACAGCGCACCTCTGGCCGCTCGTTCGATAGGGACGGCGGCAAGGGGCGCTCGGCGCTGGCAAAGGAGCTCATGGCGGCGCTGAGCATTGACCTAAAAACCGCACGGGGGCTTCTCACCACGCTCAAGAGGAAGCGCGCGTTCGCCTGAGACGTGTGAGGGTCCTCGAAAATCCAGATGTGAATGTGAGCCAACGTGTATACAGGAAGCTATGAAAGGGGGAGGAGGACTGACTTTCAATCGGCCGCGATTTAATTTGAGTTAGCGCCGTGGGTTGAGGGGCAACACCACCAAGCCCACGCCTTGCGCGCGCCAAAGGGCGTTCTCGGCCGACTCGCGCCGTCCCCGGCTTCCCGATGGCTCTCAAGCGCAAGGATGCAGCCAAGAGCGAGAAGGTGGCCATCCTCGATGCCGGCGCGCAGGTGCGAGCAAATAACGTGCATGGCCAGACTAACCGACTGCCTCGGCTGAGCGTGTGCGCGTGCCGCTTGCCCCGTGCCCCTTCGCTCCGCAGTATGCCAAGGTGATCGACCGTCGCGTGCGCGAGCTGTGCGTCGAGTGCGAGATCCTGCCGCTCGACGTCGACCCGTCGACGCTCACCGACTACGCGGCCATCATCATCTCGGGCGGGCCGCAGTCTGTGTACGACGCCGACGCCCCGCGCTACGACAAGGGCCTCTTCGAGCTGGGCCTGCCGATCTTCGGCATCTGCTACGGCATGCAGCTGATGAGCGCGGTCAACGGCGGCACGGTCGCGCGCAAGGCCAAGCGCGAGGACGGCCAGTTCCCCATCGAGCTCGCCGACGGCTGCGCCATCTTTGCCGGCATCGCCAGCGGCACGCAGGTGCTCCTCACGCACGGCGACAGCCTCGACCAGCTGCCGGCCGGCTTCCGCATCGTCGCCACCTCGGGCGAGATCACGGCGGCCATCGAGTGCGCCGAGAAGAAGATGTACGGCGTGCAGTTCCACCCGGAGGTCGACCTGTCGCCCGACGGCGGCGAGATGATCAAGAACTTCCTGATGGGCGTGTGCGGCCTCTCGGGCTCCTTCTCGATGCTCTCGCGGCAGCAGAGCGCGATCGACTACATCCAGAGCCACGTGGCGGACCACCAGAAGGTGCTCAACCTCGTGAGCGGCGGCGTCGACTCGGCCGTCTGCGCCGCGCTCCTCAACAAGGCGCTCGGCCCCGAGCGGATCATCAACCTGCACATCGACCACGGCTTCATGCGGCACGAGGAGTCGTCGACGGTCAAGACGGCGCTCGCCGCGGTGGGCGTGCACATCAACGAGTCGCCCGGCGCGGTCGAGCGCTTCGCGGGCGCGACGACCGTCATCGACGGCCGCACGACGGCGCCGCTGTGCGAGAACATCTCGCCCGAGGAGAAGCGCAAGATCATCGGCGACACGTTCATGCGCGCGACGCAGGCGATGGTCGACGAGCGCGGCCTCACCGCCGACAACGTGGTGCTCGCGCAGGGGACGCTGCGCCCCGACCTGATCGAGAGCGCCTCGACGGCGATCAAGGCGTCGAACGCGTCGGTGATCAAGACGCACCACAACGACACGGCGCTCGTGCGGCAGCTGCGCGACGCGGGCAGGATCATCGAGCCGCTCAAGGACTACCACAAGGACGAGGTGCGCGTGCTCGGGATGGAGCTCGGGCTGCCCGAGCCGCTCGTGTGGCGGCAGCCCTTCCCGGGGCCCGGCCTCGCCATCCGCATCCTGTGCGCCGACGAGCCGTACATGACGGCGTCGTACGAGGCCGTCGCCTCGCAGCTGGGCGACGCGTGCACGGCGTGGCAGGGGCCGCCGCTCTCGCCCGCGCTGCTGCCGGTGCGCACGGTGGGCGTGCAGGGCGACGGCCGCTCGTACTCGTACCTCGCGGCGCTCTCGCTGCAGGGCCCGCCCGACGCGCACTGGCCGGCGCTGCTCGAGCTCGCCAAGTCGATCCCGGGCACGGTGCACGAGGTCAACCGCGTCGTCTTCGTGCTGGGCGAGCCGATCGCCACCGCGCCGCGCACGATCACGCCGACGCGGCTCGACAAGCCCGTCGTCGACCAGCTCCGGCAGGCCGACGCGATCGTGACGCACGTGCTGACGGAGCACAAGCTGCTGCGCAAGCTCGCGCAGGTGCCCGTCGTGCTCTTCCCCGTCGGCTTCGGCACCGACGGCGCGCGCTCGATCGGCATCCGCGCCTTCATCACGCGCGACTTCATGACGGGCGTGCCGGCGCTGCCCGGATCGGACGCGCTGCCGCTCGAGGCGCTGCGCGAGCTCTCGACGCGCATCCTCGCGGAGGTGCCCGGCATCGCGCGCGTCGCCCTCGACATCTCGCCCAAGCCGCCCGCCACCACCGAGTGGGAGTAGGGGCGCGCCGCTCTCCGTGCGAGAGAGCCTGGGCTTATTGCTGTTTGAGGGGGGCGACCCGCTGCTTGCTGTGCACTCGACGAGAGGGGCGAGTGGCCTCTGCTGAGTGTGTTGTCGTGTGCTGAGTCGTGATGGGGGGAGGTGGGGGAAGTGGGCGTGCATGTAACTTGCTCGATTTCAAACATAGAGATGTATATGGCAGAGGCACCATCTCATTTTTTCAATCAAAATTAGAAGCCGGAGATCGAGGGTGCGGCGTCTCACGGCAGCTGGACCTCGACCTTCCGCGTCGTGCCGAGCGGGAAGGGCTGCGGCATCTTGACGACGTACTCGCCCGCGGGGCTGCCCACCGCCGCGTCGCGCCGCACGCAGTCGGCGTCGGGCTGCGGGTTGTCGGGCTGCGGCCTGCAGCGCACGACGAGGCCGCTGAGCGGCGGCGGCGGCGGCTCGACGCGCGGCGTCGTGAGGCTGAGCGTGGCGCGCGCCGAGTGCGCCTGCTTGTGCGGCGCGAGCGTCAGCGTGAGGCGGCGGTGGTCGTCGGAGAGCTCGAAGGTGGTGATGGCGGCGCCCTCGACGGTGGCGCTGATCCCAAGTGGCGCCACGTAGACGCGCCGCCCGAAGGGGTCGCGCGGCTTGCCGACGAGGCCGCCCTCGCACGCCGCCTCCTCGCGCGCCTGCCGCGCCCTGCCGCCCTCGCCGGTGCGCCGCCGCTGCAGCTCGCAGTAGACGCACACCCAGCCGTGCGGCGGCGCGCAGCCGACGTACGCGCCGGCGGAGCGCCAGTAGCCGTACATGCCGACGCCGTAGTCGCCCGAGTAGGCGTCGCGCCGCAAGAAGGCCGGGTCGCCGTGCCACGCCATCGACGCGGCGCCCTTCTCGTCGTGCAGCGAGAGGTGGCCCAGCAGCGCGCAGCCGCCGAGGCGGAGCAGGTGCTGCCGCCCGGGGAAGGCGCGGTAGTGGTCGAGGATCGGGATGGCGTTGAGTGTCGAGCCGTAGTGGTGGAACTCGCGCTCGTTGCCGTTGACCGTCTTGCCGTTGATCACAAAGTCCCAGTAGCGCCGCGCCGAGCCGCAGTAGGCCCAGTGCGGCACGAGCGACGCGTACGCCAGCACGGCGCCGACGGTCATGTTGGCCTTGGCGTGCTCGCCGCGCCGCAGCAGCCACGTGTTGATCTCCTCCTGGCCGGTGCTGTCCCACGGGAACTCGGAGCCGTAGGGAAAGGACATGCGCGACCACTTGGCGATGCGCTGCTCGACCATCTTGCGCACGGGCGCCGCCTCGTCGTCGAATCCCTCGCGCTCGAGGTCGTCGAGGATCAGCACGAAGGCCGAGCCCACCATCAGCCCCCACTGCGACGTGCCGCCGCCGCGGCCGCCGTTCTTCCACATGGCGGCGACGGTGCGCGCCGCCTGCTTGAGGTACCACTCCCACGAGGCGCGGCGCGTCAGCGGCGGCTCGAAGTGGCGGCCGAGCCGGTAGAGCGCCCAGTAGGTCGTCGCGACGTGCGGGTAGTTGTACGCGCGCCAGCTCTCGCGCGAGCGCTTCTCGCTCCAGCAGTGCATCCAGTAGCACTTTGGCCAGCACTTCTGGCACGCCCTGGCCGTGTTGGGCGCGGCGGCCACGGCGGCGGCGGGGCTCGCCTGCAGCTCGTCCGACCAGAAGAGCATCGACGCGCGCACCGCGTACTCCTTGGTCTGCAGGAAGTGGCGCGGGTCGCCGCCGTCGCCCGCCCAGAGCGTCTCGTGCACGTAGGCCTCGAGCTGCGCGACCTCGGCGGGGTCGGGCATCCCGAGCTGCTTGACGGCCATCGAGAGCGGCGCGGCGGCGCCGCTCTCGTCGCTCATCCCCGCCATGAAGACGCGCACCTCGTCGACGAGCGCGCCCCTCTCGCCCAGGTCGGCGTCGTACCCGAAGAAGGCGGGCGAGCGGTGCCACGGGTCGGCCACCGACGCGTTCAGGTAGGCGTGCTCGCTCTGGAAGCGGCCGTACCGCTCGACGACGGTGCGCGCCGGCTCGAGCGCCATCAGACTCACCCACTGCGTCAGCGTGCCGCCGCCGCCGCCGCCGCCGCCGCCGCCGCCGCTCGTGGCGCCGCCGCCGTTGGCGCCCTCGTACGTATACGCGTAGGTGAGGGCGACCGTGAGGCGGCCCGGCTGCTTGGCGGCGAGGCCGACGGTCTGCATCGAGATGCCGTCGGCGGCGGGCGCCCCGAGCGGCTGCGGCGGCTGCTGCGCCGTGGCGACGAGGCCGGCGGCGGGCGCGGCGGTGGCGGAGGCGAGGCGGAGGCCGCGCGGCAGCAGCAGCTGCAGCCGCACGTCGCGCATGTCGAGGTGGAAGGACGCGGCGGGCAGCGGCACCGCCACGGGCCGCCCCGCCGCGAGCAGCGCCGCGGTGACGGCCTCGACGTTGGGCGCGAGGCGGAAGCGCGCGCGGTAGGTGCGCGTCGCGCCGGGCGGCAGCGTGACCTCGGTCGGCGGCAGCCACGGCTGCGCGGCGGTCGGCGGCGTGCCGCGCGGCTTCCACTCGTCGTCCTGGTGGGCCTTCGAGTGGAAGAGCGCCTCGTAGAGCATCTCGTGCATCCAGTCGTAGTTGGCGCGGTCGCCGCCCTGCAGCGGGCGCCACGCCTCGAGCCCGCCGCCCCCTGGTGCCTCGAGCAGCACGAGCAGCACGGGGCCCTCGCCCGAAGCGCGTGTCACCTGCACGTACCCCGCGCCGCCGCCGACGTACGGCTCCGTGAACGAGCACCGCGCCGAGACGTCCGGCAGCGACCGGCCGGTGAACATCTGGTTGAATGGCATCGAGACGCCGAAGCCGCCCACGGTCACCTCGGCGCTGTGCACGTTGGTGATCGTCCACTCGATGAGAGCCTCGTTGGCGTCGACCTTGACCTTTCTCGCGAGCGTCACGGGCGAGCCCGACGGCGTCAGGCACCCGCTCACGTCGGCGCTGTGGGCGCGGCCCGAAGCGTCCGTCTCCACCTTGGGCCGCTTCGAGGCGTCGGGCTCCTGGCCGCACGCCGGCGTCGTCCACGGGCCGCGCACGACCGTCGAGTAGCTCGCCCAGCGCGTCTCGCCCTTGCGCCTCACGCGGAGGGTCGCGTCTCCGAGGTGGTGGAAGCCCGGCAGGGTGCGGTCGATCGGGAGCGGCACGCGCCCGCTGCCCGCCCAGTGGACCTGCGTGCGGTCCTTGGCCGGCAGCGCGTACGAGAGCGTCGGCACCGACACGGGCGAGATCGACTCGATCGCGGCGTTGGCCTTGTTGACGCCGAGCAAGAAGGCGTCGCCCTCGCCGCCGCCCATCGCCAGCAGGCCCATCCCCTCGAGGTCGGTCCTCGCCTTGCCAGACGCGACCGACGGCGCACGCGTCGGCGCCCACGCCAGCGCCTCGGCGCTCAGCCCCGTCGCCGTGCGCGCCTCCGACGCGACGGGCGGGCGCGCGCTCGCCGCAGCCGTCGCTGGCGAGGACACGCCCTCGACGGCGGCGCTTGCAACCTGCGCCAGCCCTCCCGGCTCGTGCGTGACGGCGAGCGAGCAGCTGAGCGTGCACGCCTCCTTGCTCGCCTCCCGGTCGAGGGTCTTGGTCTTGCTCTGCGGGAAGGGCGACAGGTCGCTGACGGTCTTGGCGCGGCCGATGCAGCCGGGCCCAGGGTACTGGATCCACGAGCGTGTGTTGTCCTCGTGCACGCGCCACACCGCGTCCCAGCGCGTGATCAGGCAGCGCCCGTCGGGCAGCCCGTCGCCCGCCTCCTCGTTCATGAGCTCGGAGATCGCGCGGCGCGGGCTGCTGGCGCTGGGCTCCGGCACGCCGTCGCTCGGCGAGGGATCAAACGCCAGGACGAGCAGCACGATCAGCCCGACCGCGATGAGCGATAGCCTGTTGGTGCTGCACGAAGTCCGCCTGCTGGCGCGGCCGTCGTCGGTGCCCATTGGCTATTGCGTATTACCACACCGCAAATCAACTCGCAAGTCGCAACTCTTTTGCATACCGCATGCACAGCCTCGTAGCCAGCCATAAACGGATGCCAGCCGGGATAAACGCCCCAGCGCCCCCGCGGCGACATTGTGGGGTTCGCAGACGCGCCCCATCAGGACGAGCCGCAACCAGGCGGTCGTCAGCAGGGTCAGGGCGGCGCTCAACGTGCCCAATGCGACCGCGGCAGTCGCCGAGGCGCTGGCACGGCCGTCAGACTGCGTGCCAGTTGGCGGAGTGATG
>Ga0115006_10002413_pt1 | contig 12270 bp, 12 predicted proteins | sample ArcOceMetagenome_3_FD_88943 | JGI IMG/M metagenome (GOLD analysis project Ga0115006, IMG submission 88943) | Marine eukaryotic phytoplankton communities from Arctic Ocean - Arctic Ocean- Svalbard ARC20M Metagenome | ecosystem: Environmental > Aquatic > Marine > Oceanic | place: Arctic Ocean...
CCCTTCCTCTTCCTCCTCCGGCCGCAAAGATCGGGGGACCTGCGATCCGGGCATTTGGAGTTAATGCTGGGGGGCGCGGGCGCCTCCGTGTACGGAATGTGCGTACTTGTGTGCGTACTTGTCGTTGTAGCTTAGCTTCCCGCGTATGTGATGATCATGTGATGCTCAACTAGTCCCACGGACGGGCTGCGAATACAAACACAATTCCCGTGCAGTTTACAGGACTTTTTTTGATTTCCGTATACGTGATGGGGGGCACCTATCGTCGCACATTAATAAATTATGGCAACACGCTGGAGGAGGGTTGAATGCAGGGCACGGGAGTGCCCCCCATTAGCGACATTGTTCCTAATAAAGTCTCTCTTCCCCCCACCCCCGCACAACGGCCCTCACACTGTGGCATGCCGGCGGCGGACTGGAACATCTAGCTGCTGGTGCGCGTACTATTTACATTTACTTACAAAAAGACACTCACAAAAAGACACTCCTCAAAAAATAGGACCCTGCAGTTTCGGTGTTTTGAGCCCACAGAGTCCGAACTCGCTGACTGGCCTCTAGAAGGCAATTTCTGATTGTAAGGCAACGGCACTTGGACTACTCTGACACACTATCAAACGCCATCTTCAGCAATTTTTTCGTGTCCTTTGGATTGGTTTTAGCATCAGTGGCACCGCCTTCTCTGCCTGCTGCTCCGTTGCCGTTTGCCTTGGAGGATTTGTGACCAGCCTCTCCGTTTGCCCCGGCAGTGGCCGTGGGCGTTGTTAGCGTCGCGACCACCTTTTGCGCGAACACATGCGGGTTAAAACCAAAGAACCAGAGTCCCAGGCAAACAGAAACAAGCTGTCAGAGGGGAAAAAAAGAGAGCCAAACAGGAAGCAGCATAGAATGCGAGGTGGAAAGAGGTGAGTGATTAAGGCGAAGGGAGGCAGATACCATGCTGTTGGTTGAGTCTGGCTCCATGGGAGGATTTCCGAAGGCAGCATCGAAGTCAAAGCTGCAACACCCTCCACGTCAGGAACGCACACAAGTGTTCAGAGTCTCATACACTTAGACGTTTCGGTTTCAATCATCTCACCCGTCTGTCTCCCAGGTTTTAGCATCCTTGAGGTTTTCCCCAGCCTTTGACAGGCCTGTGCGATTTCGCTTGAACGCAGTCCAGCCAGGCACCAGGAATCCGGTGCCTGACATCGATTGGGTTTTCAGCGGGGGTGGCGCTCGGGTCTGAGTACCCTTAGCCACAATGTTTGTGTTTTTCCCTTTAAGACCTGAGGCACAGTGATACACGACAGCAAGTTAAAGTACTGCGGACGGAGAGTGCGCATGACACAAACGAGCAAACACGAGCATGAATCCAAGCGAGTTGTACTCTCCGAACCAAGAAGCAAGTGACAAAATCAGCGTCAGCACAACGCAAGAAAAAAATGGGGACCACTCGGATTCTGGAAGCCTTTCCCTGTCTCTGAGCGCGAAATTTGGTGGTGGTAGTTTGCAGCGTATTCAGCCAACTTTGCAGGCTCCTTCACAACGTCTTCGTCCCAATCTTGTCCAGGTTTGCTCACAGCAGATTTGAACAAATCGCCGCTGCTTATTTCCGAGCCCACATACACGCCAGCTTTCAACTGAGAGTGACATTTTGATTGCAGGACAGGTGTTAGTGACGGTCATAAAACGTTTCAACGTACTATCGCGCGTGACGTCAAGTTGCTTTGAGCAGGGGTATCACGCAGAGCAGTTTGTACAACGGACCTGCTGAACTTGTTCCCGTTTCGTCAAAACCCGCTCCGCTTTGCCAATGCCAATGCTTGCCAGTTCGTCGGAATCCAGATTCCCGGATATATCCCTTGCGTGTTCCTATGTGCAAATGCATCGGCCAAATCATGGATGGAAGGTCAGGCACAAATGCAGATGCAAACAACAGACACAGACACCAACAATCACGTCTGGATGCACATGAATCAGCAACCTGTGCCTTGAATTGTTTGGCATACACCTCGCCCATGCTTTCGTCTGGCTGAGGCAAGTAACCAACGGGCATGTACCCAGATTCTCCAATCTGAGGATACGAGCACACACGCACGCGCCCGCCACAAGACACCAAATTATAAAATTTCAGAACATAACGATTCCCAATGCAGTATTTGCCACAGGGAAGAGTTTCACGGACGCCATGAAAGTATCAACGCACGACCTCGTCACATGCTGAAGCACAGACTCATCACGCACCTTGTAACCCATCCCGAGACCTTCATCATGCCGAATGGCATATTTACTGCCATATCCCACGTTCGATTCAAACTCAACATTTGCGCGCCGTGTACGGCCATGGTACTCGGTGATGACACCAGACTCGCCCTCGCCAGGGCCAGCAAGAATGACGATGGGAAGTCCCTGGCGTCGACAGTCGTCGCAAAATGAACAACACGTGGCAACAATACACACAGGACAATCAGCAGATTGCAGACCAGGCAAGCAAAACGCAAAGCCGACAGCATCCGACGCGCAACTGACGCACAATTACCTCGTAAAACCCCTCCGTCCCGTTGGCGTGTTCAGACAAGATGATGTGGTCGTGGGCTCCGCCTCGCGCAATGCCCGTTTCCTCTTGCACCTTTTCCATCTTGCTCAAATAACCAATCAATCTGGGTTTTGACTTATTCACTCTGTTGTCGAATTTTTTCAGAGCCCACCGATAAACAAATCTGTAAGAGATGAAAATGAGCAGAAGCATCCCAAGCATAGCGCCGAGTGCAATGAGTAGAATCTGCCACAACGCAAGCCCTTTCTTTGGGGGCGGCGGCTTTTTGGGTTGCCTGCCGCAAATTCCCAACTCCAATTCCTCGGGATTTGTGCTGAGGAGAATCGGCTCTGCTGCAACATCAAGGTCAAGCTGCCCACTTATCACAAGGGCAAACGGCTGACAGGGCCCATCAGACCCTGGCAAGGAGTCGGCGATGCGGCGCCCATAGACTATCGCCTGGATTTCTGCGGGCTGCGATTCTTTCAAACGGACAATTTCTGCATTATTCCCGGGGTCACCTCCCGCGACGGCATTGCCATAATACAACGTGGAAGTTTTGTTGGGGTCAACTGACAGGGAAGCTGCTGAAAATGTGCGGTTCTCAGCTTCGCCCATCCAGCCGAGCTCGGTGCCGTCGTCATCTGTGACTTTCAGGGGTGCAGATTGAACTCTGAGATCGAGGTCGTTGACCATGACCGTTGAGGCACCAAGCGCCCCGACAGGATCCGTAAAGACCATTGTTATGACGAGAGGGTGCTGAGGAGAAGCGCCAAGAATTCTGAATGTGTAGACAAAGCTCTCATTTTGCGAGATGGCACCTCGCACCGGATCCAAGTTAGAATCAAGCTTGTAATACTCACATCCATCAGGTTCTGGATACACATTGCACGGTAATGCATGTGTACCGTTATTGTAATTCCCAACAGCTATCAGTGTGTGGTCAAAAACCGCAGTCTTAATGTCACGCGTCAAGCTGATGTCCCGGAAAGGACACGTCTTTTGGTATTCCTCATCTTGCACACATGTGCCTGTTGAATAATACAAGCCCTCAACCTCATCCCACGTTTGAGCCAGCGGGCAGCTCTTGTCAACGAAGCACCAAGACACGCAGCACGTTTCATCAAACATTGCGCGGTCAAATGATTTGCCGGGTGGTGCCTGTCGTGCTCCGGGGTTGCCAGCAAAAATCGTGTCGCATTGTTGACGTCGCCCATCTTGCATCGCATTCCACGGTGCACACTCTATCCCGTAGTCCGTGCCAAATCGTGCGCCATTTGCATCCATCTTTTTGGCTGCCAACATCTTGGCAGGGTCGCGCAGATTCTCTCCTGAAAACACGTTGGGCGAAAACAGGAGGGAATTATTTCTGCTGCAATTGCAGAGCGTCAAAAGGTTTATGCTGTTTCCAGCTGCGCCCATCATCTTCTCCTGCTGTGCTTGAGCTGCTGCACCAGTGGATGATGACGATGACTCCTTCGAACTCCCAGTCTCAGCAAGTCTCAATACATTCATCAAGCGAGGTCGCCCAAACCCATAAACCAGGTTGGGAATGGGCAGAGTTTGTATGTCCTCAACGCTGGCATCCACTCTTACTGCGTTCTGCATCTCATCACCAGCCGCCAAAATCACTGCCTTGATTAGCGCGGCAGACGGATCAAACGCTGGTGAGAACCCCTTGCGTCCGCCCGGATAGAATCCGCCGGCGAAGTATTGTCGAACGAGAGCAGCAACTGCAGTAGCTTTCGCAGCAGCCATGGACGAACCCGACATTGTAACGAGACATGCTGTATCCTTTCCGCTGCCGTCACTACCTGTGTTATCCATTCCACACCTAGTACCATCCATACCACCCGACCCAGGGTCGCCATCGGATCGACCACTCACAATATTCACGCCTGGCGCAACAATATCGGGCTTGATACGGTCAAACCAGAGCGCCGACAAATCTTTGTAGGTGTTGCCTCCAAAAATGTCGAACGGTGCCTGCTCGTTTACCGCATACCCGCGACTTGCACGTGGGTCAATGGTCCCGGGGCCGTGCGTCGTGGGGTTGTACTTGGACCTGCAGCATGGCGGCGTTACGTACGGTGACGCCTTTTTGGGGTCTGCGCATGTTTCTGTCTTGTCAAAATCTTGGGGGCAATCCTCGGGCCTACACTGGGACAACTGAAAGTCAACAGCGTCTGCAAGGCTTTCAGGCCAAGACTGGGAGGTTCCCACGGTAAGGCAGTTCTTACAGGTCCCTGGCGAGCTCACAGTGTGCATACCACCTGCTCCGTTGTCCCCTGCAGGGAAGATGACAAGCAAGTCCGGGTGCCGTGCCACAAACTCGTCGATTTCCCAAGCATCCGTGCCGTATCGATTGCAGACATTTGCCATCTGGTTAAGAGGGAAGGAAGAGGCCACTGCCTGTTCGGGCTGGAATGGCTTATCTTGGTTCTTCCACCACGCGAAGTCTTCACAAGTCCATGGATTCAAGAAAATCCGAGCGTTTGCCTCTGTATACGGTTTCTTTAGGAGCATATCGCCAAGCGATTCTGGTGGCGTCAGGTACACGTTTCCACTTGTCGCAATGTCGACAAACGCCAAGGCAGCGCCGCCTGCAAGTCCGTCAAACTTGGTTGTGGCGGCAACCTTGCTCATTGCCGGATGCAAAGATGATCCCAGAATGCTCGTCGCTACATGCGTCCCGTGCCCATCACGACTAATGACTCTCTTCCGGCCTGCTTTTCCCTCATCGTCTACACCGGAATAAACAACACGCTGGCCTTGATCTCGAGGTTCAACTGTAATTCTAATCTCAAACGGCGGGGAAATGGTATCGCAAGCTGCGCCCGCAAATCCAGGCCTGCACGTCCTTAGGTCACTGTTGAAGCCCGGTTCATATCCACCCAAGCCTGCATTTCTTGGCGGATATGGTGTCATGTCGGCTTGCAAAATTTGGAGTTGAATGCGAAGCATCCGCTGCCGATTATCCATGTCCGTGCCAGACGTGGCGTCAGCGGTGTATGTCAAATCCTCTAAAAACCCGGCAAGATCCGTTTCGTTCATGTTGACGACTATTTCGGTCGGGCCCTCTCGAACATGCAATTCGGTGAGATTCAAGCTCTTGTACTGAAGTATTTGCTGCCCTGCAAGTTGAATTCTTGGAAACTTGCTCGATAGCTTGATCTCACCTCCTCCTTGTATCCCGTCAAACATGGTCCCAGTTCTCAAGTGCCACATGGGGTCTGTGAGGGCAAGTATTCTCATCCTGATCATCCTAGCGTTCTGTTTCGTCTCCAAAACCAGGCGTCCTGCCTCGAATGCGTGCGGTACACCAGCCTTAACGTTGAGCATTCGAGTGTCAACATCGTATGTCTCAATTCTTTTCGAACACATGAACAGGTAATTACAAGAATCGATGTCGCCCATGCATCTGATCTTTGGATCTGTAGGCGAAGGACAAATCATACCAGGACCGGCCGAGTACAGGCCACATTTGTGAACCTCGGGGTCCACAGTGTTCAGTCCGCCTGGTCCAAGAGGGCAAATTTTGCCGGGGGCTGATGTTTGTGGTAACTCAAACACCTTGCTTACGACACTCTGGGGAAATTCGCCAAGGAACCTAATACGAATCCGATCCTCAGTTTTTTCCTCCCCGTAGCAGTGTCGTTTAGTGCACTCAGGCTCGAAGCAGGTACCGCCGCACACCAAACATATATCTAATTGCCTGCCTGAATGGTTGCTGTTGTCACAGTAGGTGCGCCCATCATTTACACATTGGTCGTTGCCCATTTGACTCCGAAGGTGCTGACTGCCCAGATTGGTAGAATGGGTGTTGTCCGTGACTTTGGTTCGGCCATCCTTTTTGTCACTACACTCCACCGGCAAAGTGTACATTCTGAAATAAAATTCTGCCTGCACATCGATTGTGCCGTTGTTCCACACTACTACTCTCCATCCATCAGCGGAGCGCGGGAGTTCATCAATCTTCTCAGACCTCGAGAAGACCATCTGGCCTGTGCCCTTTTCGCTCGAGGCTCGGAACGGCTGCACCACGGAAGCATTTACCGTTCGCCCAGATCCGTACACCCTGCCCCCCATGTTGATACAAGTTTGAGCCCAAAATGGTCTGCTTCGCAAGTTCCCTGCTTTTATGAAATCGCTGTTGGTCAAAACGCAGAAACCGACATCCGTCCCAATATCCGTGGCAGCTTGGAGGCCCAGAGTACTCTTGATTACAAACATCTGCAATCGTATTTGCACAAGTTAGTTGCAAAAAAGCGCAGTACGACAAAATGGGAAGTAACAAGTCTGGGAAAACCTGCAAGTCCATCCAAAACCCGACGTTCCTGGCTTCATATTCATCAAGTCGCCAGTCGTTGTTGACGGTTTTCAAGTGCATGGTGAGGATTTCGTTCTGGAAGAGCCTTGCAGGCATTTGCCTCGACACCTGAAAGACGACCAATGGACCGGTATTCACATTCAGACAGAGACGAGGGACAAGACAGGGAATACGCGTGCGCATGAGCAACACAGACACAAAAGCCTTATTTGTAAGCAAGGCACCTCGATGTTCTCGAAATTTCTTGAGTCGAGGCGTAGACGCGAACACATACCGCATGCTTCGCACCCATCGTACGTGTAGTAGGCATTGACCTTCCTGCGGCTAAAGTCCATGTGATTGAAAGGTGGAAGTGTTGTGTATTCCTTCCACCATTCCAGAGTCGTGTTGTAAGTATACTTCCTGGAGTTGTCCTGGAATCCATCGTCCGTTGGCTCTGGCTTCTTGAGATAATCTGCCAGCACGCAGCGCGCGATTGCCTCCTCCGCAGCGCGCGGCTCCCACTGCAAGTCGCAAACATTCATTGTCTCGTTATCGAACTCAAAGGAGTACGTCACGTTTTGACAGATGTCCTGACGAACGCCGTTCTTGTCCCTGTCAGGGCCGGGTACTGGGAACTCCCCACCACCTCTTGTTGCGTTGCAAAGACCCTGAAGCAACTCAATCGGTATGGCCGGCAATCCCAAGCCCTTTCGCACAATGGAGGCAGTGGGCGTCGAAAGCATTGTCTTGAGTTGCCTCACAACAGGAACGGGTCCCTGCCACATTTCGATAGCATTCACGGTGGCGGCACTTGGTTGGATCCAGAAGCAAATGCATTTTTCGGTCAAAATCTTCTCAAACACCAACCTGCACGCGTCACATCCACATGCGTTACATTATGTGAGTGCGCACACACATGCACCCACGGATGCACCCATATCCGACGCACGTTCACTTACCAATACTCATATGCAACCGTGCAAACCCAAAAGAGCACACACGCGTTCATTTGCACAACGATTCACAAAACGCTACCAGTCGTCGCCGATCTCTTCGTTGACAACATCCCATGTCGTGTCATCCTTTGCGAAAATATATGGTAGCTTCGGATCGAACACAGTTACACCCTGAGTTGACCGCATCTTGCCCCCACAATCATCACACGGCTCCTCACGAGTGAGAATAGACAAGAGCGGCTGTCGCACTTTGCGCCAGGCGTTGAGGAGCACAGGCAAGCTCGTGTCGTTGGCCAGAGAGAAGATGTACCTGGTCCGCAACGGGGGAAAATCGTCAGTCATTGCTAGATGTTTGCGGTAGGGGCGGCAAAAATGAAAACACAAGATTACCCATTGCTCTGTCGCGTAGCTCGATCGGGCATTTCAACATCCATGGGCGCTACTTTGACGCTTGACCGCTGAGTTCTGCCTGAGGACATCAACGGCACATCTACTGGGGTCCGGATCACTGCAGAGTTTTTCTGATATGTCAGCTCAGAAACTTTTCGTCAGCAATCAGAATCAGAGCTAACTTTTAGGACATTGTACTCATGTTGAGAAAGTCCTCGAAGTCTGGGTTTGCCAGAAGTCCTGATTTCCGATAAAGCATCAGCGATGTTGGCAATTTGTTATGTTTGAACAGGCGCGCAAGCTGATGCAGGCAAACGGTGTTGTGCAAATGGGATGCCAGAGTTCTGACCAGCAAACGCCGAGAAGGGACATCGCGCATCCGACGAGGTATCATAGGGCTCGAAGCAAAACCAGTCAAACGGCCGCTGCCACAGCATACAATGATCGAAATCTAGTCCGGTGTCCGCAAGTCCTGGCGAAACACGAGGCAACGCGCCAGGATAAACGTTAGGATCGGCGCTTGAGCGCAGAGGAGCTGGGCACACTTGCCGTGCGCATGCGCAGAGTGCACTCCGCGCATCGCGTCGGATACATCCCGTATACCTATGGTGACCTCGGTTCCATCCAAACCCACATCGGCGTAAAAAGATGATTCTTGGGTCAGGGAGCTTGCCCCGGATCCGGATACCAATATCCTGTTGGATGCGTCGTTGCGGCCAACAAACGCAGTCTTGCGCTCTACCTGCACTACATACGCATCATCCGCAAGCCAGCTGCTCACATGTGCATTCCCAGACAAACAAGGTGGTCAGAAGGATCGAAGGTCTACAATCGCGCGCCTCACAGCAGCACGCCAAAAAGGGAGGGTGGCATACTCTGCGATCAGATGCGCCTTGGCAAACAAGGTTTCGACGACGATCTTATCCAGCGCCGGCGCACGGATCGACGCATTGATTGCAAATTCAGTGAGAATACGTTCGGCAATTTGCGTCGCGAGCATTTCTGACGTGACACTCACGGAATGCCGTCGGCTGTGCGGCCACAACCCAACGTTCAGTGCGATGGGCATGCTCTCGATACCCTTTGGGAGTCTGCCGCTCACGCCGCCCTCTCTTTCCTGTTCAAGACCGGATGCTGAGTGATTCAGGGCCAGGACGGTAGGATCCAGTTTGTGTGCGCCCTCCCTTTCGCCGACCCACAGAACGTGGCGTGCCTTCGCTGTGCGGCAGGCTTGATCGCGCGTTGCCACGATCAAATACGCACTGTGTGGAAAGTAAGGTCCGAGCTTCAGCCCTGCATCACGCTCCAGCTCGACTCGTTGCTGTGCTGTGAGGAGGCCTCGCGTCTGCACGTACCACTGCCGCCCCCATTGGCGCCGCGTGCGCTCGCCTGCCCACAACTCGCTGTTTCCTTGCTCCGTCTCGCCCCACGCCGCACACCCTTGCACACCGGGTGTGCGGGCGGTGTCTATGACGCCGGCACTCGTCACGATGCGGCGCACGTTGACGTCCGCCGCGCCAGCCGGGCCAAAGTCGGGGCGCCCGCGTAAACTCGTCGGCCAGCCGCCTCCATAGAACGTCGCAGCAGTGGCGACAATCGCCGCAAGCGCGCCGAGGCGACACTCGGCTGGAGACCGCAACCCGTGCCGCTGGGTGCGCGCCGGCCTGTCCCCGCCCTCCGCGGCGTGAGCCGACGGCGCCGCGTCGGCGCCTGCAGGCGCGCGCTCGCGCACTGGGCGCCGCGTCCTGCCGGCGGGCGCCCCGGTGTGCGGCATGACGGCATGGCTGGCGACTCCCGTCTCTCCCTCTCCGGGCGGCTCCCCGCGCCGCATGTCGCTCCGCGAGAGACGTCTCACGGCGCACCGCAACCGGGCAGGCGCGTGTGCGGGGAGCGCCCCGCGGGCAGCGCAGAAAGCGACCCCGCCGGAGCGACCCCGCGCATGCTGCCGTCTGCGCCGCCGCTCGCACTAGCGTTCCGAGCCGGCGCCCTCTCCTGACCCGCGGCACGCGCGGTCAAGTTCCGCGCGCCGGCTGCGGCACCACTGCCAGGCACCGCTTCACAGGGCGCGGACAGGGCATCGGTTCGTGGACAACCTGGAGTGATGTCACGTTGACAGGGAGGAACACTCCTCAGGGGAGGGCTCGCGGTGAGCAGGCGACGGACAGGGGGGGCGCGTGCGGCGTGTCGGGCGTGGCGCGGGGCGGGATCCAAGCGGCGAGTGCTGCGCTGCCGTGTGCGCTGCGGGCACGGCCGTGCGGGCGCAGCTGCGGCAGCGCTCGCACTCGCCGCGTCGCCTTTTTGGCTTCCGTCTGAGGAGGCTGCCTCCCGGGCCGCGCTCGCTCCGCTCACCGCCGGCGCGCGCGTGCAGGTCCCTGAGCGCTTGTCTTGCGACAGGGCAGCGTGAAGATGAGCAGCCAAAAGGTTCTTCCGTCGCGAATGTGAGTGCCCGCCCGCGGCATGCTTGGGTTGATATCTGCCCGCAGCAACGAACCGCCGCGGAGGGGTGGGTGAGAGGCAGGGCGCGGAGCGAAGCTTGCGCGCAGCACGGCGCTGAGTGGGGCTTGTGCGGAGCAGGACCTTTGCGGCGACCAAGACCAGGCTCAAGGGCGCCAACACGGGCCACAAGCTGCTGAAGAAGAAGTCGGACGCCCTCACCGTGCGTATCCGGCAGATCTTGAAGCAGGTGTACATGGCCTCCTCGTGCGCGCGTGCCTCTCCAGCGCCCTGGATGCTACCGGCTGCTGCATGCCCCGCGCCGCGTGTGCAGTGCTCGGCACGAATTGCTGTACCCGCCCTGCCTGTCCGTCGCTCCATCGTTCACGCGCGCGCTGTGCGTTGCTGATGCCATGCACTCACGGGCGCATCTTGTCACCCCCCTTGGGGAGATCTCTGTCTCTGAATGTGCTTTGAATGTTCCCGATCGCGCGACGCTTGACTGCGCGCGCGCACGCCACTGCATGCGTCGTCGCTCGCGCATACACCCCGTGTCATTCTCTCTCGGCGGCGATCGTGCGTCACTATGCCACAAAAGCCGCGTGCGTGCCGCAACCCAAATGCTCGTGCGCGCATCCAGCGATCGTGTGCCACTTTCCACCACACACAGCCCGGTGCTGCTCTTCGCCCACTGCAGGCCGTTGCCTGCCGGGCAGAACCGCACAGTTCCCCAGCAGTGCTTGCAGCTCGCCCGCGTGCTTCAGACCCGCCCCGCACACGATGCGTACACAAGGCGCTCGCGTTCTAGTGCGCGTGCATGCCTGGCGTAACCTGGTGTTAGGAGGCATCTTTTACGTCTGCATTGGAGCGCCCGTAGGGGTTTAGTTCAGAGGGTTTGTCTGGTGGTGAAAGGGCCCTTTATGCTTGAGAAGTCCAATTAGACTTCTCTTCGGATTCACACATGCGCGACGAATGCGCAGCGCAGGCATACTTGTGGCATGCATGCATTGTGTGTTCGTGCACACGCATGCCTGTGTTCGTGGTTCGTGACTGTGTGAAGATCGTGGAGGACTACAAAACAAAACAAACATACCTGCATGTGCATGTATATCTTTTGAGTCTCCATGTATCCATGTATCTATCACACATGTGTGACACTCTGTGTACGCATAAAGGCATCTCATATTCACACACGTGCAGCATGTACATCTATGCTGTGTGTGATGCTGTGTGTGCAGAAAGTGGAGCACAAAAACACCATGGCGTTGAAGGAGGCCAACTAAACCCCAAACCCTAAACCCTAAATACAAACGCAGATTGTGGAGAACAAGAACATCATGGGCGTGGCGTTGAAGGAGGCCAACTTCTCGCTTGCCGGGGTCTACTACTCTGCTGGCGAGGTGTGTCTGTGTGTGTGTCTGTGTGTGTGTCTGTGTGTGTGTCTGTGTGTGTGTCTGTGTGCGTGTGTGTCTGCAGTGCGCGTGCACCGCGCGTACACATACGCGTACGCGTGCGCCTAGTATGCACGCAGGCAGTCACGCCCGAACTTTGCTGTGTATGGCACCGAGTTGATATACGTCTAGATCCCCCCCACCCCCCCCCCCCCCCCCCCCCCCCCCCCCCCCCCCCCCCCCCCCCCCCCCCCCCCCGCCCCCGCCCCCCCC
>Ga0115006_10002419_pt1 | contig 12261 bp, 12 predicted proteins | sample ArcOceMetagenome_3_FD_88943 | JGI IMG/M metagenome (GOLD analysis project Ga0115006, IMG submission 88943) | Marine eukaryotic phytoplankton communities from Arctic Ocean - Arctic Ocean- Svalbard ARC20M Metagenome | ecosystem: Environmental > Aquatic > Marine > Oceanic | place: Arctic Ocean...
CCCCCCCCCCCCCCCTGTCTTTCTTTCTCTCTCTCTTTCCTCTCTCTTTCTGTCCCCCTTTTTCTCTCTTCTCTTACTTTTTGTTTCCCTCTCTCTCTCTTTTCTCTGTTCTTCTCTCTCTAGATCCTCTCGCTCTCTTTCTCTCTCTCTGTCTGTCGAATACCCCCACCCCCCGTGGGGCTGGTACTAATCAAATTTGTGGATGTTTTGGGTTTGTGGGTATTTTTTGGTGCTTTGTTTCCTACGCATCATCATCATCATCATCATCATCTCTCTTATCTCTCTCTCTCCCCCCCTCTTTGAACTCTTTTGCGTTGACTTTGTGAAGTCTTTCGGCATTGTGTTGGGTTTTTTCAGTTTTTTGGTCCTGCCCACGCATTTCTGGTTTTAGTTTTTGCACCTAGAAATCACGAAACGACTGCGCGTAGGGAGAGTTCTATGTGGCGTGAGTTTCCTTTTTGCTTCATGTTTTTTACACTTGACACCATTCCAAACATTACACTGTGTCTATGTACACACGCACAGTCCATCACTGGCGACCCGAATATGGCGCATCAGCTGTTGACGTGCTCCAAGGAGAACTTCGTTGAGCTCGAGCAGTATGTCATGTACACGCTCAAGGACCTCGCGGGGTGTAGAGACGAAGCTGGCAAGCCATCCATGCTCGGCACTGATGAACACAGGCCCAATTTTGGCCAGCTAACATTGCTGAAGGCCACTGTTATGCTCACAGACCGGATGCTCGATTTTGGTTTCTTTCTCAGCCGCGCAAGTTTCGCTGATCTGACAAGCATTTCTACCAGCGTATACAGCATATTGGATTGTAATGATTTGCTGGACAACGATCGACAGGGGCGTCTACACAATGAGGTCCGGCTACAAGCACTAAGGCTTCTTGAGAGGACGATGGATGTAAGACTCAACCATCGCATTTCGATCGTCATGCAGACGTGGGAGAAAATTTGGCAAGATCATCATGGCGCCGTTGACGACCGTGCCATGCTGCGGGAGCACGCAGCAGATTTGGAGGACAAGCTCTTTGGCGAAAACATCGTCAGCGCTCCAGATATATCAGCAGACACTTACAAGCCAGATGGGTGGAGGAAGGACGGTGGTGACAAGTCGGTCGATCTGCTCTTGAAACTCTGCCGTCAGCATGTCGCTATTCGCAACAAGGCGCTGCCGTTGCTGATGAGACACCTCACACAAAAAAGTGCACTCTTCAGGCAAGTACTGGCTAAGGAGCTTCCTGAGTAGTCGTATTTCTTGCCAAGAGAACCGAGGATTACATCTGATTGTATTATCTTGCTAAAAGAGAACAGACTGACTAATTATGGTTTGGCGTGCGTGGCAGCGCCTTGAGAGAAGTGGAGCTTCTGGCTTTCCCGTCCGCAGCCAAGGCCTATGCAGAAATGGAGATGGGTAGGTTTGCGCGCTGTCAACCATATGCAATGCCACATTTGCGGCAACGTTGATCGCTGGAACCACCCCAAAAAGAGGTAGTTCGGGGCGCCAAAGACTGCCCGAACTGTGAGATAAGGCCTTGTAACAAGGCCCGAGGGGCCTTATCTCACATTTCGGGCGGTCTTTGGCGCCCCGAACTACCTCTTTTGGGAATGGTTCCAGCAATCAATGCGCATCGATGTTGTAGTAGTATCGCTAGGGAAGTCCCTGTGGTGCTGATACCATTGGGTTTTTTTGGTTGAAAACAGGCGCCTCCCGATTGAGAGCGCTACGTAAGTTTGTGAGCGGCAAGCTCGGGATCGAGGCAGACCAATCTGCGGATGCAGCCAAAGAAACGATTGAGATATTGTCTCACTTGTCGACTTACTTTATTGTGGGCCCCGAGCAGAAGGCGGACGCCGTGCTAACGATCAAAAAAATGTGTATCAACTTAAAGTTTGAGAAAGCAATTTGCGAAATTGTGGGGCTGCATATTGAAAGGACCCACGTGAAGGGGGTGCCGGGCGAGGCTGACAAAGCCATTGACGAAGCGCTGAGAGACGTCTTTCAGGCTTGCTACACTTTCTTGAAACTGCTAGTTGTCAAGTTTCCGAAAGGGCAGGAAACGCTGTTTGGGTACATTGACAAATTCGCCTGCCACATTGGGATCGAGAAGCTAAACGTGGCTGATACGATTGCAGAAATACTCAGAGATAATTCCCGCCTTTCTTCACAGATTCCGATGAGCTTCTTGTGCAAGTATATAGACGCCATCAAAACTTGGGGGAGGAGGGCACAGTGGCTGTCAGTCTTCCAGGCGTTTATGATCATTGGCGGAAAGCCTATCAAGAGAAACCAGGATATGATACTGAACTTGGTGCTAGAAGAGGCTGAGATTCTTGACCTTGATTGCGACTATAAGAACTCATCGCATCTCTCGGCTTCAGATGAGCGCAACGGGCTTTCGCGCCTCGATTTGATGGCGCAAAACGACCACAAGAGGCCCATATACTCCCTGTTGAAGTACCACACCGCCTGCGTTGACCTCCTTGCGGCCGCCAGCGCTGGCAAAAACCCAGATGTATCAATCGTTTATGTTGTTTTGCTAAACTTAAGAACTAAAATTTCAATTTGAAAGTTGGAAACGTGATTATGGATACTACGGAAGTATTTATTTTTTTATTTTTTTGAATACATGTCTAGAAAATTACAACATTCATTGTCTTTAGTATCGTGCGGTGTAAAGATTATTAGAAAGCATTTCAGGGTCAAAACGAAAATAAATCAGGAGACAGAATTCTCACGAAATGCATGAACACGCAAAAACATCAGAACAAGGCCAAAATCTCCGCTGTTGTGCCTCTCAACACGATTCTCGAGTCAATCTTGGACCTGGATATTGAAGCAGGCCCGTCTGCACAAACGAGTCTTTCGCCGATCAAATTGGGAAAATTCGTGGGTGCTGACACACTTCGCTACGTTCAGAGACCTTGGATCCGTTTGTTGGTGGAGGTCTACATTAGCAATCAGGAGAGGCATATCATACAGGAGCTCATGGAGTCACCGCGCATCTTCGGGTTCAGAAAGGAGTCTCTAACACACGCAATACACCCGCATGCTTATCGTCCGTCTTTGATTGCCGAGTTTGCCAGTATCGTGGAGCTGCTTGCTCGGCGCCTTGCGGTGTTGGAAAGGAGGAAATATTCCGGGTCCCCCGAGCTGCTAGATGGTTTGGTTGATGAACTTGGTGATGATCTTGGCTGTCACTTTGAGGTCTTTCGTGTGCTTTGGGCTTGTCTTATGCGCTAATGTTATACTATATGATTGCGTGCAGCCGTGAGGTCATTTGTTGCAGGGCACACTTGTTGTGTGCGATCAAAAGGGGGCGATTTCTCCTGTTTCTGTGTTCAGATTCCGTAAATGCCGCCTCTCACACTCGGTCTGGCAGACCCAGTGGCTTGGTGTCAGGTGCCAGAAGTATTATATATATATGCTATGAAGTACATACTCAGCTTGCAATGCATGGTTGTCTCGATAAACGCTGGCCCAAGACTGACCTGCCATCAAACAATCCAGTGTGTGGAGCACATCATCGAAGCGTGCACCATACTCACGGCACCCGATTCAGAGGTCTGGAAGCACTACTCAGGTCTACCTGTCCTGCCGACCATGCAAAGTTAGCATTAGCCAGAATCACCACGTTACACACAGTGCTAACCGTAGGAGTATAAAACAGAGCTTCGAGCACCGGCGAATAGCGAGTCGAATAATCTGCTGCAGAGTCCGGTGAGGGTGAAAACGCCAGCTGAAGATGAGGCTACGTTACCGGGGCCCGCGTGTATGCAGGAAACAGTGCGGCTGAATGATGCTGTCGTCCTGTTGTACTCGGTAACATGGCAATTATACTGCAGATTTTTACCGTTACTGATGTTGAATGTATTCCGCGCCCCTGTATATCGTGTACAGCTATCTGACTTTCACTCGCCCACGTAGGTCTTAAACGACAGCGCCAAGATGCAACATGTGTCCCCAGGAGAAGAGCCTGCTGGTTCGGAGGGAGCTGCTAACACCAATACAACTGCAACCTCTACCACCACCACGAAGGGCAACAAAGTGCACCCTGTTGGCAGCAAATCACCTGTGCGGACCGGAGCCGCGTTGACAGTCAATCGAGATGGGGACGATCTCGACGTTCCTGATCGCCTACCTGAGATTGCGGGATCTGGATCAGGCGCGTTTGGTTATCGCAAAATGAATGCCGCACTCGAGGGGCTCTTAAAAAACTTGAGGTTCCACCAGGTTGGCGGCAGTACTGTATCCCTGGCCAACAGTAGTGATTGGAATGTCGAGCTGAATCATGATTCTTCGGACCCGCCTGTTGACGGCCAGGAATTCCAGCAAGGCTGGCCCAAGTTCGTGGATTTAGTAGCGCATGTTTTGTCGCCTCCGGTGATGGAGAGTGGTGAAGTGACAGACATTGCTGTTCTCCGTCCGACTGCTGCACGGAATTCTTCCAATGACAAGCAATTCGACGAGGCCATCGAGGAGGCATGGGAGGTTCAGTCGCTCCATGGGCTGGATGGAGCCATTCGGGACATGGCCGTGTTGCTGGGCTCGTGTTCGGCTCCGCACAATAACCAACTCCAGTCGTTGGAGGAGTTGATGCGCATGATGTGTGATGATTCCTGTGACGATTTTATCCGATTGATGGGCCTGAATGTGGTGCGTGCTTGCATTTACATAAATCCTGACAAGCCCAACTCCTCGGACAAGGAGCAATTGCGTGAATACATCAGGTAATTTTGTGATTTGTTTTAGCTCGTGTTTTGTGTCCTGCCTGCGCCTACCAGCAGGTCTCTTTGCCATCGTACCGGCTCCTCACAACTTTTTGCGCAGGTGCCTGTCCAATCAGCCGCCGACATGCAAGAATCAACATGCAGTTGATCCGCAGCTGCAGGCTGAACAGCTGCGATACCTGAAGCAGATCCAAACCAAAGTAGCGCAGCTCGGAGGTGTCAACGTGGTTATCAAATGCAGTACATCATCCAACCCCAGGGTTGTGCAGGCAGCACTGAAGCTCGCAAATGCCATGTTGTGCAGGCCAGTGCAAGATATGTTCGCGCGCTCGCTGCCGGCACCGTCCTCCGGGGACTTCTTCTCCAAACTCAAGAGCCTCTTCCATGAAAGCAAGGAGTCAATCAAGGAAGAAAAGCGAAGGGCGAAACTGCTTATGACAGAAAAAATGTTGCGACGCTCATCGCTCCATAGCCGGATCATGGTTCAGAAGCAAAGGAGCAAGAAGCAAGTCAATATTGCCGAGGGCAATACCGCGGGAGGGAGTCGGGGTGCAGAAGGCAACACGGCACAGACAACGGAGCTGACGAGGCTACAGAGGGAGATGGATGCGTTGGATCAAGAAATGCGAACCTCGCCGGGGTTCTCGGTTGCGGGTACGCAGAAGCACATGCTGGATGTACTTACAATGATGCGTCGCTTTTGTCGACACTCGTGCGATCCGCTGCAGAATATTTTGAGGGAGCAGAGGTTTGTGTGTGTGTGTGTGTGTGTGTGTGTGTACTTATATGCGCATGTATGCACGCACGCATGTATGCATGCATGTATGAACGTATGTATGCAAGTATCTATCTGTCTATTCATGTGTGTTTGGATGTGTGAGTGGATGTGTTTGTTTGTGTGTGTATGAACACACACACTTATAAACACACACACACACACACACAGGTATGCCAGCGACTCGTGCAATTTCTTTGCCGAGGCTGCCGAATACATTGCTGCGCTCGAGCCGGAGCTCAAGACGTCGATTGATCATAAGAATAAGGACATCGTAGACCTGATAGAAAAGGGCTTTCTTATGCTTGTTGATGCCATGGAAGGGCCCAACAGAGAAAACCAGGAAGCTGTGGCCAACACAGGGATTTTCGATCTTTGCGATCGCATCCTCGCGCGTATTAATTTCGAAACTTATTTCGAAGAAGATAACATGAACGGCATAGGGTGGGGCGTGGAGGGAGATGATGTGGTAGTTGCGAAAAACCTTGAACGGCATAGGGTCAAGCTGGCTATCACAAAGTGCCTATCGGCGTTCTTGGAAGGGGTGAGCAAGCGCCAGGCGCTGCATATGCTGCATCAGTTGGATTGGGATGTAATTTCCAGCGAGATGGTAAGCTGCTACAGGATTTGGAAGCTCAATCGGGAGCGCACAAAGTTTATGTCAACTCAATCCGCAGAGAAATTCCTCTGCAATCAAGAAAAATATGTGGAGGAGGGAATGAATTACTATCTGTTGCTACGGCATATGCTCTGCTATGACAAGTCGAATGCCTTTATCTCGCCCCAGCTCAAGAAGCTCGAGAGAACGGAGCCGCAGTGCTTGCAATTTTTTCAGCACCGGGCTGGCTACATCGAGATCGTGCGCAACGAGGTGCTAGAGCGCGTCTTCTTTCAATTGCCCGAGGCGTGCGTGGAATCTGGTGATGAATTTATCGGAGAGACGGTGATCACGAAAATGTATGTGATGGACCAGCTTGAAGACTTTGACACAAAAAACCGGGATTGGATTATGAATATGGCCCACATTGTCGAGACACATGTCTTCCAGGAGAATGTTCGACGGACAACATTTGCCTTCACGGTAACCAAGTGGGACTTGATCGGCCAGGTCAACTTCTGGTGGACCCTTGCTATGCACATTATCATGGTTTTCGGGGGTTTCATGCCACCGTCTTTGTGGCCAGGACAGGAAGGCATGTTTGGCGACTACCAAGCTCGCTTGAACGCCTCTGAGGTTGGGGATGGGGAATCGCGTCGCAAGGCTGCTGGTGGTGTCAATACAGAGACGGTAACAGAGGAAGAATGGGAAGACCCACACGAGTGGAGTTCACGGGACCAATTGTTTTTCAGGACAGTGCTGCCGATCGTGACGCAGGTGGTTAAGTGGATGTCGGTCATCAACCTCCTCACATGTGGTGTAAGGTTTTTTGCGTTTCTCTGGTCGCATCTGCCTATGATTGTGGCTTTTGCGCTGGAGGCACAGGACGACGATGTCCAAGGCGAGAGCGAGGCTGAAAATATGGTCAAAGTTATGTCCGGGATCACTGCTGAAAACAAGCAGGATGATTCCTTTTTCGAACCGACTGGAGCACATGAGGCTTGGGGCGTGGAGGACGATGATGTGGTACTTGCGTCTCATGATGCGCTACGCGATGACAATAGCGATGCAAGAGCACTAGGTTTAAAGTGGAAGGAAGTGGGCTCGCAGAAAACAACGAAGGGCACTGCAATTATCAATGAGGCGCTTGCTACGGCTCTGCAACAGAAAGCTGAGTTCAGCTTACAAGAGTTGCGCAAATTCAATGTTGGTGAGCTCTCCTATGACAGTTACATCAAGGTGGGAGACAAGTACTTTGAACCAGCTGCAAGAGCTCAGGCGGCGGGCATTCCTCTTTGGTGGGTTCAATGCTATGATACATAATTTGCGGCCTGGTGGCGTCTACACATTGTCACATTGCCACCACAGGCAGAATACAATCTGATTAATATCTGTGCCTGTGGTGTCAAGTTTGTGTCTAAGTTGTTGTCAGCGTCCCGCGCGCCGTGTGTGCATGATTCTAGCTGAGTATGTTGATTTGTGTTTGTGCATGAACTCCTGTTCTGCGGGTGTTTTGCAACTCATCAGGCGGCGCAAGTTAAAGGCCATTATTGCGTCGCCTGCCGCTTTGAGTGAGTTTGCGCATGTCGTATTTCCAATCATAGCAGTGGTCACGAACAACCCGCTCTGGACCATTTACGCCCTCTTCGAAATCATGATGTGGGAGGGCTCGCGGACGGTCATAGATGCCATTGTCATCAATGTGGGGAAGCTCATGAGGGCGCTGATTCTGGGCCTGCTTTTGATCTACACCTGGATGATCATTGGGATCTTTGTCTTCTGGCCCATCCACGAGGAAAACCTGTGCTCCAACATGTTTCAGTGTTTTTTGGCATATCTGAGTAAGAGCATTCGAGACAACGGGGTGTATGAGGTGCTCTCAGAGCCGAAATACCCTCATAACATCGCCGACGCGCTGCTCACTTCCGACCTCTTCCTTCTCCGTTTTGCATTCGACCTCATGTTCCAGATCGTGTTTATCTACATCATGCTCGCCATGATCACGGGTATTGTCATAGATGCCTTCAGCGAGATGCAAGCACTGAAGGTTTCGAAAGAACAAGACCTGAAATCCGTCTGCTTCGTCTGCAACCTTGGCCACTTCCACGCAGGAACAATTTCGCCAAACGTGGGGTCTATAGTGACGTTTGTAGTAGATATCTTAGGGCGCTGACTTTTGAGAACGTGTGCCAGATCGCGATGGCATCGGCTTCGATCGGCACATCAAGTTGGAACATATCCCTGCACAGTACTTGTATTTCCTCATTAGTCTTCGCCGCAAATTTCTCCAACATGCCGATATGGTGGGACCCCCCCGCCCCTCCCCCTCCCAGAAGGCACGAATGCTCCATCACCACGTTCCGCAGCTTTTCGCAGAATCTCTTGTGGCATGCGGTATCCATTTACGCCGTATGCTTTCCAGTTCCCGCGCTTGCGCCTCTAGATTTTTGGTGGATATTTGGATGAACATGATTGTGTACAGTGATATGCGGACGAACATCAATCGGAACCAGCATCCTGTTGTTTGCAAATGCGATCTTCTGACTTATTCCTTGCACCTTCCCTTCGCCCCCCAGACGGAGCTAGAGTGGTATATTCACAACAAAATGTGGCCAGAGCGCTCGATAGATTGGTTGCCGCGCGAGCAGACTTTCACGCTCAGAGTCCGGCAAGGGGAAGCAGACTGACACCAGAGAGAAAGAGAGAGGGGAAGGAGGAGGAGGAGGAGGAGGAGGAGGAGGAGGAGGAGGAGGGGTTTATTATTATACATGCGCATACAAACGTTCGCAAACATGCGCATACACGCGCATGCGCACATCCATGACAACCAAACACGCATGATCCAGCGCACATTCTCACAGCAAAAGACACGCGCATCAGCACAGACAGAACAAACAAGCAGAAAACAAAAGCATAACGTCGCCGGACATCATACGTAGCCCCCGCTTTCAAATGATTGTCGCTAGACTCTCCACACACTTACAGTACACATACGCGCACGTATGTGCTATATGCTTGTATGCGTGTGTGTGTGTGTGTTGTACGTGCAAATGCATGCATGCATGTGTATGTGCATGTGTGCATGCGTGCATGCGTACATGGGCATATGCATGTATGCAGATGATGTATGCATCATCATATCCAGTGCATCTACATATACATACATGCAAATACTTCTATATACACACATTCATGCAAGATACAGATACATGGAAGTACATTTATAGTACGACTCCGCGGAATGGGAATCGGGCCAATGGGAACCACCTTGATCAGAGCCTCAGGAGTTCCCAGAAAAATAGGAACTCTCTTACTTGGGTCCTGGTGGCCTTGACGAGAGGTGGGGTCGGACCCCGGTGTCCTTAAAAATAAACACTCGACACACACACAGTGTGTTTTACCTACCCTGTACTGCATAAAGTCTCGTCCGAATCTCAAGCTGGCGAGTGGGAATTGTGAGTCATAGATAACGAAAAATCGTGGAGCTTGCGCGCTGACGCGCGCAGGAGGATCACTCTATACCATCAAACTCAAGCCTGCAGGAAACCGGATCTGAGCCTCTCGGGCTTGGACCCAGTTCCTCTGTCGAAAATAGGAACTCACTTGCTTGCCTCCCCGGGTGGCAAAGGAAAAAATAGGAACTCTCTTGCTTGACTCAGAAAGGCCGGTTCCCATTCCGCGGAGTCGTACTGTATATACATATTCATGGAAACATTCGCCCACATACATAAGCATATGCATACATGCACACATGCAGATGATGTATGCATCATCCACATACACATGCATGGAAGTACTTCCGAGTCTATATACACACATTCATGGAAACATTCGCCCACATACACAAGCACGTGCATATATGTCGTGATGCAAATGAGAGTGTGTTGTTTATTGGTACTATTTTGTAACCCTCGCATATGCAGACGATGCATGCATACATATTCACAGGTGTATCTATACACACTTACACGCGCCGCACGAATGCCGTGGGGGTATAGGTGATGGTGCGAGCACAACACTGCAGCGAGAGCATGTCGTGGTGCGGTGCTGACGCCTGCTGCTGCACTTGCATCTGCCATCAAACCTCGCGTGTCCATAAGGACATGATCGCACCGCTCCACGGCACTGCTGCCCGAGTAGGATGCGCGAAAATCCCCGATTTTCGCGCAGCCTAAGCTGAGCATTAGCAATGTAATCGTCCGATTTATTGAGACGAAACCAAACCGACGGTCCTGCATCTGCTTGGCCTCATAAGTGGGGTGCGCCGAGGGGGCAAGGGGATCCCCATTTCGTCCTTCAAGTTGGTGGTTGAGACTCGGATAGATCCGAGTCTCCTGCCCGGCCTTTGGCGCCCGGCGCCTAAATCTTAGGACCGTGACTTTAGGAGTGCCTAAATCCTTAGACCTTAGGACTTACGAGTGGTTTCGACCCCTCGGATCTCGAAAGGCCCGACCATAAATCTGTCTAAAAGCGGACCCGCACTGACTATCGACGTTGCCGCTAGTGAAAATGAGCCCCCACTCAGAAATCGGAGAAGAAGAAGTTTACCGGCCGATTTTTGAGCACGGCCGGTAGTTTTGCGCACGGCCGGGAAAATTTACTACTTCAGATTGTTGAGATACCGGCCGTGCGCCGGGTCATTCACCCTGACAACGCGACAGGCCCAGTCCAACGCCACAGGTGAACCGAAGAGGGATCAGGAAGAGGGCCCGGGATCGAGCGATGGGACCCGATCTGGGATTATCAGCCTCCACACCTCGATTTATTTATTTGTATCCAGGACTTGTGGGCCTCTCCCTGAAAGCACAGTACAGGATTAGCCACACTGGGGGCTCGGGCGAGACTTGCCCCCGTAGGTTGAGCAGGTTCCCGCGATGGCACTAGCTGTCGTTGCTGCCGCCCCTGAACCGCAGTACGGGATTGGCACCAGGGGCCACGTGGTACGCGGTACCTTAAGGAAACCGGTACCCTGGATCGGTACCCGGCCGGTACCGGTACCATCGGGAGGGCATGACCAACAGGGAACCCCTGCTGCTGCTGCTCCTTCTCCTCCTGCCACTATTCACACGCCAGCGCCTGTGTGGCGGCCGCGACGCCCGCCATCCACTGACGTTCCGCAAAGGGCGTGACTGTTCCATCCTCTTGCACCCCTGCGGCTATGGGCTGTGTGTGTTTCACAGGGTTTGATGAGAGATCTGAGTATGGAGCAGAACTACTGTCATATTACTATTATCATATATCGTCTTGTGTCGTGCCTGGGGCTGTGTGATGCGTTTGTTTCACAAAGTTCAGTGAGAGGGCTTAGTATGGAGTAGTTGTATTCTTGTCACGGTACTCTTATTACATTTCATCCTGTGTCGCGCGACACAGGATGAAATGTATTGTCGCGCGACACAGGATGAATTGGACTGCGTGTGCGTCACGGTTTCTTGTCCTCCTTATGTGATTCCTATAGACCCAGGTCTATTGGACTGCGTGTGCGTCACGGTTTGACGAGAATGATCTTCGAATGAATTTGTACCGTTTTTGAATTGCTATTATCGCATTCGAAGTGCTATTATCACATTTCATTATTACATTTGAATTGCTATTATTACATCTTTTTCCTTTCACACATGCTTTATGATGTTACATGACATGAATTTGATATCACACGACAAGACCTGGAGAGAAGAGCGAAGAAGTTCGTTGCTGACTCCCAGCTGGCCGTAAGCCTGAGCATGGGCACGGACGCAGACACGCGCAGACAGATACTTATTTCGAATACCACAGGCAGATATTGTTTGCAATATTGACTTATACTTATTTAGATACTTATTTCGAATACCACAGGCAGATACTTATTTTGAATACCACAGACAGATACTGATTTGAATAATTATAAATACTTGTACTTGTTTACTTATACTTATTTAGATACTTATTTGGAATACCAACGACAGGGTCACAGGAAGAAAGAAAGAGAGAGAAAGGGAAAGAGAGCAAACGAGACGCAGGGAGAAAGAGAGAGAGAGAGAAAGAGAGAGAGAGAGAGAGAGAGAGAGAGAGAGAGAGAAAGAGAGAGAGAGAGAGAGAGAGAGAGAAAGAGAGAGAGAGAGAGAGAGAGAGAAAGAGAGAGAGAGAGAGAGAGAGAGAGAGAGAGAGAGAGA
>Ga0115006_10002421_pt1 | contig 12261 bp, 6 predicted proteins | sample ArcOceMetagenome_3_FD_88943 | JGI IMG/M metagenome (GOLD analysis project Ga0115006, IMG submission 88943) | Marine eukaryotic phytoplankton communities from Arctic Ocean - Arctic Ocean- Svalbard ARC20M Metagenome | ecosystem: Environmental > Aquatic > Marine > Oceanic | place: Arctic Ocean...
CACGACGACGACAAGCTCAATTGATAGGGTCCCTAAGACCGTGGGACGGATACCCGGCAGCACCCTCCCCTCCGCGATTGCCACCGGATGGGGCGTCTACCAGTCTACCAGTCTACCAGTCTACTTACTTACTTACATAGGAAGCTTTGGAATTCATACCTTGGCCAGCGCCGGCGCCTGGCTGTCCGACCCTGGTGCACGCCGGCCCAACCCAATGCGCGGAGCCGGGCACGTCGTTCGCCAGCCTGGTAGTCGAAGAGGCAAGCCGGCTGCCAGTCCAGCAGCTGAGCCGTCCCAAGCTGCTGGCAGCCCCATCGTCCTGGTCACGCACGGCTCGTTCAACCCGGTTCACGTTGGGCACGTGGACATGATGGTTCGTGCCCGGCATGCACTCGAGGCGCAGGGCCGCCGTGTCGTGGGCGGCGAGATGGCCATCACGGGGCTCCACCGCATGCGGAGCAAGGACGTCGCGGCGATGAGCAATCAGACGCGGCTCTCGCTGCTTGGGTCGGCGCTGACGGCACACGCCGACTGGCTGTGCGCCGCCGATGGCACCAATGTCAACTCGGCAAGGCAATACACCGAGCGGCACCAGAGGCGTCTGAGCGAGCGTTACGGCAGCGTCGACGTGTGGAGCGTCGAGGGCTCCGACGTGCTGCTGCGGTACCCCAGCAAGTCTTCATACAGCCGCCGGGTCATCGTGGCACGGGAGGACGAGCACGCGAGCGCGGCGACCGAGCTAGCGAGGAAGGCTTGTGCCGATGCGAGCGACCGTTGCGTGCTGCTGTATGCCATGCCCGCGCTGGCCGGGCACTCGTCGACCGCGGCTCGTACCGCGCTGGCGCGCGGCGATCTTGCCACGCTGCGGCAGTGCTGCGGCGACGCGGTGGCGCAGCAGCTCCTCGCGCTGCCGCCCGCCGAGGTTTACGTGTACGTACCGCTCGACTCTGGGTCGCCCCACGTCGTAGGCGCGTCGAGCGGGCTCGCAGGGCGAGCCCGACAGGCGTCGGGCGCCACTGCCGAGCAGGAGGTGACGGCAGCGGCGCTTTCGGAGCGTTGGCGTAGCATGCCGGCAGGCGCCCATCCACCAGTACTCGCCTTCTACCACGACGGTGGGCAGCACGGCGCGCTCTCCAACTTCTTCCGCGCGCCATTTGACTTCGATCTGCCGCCGCGGTGCGGCGCCGCCGCGCTCGCCGCGGCGGGACGGCCGACGGCCGTGCGCGTGCAGTTCGCAGAGGCGGCGATCATGCTGTGCAAGGCGGCTGCGATGGGCGACCTGCCGAGCTACGACCGCATCCTCGCCGCGCAGAAGCCACATGACGCCAAGCGGCTCGGCCGCGCCGTCCGGCCCTTTGACGAGGCCCGGTGGGACGCTCTTGTGTGCGGCGTCGCGTGCGACGTCCTGAGCGCCAAGTTTGGCCGCGGTGGGCCCGAGATGGCGGCGGTGCTGCTCGGCACGGGCGATCGGCTGCTGGCAGAGGCGGCGCCCAAGGACAACATCTGGGGCATCGGCGTGGGCACGCACGACCGGCGCGCACAGACGCCTGCGCTGTGGTCCGGCGCCAATGTCCTCGGTTGGGCACTGATGAAAGTGCGCGACAAGCTCCGTGCCGCCGCATCGCCAAGCGGTGGCATTGTCGGTGGCGGCGCGGTGCTGGGTGCTGGTGGCGGCAGCGGCAGCGAAGGTGGCGGCGTTGGAGGTGGAGGGGGAGGCGGCGGCGATGCGCGCGCCAATGCCGCGCGCGCCGCAGAGGCGAGGCTTGCCGCCGCGCTTAGCGCCGAACCCCGCGGCGTCTGCACCATCACCAGCGCCGGTGCCAGCAGCAGCGGCGCGTCGCCGTCGGAGGCGAAGCGGCTCAAGAGCCGGGAGGGCGAGGGCGACATGCCCGACGCTGGCATGCGGTGATGGGCTCTTTCTTGTGCTCGTGCGCCCGACAGTTTTGCGCGTGGCCGACCCGGGGCCGACCCTACTAACATGTAAAGTACAGTCCCCAATGATATTCACGAACTGTGTTTGCCCAAGCAAGTCGCAAGTGTTCTCACTGAAATGGAGTGTTTCTGATTGAGTGCTAGTGCGCTACCTAGTCTGCTCTGTGCTTTGGACTTCTTGGTACGTGTGTCCGACATTACGCGTCATCCGCGACCGCGTCCTCCGCACTGATAAATCTCAAGATGCTCACGTCGATGTCAATCCATGCCTCGATGCTGCTTGACCGCCATGAGGCGTGTGTCACCCACGGCGCCGCTGCTCACATGTAGAGCGACACCTTCGGCTTGACCGGCCGGAAGTCGTGCATGTTGGTGTTGTAGTAGTGGTTGAACGTGTGCGCCGACGGCGGCATCGTCTCGGGGATGTTGTACCCCATAGCGTTGAAGCCGGTCTGGTTGGGGTCAAACTTTTCCCAGAGCCCGCCTGGCCGGAAGGCCATCGGGTGCAGCGACTCGTCCTTGGCCTTGGCCTCGGCGTTGCGGTAGCGATCGTAGTCTGACTCATACGGGCCAACCGACGTCACGAAGCCCGACTGCTTGTGGAGCGAGCGCTTCGCGGCGACGAACTTCTCGAAGTTGCAAAACGACCGCGCCGTGACAAACGGCACGCGCACCAGCCGCCGCTTCTCGCGCAGCGCCGCCTCCTCCTCGGCCGCCGCCGCCTCGGCCGCCGCCTCGGCCGCCGCGAGCGACGCCGCCGTGCCGTCGTCCCACGCGAGCGTCGGCCCGCTGCTCTCCGGCTGCGACGGCGCCTGCGAGACGCCGAGCGAGTGGGCCTGCGACGCCTCGGCAGCGGCCTGCTGGCGCGCGGCGCGGCGCGCCGCCGCCGCCATCTCCTCGGAGACGGGGCGAGGCCCCTTGGGCGCGAAGAGCGCGACGTTCTCGTCGACGCCCTCCATGCCGACGAGCGCCGTCTGCGTGCGGCGCATGTGCGGCTGCAGCCCCTGCGGCCGCAGCGCCACCTTCGACTCGGTCAGGTAGGTGATCGCCGCCGACGGGTGCATCGTGTACGCCGACGAGATGCCCGACGCCGCCGAGCCGGCGGAGCGGCCGCCCATGCTGCTCGCGCCCGCCGACGAGCGCGCCGCCGAGGTCGGCCGTCGGCTGCCGCCGCCGCCCGGCATCACCGCCGACGCGGGGCGCGACGCGCGCGTCGAGCCGCCGGCCGCCGACGCGCCGAGCGAGCCGCCGCTGCCGCGCCGGTCGCGGCTCGGCAGCGCGGCCGAGGCGGGCCGCTCGGCGCTCGAGCCGCCCATCATCGCGCCACCCACGCGCGGCCCGCCCGACGACGGGCGCGAGCCGCCGAGCGGCGTCGGCGCGCCGCCGCCGCCGCGGCAGCACGCGGAGCCGGGGCGCGAGGCGCGGCGCGAGGCGGCCACCGACGCGCCGAGGGAGGAGCCGCCGGCGCCGCCGCCGCCGCCGCCCAGCCCGCCGCCGCCCGCGCCGCCGACGCCGGCGCCGAGCCGCGTCGTCGGCTTGCCCGCGAGGCTCGAGATCGTCTGCTGCAGCAGGTCGGAGAAGTGCTTGTCGGTCGCGGCCATCTCGTTGATGCCGCGCGGCACGTCGGGGCCGCGCTCGCCGCCGAGCAGCGCCGTCTTCTCGTCGACGTAGTTCTGCAGCATCTGCATCGTCACCGGGTACTTCTCGTCGATGCGCAGCTGCATCGCCACCATGTTGGCCGCCTCGAGCACCTGCGCGCCGAGGCTGCTCCTGCCGAGGATGCGCAGCCGCTGCGGCCCCGTCGGCACGGGCAGCTCCATCCCCTCGGGAATGTGCGAGTGCCACTGGTTGCGCTGCGGCACGAGGAACTTGGCGGGGAAGACCGCCTTGTAGATCGGGTGGAAGCGCGCGAGCTGCGTGATCTCGCACGAGCCGACGCCGTCGGAGCGGTTGATCTCTGTCGGTGCGTGGCTCTCGCCTGCGTGCGGAGGGAGGAGCACAGGGTCGCGCGCGAGGCCGGCGGGCTGCCAGGAGGCGCATCTCACGGGGAGGGGCGGTATGCCACAAGCCCCTTCTCTCTCTCTCTCTCTCTCTCTCTCTGTGGGAACGTGGCAGGGCCAGAGCAGGCCGGCTGGGATCGGCCGGGCTGCCAACGTCTCTCCTCAACGCGCGACTTGCGCCCGACATCTTGCCAAACGAGCAGTGCATCCCCACGTTGCCGACGGCCAGCCACGCCCTGGCCCCCGCGTCGAAGCGGAACATGTCGCCCGTGCGGTTGTCGAGCATCACACCGTCGGGCGGCGGCGGCATCGACGTCGTCGCGGCCGACGCGCCGAGCGCGTGCACCGACGCTGCGGGCGCCTCCGGCGGCGGGCGGAAGTCGACGACCGCGCCGCCGAGGCCGCCCCCGTTGAGCACCGGGATGGCGATCGGACCGACGCGGCCGAGGTAGGTGAGGAACTGGACGCCGCAGCCGGTGGCGAAGACGCACTTGCGGGCGATCGCGCACAGGTGCATCAGCTTGAGCAGCGGCGCCGACTGCGGCAGCCACGGCAGCAGCTGCTCGTCGCCGTCGATGAACAGAAAGTCGAGCCCGTCGAGCGCGGTGATGCAGTACTTTGCCTGCGCGATCTCGGAGGCGTCCCCAGCGCCAGAGGGCGCGGGCGGCAGGTACTCTGCCAGCTCCGTGTGCCGCCGGAACAGGAACTCGATCTTCTCGTGCGAGCGCACCGAGTTCTTGAACGAGTCCTTGACGTGCTTGACAAACTGCTCGGCAGGCCGCCGCGCAGAGCCCGGCTTGTACGCCGTCACGATGAGGATGCGCGTCATGCTGCCAGCCTACACCGTTGGCTTGCACTGCGCAGCTGACGGCGGCTGCAAAGCTATTTTGAACCAGTTGAGGGCTGGCAACGACGTTCTGAGAAGCTATGGATTCAGGTCAAATCAGCGCAACCAACGTGACCACATTTTGTCACGGTACTCCTCGAGACGCACCCCGGTTCTGAGAACGCATCCTACACACACTTCAAGTTCCACATGTGCACACATGCTTTACACCAATGTTTAGTCGTCGCTTTGCGTTGAATGTCTAACGCATTAATAGACCGCTAACCACCCGACCCATTTCGCGGTGTACCGCGCCACACGCGCGCGCGCGCGTGCGCGGTAGGGCTGCGAGACAGGGCGTCGGAGCGCACTAGTCTGTTGGTCCTCCCACCCTTCTGGTCAACTCATGCTCGTCATCTTCGCCATCATCATCCCGTCGTTCCTCTTCACCTACTGGCTGAGCCAGTGGGTGCTCAGGCGCGACGCCGGGCCCAAGGAGATGACCCAGGTCGCCGACGCCATCCGCGAGGGCGCCGAGGGCTTCTTGAGTACCCAGTACGGCGCGATCGCCAGGTACGTGGTGGTCACCGCGCTGCTGCTCTTCGTGCTGTATCTCACGCGCCCGGCGCCGCATCCGAGCATCTCGACGACGACGATGGCCGTCATCATGACCGTCACCTTTTGCACCGGCGCCTTCATGTCGGGCCTGGCTGGCTACATTGGCATGTGGATCTCGGTGCGCGCCAACGTGCGCACGGCGGCCGCCGCGACGCGCTCGTACCAGGAGTCGATCGACGTCGCGCTGCGCGGCGGCGCCGTGTGCGGGCTGCTCGTCGTCGGGCTGTGCGTCTTCGGGCTGACCACCCTCTTCGTCGTGCTGCGGAGCCTCTTCCCGGACGTGCCCGCCGCCTTCGTGCCCAACCTGCTCGTCGGCTTCGGCTTCGGCGCCTCGCTGGTCGCGCTCTTCGCGCAGGTGGGCGGCGGCATCTACACCAAGGCCGCCGACGTCGGCGCCGACCTGGTGGGCAAGGTTGAGGTCGGCATCCCCGAGGACGACCCGCGCAACCCCGCCGTGATCGCCGACCTCGTCGGCGACAACGTGGGCGACTGCGCGGGGCGCGGCGCCGACCTGTTCGAGTCGATCTCGGCCGAGATCATCGGCGCGATGCTGCTCGGCGGCTCGCTCGCGACGTCGCTGCGCCTGTCCGACGAGGACACGGCGCGCTTCATGATGTTCCCGCTGCTCATCCACTCGTTCGACATGGTCGTCTCGAGCGTCGGCGTCCTCTCGATCAAGGTCAAGAAGAGCGGCAACGTCGTGCTCAGCCCGATGTCCGCCGCCAGCCGCTCCAAGGAGCGCGACCTCGAGGGGATGGGCGCGGGCGACGCGCTGCTCGAGCAGTACGGCGGCTCGGGCGAGAACACGGCGTCGGCGCTCGAGGACCCGCTCGACGTCCTCAAGCGCGGCTACACGGTGGCGCTCTCGCTCTCGGCGGTCGGCGTCTTCGTCGCGTCGTACCTCTTCCTCTCGACGGAGCAGTACCCGGACGCCTGGTGGAAGCTCGGCTGCTGCGGGCTGGTGGGGCTGATCAACGCGGTGCTCTTCCTGCAGCTCGCGCAGTACTACACCGACTACGCCTTCGCGCCGGTGCGGCGCATCGCCGCCGCCTCGACGACGGGCCACGGCACCAACATCATCGCCGGCGTCGCCGTCGGCCTCGAGTCGACGTGCGGCGCCGCCGTCGCCATCAGCGTCTCGATCCTCGCCGCGTTCCACATTGGCGAGTCGGCGCTGCCGGGCGGCGGCCTCTTCGGCACGTCGGTCGCCACGATGGGGATGCTCTCGTCCGCCGTGTACGTGCTGGCGATGGACACCTTCGGCCCGATCGCCGACAACGCCGGCGGCATCGTCGAGATGAGCGACCAGCCCGAGATCGTGCGCGACATCACCGACCGCCTCGACGCCGTCGGCAACGTCACCAAGGCCGCGACCAAGGGCTACTCGATCGGCTCGGCCGGGCTGGCGTGCTTCCTCCTCTTCTCGGCCTTCATGGACCTCGTGCACGAGATGTCGGGCCTGCCGTTCAAGACGGTCGACTTCGCGGTGCCCGAGGTCTTCGTCGGCGGCCTGCTGGGCGGCATGCTCGTCTTCCTCTTCGCCGGGCTGTGCATCGAGGCGGTCGGCCGCTGCGCGCACGACGTCGTCGAGGAGGTGCGCCGCCAGTTCCAGGAGAAGCCGGGCATCATGGACGGCACGCAGCTCCCCGACTACAACCGGTGCGTCTCGATCGTCGCGAAGGCGGCGCTCAAGGAGATGCGCTTGCCCGGCGGCCTCGCCTGCCTGCTGCCCATTGGCGTCGGCTTCGTCTTCCGCTTGCTGGGCAGCCTGCAGGGCAAGCCGCTGCTCGGGCCCATGGTGCTGGCGGGGATGCTGATGGTGGCGACGACGACCGGCATCCTCATGTCGCTCTTCCTCAACAACGCCGGCGGCGCGTGGGACAATGCCAAGAAATACGTAGAAACTGGTAAGTATGGCGGCAAGGGCTCCGAGACGCACAAGGCGGCCGTCACGGGCGACACGGTGGGCGACCCGTTCAAGGACACTGCCGGGCCGTCGCTGCACGTGCTCATCAAGCTGCTCTCCACCATATCGCTGGTGCTCGGCCCGCTCTTCATCTCGGGCGTGGCGCACTGAGTCGGAGAAACATGGGATGGTCACACAGTGACTGAATAGACCTTCCGTTAGTGAGAATCACAACCACCTTAGAGCTCTTTTCAAACGCTACTACGGTATATCTGAACACTTCGATTTTTTGTCGCGCGGCCCCAAACGGCGGCGCGGCGAGGCAGCGCGGTGTATGGCAACTTGCAAGCGGAAGCCGATGCGTCGTGCAGCACGAAGAAGCCATAGGTGTGCGGTGCCATCGCAAGTTGGAATGGCGCCATCGACGGTCGCCGCTGGCCACCGTCGCGCCATTTGCCCCGGCCGACTGGCGGTATCTCGCCATTCGGCGCGGAACGTAGGGGCACGCCATTGAGCAACACCGTCTGTGCCGAGAGGGTCTCCGCCGACACGACAAATTGCTCGACACGGCTTGGCGTGCCGAGACCTAGGCCGAGCACATCTACCGAGTAATGCTTGTGCTTGTGCAAGTTGATCAGCAGCAGCGTCACGTCACCGCTGCCCTCGCCATCGTCGACTTCGCCGCCAGCCTCGGTATCGCGGCTCCGTTCAGGCCAGCCGCGGCGTGTGCAGTGCGCGTGCACTCGCAGGTACGAGAGGCGTGCGCCACTCGGTGTGCGCACGACCGCGTCGAGCGCTCGACGGCCCATCAGCGTCAGCCACAGCAGGAGGGCAAAATAGTCGGGGTTTGGCAGCAGCGTCGTCGTGTCGAGCAGGCCGTAATTGCCGCCAACCAGCGTCTGCCGACAGAAGGTATGATGGCCTGCGCGTGCCAGCTGGCCGAGGCTGTCGAGGTACCAAAAGGAGCCGTGAAATCTGTCGGTGACACCCGTCGCGCCCGAGTTGTACGCGCCTCCTGCCTCGCCCATCCACACCTCCGGAGCGTGCACCGCTCCTGCCGATGCTCCTCGCACGACGTTCGTCACCTCCTCACCTTTGCCGCGCTGCCGGTCCAGCACTGCCGGGTCCATCGCCTTGGATCCGATGGCCTCGTCGTTGCCCGCGCCGAGCAAGTACTGGTGGTAGGCAATCACGTCGGGCGCGCAGCCATGAGCGTGCGTCCAACGCAAAAAGTCAGTGTACCAGCGTGACATGAAGTGGCCGTCGGGTGCGATCAGCCTCGGCCGCTGCGTGCCGTCGGCTGCCGTACGCTCTGGCCACTCGGTTTGCACCAGCTTGGAGAGCTCGCAGAAATCCCGCGAGTACTGCTCCGCGGTGAGGTGCGCTTCGATTCCGCCCTGATCGACGCCCCACTTGCCATCCCTCGAGCCCACCAGCTCATTGCCCAAGGCAAAGCCCCATGGCGCGAGGCCGCGTCGGCGCGTGTACCGAAGGAAGTGCTTGGCAGCGGTGCCGTTCCAGTCTCCCTCCCAGCTTGTGCAGCACGAGTGGTTGGCTGCACCGTGCAGACAGTCAATGCCGTCCGGGCACGGCTGGGTAAGCCGCCGCCCGGCGAGGCCGTTGATCGTGAAGGTGAGGGAGCATCTCGTTTTGGCGCACAGCTGATTCAGCAGCGCCCATCGCTCAGCTGGCAGGCAGCCAGATCCCAGCGGGAAGCCGAGCCTCGTGCTGTTGGTCGGGCTGCCAAAGCTCGAGTTGCAGGACCGCCCGTCGTTGTCCTCGTCGGGCAATTGGTACCGAACCAAATCGGAGAGCGAGCCTCCCAATCGTAGAAACACGGGCGAGAGCCGGCGTAGCGCGGCTTGCAGGCGACGGCTGTCCAGGTTGATGTTGAGCATGCTGCTCTTGCCCCAGGCGCATCGGCCGTAGTCACACTTGGTGGTTGGCCACCAGTCTAGGCTGACGCAGCCGAACGAGACCGCGGACGTGCGGCCAACTACTTTGTCCGGGTTGATGTAGGCTTTTGCTATTGAGAGCGCGGCTCCTTCGGCAAAAGTCAGGCTGGGCTGCCGCCTGGCCGCCATTCGGCGCATGACCAACACCTGATCGTCCTCGCGCGCCGTCCTGAACACGAGCGCCCAAAGGGCCACGGCACAGATACAAATGCCAATGACGCGCAGCACGAGCGTCGTTTGACGTGAGCCACCTCGGCGTCGGGCAGGTCTCGGTATCGTCATGATCGTGCAACACGCGCCGTCGGCTCAATACGTAAGAATGCGTGTGATGCAATTCAGGCTAAAAAAAGTACCAGTAGGCAAATCTTGAAACGCTTGAAACGTTTATACCTTTTGATATTTGGTACAACGAATTACGAGAGTGCCCGGTCCACGTTTAGGCCCTGAGCAGGTGTGGGCTACCGCAACTCGGTGCTCGGCGTGCGATTTGGTGGCGCGGGTCGGGTCGACACGCTCACGTGCACCGCCTTCCCGTCGGCCTCGCTCGCACGCTCGCTGGCCGTCGAGGCGCGCTCCCTGGTCGGGATTGACATGAGGTCACCGGTGTCGCCCTCGCCCTCGCCGCGCAGGAAGCGCACGGTGAATGCGACCATCAGCGGCGACGAGACCGATGTGACGAGCACGATGAGCCACATCGTCGCCGGCTGGCTCTCCCACCCGGGGCACGCCTGGCACGAGTCGGGGCAGTGCAGCAGCGTCACGTTGGGCGCGTTGAGCGCGGCGCTAAAGTCGCCGCCGACGCACGCCGTCGTCGAGGTGGCGCACGCGGCGCCGCTGGCGTGGTGGAAGCCGGGCGGCAGCGGCGCCGCGATCGAGCAAAAGTGGCCGAGGCCGTCGCGGCACTTCTCGCAGTTTGGGTTGTACGCGTCGTTGAGCATGCCGTTGAAGGCGGTCGACGGGATGGCGGTGATCAGCGACTTGAGCGAGAGCAGCGCGAGGAAGACGCCCTCACGGCCGTCGGGCGCGAGCGAGGCGATCCACGCCGACTGGCGCGGTGACCAGATGACCTCGCCCACCGACATGAGCACGACCCACGCCGCCGATGCCGCGATGCCGGGGAAGAGCACCAGCGGCGCCGGCGAGAGCGCCATCACCCACAGCCCGGGCAGCATGACGCTGAAGGCCTCGAGGTGCGACGTGAGCGCCGCGGCGATCGACGGGCCGAGCATGCACACCCACGTGTTGATCGAGTGGATCGTGTAAATCGGTATGTCCTCGCCAAACTGGCGCTCGAGGTACGCCGGCAGCAGCTGATCGAGGTCGCCCCACTGCTTGCTGATCCAGAAGAGGCAGACCGAGAGCCACAGCGCGCGCCAGAAGACGCGCATCGCCACGAGCGCGCGCAGCGACCTCCACGAGCGCCGCGACGCCGCGACGGCCCACGTGGCCACCGAGGCGACGCTGTGAGGCGGCGAGGCGGGCGGCGCTTGCGCGGCGGCGGCGGCGCGCCTGGCGCCCCGCGCGAGGCGCGGGTCGGGCCTGACCACGTAGCCGCGGTCGAGCTGCTCCGGCGTGGCGGTGGCGCGCAGCGCCTCGAGCTCGCTCATCTGCAGGAAGGAGCGCGGCGGAGGCGACGACGAGAAGGTGGGCGAGAGCGGCGCGGGTGGCTCGTGCAGGTTGATGATGACGACGTCCCACAGCAGCGGTATCGCCACACCGAGTGAGGCCAGCAGCGCGAGCCACGTGCCGAGCAGGTGGGTGCGCATGCCCGACCACGCCATGCCACCGATCAGAGGCACCCCTTCGGGCACGATGAGGGTGTCTTGCGTGCGCAGCGAGTCGGCCGCGACGTCGGCGAGGGCGCCCGCCAGGTTGAAGACGCCGTACTGCACGCCGAAGGCGAAGCCGCGCGTCGCGGGCGTCGTCAGCTTCTTGAGCGCGACCGTGTAGATGCCGGTCGAGAGCACCGCCTCGCCGAACGGCGCGAGCCCGAGCAGAGCAAAGACCAGCGCCTCGCGTGTGCGACCGAAGGTCAGGATGGCGCGGCTGACGACGGCGACACACAGCGAGGCCAGCGCCGTGGAGCGCACGCCGTACGCGTCGACGAGCACCGCGCCGAGCATGCCAAAGATGACAAGCAGCCACGACTGCACGCCGAGCAGGTACGCCGTGTCGACGTCGCTCAGCCCAAACTCGTTGGTCATGTAGGCATACTGCACGGAGCGGAAGCCGAAGGAGCGGTACGAGTTCAGAAAGTCGATGAGTAGGACCACCATCACCTCGCGCGGCAGCTCACGACAGCTGTCGACGATCTTCTGCCACATGCTGCGCATGTCAGGCGGCGCCGAGCGCTGGAACCACGTCTCCGTGCCCTTGAGCCGCACGCTCACCTGCTGGCCCGAGTCGCGGAGCAGTGGCTCGCGCAGCAGGGTCGACGCTTTCGGCGAGCGTTGCATGGAGGCGGCCATTGCGTAGTATCGACGGGTTGTCGCCGAGTCCCGTAGTTAGGATCCTGTTCCTGGTGTGACGGTATCGGGTGGTCAGGTTCGGACCGGGTTCGGGCATCCCTGAACCCGGACAGGTTCGGACAGGCTCCCGGGGAACCTGGTCCAAACCTGTCTGAACCTGTCCGTAGTTTGTTCGCCGGGCGGCGGCCGCTGAACCTGTCCATTGTACGCGCGGGTAGTTCCTTCCGCCTCCCGACAAAAGTTAGCCCGCGCACTCGGGGCAGCAGGCAGCACAAGGCGACCACAATCACTCGTCGTGATGGCTGAGGCGCGTCGTGAGGAGCAGTTCAATCGCGCGCTGTCAGAGCACGTGCATCTCGGCGCGGGTCGGCACGGGCCGATGGGGTGGCACGTTGGCCAGTATGCACGCTGCCACTCGCGGACCCTCATTCTACTTCGGCCATTCTGCTATCTGAGACCCTATTCTTCCACCAATTCTGCTAGCAGAATTAGCAGAATTGGTCACCTCTACAGGGTCGAGGTGAGCTGAAGTGGATCACTTAGGTATGGAATCCGG
>Ga0115006_10002423_pt1 | contig 12259 bp, 18 predicted proteins | sample ArcOceMetagenome_3_FD_88943 | JGI IMG/M metagenome (GOLD analysis project Ga0115006, IMG submission 88943) | Marine eukaryotic phytoplankton communities from Arctic Ocean - Arctic Ocean- Svalbard ARC20M Metagenome | ecosystem: Environmental > Aquatic > Marine > Oceanic | place: Arctic Ocean...
ACTCCGCTGTCGTCTCCTCCGTCACTGTCGCCGCCGCCGCCGCCGCCGCCGCCGCGCCTGGTCCCGCGCGGGGCTGACCGCCGCCGCACTTGAGCGACACGGCGCACGCGGCGCGCCCCTCTGCCACCACATGCAGCTGCTCCAACACCAGCACGGACAACTCCGTCGGCCGCACCAGCAACGCCAGCGCCGCTCCACGGTCCGGGCACGGCTGTTCGAGAAGCCCGCGCCCACCGCCCACAACGCCTTAGTGTGGTTGCTGGTTGCTGGTGCTGGTGTAGAGTGTGGTTGCTAACCCCCTTGACGTCGTCCGGGTGGTGTGCTTTCGCTGGCGGTGGCTGCTGTAGGCGCTGGGGTAGGGTTGCTTAGTGGGGTAGGGCTACTTCATGCGCAGGGTGCTCTGAGCACTGCGCCCTAAAGTCTTCGGCTTCGTTCTGTGCCCGCTGCAGCCCCTTACGTGTGGACCTTCATTCATCTTAGAAACCCAAACTCCGCTCTCACCTGGTTGTCGAAGCGGCTGACCAGCGGCCGCCGCGGAGCGATGCGCAGCCGCCGCAGCACCGCGTGACGGTGGCACCGTACCACTGGTCGGGTGGGCGTGCCCTGTGTTCCCGCGCGCGTGCGCACGCTCGTGTCAGTCAGTGCTCATGCGCCGAAGCGGAGAAGGGAAGAGAGAAAGCTCTAGGTGGCGCTTTAAACAAGCCCCGGGCCAGAGCGGAGGGGGTTTCAGCGAGGGCTTCAGGGTTACGCACCGGTGGGGAGCTTGCGGCGCCCGGTGAAGGTGAAGGGTCCACGATGACCGTGAGGCCGTCCGCCGCGCCCACAAGCTCCACGCCGCACGGTATCGTCACGCGCTCGCGGTAGACGCCGGCGGCGACGGCGATGGACGCGTAGCTGCCCGTCGCTAGCTCCTCCACCGCACGCAGTGCCTCGCCGATGGTCCTGTACGCGCCGGCTTCGCAAGCGCCCGCACACACCATCCCGCGTGACGACACCCTCAGAGACTCTCAGATAAGGAGAGTGGAGAGGAGTTCCCCTTGGTGGGCCTGGACGCAGATGCGGGGGGTTGGACGTACGACGGCCAGAGCAGTCCACCTGCAGCTGCGCGACGGGCGTGCGTGGCGGCGAGTCGCCCGTGCACGTGGAGAGATGCAGCAGCACGCCGGGCTCCAGCCAGCGGATGGCCGCCATCGGCCTGGCAGCTTGCACCGGGGGCGGCGTCAGAGAGCAAAAAGAGAGAGGCGCGCGCAATGGTGTTTGTTCGAACCGACGAGCGCATCATGGGATCAAAGCGGATTTAACACACTGTAGATGGAGTGTGGCGGAGCTAGCATCGACAGACAAACAAGGTTAGGGTTTGGTGGGGCTCGCACCGTAACGAGGGCCACCCGAGGGCTTTGAGCACCGGTCGACGGGGGTCACGCTCTATTCTCAACGCCGCCACCCTGGTCTGTGACGTCACGGGCAGCCCGGGCAGCGTGAGTTGCAGGGAGCGAGAGCCGCTTGCCTTGCCTTGTTGTGGGGCGGCCCTGCAGGTTTAGATACGCATGATGCAGACGGTGAAGGAGGGGCGTACCGCCTCGACGCGCAGCAGCTTGCACACCGCAGCCACGTACACCAGCGTGCACGCATCCAGGCTCGCGAGTACCTGTGCGCGGAGCTCGTCCGGCAAGCTCAGCAGCAGCGCTGTCGGTGCCGCGTTCGGAGCTTTTGGCCATGCGGCCACCGCGCCCACCCCCATCCCGCCCTGCTCCGTCATCTCTGCATGTACGCCTCCTCCTCCTCCTCCTCCTTGACACACACCGCGAACGGCGCGCCGCGTGTGCGTTGACTCGCCGCAGTGCCGCGCTCGTGCTTCGACCCCCTCGTCGTCTGCACGTGCTCTGCCAGCCGTGCTCAACCTAAGCCCAAACAGCAGGGCGATATGAGCTTGCCGCTTCCTCCAACGGCCCGGGCGCCCTTGGGCCCGGGCGCCGCAGCCTGGTCGGTGTCCGGCAGGGTGTGCATCGTTACGGGTGCCAACAGCGGAATAGGTGGGTTTTACGGCGAGTCCCCCCCCTCTCCAGCCCGGCACGACGACGTCTCTGAGCGAACCCCCATCCCCCTCGCTTGCGGCAACGCAGGCAAGGAGGTGGCTGCGGAACTCGCAGCGCAGGGGGCAGACGTCGTCATGGCGTGCCGAAGTCAAGGTGCGGCGGTGAAGTGTCTCCTCCCCCGCGCTGGGCCAGGGCAGGGTCGTTGCAGAGGCAGACGCAGGGCATCACTGTGCGCACTGATGAGGGTCGTCTGTCCTTCTCTTGGTTCCAGAGAGGTGCATGGTGGCAAGGGAGGAGATCGTTGCCAGGGGGTTGCTCCAGGGTACGCTGACGTGCGTACCCCTGGACATCTGCTGTGCCAAGTCCGTCCAGCAGTTCGCGTCCACTATTCGGTGCGTCTCGAGACCCTCCCTTCGCAATAGGACTCGCAGCAGCTGCCACACGCAGCTCCCTCGCCCAGTGAGTAGGAATCACCTAAGACGTACCCGAGGTAGTGGTCCGTACTCCACGCTACGGTCCACTCATCTCCAGGGCCATCACCAGCTCGAAGACCACATGGTTTCTAGCTGCACTGGGGTTACCTTTACACGGTGAGATCCTTCCGCAAATCGCACGGTGGCCCAGTGAGCGTCCGGTCAGGGTTCGCCCGTGCGCAGGAGAAGGCACAGCGGGAAGGTGGCGGTGTTGGTGCACAACGCGGGCGTGATGGGAGCGACCTCCAGTGGGCCCACTATCCACGAGGACCCACATTTCCTCACCAACCACGTGGTGCGTTATGATCTCGCGCGCGTATCTATCTCGCATGGGGCAGGAAACAGTTCGGTTAGTGGGCTCTGTTAAAGCGCAGCGAACAGCGAAACACTGAACGTGTGTTTTTGCTACATAGGCGATAGGGACAGAGAGTCCCTACCACTTTTACCGAGCTCTCTATCGAGCCCTCTATCTGTATAATAGATAGAGGGCTTAATAGGCCCTCTATAGATACGATCTGTATCATGCACGCCTGGGCAGCGACCAAACCCCATGGCCCACGCTTTGATCACATCGCCTCCGGGCGACGGCGGCCAGCGATTCCATCGTCGGCCGACTGAGCCCTGGGGCGGGCGGGTGGGGAGGGCGCAGGGGACGTTCGCGGTGACGCAGAGGCTCCTGGCGCGCCCCAGCGTGCTCGCCCCGCACAGCCGCGTGGTGGTGGTGGGCTCGCAGGCCCACCGCCGTGGCACCATGTCTATCTCTTCCGACCTTCACGTCCAAGGCACCCCCTCCAACTGGTGCGCCTTTCGCCCCCCCCCGCAGCCGCCGCCCAAACGGCGGGAGGATGAGGGAGCGCCGTTCGAGTGACGCGGTGCATAAGGACGCAGCGACGCGGCGTGCTTGGGCATGTGGCGGACGGGCAGGTACACGTCGTACGCACGTTCCAAGCTGGCGAACAACTTGTTCTCGCTGGAGCTGCAACGGAGGCTGCGAGAGGACGGCGCAGCCACCGACGTGTTCACTGTCAGCCCGGGAAGGGTCCAAACCAACATCTTCGAGAGCATCCAACCGGCGCCGCTGCGCTGGGTCATCAAGGCCGTGAGCGCGCTCATGCACCAGACTCCTGCGCAGGTATCCCTACGCTATTTCATGCGCTTCATGGGTGTTTGGATGAACACCTGCGAAAGGTGGCGAAGGGAGGCTAGCTGCGGCACGAGGCGGTTATCGATGCACGCGTCTACTTACTGCCGCGCCACTAGACGTCAGTATTGACGACCGGGGGAGGCGCTTCGATGCGCGTCGCAGGGCGCGCGGACGGTGCTGATGGCGGCGAGTGACCCCGAACTGTCGGGGAAAGGCGGGCTCTACCTGCACGACTGCGCTGCAGTGCCCCCCTCACCCCTCGCACAAGATGTGCAGCTCGCGAAGCAGCTTTGGGGCGCTAGCGAGTTGCTTGTGGCCTCCAGCGGCGACACTGTGACGACCGTCTCTAGTTGACGTCCAGTATGACTCAAGTAGAGAAACGTTGGTGCAAGAAGAGCTGCTTTCTACTTCACTGAGGCATGTGGCACGAGTCATGACGGTCGGAAGCTGCTTGCACGAGCCCGTATCTGCAGTCAGGTGCCTTGGTATAGCGCCCATAGCGAGACGGCTTCAGAGCGACACGCCGCTTGCTCGCTGCTCTTCCCTTTGAAAGTAGGAAGTAGCACCTTTCGGGCCAACGTTTCTCTACTTGAGTCATAATTCAGGGCACACACACACCGTCACCGTCTGGGCTGTTTGGCGGCCTTCCGCGCGGGGCTGTGGCCGCAGAGCCAGCGAGCGCTGCTACATGCTTCTCGGCCTTCTCAGCGTGAGCGTGGGTGGTCGACTGCGCCGTACGCGGGTCACCAAGCCACCCGACCATCTGTGTGGTCTTTGTGGTCGTTGTAATCGGTCGCTGCGCGCTGCCTGAGGCCTCTACGGGGCTGCTGCTCCGGTCTAGTCTCTAACGTGGTCTTGTACTCCTCCAGGCGCGACCACAGCGCTCGGCGGGCGGGGGGCCATTGCTCCACAGCTTGACTCCAGTGCCGTTGAGGGACACGGATCTTGAGGTGCAGATGCGCGTGGTTCTGAAAGTCACCGTGGTTAAGCACCATGCGGTCCCACTGCGTCAAGCCCTCCGCGTGCAGCAGCTGCGCCGCGTTACGCCAGAATTCCGCTAGCTCCTCGTCGCTGGCATCGCCGCGTCCACGACGCCGTCAACGCCCAAACGTTGTAACTACGTATGGGTGGTGCCCTCAGGGGTATTGGCCGCAGTGCCCCCGCCAGGCGACTCACTGCGCGCACTAGGTTACCTGTGTGAATCTCATCCTCTGAAACGCTGTGCCAGTCCTTTCACGACCTCGTCCCATGGGGTAACGCAGCGACGCAGCGATGCAGTGGGCCTGGGCAGCACCTTAGCTGCGCCAGACGACGCACGTGGCGGTTGGGGGTGAGCACGAGCATGGTCCGCGCCTTGGCATCCAGCCACGCGCGGTGGTGGGCATACTCGGCGACGGCGGTGTCGCGCGAGGTGAGCTGCGTCTCCCCCGAGCCCACGCCCACGGACAGCGGACAGTCCTGCGTGTGTGGATCCAGTACGTGGTGTAGGCTCATCAAAGACGACCGACCGTGGTCTCCCGTGCTAGCAGGTGGCACGGCACGATAGCGGGCACTGTCCCCGGGCGAGACGTTTTGTACGAGACGTACCAGCTCGCAGCTCATGCATTGGGTGGCGGCGATGGGCCCCGCCCGCTGCTCGTCGCGCTGTGCTGTGTCGTACACCACCGTCACGCACCACGTGGCGTCTTGTGCTCTCCGTGGAGTAGGATGAGCTGGAAGTACCTGCATTCCAAGGCGTGAGTGATAGTGAGGTATATGGTCTTGGAGCGCAGCACCTGCGAGGCTCAGAAGTCCAGACACGTGTGGCACACCTCGAGGTGGTACGCAGTGAGCCCCCGTCGGTCCTCTAGCTCCGCAAGCAGGCCTCTCCAGTAGTCCACGACGGACGCCTCGCTCGCAGACGAAGCGAACTGCAGGAAGTCCCGGTCGGCCCCTACGGCGGCAGCGAACTGCAGCGTGGGTTGGCCCTGCCGCACGTACTCGTACACCTCGCCCGCACCGAGGCCTCGGCCGAAGCAACCCATCTTGGGACTTCTGGACTCTCGTCGAAGCGTGGCCCAGCGGGGTGGCACAGTGGGTAGCGTTGGGTAGGAAGGCTTGCGTAGGTAGCACACTCCGTGCGGAAAGACTCTTCTTGGTGGCGTCTTGCACTCGAGCTTGCACTGAACTTCTGACTCAATGTCCGCGTCGCGTGCGGCCGCCGCCACCAGCAAGTCACCTGACGACTCGGCACGTCTGTCGCAGCAAGGGCAAGGGACGCTGTCGGTACCCGCCGCCATCGGCGCCGGGCTCGCGTGGCTGTGTAGGCGCACCCTGCTGCTGTTCGGCCTTACCATCGCTTCGTCCATGCTCTACCGCGCGCTACAGACCCCAGCCTCGCCTGCGGAGTTACCTGCGGTGCGTACACTACACCCTGAGACCTCGATCAGCGGGCTGCTGCTGCTGGAAGCCAAACCCTAAAACCCTGAGAAGACGCTGAGCCACGTGGCGTTGTTGCACTCTGCAGACGGAGAGGCTCGTCACCTCACACGAGTTGGCCAAGTACCACAGCGACAACCCGGAGCGCATCATGCTTGCCGTCCTGGGGCAGGTTTTCGACGTCAGCGCCAAGCCAAGTATCTACGGTGCGTGGGACGCCCTCCCGCCGTTATCCGTGCTCAGCTCCGGTGCTCACGCGCTGTGACGACACTCCGTGGGATAGGGTACGTATCGGCGAGCGCCCCCATCGGACGGTGGGTTCTGCCCGCACCCTGACGCGAGAGGCGCACTGTACGTCGCACGACGCTCGGGAGACGCGCACAGGGGCGGGCGGGGACTATGCATTCTTCGCGGGTCGGGATGCCACGCGCGCGTTCTCCACCGGCGACTTTGGCAGCGGCGGTCTGGAGGAGGACTGCCGAGGGCTGGACGACCAGGAGCTTGCGGGGCTTGTGGAATGGCGCAAGTTCTACCATGACACATACATCTACGTGGGCAGGTAAAGAAGCCACCGTGTGTGTATACCCCATCACGCTTCCTTCGGCTCCTTGGACACCGTCGCTATGACCCAGGTGGAGAAACCGTGGCCCAAAAGGTAGCTACTTTCTACTTTCAAGGGAAGAGCAGCCATCGAGCGGCGTGTTGCTTTGAAGCCATGCGTCTCGCTTAGGGCGCTACCAAGACTGCAGATACGGTCTCATGCAAGCAGCTTCCGACCGTCACGACTCGTGCCACACGCACGCCTCATGAAGTAGAAAGTAGCTACTTTCGGGCCAACGTTTCTCTACTTGAGAGTCATACACCGCTCTAGCACGTTCAGCGGAGCCAACCCGCACTGAGCACTGACCTGAGAGGGGTGAACAGGCTGGTGGGCGGCGTGTACTACGACGCCGCGGGACGTCCCACGCCCGCGCTGGCTGCGGTGGAGGCGAGCGCCGCCAAGGCACAGGGCGAGGCTGCGGCACGCAATGCGGAGGAGAAGCGGATCCCCAACTGCAGCTCCAAATGGTCGCTGGAGGACGGTGGCACTGTGTACTGCACCGCTGGGTATCCTCGCAAGGTGCGCGTTTTGTGAACAGCTAGCTACTTTGCGATGTAGGGGGCTGGGGCCTCCATCTACTTACACGTCTGCTATGCGTTGAAGGTGGAGAGCTCGTGGGTTGTGACTTCTAAACTCTCAACTCTGCACACAAGCAGGGGTTTGGCCTTTCACACAGCCGGTTGTGGCGTGGACAGCCGAAGGTGTTTCTCAGATAGAGACGCGGGGCGAACGCCGAAGCCAGAAACCCATTTTAAGTGACCTTGCGCCCATCTGAGGTTCAGTTGCGGCCGCACGACGCGTGCGCTCACCCCCCCCGACGCCACCCACCCCGGTGTGCAGACGTTTGTGAAGCAGGAGGGCGCCAGCATGCACTACCGGTGCGCGTGCCACATGGACACCGGTAGCTCCGAAGAGAAACAGGTGCGCTCGCGTTCCCCCGCGCTCCCTTCACACGACTCACTCCATGCAGCACGCTCCTCTCGCCTCAGCGCGGGCGCGCTCTTGTCGTATGAATTGTACATTCCCACACCACGCTAAGACGGACGCAGCGTCCAATGGAAACAACCCCAGCCCCTAGCTCGAAGTTCTAAATTCCGTACTCCCTCCGGCTGCGCGGCGGGCGCAGCTGTATCCCTTGTGTGATCCGGCAGCGGCGCGCTGCCAAACAAGCAAGCCGATGCGGCCCAAATAGCTTTGAATTAAAGGGTGCAACTACTAGGTAAACAAAACAGCAGGCGAGGGCGGCACCGTTGCCGCCCTCGCCGATGATGACTATATAATGTGAAAACGGTCTCCCCGCGCTCAGCGGGGAGACCTCTCTATCCACGCGCCAAGTGATCAACCGTACATGGCCACCGCCTCCAGCACCACCATGAGGTCGTCCAGGTGCACAAACCCGTGCTGGTCGATGTACGTGAGCAGTTCCTCCTGCATGGGGCGAATGAGGCGCTCGTTGGTGCTGGGCAGCAGCTGCGTCAGCATGGCGTGCAGCTGCTCGTGGTCCAGTGCGCCCGCGCCGTGCTGCTTCCACTCGTCCACCTTCATGTACAGCGCGCCGTCCAGCTGCTCGCCCAGCGTCTGTCGCGGAGAGCCGCGTAGCCGCACACCCGCCTCGGTCCTCGTCAGTCGTCTGGCTGAAGCCCCACGAGATCACGCAGGGCCCAACACGCGTCGCCCGTCTGATGCCGCTTTCTGAGACAGACACGGTTCGACTGGGTAAGGGTCAGGGTTAGGGCGGCCACCCACCACCGAGACGATGCCACAAACCTCTGGACCACTCAGCAGGCGCCAGAGGGTCACCGGTGTGATCACCACACTCAACGGAGGCGAGCCGGGCGGCGGGCGGCTTCACACACACACACACACACACACACACACAAGCTCACCTGCAGATACGTGGGCGCGCGCGTGACCTTGCGGGCGGGGTCGGCGTGCTTCATGCCGTCCACCAGAGCCTGGTACGGCAGGCGGCCCACGCGCATGGGATCCACGTGCTCACTGAAGCGCTTCAGCTGGCCTGCCGTCACGTCCGGCACGATCTTCTTCAGAAAGCGGCTCAGCTCCTCCATGGGCACGTTGTTGGAGCGGCTCTTGTCCATCTCAGCCAGCATGTCCGTCACCCGATACTTCTTCGCCTTGCAGTGTCGGAACAGCGCCGTGAACAGCTCGTCGCTAGCGCCGTACAGCAGCTGCGTCCGGTGGATTGGGTGTGTATCGGTCAGTACAAGCGGCGAGTGAAGCGGGAAGAGGAGACGAGGGGTTGACAGGGTTGACAGGGTTGACAGGGAAGGGGCTGCCCGCCGTGTGTGTGCGAGCTGCGACGATCGGAGCGCAACCATGCTGCCTGGTGCCAGTGATGTGTACTCGTGGACCACCCCACGCGAGGAGCTGCTGGGCGACCAAGCTTTGTCCTGAGGCAATAACAATGTGAACTCCATCCGCCCGACCCGCAGACAGCCACAGACACCTCACCGCCGGGCGCAACAACGCAACAACGCACCTGCACCGCCTCCGCGTTTCTCTCGCGCCCCTCGAAAAGCGGCGTCACCATCGGCCCGCCGTCGGTCGCCTCGCTGCGCGGCGTCGTGCCCGTGGTCCGCGGCGTGGTGGTACGCGACTTGGCCGTGGTGGCAGGCGCGAACGGGCGATAGTCCGTCACCTCGTACACCGCCACGGCGCGCAACACCATGCCCACGTCAAACATGAGCAGCTGCCCATCGGGCCCCTTGCAGATCTCCTCCAGCTCGCCCGTGGCCGCCTTGAGCTCGTAATGGCTCAGCCCGGGCAGCTCGTGCTCGAGGAACGTGAAGAGGTCCAGCCCCGTCATGACGTCCGGGCGCAGCCCCACCCACTTGCGTGCGGCGGAGGCGAGCGCCTCGTCGCCGCCCATCGCCTCCACCAGCGTGCGGCAGTGCGGCGTGCGGTGCTTGGACGACCTCTTGGCCAGCTCCTCGTTCTGCTTCAGCCGGTCCGTCACCTGTCACCATCACCGCACACAACGTCACTGCCGTCACTCACCCTCGACGTTGCCATGCTGATGTGGCGGCGTCGACGACCAAGCGGCTGAAGAAGCGGCGTTGTCGGTTCTTTCTTTTTCAATCGCCTGGGTTGGGGTTAGGGCTAAGGCTAAGCCCTCCTCCCGCCCAATACTGTTGAGTGGCCCATCCATGGCCAGTCCACGCGCCACGCTAACCCTCGGTTAGGGCTGGGGAGGGTTTGCGTTTAATGGTGTTGATCAACTGCTGCTACCTGCCACGACTGCCACCCTCGCGAGATGCAAACAGCCTCTCTCGGGGGTCGGACGCTCTCGGGCGCGGGTGTGGCGGCGCTCACGCACCTCCTTGTACGTCACCTTTCCGTCGCCGTTGGCATCCAGCGCCACGCGGAAGCGCGCCGCCTGCATGTCCGTGACGTCCGGCACGACGCGCTTGACGAACGTCATCACCTCCTGGATCTTCAGATTCCCATCGCGGTTCTTGTCAATCTCGCGGAACAGCTCCAGCGCCCTGTACTTCTTCATGCGGCGGTACCTGGGAGTAGGGGGTACCAGCGCCGGGCGTGATCAATACGCGGTGCCGGTCAGATCGCATGTCAGATGCACGTCAGATGCGGTGCCGGTCCGCCAATCCTCCGAGGGCTGAAGGGTTGGGGGGTTAGGGTTTGCAAAAGCGGAGAGAGCGGTGTGGCGCAGGTGTCAAAGAACCTAAGAATCCGAAGAAGCGTTATGCACATGGAATTATATGCCCACCTCTCGATCTTGGCAAAGATCTCCTCCGCCGCCCCGTACAGCACATCCGCCGTCGCCTCCAGCTCCGCGCGACCTTGCGGGTCGTCCAGCCCCACCGCCTTGAGCTTGCGCTCGTGCATCGCCGTGGCCGCCTTGCGCTTGGTCACCTTGCGGCTCAGCGTTGTAGATGCCACGCTGGCCGAGTACTTGCTCGACTCCACCGAGTCCACCGACAGCCGCCGCTCGCGACCCTGCGGCGCGCTCGAGCGGCGGCCGCCCATGCCGGTCCCGTACGGCGAGCGTGTGGACGCCACGGACGCCACGGAGCGCGTGTCCGACTGTGCCCCCGGCGCGTTGACCTCGTACATGGCCACCACGCGCAGCGCCGAGACGACATCCTCCACGCACATCCAGCCGCCCTGCTGTGAGATCACATGCAGCAGCTCCGCCGTCACGCCGTGCAGGTAGGCGACGTCCAGCTGAGGCACCTCAGTCGCCAGCAGCTCGAGCAGCTGCGGCTCCTGCAGCGGGCTCGGCAGCCGATCCGCCCACAGCTCCAGCCGGCGCGCCGCCTCCGCCTCGCCGCCCAGCGCCTTGAGCAGCAGCTGCAGGTGGCGTGTGGAGTGGGCCGGCTGCCATTGCGCCAGCGCGTCGTTGTGCCGCATGCCGCCCACCACCTCCTTGTACTCCGCCAGCCCGCTGCGCCGCGCGTCAAGCGCCTTGCGGAAGCGGATCAGCTGCGGCGTGGTTAGGCCGGGAAGCACGCCTTTCACGTACTTGAGCAGCTCGCGCGTCTTCACGGCGCCGTCCTCCACCTTGAGCGACCTGAACATGTCCGCCGCTCGGTACTTCTTGTCGCGGCGGTACGCCTCCAGCTGACAAAACACAACATCCACCTCTCCATACAGCACGTCCGCCAGCCGCTCAGGACGCTGAGGTGAGTACAGCGGGCTCAGCTCCGGCGGCCCCTCCTCGTGATGAGGATGACCGCCGTCGTCCGCCTCGTCCGCGTAGTCCGTGGCTACGGGCGATGCTCCTCCTGCTGGTCCTCCGGGGGACGAGCCCATCTCCGACTGCTCCTCCCACACCTCGTACCAGTACACGGCGCGCAGCACGCACGCCACGTCCACGATGCTGACACGAGCGTTGCTGCCCCCCTCACTCGGCTGCCCCACGACAGCGAGCAGCTCCTCCACCGCATCGTCCAGCTCCACGCCCGCCACGCCCGTGCACTCCACCGCCAGCAGGCCCCGAAGCCCGCGCGCGTCCAGCGCGGGAGGCGCCGAGTCCAGCCATGTTCCCGTCACGTCGTGGATGGCATCGCCCAGCGCCGTCACCGTCGCGCGCAGGCCGCGCGTGGAGTGCGGCGGCGCGGGTGCCGCCATCACGCCCGCGTGCGCCGTCATGTATCGCTCCAGCTCGGCGTACGACACCACACCGTCGCCGTCGCGGTCCAGCGTCCCGTGCAGCACGCGCAGGGCCGCGTCGGACACAGAGCCATCCACAGTGCGCCGCACGAAGCGCGTGAGCTCGGCGATCTCCACCGACTGGTCGTTGTTGCGATCCAGCTCGCGGAAGAGGTCCGCTGCGCGGTACCGACGCTGCTGACGATACGCCTCCAGCTTGCCGAAGAGCGACTCGACTCCGCCGTACACAATCGTCGCCGTCGTGTGTACGTCGTCCACGTCCAACAGCGGGCTCAGCGGGCCCGCCGCCGCCGGCGATGTCACCACGGAGGACGCCTCCTCCGGAGAGTGCGACGGGGAGGACGAGGCGTGCTCGGCGGACTGCATCCAGTGCACGGGCGGATTGTGCGGCATCGCCTGCACCGTGGACTCGCCGCGCTTCTCCAGCTGGTCG
>Ga0115006_10002425_pt1 | contig 12258 bp, 7 predicted proteins | sample ArcOceMetagenome_3_FD_88943 | JGI IMG/M metagenome (GOLD analysis project Ga0115006, IMG submission 88943) | Marine eukaryotic phytoplankton communities from Arctic Ocean - Arctic Ocean- Svalbard ARC20M Metagenome | ecosystem: Environmental > Aquatic > Marine > Oceanic | place: Arctic Ocean...
CAAGGTCATGCTCTTCAGGCTCCTCCTCGTCATCATCACCAAACATCGGCTCGTCCTCTTCTTCCTCTGTCCCGTCATCTAGATCCTCCAAGGCACGCCGGACCACAATAGGCATTTCTGACCACGCGAAGGCAAACAAACGGACGCCGCACGTGATGAGATTGATCCAATTCATGTACCTAGCAATCTGTTCAACCACAGGCTCGATTTCTTCGAAAAAGTACACATCTGTTCTTGTCAAGTTGAATTCCTTCGCATCGTCATCGTCACCAGACTTCGATTTGGCCTTGCGTCGGCCTTCGTCCAATTCCTCATCTGCAAATGCGATGTACGCCAAATCGACTCGCTCTTGGTAGTGATACTTGTAGTCAAGGGGCATGTAGCCACCAAAGACCAGGAGGCAGTGGAGAAGAAAAGTCCACATAAAATTGATCTGTCGTATCAAATCCCACTGCTTGACTGTGAATGCAAAAGGGCTCTGGCGGATTTTATCGTGAAATTGCACCTTGTCAACGATATGGACCATATTTTCAAGATAGTCACGATTTTTCCCGTCAAACTCTTCTCTTTCCGTGTCGAACATCTCATCGAACGACTTTCTATACAATTCGCCGCCCGGCACGCACGCCTCAGGAAGCTGAAAGTAGCACCTTTCCAAGCGCCCGTCCCGTACAATTTCGATGTAGCCTACACGTTGCTCGAGAAATTCCAAAAGCTTGTGCGGTAAATCCGCCAATGCTGGGGCTATTTTATCGTTGAGCTTGTCATAGTTTTTGACATGTTTCAAGAGAAAATAGTACTGCATGACCTCGCGAAGACACAGTTCTTTCGGAAGATCCGTGCCGCGCTCGTAGCTCATGAACATGCTCTTCAACTGATCAACTACCCCGTCCCAATTTAGCAGCATCAACATCTGCTGTGGAATGAGGTCGTCCGTAACACCCTCCAGGACGGCAGCCAGACACTCTGTTATGGCGCATTTGAGCTTGCTGCGTTCCACATTTTTCTTCTGCTCCCATTCTTTGTCTTTTGTTTCTTTCTCAACATGATCAATGCGTATCCTCGCAAACAAACGATCGCAGAGGTCGAAGATTCCAGATTGCGAAATATTGAGCTGGTTGTCATGATTAGGGCCCCGCATGGCGTCGGCCAGCATCAGGAAGCCACGCGTGGCGCCTTCGACCACGTCAAAATCACCATCAGTGATACAGTCTTTGAGCTCTGGCTCGAGAGCCTGGATATACTGTACGGCTTGGTCGAACAGATTGATAGAGGCTTGGCTCAGCGGCTGATGACGTAGAGCATCTTGAAGCGCTCCGTACTGACCCATGCACATGCGCCGCATCATCTTCATCACCTCCACCATATGTGCCTGGCTCGAGGCAAGTGAGACCGTATCGTTGGACGCTGACGGACCAGAATTAACGCCTGCGCGCTGCAGCGCCGCTTTTTGCGCCGCTAATTGCTTCAACCTGCGCTTTTGCTCCTTGATGGCGTTGACAGATTGCTGAAAAAGTAACTTCAACTTGTGGAAAACGTGCTCACAAGAGGCGGACTGTAGCGTTGCAGAGAACAGGTTCTGAACTTGCCTGTTGCCGCCATCGAGCATTGTCACCGCCAGCCGCAACGTAGCCATGATGGTTTCAGGATCCTCACTTTCGATGCAGCTTGTAACAACATCAACACCACCAAGCTTGGCAACTCGCTCCTGCAAAACAGAAAATTCTCTCGTGCCAAGTTCCGCAGGAGGCAGATTCTTGAGCAGTCTTTGGTATTCCGTTTCGTGCTGCGCGGCGGAGACATGTGGGCGATCGGGTATCATATACATCAGAGCGCGAATCACCTTGAGCCCTAGCACTTTCATAGCGCTATCACAAGCTGGGTCGTGCGTTACATTCAACAGTTGTTTTAGCGACTGCAGCCGATCATTCTGATGCGTTTTGACTGAGCCAAACAACAGGGCAATGTCTTTAATCGCTTCGTCCATTCCCCGGCCTTCAATCGGATTGACACCCAATCTGTGTGACAGTAAAGTGCAGAAAGAGGTCCAACCTTCTTGAAAGCATCGCTCGGGCCCAGCCTGAGGAGGGGGGCCATTATCTTCGTCTATTTCAAGCTGCAGATTGATGCCATCGATGCCGCGAGCAGTCATGCAGGTGATGAGTTCAACCAGTTTGTTACCCATTTTTTCGTACTTCAATTTGGAAGCCACAGAATACAGGCCCACGGCACTGTTTCTCACGCCTTCGGCTAGCGCACGAAATCCTTCAGACGGAGTCCCGATGAATACATCCCACCTCGAAAAGTAGGCGTGGGATGCTCGTACAATCTCCTCGATGCATTCAAAGTGACAGCCCAGATCTTGACCATCCTCGTCTGCGACTCCTTTCAGCAGCTCCCAATTGTCGCCGTATTTGCCTCCCACCAAGCGCTGCAAGCGCCTGCACACAATTTCCATGTTCGAAGCCCACACCTCAATGAGTGAAGGGGACCCGGAAGTGCGCCCGGCAATACGCACCTCGTTATGCACGTCATGGATGGCTGTTGGATCATTGCTATTGAGATACACTTCGGTCAAAACCCTGAGCCAGCCTATCTGCACGAAGTGGATTGCGTCCGGATCAATCGGACGATAACGTTGTCCATCGGTTTTAAGGTCCAAATCCAGAATGCCGCGCATCACGGTTTCCAGTGATATCATATGCAGAACTTTGACCTGATTGTCTGTATTTTTTCCCGAGCAGCACATGGCCACCAAGCTCAAAGCCGTGGTGTGGTACTTGAGTAAGCTGAATACTGGCCGTCTGTGGTCATTTGAAACCATAAGATCTAAGCGTGACATACCAAAGCGCTCGTCCGACTTTGACAGGTACGGGGAATCCGTGTAGTCGCATGTAAGATCAATCAGCGCCTCCTTATCCTCCAGCAACAGGCGTAAAATAAGGTCCTGGTTTCGTTTCATAGGGTTGCCACGTTGCACGATAAAGACATCGAAGAAACTCAGCCATCGTGCCTTCCGTCCCCATACCTTTATAGCGTCCATGAATGTCCGGAGGAAATCCTCATTAATCCTTACGCACAAACTCGCATTGTCCCGCAGGATTTCAACGATGGTGTCTGCGACGTTGAGTTTTTCAATGCCCACATGCTCAGAAAAATGCTTGATAAACGGAAACAGCTTTTTTTGCGCCTTGGGAGATTTTCGCGCCAAGAGTTTGAGTAACGTGTAGCACAATTGAAACAATTCTCGACGAGGCACGTTTGTCGCAGCATCTGCCTCCAGTTCTCCCCTGTCCCTTCGACTCGTATCTCTCTCTAGATGCAAGCCCAGCAAATTGCGCACGGGCTTGTCGATCTCCAGGTTCAGCAAAATTTTCTGATTTTTCACGACGATTTCCTTTTTGTTGTCCATGGACTCTGTCAAATACACAATCAGCCTTCCCAAAAGCATCTGTGCCTCAGAATAAGACTCCGTTGCGTCCGCTGTAATGTGCTTGTAGAGCGCGCCCAGGCGTCGGATCACAAATTGTGTCTCCTGATACACTTTGGCAGCCGCAGGAAATACGAGAATTTGCACATCCTTGAGCGCCGTCATAAGTGCGACACGTTGCGACATGTGACGCAGCAGCAGTGACAAACTTGCAAGTTTCATGCCCTCGTGTTTGAAGTTACATAGATCAAGCATCACGCGAATCGTCACGTCATCGTGGTTTCCTGGGACATACACGTCGCATCCGAGTTTGGGAGGGCTGACGATATTGTTTGCAAATGCTCGATTTCCAAGATCATCAAAGTTCGATTCAAATCCTGCAAACATCGACGTTAAGGATTCCAGCGTTGCATCCATTTCTTCCTGTGCTTTCGAGGTCGAGATCGATCTGCCACAACCATACGAAACGAGCGTGAGCTCTTCGGTGTAGCTTGCATGCTTGCATGCGGCGATACTGCTGTTCAGCTGCGTGCAAGTTGTAGAATAAAGCCATACGGGATGAGTGTTGTGAACGTACCGGACTGATTCTGGAGCTGCACTCATCATGGACATGAGCGCCGGGACCTTGAGTCGTGATAAACCGCTGATTCAGTGGTCATCACAATGTCAGCTTTACAGTCCGCGTAGTTAGTTCAGTCTCAGGTGAGCGCAGACATTTGGGGGACTGATACTTAGGCCCAGAGCGAATCTTTTCGAACATGGTCTCCCACGTGTGGATGCTCCGGGAAATCCTCTGTGTTGTGACAACGCTATGAGCCATACAGCACGCATGCAAATGCAGACGTACGTATACATTGATCGCAGGAAATCCCCCCCCGCGGGGGGATTTCCTGCGATCAACATGTGTACGTACTTACCTTTGTGTCCGTCCGCGAACGTTCTTGTATGGTGGTGAGGCACAAAGGGAGGTGCCGGGCGGGGGATTGAGGAAAAGGAAAAAGGGCGTACCGTGTCCAGACGCAGATTGAAAATGCGAAGGACAATGTTGAGTGCGTCGCTTCTGAGATCATTTTTCAGCGTGCTTTCTAGGCCCATGTCATCAAGCTGGGAAGCTGCTCTAATCTTGGGCTGGTTTTCTCGCGTTTGCGTGTCCAAAATCGAAAACAGTGCCGTCAGGATGATCCCAATGTTTGTGTAGTCCTCAGGCTTATCTTTATCCACGAAAAAGCCAAAGCTGATCATATCGTCCACCAACGAAATTTGCGCTTTGATCAGTTCGAGTTGCCCTAGGCGTGGCTCATTGTTGAGGGACGGATTTCCACTGGCATCTGCGCAGTCAGCGAGCTGCGGCAGGGCTTGCAGAAGATAGTCTTTCAACTCAACAAACCCCGTCGTGCATACAGGGATTGTTGCAGACTGCGTTCCTGGGTTCATGTTTAGCTCACTCTCTTCAGGCACTACGTTGTTCCACACGCGGGTGTAATTGATCTGCGGCGTGTGCGTCTGAGGGTCGCGGTCAACAAAGAGCTTGGCCATGAGCGTCGTGTAGCGTGCGCGCACAAAATAGGGCAGCGTCTTTTCCTTCATAACTGCTAGAATTTGCATGTAATCGAGCTTCAGTTTTGGAGACTCAATCACAAACTTCAGAGCCTGCTGATTACGGCCGCTTGTCAATTTGCCATATAGATTTGTGCAGCGCACGAAATACCGAAGAACGCGCTCCTCCGGGGTCAGCTCTGCGAGACTTGCATTCATGATCCAGCCCACATAATCTGTTTGTCTCCCCCGCACCACTTTGGTTGTTTTGAACACCGCAACGTCCAAAGGTGCCTTCACAGGGGAACCCTGCAGGCTCATTTTCATTTGGACTCCTCCGCTCTGGGCTTGTTGCAATTCAATGGCAGGGAGAATATGTTGACTTTTGATCAAAGCACTCGCGATCAACGCCTGTGATAGTGGGTTCCAAGTCAAAAAACGAGGCGCTTGTGAACGCACGGCGTGGAAAATATCGTTAGATGGGCGACGTTCTTCTCCTCAGACATACAGGAGAACACAAGTGTAAATCAAGACAGCCGTGCCGTATATCGTAATAAGCGCCCGAGGTTGTGAGGCCGTGTCTAGTTTCTGTCTAGACACACTACAGTCACATGCTGCAGATCAGAAGATACTGTCCGTATTAAAAAAAATCGGGCTTGAACGTACATACCTGGACGTTTGGCAGTGGCTCAGGGCACGTGCACACTGACATCAAAAAGTCGATGTACTGAGGGGCCTTGTCAACCTCTAGTAGGCTCATGAAGTGATTGACAAGATCCTGGTTGATCAAATTGATCAGCTCGCGCTTTCCCGCGAATATTTCTTTCACCGTAGGCGTCACCAGCACACCCCTGCCCAAGTGCTTGCGGAAGCTTCCCAAATGCTTATACACCTCTTTGGCGTTCCGCAAATTTTCCTTTGCCATCTGCTTAAGCAGACGGTAGAACAAATTCATGAGCGTGACCAGTGGAGCCATCTTCTCCTTGTGCTGAGGTTGACCCAATTCCTCAAGGGCCAAACCTTTTTGAAAGGGAAGCATAAGCGCGGAGGCCACTTGCTGAACAAGCCCGAGCTCTCTGAGCAGCTTCTGCATCAGCTTGTTCGGCTGGCCGTCTGAAACATGGGACATTGGGGCACACACACAAACACAGTACACTGGTCAAAGGGACGGCGACAGCGAGACGGTCTGCAAACAATAAATCATTTGCATCTATTGCGTACCTCGTGACATCGGGTCGGGATCATCTCCCCAGGTGAGGTTGACTATCAGGTTTCGTAGCGTGTTCATAAGGCCACCGGAGCACTCAGTAATCACTTCAAACACGTGCGGGCTGCAATTGGGGTCGCTCGTGCTCGTTGTCTGGCAGTCTGGAAGCACCTCAAGCTCTTTCTTGTAATCGATTATTGTGAGGCAAAGGCGGCGCAGTTGCACTACATTGCGGAGCGCGATTGGTCGCACGGGTAAAACAATAAGGGCGTCAGATTCGGGAGCGATTTCTACGTTCTTGAAGAGAGAAGGCACTGTGCGAATATCATCGTCATCATCTTCCTCTGCAAGACCTAGCCAACCGCCCGAGGGACCGCGCATGAAGATCATGTCTTCGTGTAATATTTTCTCAGGGTCGGTGTATTTGTTGAACTGCTTCATGGAAAAAAGCGTCGCAGGGTCCCGATATTCCTTTGTCAATCCCAGGGCAGACCCCTCCTGCTTCAAGTACATGTTGGTGATCAGGTGTTTGAGTCTGATAGGACTGTCCTCAGTTGCCTTGAGTGGATGGGCTGCAGCCGTGACTTGGACGCACTCTACCTTCCACATCCAGGCACATTTCTTGCGTGCCTTATCATTGACCCGCTTGCTGGAATAAAATACGGGTTTCTCGTGCGTTTCGGGGTCAAAATGCAAAAATGATGAAAAATTCTTGTGATACAATGTTATCACATCCTCGCCCTTGAGCACACCTTCGTTGTCCTGTTGTGCAGCTGACTGGAAAATTATTCCCCGAAACATCGTTGGCCGATGTTCGGCCGAAGCAAAATTCAGCTCCTGACCTCCGAGAATGTAGTCATGATCAAGTTTCAGCGCGCGCATGACAAGCTCACGCTCCTTGTACAACTCTTCCGAAGCACTCATGTGCAAACAATAAGAGGATCCGGCAATAGTCTTTTTTGTCACGAAGGTCACGAGGTCTCCCACAGCTACGGGCGAACCGTCCGTGTATGCCTTAAAGGCTGGTTTCACCAGTAGTATCGAGTGGCTACTGCCGTCGGCTATCAACTCAGCTCTCTTTGATGATCCCTCAATCGCGCGCTGCAGCATGTCAGACGACGCTATCAGTGAAGACGATTGATGGATTAGTTCAGTATCGAGTTTGCGCATCAACAGCTCGTGCAAAGGCCCTTTGACAACACCGGCAAATTTCTCACCTGCTTCGTGGCTGTCAACACCATCTGAGTGGATTCGTGAATCAAAATGACGGCAGCACCAAAGCGTACTTGGTTGCCGCGAACCCGCTCGCACTCCAACCGATTGCTCTCTTTCTCCTCCTGCCAAGAGGCGCAGCCTTATCCGTCAAGTGCTTTGCTTTTCGATGCAACGTCTAGCGGTAGACGTTTTCAGACATTCGCTGGCCCCAACGGTGTCAGGTCACCGACGAGACGAGGGCTGCACAGGTGGCAATAAATGCTGCGAGGGATATTAAAGCTACAAAACTTGCTTGCAATCTGACCTGCACCAGTTGCAGCTGCACAAGCAAGTCAACGATCTTGTCAACACACGACGATGACAGCCCGTGCTTTTTGACAATCTCGTGCGCAGTGTGGTCCAAGTCTACTCCGTGATGATTCACGTGGGGCACGGGCAAACCCTTCCCTTCATCCCAGTTGCTGGTCTGTTCGTGTTGATTTCAAGTCATTCATCTGCGCACAGACAAACAGATGCAACCAAGAGTAAAACAAAGCAAATCGGACCTTGATCATCTTGGCGAGTTTTTTGGCCTCTACATACAGGGGCGCTGGCTGCAGTCTCCACTGGCAGTCCCGCATGTTGGGCGGCACTGCGACATTGTCAGCCAAAATTTCGATCCACGGGCGCGCATCATCAGCGCCAGCAAAGGTCGCAAGCCCGTTGGTGTGGTCGGGAATGAGCGAAATCGAGTCGCCGTAACGAAGCGGCTCTTGCAGGGATTCGGGATTGAAGCCGCTGAGGACAGCGCATTTGTTATCGGTCTCCTCATCAACTTGCTTATTTTTCGGCGCAGCTGCGCCGCTCTTTGATGGTATGACCAGATCAGAAGCCAGCCGAGCCCGCCTGGGCTTGGGAGGCTGGTCAGAGGCGGCTGGTGGCAAGTCACTCGCAAAGGCGGCCGGCGGTAAATTACTCTCGAGGTCTGGGGCCGCGCGCTCCACGTTTCTGCTCCCGTCAAATGCGGCGAGCATCTCCTGCGATACGCCCAGATGATGGTACCACTCCAACGCGCTGCTCGCTGAAGGGGGAGCCCCGCGCTCCGAGTTGGGCACAGACACCCCGGCGCGCGCCTGTCCTTGGCTGGGCTCCCGGGGATAGGAGGGATGCGCGACGCTCGGCGCTCTGGAGGCGTCCAGGAGATGCGGGGTGCTCGGCGTCCTGGCGTTGGACGCAGGGCGACCTCCTCCTCTTTCAGGCATCCCCACCCCCTGCTTCTCCGGGTTGAAGCAGCCCAGGACGTCGACCGAGTTGTTCCTGGCTCTCGGAGGCGGGGCAGATTGCTCCAGCGGCTGCGGCAGGTGCCGCGACGACTCGTCGAGCCGTTTCTCGAACGCGAACACGGTGTCGGCGGACAGGACAAAGTCGCTCTGCCCCCACGTCTTGGTTCGCCTCTGCTGCTCGCCCGCGGCGGCCGCCGACGGCGAATCGCCCCACTCCTCCAGCGTCGCGTGCGACCCGTTCGGCAGCGGCCCGTTCTGGAGGCCATTGCCGTGGCCGCCACCGCCAGGCGACCGCTGCATCGCCACACGCGGACGAGGGCGGGCGCAGGCGCGGCCTCACACACACGAGGCGGACGTCCGCGCCTCGGGCGCCTCCAGCGCGGTGGCCCCGCCGCGGCCGCTGTGTGACTACACTGAGTGACTACTGGTGTTGTCGCAAGTGCCCATGAGTGCACTTTGCTGCATGACTCAACTCCTGAACGGTATCGTGTGGTAAAGAGAAGCAAGACGGTGTGAACAACACCGGGAAGTACCAAGAATCTTCGTACGTTGACTTTTTGTGACGTTTTGTGCCCACTCAGAAACAAAAAGCAGCATGTTGGCGACCTCGACATGATAATTTTTTTTCGTCCTACTGGAATATCAGGTCACGGTTCCGGTCACGGTTCCGGTCAAATTTTGTGACTTTCTCAATATGGAACGAGCCGCTCCCAAGGGCCAACCCTAACCATGTCCACCTCGCGCGAGGTAAGACCGCACGTCAGCCTGGGGACGCACAGCGCCGCCCTGGGCGCTGCGATGCGGCGGTGTTGCCTTGCTGCACGGATGCGTCTGTGCGGGGCACGCACACACGCCCGCGCCCCCCCCCCGCTGCGGCAGCGATGATGCAACGCGCCCCGATTCTGCTCACGACCCGAGCGGCGCAGGCCCAGCGGGGCGTGGCTGCGGTCATGGCCCTGGCGGCGCTCTGCCTCGTGGCCGTCGTGCTGCACGCGCCGGGGCCCGCCGCCCTCGCGCAGGGCGAGACCATAGTGGACAAGATCAACGACCAGTTCATGGCGCGCGTCGAGGCCAAGCAGCGCAAGGCGGACCTGCAGACCGTGAAGGACGCGGCGCACGTCAACCAGCTCTTTGGCGGCTCCTTCAGCGACGGAGTCGGGAGCAACACGTGGGCGGGCACCCCGTTCCAGAAGTACGACTACCGCGACCGCGCGCGCACGGAGAGCCTCAAGGAGGTCTCGCCGGCCAAGGAGGCGGAGGCGGCCAACTGCATGGGGCTGGCCAAGGCGTTCAAGGGCGACAAGATGAAGGGTCTGAAGGTAACGATGGCGCAGAAGGCGGAGGCCATGAAGTGCATGCACTTTGTGATGGCCCAGCGCAAGGGCTGGAAGGCGCGCGCGGCTAAGAAGCTCGCCATCGACACGTCGCTCCCGAAGATGGCGCGCCCGGGCGAGGTGCACATCTTCAAGCCGCCCAAGGACGTGCTTGGGCGCCGCGCCAAGTTCGAGAAGAAGGCGAGGAAGCTCGAGGCAGAGAAGGAGGCTGCCGAGGCCAAGGCGCGGGAGGCGGCCATGCACCCCCACATCATCAAGGCGCACCACTTCTTCCCGAAGGGGAAGAAGGGAGCGCATGCGAAGATCCTCGCGGAGGCCAAGAAGGCTCGCAAGGAGCTCTCCGGGCTGAAGCGCAAGATCCCGTCGTTCGTCAAGTCGCAGAGCTTCGACGACAGCCAGGGCGCGCGCAAGCGCGACGACAAGGACGTGGCGGCCAAGCTCAACTTTTGGGAGAACATCGGCTCAGTCAAAGAAAAGCTCGCCACTTCCCAGGACCGCAGCAAGACTGAGTATGTGGTGACTGACCCGATGGCGGGCGCGCGCAAGGCGCAGAAGACCTCGTCGCTCCTGCTCCAGAAGACGACGATGCTGCTGCAGGTGCACCAGCGCCTCAATGTTCTGCATTGCGTGCGCGTACGCCGTCTGTGTGCAGTGCCATGATGTGTGCGATGCGCTGTATGTGCGTGTGTGCGTATGTTCTTGTGTGCGTGTGTGTGCGTGTGCGTGTGCGTGTGTGTGCGTGTGCGCGCTGGCGTGCTGTGGCGTAGGTCTCTATCTCTCTCTCGCGCGCGCTCTCTCTCTCTCGCTCTCGTGCGCGCGTGTGCGCGCTCTCTCTGCTCTGTGCCGTCAATCGCTTGCGGGTTCAAGGTTCAGGCGTTAGGGTTTAGGCGAGAACGCAAGTCGCGATCACTGATGTGCTCTCAATCGCTTTGCGCACGCTCACCCGCCTCGAGAGAGGGAGATTTATTAGGAAATGATGTCCATAATGGGGCGGTCCGGGGCGCATCCCGGTGACAGTAACTCGCAAGCGATTGACGGCACAGCAGTGATTGCACTGGCGTTCTGAACAGGACCCAGACATCAACGCTCGGCCCTACTACACCGCCGACAACATGGGCGCAGGCAGTGAATGGTCTGGATACGGCCAGCAGCTCGCCTCGCAGCAGGACGGCGGCAACCCCTACGCCAAGGGGTGGAGGGACTTGAAGATGAACCAGGGGGTTGAGAGCATTTACCGCCAAATCAACAAGAACCTTGAGCCGCTCGCCGAGCAGTACCCGTACCTCCGTGCCGTCCGTCACTGATGTGCACACGAACACCATAGGACATTGCACACCAACACAGAGGACACACCACACCATAGGGCATACACCCATGGGGGCATAACCGCGTAAGGCGTCCAGGGTCCCGACAGGAGGAGGCGGAGGAGGAGGAGGCGACAGTATCCTTGGAGGACCAAGGATGTGCGGCGTCGTCGAGCGCTTGGCTCGTCGAGGGCAGAATTATTGATTTCTATTACATGCCCGGAGAGGGCAGACATGTAGCACTTTTGTGCACAGGTGCACACAGTATCGCAAAAGAGACTTACCCAACTCCTATCGGAAAGGAGCTAAAGGCGACCTGCGCAATGTACTCTTTACCCAACTCCTGTCGCAAAGGAGGAGGAGGAGGAGGAGGAGGAGAAGGTTTATGTAGGAGACCTGCTCAATGTACTCTTGTCACAAAAGAGAGCTACTCCTATCCCAAAAGAGACCTACTCCTATCACAAAAGAGACCTACTCCTATCATACACATAGGAGTGGTTCCCCTCCCATATGCGTGGATACCGCATGTTGGAACAAGCTTGCAGTTCGGTTTCTTCGGGAGATGCGACGCACATGGACGAGATTCATCGCCTCACGCGGGTGGCTGCAAGAGGACTCCACCTCCCCCGCCAAGCCTTCAATACCGACACCGACAGGGGACCCAAGGGCAAAGGCAGGTTGATGCGGGTCTGTGGACTGAGAAGGTTGGAATCGCGGGTGCGACGTGGTGCGGCGCGTGGCTCGGGAGTAGCCACAACCCGGGCGCGGCAAACAACACCCTCCTCTTTCCTCGCTTAGCACACGCAGCACCAGCTTGCCCGGGCTCGACCCAGAGAGTCAGTAGGGAACTCCTGCTGCTCCCTGGGCAAGGGTGGATGACATGTCTCTCAAGGCCCCCCCAAGTTATGCCTCCAGGGGGCCGGCTCCGACGAGGCTTTTGCCCATGCCATCGACACCGACAACATCGCCA
>Ga0115006_10002426_pt1 | contig 12257 bp, 6 predicted proteins | sample ArcOceMetagenome_3_FD_88943 | JGI IMG/M metagenome (GOLD analysis project Ga0115006, IMG submission 88943) | Marine eukaryotic phytoplankton communities from Arctic Ocean - Arctic Ocean- Svalbard ARC20M Metagenome | ecosystem: Environmental > Aquatic > Marine > Oceanic | place: Arctic Ocean...
ACAAGTGGCATCGACGGTACCAGCCGTGCGCAGATCGACCTCCTCCTCCAGGACTTGGAGAGCGAGGTCCAGAGTCGCATCGACGGGATCACCGACCGGGCCTCCCAGGGCGTTGAGGAGCAGAGGGAGGCGGCCTTCCTGGCCGGTATCCGCCTGGACCGCACGGCCAAGAAGATGACCATCGGCGATTTCAACGCCAAGTTCGGCTTCGACATTGTGGCCGACGTGATGGCCATCGTCAAGGCCGGCGGCGCCTCCGAGGCCGGCAAGAAGAGAATCCGGCCCGGTGTTGTGGCGTCTGCCGCTGGCAGTGGCAACCCGCTGGAAACTCCCGCCCCCAAGTCCAGGGGAGCCGCTCAGCAGATACCTGGGACCATCCTCCGCACCGTTCGGAGGGGGGAGGCTGTGTTGTGAGTTAGTTGCGCACGCATGGATAAGATGCTTTGTACTTATTGCTTTGCTTCGTTCATTTTCATTCATATCCAACTTGGACTCATGTTCATCACCCAACACACTCCATATCATATTCGTCTTCACAAAACAAACACATCAGCTCGGCCAACGGATCTCCGATCGAGCACTCGGAGGAGGGCAGCCTTGTGGCGACCGTGGCCAAGAAGCGTCGGGATAGGACCAACGGCAGCGGCAAGGACGATGAAGTCGCCGGCGCGGCCTTTGACATTAACGTCGGCGACGGTCGGTACATCAGCCTATCCGATCCCAACACCATCGACCATCTCGACGACAACATGAAGAATACCGCCATGAATCAGCTCAAGATATTGCAGGACCAGATGGCCAGCCTGATGGCTCAGTTGGATAAATAAATCGGATTGACAGACTCACTCTTGAAAAGGTTAAAAGTGGGACTTCTCGGTGGGAGCAGAGTTTGCTTTTTGACGACGACGCGTCTGACTGACTGACTTCCTGTTGTTGTCTGTCCATGCTGGCAAGTCAAGGGCTGCAGGGCAGGCACCAATGCGGAACGCTGGCATTGGCGAAGATAAAATAAATGATATACTCAATAATACCATGAAAGAAAGGAAGCGATTGCTACGTAGATCTACATGTAGAGATCTAGGCCTACCATGGTACCGGTATGCGGATCGCATCATTCTCGTCATGTGATCAACAGTTTCTTCAGCGTCAGCTCCACCTCACAGACCAATAGCAATCTGGCAGATAGACTGGCAGATCTGTCATTTTTGCATTTTTGCCAACCATGAGCGACCCATCAGGATTTATCACCAACCCACCCTCCACCTTTGTCAAGATCGTCGGGACGTCTCGCGAGGATCTGAACGGTCTTGTGTGCGTCGCGCTGCAGTACAATGCCCAAACTGGACGCTACGTGGTGCAGATGCTGCCTGGTCAGGCGAGCAATGCCCCAGCTGCCGGTGCCGCTGCCGCCGGCCGAGCTGCTGCCGGTGGTTCGGCGGCTGCCGCCGCGGTAGGCCTTTCATTCAAGCCAGAGAACCTCCAGACAGCGTCGATTATCGACAAGGTAAAGGCCCAGGCGACTTTTGCAATGCACGAGGCCAAGCGCTTTCTGAACAGTCCAGATGCCAAGGAAAAAATGCGTCGGCTTTACACCAGCCTCGACCAACGGCTTCCTCCCCCAGTCAAGCCCGAATATGTTGGCATTGGGGCTCTGATCGTTCTGTTCATTGTCGTTCGAATCGTTGGCTTCACCAAGCTTGTCCTCCTCACTTCGCTTGTGTTGATGCTCGGTATGATTCTGATGCCTGATATTCAAGCGGGGATTACCGATCCGTCGATTCTGGCTTCGCGCTTCCCCGATCGACTCCGAGACAATGTGGCTCAGGCCACGGGCTACACGAGTTTGTCGAAGAAGCAGGCCATGATTGGTTTCGGGATTTTCATATTCTTCACTGTCAAGCTTTTGGCAACGCCAACGGCCTCGGCTGTGCCTCCTCCTGCCCCTGCTACCACTTTCGACCCTGTTGTCGGCGATGCCGGGGCGAAATCTCCTCCCTTGCCGAGTAAAGCGTTCGATGTGGAGGAAATCTACAAGCTGGGATTTGAGGACGCCAAGGACGGAAAGGATTTTGGCGCCTCGCTGCCCAAGACGACAGGTCCGTCTGCTCCACGGGGGACGTCGGCTGCTGATACGAGCTTTGATGACTTGCCACCCTACCACCCACCCCCACCGGCAGCGAAGGAGTCCAAGTTTGGCCTCACGTGGGCCATGTCTGCGTTTGGACTCTTCCGTGGAGTCAAGGAACTTGGCGTCACCCCAAATGGTCAGTTCGATCCACAATTTCTTGTGGCTAACGTCAAGATTGCTCCGCCGCTAAAGTTGGCACTCCTGGGTTTTTGCCTTTACAGAGTTCTGAGTGCGTTCATGTAGTAATTCGGACTGGAGACTGTCTCTATCGAATACTCGTAATGACACAATGCCACTGCCGCTGATAGAAATACTTGGGTGATATTGCCTCGCGTTCCGTCTCTCGAAAACGAACGCTTGTATAAATATAATTTTTCATTCTATCAAAAATAAGATATAACATAAAGTAAGCTACTATTATATTGCGCCCATCCATATCCTCCGAATCAACATTGATTGGCCGATTTGATTTATTTCTCTCCACTTCCTCGAAGCGAAATGGTGGGCGTTAGAACCGGCATCTGCAACAACACCGTCGCCACAACTTATCCTCGTTAAAATAGAGCGGAGAATAAAATACCATGCGTTGCTTTTTAAACAGCGTTGCTTCGCATGATAAAACCAATAGCCGCAGCCTCAATGACTCCTTGCCGAATCGACACCACCCGCAAGAATCAAGATATATCGACCTCCCACTCCGCCAATGCCATGATCACTCAGCGACTCCACAGAAGTCGCCATCTCCACCCAGTCTCGGTCTGCTCCCGGTCAAGTTCCCACCCTATGCGTTTCCGCAGCAACCATTTCGACGCTTGTTGCCGTCATTGCGAAGGCTGATGGTCTGTCCAGCAGTCAAGGACGGTTGGTTGGCAGCCTCCTCGGCGGCCATGTTCCGGCGGGACATTAGGCGGTAAATCTCGGTCAGGATCCGTTGGAAGGCGGTGTCGACGCCGGAGGCATCGAGGGCGGACGTTTCGATGAAGGCAAGGTTGTGCTGCTCGGCGAAGGCCATGGCCTCGTCGGTCTCGACGGCGCGGAGGTGTCTCAAATCGGACTTGTTGCCCACGAGCATAACGACGATGTTGGCCTCGGCGTGGTCGCGGAGCTCCTTGAGCCAGCGCTCGACGTTCTCGAACGTGGAGTGCTTGGAGATGTCGTAAACGAGGAGGGCGCCGACGGCGCCGCGGTAGTAGGCCGAGGTGATGGCGCGGTAGCGCTCCTGCCCGGCGGTGTCCCAGATCTGGGCCTTGATGGTCTTGCCCTCGGCCTGGATGGACTTGGTGGCGAACTCGACGCCGATGGTCGATTTGGACTCGAGGTTGAACTCGTTGCGGGTGAACCGCGAGAGGAGGTTGGACTTACCGACACCGGAGTCGCCGATGAGGACGACCTTGAACAGGTAATCGTATTCTTCGTCTACGCGGGCGGCCATCTTGTGCTAATTTCTGTGTATATTTGTTCTGATGGTGCCGTTGTTGAGTTTGGAGTAAATGGTTGACAGAAAGGTTGTGAGACCAGCAATGACCCAGAGCAGATAACCGATGATGTCGACGTTGCATGGAATCCGAACAAAATGCCAAAACGAGCACATGTGTGTCGAGAGAAAGCAACAAACGGAAGGACAGCACCCCCCACAGGATACCATCATGCATCCACCGTTGCAGTATCTTCCATCCACATGCCATCCCGCTACGCACGAAAAGCACCGGCCTTGCATGTTTGTGTTCGGTTTCGTGGGGATGGCATAGCATCGCATTGGATCGTTGAGGAAGAGCAAGCAATGCTCCCGGACCCCCTTCGACGAAAACGCGCGAATTGCACTTTGCTGAACCCGCAGAAGGATACCACCCCTAAAAGCGGCCACAAAAGAACACAGATAGACCATCCCGCACCACCAATGGTACCGACCGGTCAGCAATTGACAACATACCTTGCTGTGGAATGGACCGCAATGCAAGCAATCGGCTCGTGGCTGTTCTTGCTGTTGTTGCTTGGAACTTGGAACGCGAAGGGGAGATAAAAAGGGGACCCCACCAAAGCGGCGAAGTTCGGCGATGTCCGCGAGCGCTGGCACGTTCGTCAGTGGCCACGAACTGTCGAACTGTCATGTCGAGCATGTCACGAACACAATATGCATGATCCAACCATGAGGCTGCTAATGCTCTCCCTCCTCTCGCTGACAGCGCCGGCTTCGGCCTTCACCGCCCATCAGCCCCGGCAGGCCTTCCTCCGCGCAATCTCCGGCACGTCCGCCCTCCGGGCCGCCCCCGGTGAGCACGACTACGACTACGACTTCCTCGTCATCGGCGGCGGATCGGGCGGCGTCCGCGCCTCGCGCATCGCCTCCGGCCACGGCGCCAAGGTGGCCCTCCTCGAGGGACAGCTCAAGCACGGCGCCCCGGGATATTCCGCCATCGGCGGCACCTGCGTCAATGTGGGATGTGTTCCAAAGAAGCTCATGGTGTTCGCCTCCCGCTACCCGGGGGAGATCGCCGAGGCCGAGGGCTACGGCTGGAGCGGTGCCTCCCCGGGCGCGTTCAATTGGAAGACGTTTATGGAGTACAAGGATACCGAAATCACCCGTCTGAACAACATCTACGCCAACAATGTGCTTGGAAGCGCCGGCGTAGAGATCCACGAGGCTGTGGGCAAGTTCCTCGGCCCTCATGAGGTAGAGGTGAGTTACGCCAATGGAGAGACCAAGAAGGTGACCAGCGACAACATCCTCATCGCCGTCGGTGGTTGGCCCTTCAAGCCGGACATTCCGGGAATTGAGCACGCCATCACGTCGAATGAGATCTTCTACCTGGAGGAGCAGCCCAAGCGCATCGTCATTGTCGGTGGTGGCTTCATTGCGGTTGAGTTTGCCGCCATTATGGACGGGCTGGGATCCGACGTCACTCTCATGTACCGGGGCGATATGTTCCTCCGTGGTTTCGATATGGATATGCGCACCCATCTTCACGAAGAAATGGAGCGCAATTCGGGAGTTGATATTCAGTTCAACACGGACCCGAAGGATATCCAAAAGAATTCCGATGGAAGCTACACTGTCACCACCCGGGATGGCAAGACTGTGGAGTGCGATGCCATCATGTACGCCACGGGACGAAAGGGTAAGGTGGACAAGCTCAACCTCGAGGCTGCCGGTGTGAAGAGCGAGAACTCCTTCATTGAGGTGGATGAATATTCCCAAACAAACGTGGAAAATGTTTACGCTGTTGGTGACGTTACCGATCGCATCGCTTTGACGCCGGTGGCATTGATGGAAGGCAACAGCCTTGCCGATACTCTGTACGGAGGGATGGACCGCAAGTGTGACCACGAGTTTGTCGCGTCGACCGTGTTTTCGACCCCCGAGATCGGCACCGTCGGCTACACCGAGGAGGAGGCGGCAGAGAAGTTCAAAGACATTACCGTCTACAAGTCTAAATTCCGTGCGATGAAGCACAGCTTCCCCAAGAGCGAGACATACACCCTGTTCAAGATCATTGTCGACACAAAGACCGATAAGGTCATTGGGGTGCATGCTGCAACGGATGGTGCCGGAGAGATGATCCAAGGCGTTGCCATTGCGGTGAAGATGGGCGCCACAAAGAAGGAGTTCGATGCCACTATTGGCATCCATCCTACTTCGGCAGAAGAGCTGGTGACGATGCGTTCGCCTGCTTACAAATATGAGAACGGAATCAAACAAGAGTAAGCTACAACTACCTCTACTCTTCTAGCTAGAAGGCTAACTACGTACCTAGGTAACAGAGGAGTTAACGTTCAAATTCGTCTCTTAACTATTAAAATGTACTATGAATCTACGCATGATAATTACAATGACGTCCAAAGGAAGGAAAGGGCGGAGACGACTGTAAGACCAACAGCAATGATTGTTGGGAGTCTTCCACCGGCTGCACTTCGCCCTCCCTTGTACTTGACGCCGGGACATTCTGACATGCCCCAGAAGGGTCCGTTGCGGCACTGTTGGCACCGCCTGTTGGCCGCTGTTTGTCGACCGTTGGGCGCAAAGGTACCCTTGGGGCACAGAAAGGCGTCACAGCCCCACTGTCCAACATCGCCATCATTCCATTTATTCTTGTAGCAGATGGTATTGTCAATCGCCACAATGAAGTTGTTGGCGAGAAGCAAATTCATTTCATCGAACCGAGTCAACGAAGACGGCACAATACCTGTCAACAGATTCTCAGATAGGTCAACATCTAATTGAGCAGATGCTGGGATGGTGTCGAGGAACGACTCTGGTATGGATCCCGAAAGCTCGTTTTTGGATAGGTCCAAAATACGAAGCGACGGAGGAAGTGCAACTCCCGATAGCTTGCCCTGGAAACTATTTGATGATAGGATCAAAGTCTCCAGCTTGGACATTGCCACAGTGGTCGGAAGAGGACCCTCGAGCTTATTGTGAGACAAGGTGAGTGACTTGAGCGACTTGACTTGCAATAAATCGGAGGGAAAAGGACCTTGCAGGTTGTTGAATCGAAGATTCAAAGTTGTCAAGCTGGTTGCCGCCTCGATACCATCGACGGTGGAGAGACCAGTTTGATCGAGGTATATTTCCTTGAGGCGGGCAGCCTTTTCGATTCCATTGAAGTTAAAGTCATCGAGGGGATTGGAGTAGAGGGTGATGACCTCGAGGTTAGGAAGTTCAAAGAGAGATGGTGGTGGAGTACCAGCGACATTGTTCGCGCCAAGGTTGATTGCCTGGACGGTCTCTCCGCCACCTTCGAGACATTGGATTCCCTTCCAATTGCAAAAGCTCGTGGTGGTACTAAGCCAATTTTTGCTGTCATTCCAATTGTATCCATTGCACGCTTGGTAGAGCTCTGCCAGAACTTGTTTCTCTGCTTCGACAGATGATGGCAAAGCAGCAACCGGGGGATTATTGACAACGACGCCATTGTCACCATCGCTGCCACTGCTGTCGGTACCACTACCGGCCGATCCCTGGACACACTCCGTGGTACCATAGAATAGAGCCCATTCACATGGCACACAGATTGAATCATCGGCAGTTTGGCGACCGACTTGGTTGTATGTCCTTGGCGGGCAAAGGATGGCATCGCAACCAAACATCTGGACCTTATCAGACGTATCAAGAGAGCACAAAACATCAATGTCGGAGATGAAGTTGTCCTCGAGATATAGGCCATCAATGCTCGACAAACTTGGTGGCACTTCGCCTTCAAGTTTATTTGTGGAAAGGTCCGCGTACTCAAAAATAGAGCTCACGCCCTCAAGGAAATCATCCGGGATTTTTCCTGACAGGGAATTGGCGCTTAAATCCAGTCGGCGCAACCGATTCAGGTTGGCCAAAGAAGGAAGAGGGCCAGTGAAGCCAGGATTGTCATCCCTGATTTGGTGAGACAAATCAACGAAGATTAGACTCGTCATGTCACCCAGCTGAGGTGGCAAGGGACCGCTCAACTTATTATTCTGTAATCGCATCGTCAGGAGCTTCTTCAATGACAATACAGAAGGAGTAATTTCGCCCGAAAGATTGTTCGAAGCCATTGATAAGAGCTCAAGATTTTGTGATTCAATGGACGACGGCAACGAATTGATTGAATTGAAGTCAAGCGTCAACTGCTCCAAAGACTTTAACCCAAACAACTCTTGCGGAGGAGCCCCTTCGATCGCATTGGATGCTAAATTCAACACCTTGATGGATAGAGCATTACTAATGCCCTTGACCGAGTACAGCCCAGTATTGCTCAGATCAATGTTGTTGAGCTTCGTAGCCCGCTCGATACCTGAAAAATCAAACAGAATCTTGTTGGTGTCCAGGATGAGTGATTCCAAGTCTGGTAAGCGGAACAGCTCAGGGGGTGGTGTGCCGATCAAGTTATTGGAACTGAGCATGATAGAAACGACCCCGCGGTTGCCGTCTTGAGCGCAACGAATGCCGAACCAGGTGCATACGTCGCTGCTTGTCTTCCAATTATCACTTCGAGTCCACCGCGGGCCACCGCAAACGTCGTAAAATCTGGAAAGGATCTTATCTTCACCCAATGCCACAACAGGCGGAAGGTTGGGAAGGGTCGGAGCTCGCGTGGGCTGTTTTGCGCCACCGCCTTCACAATCGATGGTTCCAAAGAACCTAGCCGAAGGACATGGCTCACAAGTTTCCGCATCTGATTCCTGACGCCCTTCTTCGTTCCACGTTTTAGGAGGACAAAGAACTGCATTACAACCAAACTGGGCCTGCAGACTACCGAGGGACGGACTGCATACGTCATTATTAATCGATGAGAACTGATTGTCCGAGAGGTAGACTGCGTCGATTTCATACTTGGAAAAGCTACCAGGGACATTACCCGTCAGTTGGTTACTGGAAATGTCGACATAATCTGCGTGTGGTGCGAGCGAGAGATGCGAGGCAAGCAAAATCTTGGTAAGTTATGTACGGAGGAAGGAAAAAAACACTCAAAAACAAACAAGAAGCGATGAGCTCACCAAAATTATCGTCGGGGGCTACGCTGCTCATAAAATCAGAAGGGATCGGACCCGTCAAGGCATTTTCGCTAAAGTCTACCCTTTTGATACTTCTGAGATTGGCAAGAGACGGCAGAGGACCCGTGAGACCACCTGAAGAGGACTCTTGCTTTGCCAAGTCAATGAACATGAGCTTGTCGAGAGAATCTATCGAGCTTGGAATTCCTCCTGAAAGTTTGTTCCCCGAAGCGAGGAGAACTTCAAGCCGTGACGGAAGAGATGGCGGTAGATTTCCCTCCAGCATATTCTCGTTGAAATCAAGAAAGGTAAGGTTTGGGAGAGATGAGGCAATATCCGATGGAATCGTCGAGCTCAACCCGTTGAAGGCAATGCTGAGTTTCTGCAGCAATTGTAGCTGGAAAATGCCATCAGGTAGAGGACCACGGATGTTATTGTTGGTGAGATACAGTTCTTTTAGCCCAAAAGCCTTTCCAATTCCCTCGATGGACGAAATTCCAGTCTGACTCAAATCAAGTGCCGCCAATGACTGTGCTTTCTCAATGCCATTGAAGCTGAATTCGATCGAATTGCCCTCGAGAGCAAGAATAGTAAGGCTCTTGATTGTAAATACTTCCGTGGGAAACGTACACCCCTCTAGGTGATTGGAACGCAACGATATTTGAGTAATGTCCCCATCTTGCGAGCAAGAAATTCCCTTCCAGGTGCACACCGGGGCATCATCCCTCAACCAATTTGTACTGTCCGTCCATTTTGCTCCATTGCAAGAAGTGTAAATCTTCTTCAGGATATCTGTATCAGATAGCTGCGAGGCTACAGTCCCAGGCGTTGATGCTGGCGGTGACACTCCTCCTCCCCCATCAAAACCGCCTTCTGTACAAACGGTACTGCCATAGTACTGCGCGCCGGATGATATTCCACATGGTTGACAAGGCATATCAAAAGATGGCTGCCTTCCAAGAGAATTATATGTCCCGGGACGACAAAGGATGTCATCACAACCAAAGGAAGTGCTCGCATCGCAAATATCGGGGTGTATCTCGGTGAAGCGATTGTCCTTCAGGTAGACGTTGGGGATAACACCGATGATCTTGGGAACCATGCCGGATAATCGATTCGAACTGAGATCAACAAACTCGTAGTTTGGCGGTAACGTCTGGGAAATAAGCGCCATGAAATCTTCTGGGATGGTCCCGCTAATGCTATTACCACTCAGATCAAGGCGCGATATAGACGAAGCCGAAGCAAATGAGGGAAGCGGTCCACTGAAACCGCCAGAGCCATCATCTGACCTCTGGTGAGATAAGTCTAACACTGATAATTTCTTCAGTTGGGTCAAGACCGGTGGGATATTTCCAGACATTTTGTTCGATCGAAGTCGTAGCGTCGTGAGACCTTGACAGTTGGCAAGCCCCTCGGGTAGGTCTCCGGTGATTTGGTTGTTGGATGCTGAGAACGAGACCAGCTTGGTCAGGACGCCAATGTTGTCGCTCATACTTCCGGTAACTTCGCAATCATCAAGCGATAAGTCCTCTAGTTCCGTCAGATCGAGCAGCTCTTCAATTGAATTATCAGTCAACGGATTAGAATCCAAATGAAGGTTCTTGAGCCAACCGGCAGCAGCAGAAATTCCATCAGTAGAATATAAGGCCGTATCCCTTAGATCAAGCTCCGTCAGGCTTCTCGCATTTCCTATTCCATCGAAGGAAAAATCAATTGTATTCTTTGCCAAGACGAGGGTTCGAAGATTCCTCAGCTCAAACAGCTCCTTTGGGACCTTGCCCACCAGATTATTGGAAGAAAGATTTATCCCGATCACAGTTTCTTCGGATGGCGCGCAGGTGATTCCAAACCATCCGCAGAAGCTCGAAACTTGAGCTCGACGGGCTCTCCCTCGGGTCGTGTCCTCCTCACTTGCTGCATCAGCCCAACCGTAGCGCTTTGTCCAAGCCGGACCGCCAGTGGCCTTGTAGAAATTGATCAGAATATCTGTCTCGGTCATGGTGGCTGGTGCCGTAGGTTGCGGAACTGGGACACTGCCGCTGCCAGAAGCGACACAGTGAGTGGCACCCCAAAACCGGGCACTCGCACAATCCCGGCAGGGACCGGCCTCATCCTCTTGCCGTCCCTTATCAGGTCCATAAGTTCCTGGTTTGCACAGTATTGCATCGCATCCAAAGGTAGCAATGGCCCCTCCTCTCGCAGGGTCACAAATGCCATCGGCCAGTCCCGAAATCTTGTTGTCTTCCAGAAACACGGCATCGTAAGGAAGACGGGCCAGGGCCGATGCCGCAACAGTGCCCGAAATCTCATTCGAACCGAGAAAGGCATAATCAAATGTCTGGGGGTTGACAGATGCCAAGAAATCAGATGCCACAGTTCCAGTCAAGGAATTGAAGCTCAGATCGAGCTGGCGCAAATTAGTCTGAGAATTGAATGCCGGCAGCTTTCCTGTCAGGCCGGCGCTATTTGACAGGCCGGTGCCTCGATCGTCGACCTTTTGGCGACTCAAGTCCAAATGCTCGAGGAATGGCAAACTCTCGTCGCTGCTGAACTCGACTGGGATCTTACCGGTGAGTCGATTACCTCTCAAGCTGAGATAACGCAATTTCCTCGGCTGACCCAACGATTCCGGGATAGCACCGCTAAACGCATTATCTCGCATACTGAGGAAGCGAAGACTGTTCAAATTGCCAAGTTCCACAGGAATCTGTCCCTTCAGATCGTTCATATCTAGCGAAAGACGCTCCACCCTGGGCATCTCGGTTATCAACTCAGACATAAGACTTCCCGTCAAATGCACATCGGTGAGAATGAAATCGGTCAAGCCAGGCATGTGAACGTCACGACCAGAGAAGGTGTGGAATACCGTGCGATAGAGATCTCGCACATCTCCCAGATCGTTGTGGCTCAGCTCCAGCACCTGGCAGGGAGAGATGATGGCGTTAGCGGCGGCATCGTGATAGTCTCTGCCGAACAACTCCACCTCGTGTTCCGATACCATTGACGACGGGGGCGCCAAATCGAGCTCATTGCCATCCAACTTGAGGACACGCAAATGAGGCAACCGGAGCAGGATGCTCAGAGCCAAGCCGCCCTTCAAGTTGTTCCCGCTCAGTTCGATTCGTTCGATGGCAGGCTCTGTGAGCTGCGTCCCATCCAAAGCCGTCGACGTACAGGATATACCGAACCAGTCGCAGTGCGATCCATCCGGCGAAAGCCAATTGGTCGATGTCGTCCAAGACCCGCCATCGGTCCAAGTGTACAGAGTGCCCAGGACGTCACGTTCCGATGTCGTGGGAGGGAGAGACTGCTCTTCCCCAGCGAGGGTGCGATCGATCTGCTCGGCGGCAGTGGCCGTCAACAACGCCTGGAAGGCGAATGTCGCAAAGGCCAAGGCAAATGAGACAATTGATTGGCGACGAAAGAAGAAGTGGTTCGAGGTTGCCATTTTGGATTCTTGCTTGCCGAGACTCCCAAATTAAATTAATGATATATGTAAATTTATGCGTGCGTCGGCGACGGCGGAAGGATGTGAAGGGATACGCGGGATCGGGAGGGAGAAAGAAAGGCCGAGAGAGAGAGAGAGAGGGCGATTCCTTCTACCAATCGTGTCTCACCGCACAGAAAGATACCAAAAGTACGATTAAGGTTGGCGGGCGCGCGC
>Ga0115006_10002429_pt1:0-10000 | contig 12253 bp, 4 predicted proteins | sample ArcOceMetagenome_3_FD_88943 | JGI IMG/M metagenome (GOLD analysis project Ga0115006, IMG submission 88943) | Marine eukaryotic phytoplankton communities from Arctic Ocean - Arctic Ocean- Svalbard ARC20M Metagenome | ecosystem: Environmental > Aquatic > Marine > Oceanic | place: Arctic...
GGGGCGGATGGATGGAGGGGGGGGGCGGGTGGATGGGTAGGTTGGGGAGAGACAAAGAGAGACTTTAGTACATTAGCATTATGCGTTGTTTGATCTGTGGGACGAGCTCCTGAGCGCCTGGGTTTCACAACCCAGAGAGAACAATTCGTGCTACACCGCAGTCGCACTCACACAGCATATCGCGTGTCCGTCGGCTTGTGCACAGATCTGGCTGTTACTATGGTAATGTTCATGGTCCGTGTTGCGGCGCACGTTAACACTTTGATTTTGCAGGAAACTTTATTTAACATTCACAAACATAAATACGCATATACATTCCAGACACGAACAGCGCCAAACACGGCTGCCGCTGAATACACAAAAATGGACACATACACCTGCCCTTATAGCAATGTACAGTTGCATCCCCTTCCTGCGTTCGAAGCAGAGGGAGTGGGATCGTGCACCACTGATTGCTCTTCTCAAACCTACCAGTTAGTCAACAACATGGCAGAACCTGAGACAACCCACACTCCCATTCGCAAGTCTTCAACAGGGGACGGATGAGCGAAAAGTTTCAGATCACATCTGTCGCTCTTCAGCTCTACTTTGTGCCCGGTAGCCCGAATAATAACCCTGTGGCGACCCTCCCGCCATGGCACCAATGCCCATGCCCTGAGAGAAGACCGGGGGCGGCAGCCCCATGCCTCCTACGTTTGAATTGTACATATCAGCCCCATAACCCGCTCCATACATGGCATTCCCATACATACCCCCCTGCATGTCTCCATATTGACTTCCCATGTATTGCAGGGGGTCGCCCTGATCCATCGGTTGTGCCGAGCCGATCTGATCGTATTGCGATGGCGGTAAATAAGAGCCAGGAGGCGCCAGGAACATGCCTGATCCGGGCATTGCGGGTGAACCTCCTGGCAAGTATCCGGGCGAACCTCCTGGCAAACCATACATGCCAGAGGCAGGCATAATTTGCAAGCGCGGTGACGGCGGGTAACTACCGGCGTAACTACCAGCCTGTGACGTGTATTGACTGCCAATCTCTTCATCGTCTGAATAGCTTTTCGAGGATGCGTATGACTCGTCGTCGTCGTCTTCTCGTGATGTCTTCATTCGCCACAAGGCCACACCGACAATCAGCAGTAATAGAACTGCACCCAGCACTAATCCGACGATTAGCGCAACATTTTGATCATCATCAGACGAGGAGCTGTCATCATCGCAAGGATCTTCTGTGAAGGCCATGGCTGTCAAAGTTCCTCCCTCGCCTTCGCACTGCTCTGCAGCGACAATGGCCTGGGTGCAACCCGAGGAGGGATTGAAGCACGTGTCGCTGAATACAGATGGTGGGATGTCTCCCTCCACCGATTTGGTAGCCTCGTTGTAAGAGGTTGAGCAAATAGCATTCCAGGCTCCAGTGCACTTGTCGAGCCATGCGCCCCTGAGATTGGTGTTTGCTTGCAACAACCGACGTTTGGACGGTGGCGCTGATTCAGAGAGATTTTGCAACAGGGCGTCGGCACTTTCTCTCAGGGACACCCGTGAAATTTGACCACTAGACGCCCTCTCGGAGAGATCTTTCAGCATACTCCTACGAAGATTCACCGGGATTGCTACTGCAATCGGCGCGGTTGGCGCCACGTAATTGCCGTCTGCGTCAGCAGTATTGAAAACCAACAGATCGGAGGCAAAAGAGTTTCCAACAGCGGGCTCTGCGCCGTCGAAGGGACTGACTGCAGCCACAGTCACGTCGACAGGAACGCTAAATGCGCCAGCTGGCATGTCCAATTTCGTGCCACCGCTCAACTCAAGAGTGGCTGCGGCACCTGCCTCTACTACTGTCGACACCGGAACACCGATGGCCTTGGGGCCAGTGTACACCTTGTATTGATAGGCATCTGACAAGTTGTAGACGTAATCAGGATATGCAGCCTGATCTTCCGCACTTAACCATGAAACGCTTGCGTGTGCATAAGACACAGAGACTGTGGAGTATGAAGCAGATCGCGGGGCTTTGCACGTGCACTGTTCATCCGAAATGTAGGTGACTTCGGTGCAATTCGCATCTCCGATCATGATAGTGAATGGAGTCGCAACGTTTCCGAAATTGCTGCCTTTCACAGTGACAATATTACCACCAGCTCGCTCGCCCCGAGTAGGCTTCACGGAGGTGATTATCGCTCCGTCATAAGAGAAATAGTTTGGCAGCGTCTGGGGACGGTCGACAGTCACCGTCACGTCAGTTCCGAGCCACTCTTTGATGTGCGCTGGGATGACCACGTTTAAGGAGGTCGGTGAGGTCCACTGAACTGTCCCCGCACTTGCTCCAAACATGACAGTCGGAGGGTTGCTTGAGGTGCCCAGCATGTGGCCCGTGACTATGACACTGGAACCTCCCGCCGTTGGAGAGTTCCTGGGCGACATTGATTCTACGTAAAAGCCATCATAAATGATGGCCCTCTCCAGACGGCCTACCGCCCCAGCGAGGTCCATGGACACTGACGCAATACCAATGCCCTCTGGTGCGACACATGTTGCTGATGTATCAGAAGTCCAGGTCGTTGTCGCGCACGCAGTCACCCCTACCATTCCCTTCAAGGCGTTCGCAGGGTTGGGGTCCACATAAGACCCAAAGTTGAGGCCCGTGATTGATAATGTTGTCCCGCCAGTGCCGGGAGCATTGCCTCGCAAAACGGCAGTTGGTTGCGGACTGTCGTAGAAGAAGGCATCGGATTTGCTCCCTGAGTAAACCGTGCCAGTGGATGACTCTTCCACAGTCACGGCTGCCCTGCCTATCCCTGCACTCAATGCGCAGGTGAGTGAGGTCGCCGATACCCAGGTAGTGGTGATGCATGCCGTGTCGCCAAACTTGGCATCAGGGTTCACATTCCAGCCGCCAAATCCAGCACCGAAAACGGTCACTGTTGTGCCGCCAGACAACGGGCCATTAGGCAAAAGTGCTGCTGTCACGAGAGGGGGGGCGTAGGTCAAGGCATCGACCTGCGACGCTTCGTGCCCAGCAAGGGCTACCTCTACGTCATGCTGACCGCCAACTCCTGCAGGTGTCTTGCAAAGAATTGAGGACCACGACGCCCAAGCGACAGCCTCACACACCGTGCCTCCGACTTTGGCTGTTGGGCTAGTGTCCCAGGGACCCATGTTTGAGCCCGATATTGTAATTGTGCTTTGTGCTTCGGCATTGGCCGGGGAGACTGCATCAATCACCGGTGCATCAAACGAGAAGGCAACTGTCAGTGATTCCAATTTGTGACCTGCTGCTTCCAAGAATACGTCGACTGCCACACCTGCCTCGGCGCCTGGCGGAACCTTGACCAGCAATGAGCTATCTGACATCCAACGGGTCATCAGGGTATTCGTGCCACCAATAGTGCTCTCCACGGACAGATCAAAGGTTCCAAAGTTTTGTCCAAAGATGGTCGTAGTGGTGCCTCCCGTTTGTGGGGCATTGCCCAAAAACTTCGGGTCCCACATATTTGCAGACTTACTGTTGATTGCACTCACTGACGGCACATCGTAACAATAAGCATCCGCCAAGGTGCTGCGCAATTCACAGACTTCAGCGGTCAAATCCATGTCAATGCCACCTCCCGCTGGCATCTTTGCCATAAGTCTGTTATCCGCGACCCACGTAGTTGCCTGCGCTGGCATGACGTACCCTCCACCCGAAACAAGTACGCGCTGCGAATACGCAGCTGTGCCAAAGTTGAAGCCGATCACCGTAACGTCGTTTCCTCCCGAGGCAGGGCCATTGGCCCAGCTCGCTGCCGTCAAAGCGGGTTCATCGTACGAAAAGACGTGAGGGTGCGTGCCACTTTTGCCATTCACGTACCCTATTGAGACCTTATGCTTGTCACAAACGCCAGCGGGAGCTTTGCAGATCATGTGCGAATCGGAGACCCATCTGGTTTGGGTGCAGGCGCTGTCACCGACTCTGGCCGTTGCAGAGTCATCCCATGTCCCGAAATTCAAGCCGTAGATGGAAATTTCCGTGCCGCCAGTTGCTACGCCATTAGTGCCCCGCACAGTGGTGATGGTCGGATTGTCGAACGTAAAGGTGTTGGTCAGCGTGTTGAATTGTGTCGCAATCGAAAAGACCACATCGTGAGACCCACCAACGCCAGCGGGTACGTTGCTTGCCGCGGAAGAGTCAGAGATCCAAACTGTAGCTGCAACTGCCGTGCCACCAATTCGGGTCTTGGCGCTGTAGTCGGCAGCGGCAAAATTTACTCCGTACGATGTCAGCACCGCTCCCATTGTAGGGCCGTTGGTAGGTCCTCCTTTAGTGATCACGGGTGAATCAAACGTAAACGCCCCCGTCCATGTGCGCATTGAATGGCAGGCGGTGAAGACAATCTTAAGCATGCCATCATGGCCGGCATGCGATTTTGCCATGAGACTCGTGTCAGACTTCCAAAGCGTGGCCTCTGCAGCCGATTCGAATCTGAACGCCCCACTGACGTCAGATGTTGCGAAGTTCGAGCCGGAGACAGTGGAGGTCGACCCTCCCTTCTTAGGAGAGTTTGTGCCTGAAAGATCAACAAATGCAGGCCTGTCGTATGACAAAGCCAGCGAGAGAGTGCCCATCTGATTGCAGACAGTGACGATAACGTCGTGTCCTGAACAAGCACCCGCACTTGGCGAGGTGCGTATCGATGTCTCTGACTGCCACTCGGTCTGAACGGCTGCAGTGAAACCAACAGCAGCTCTTGCTGTAGTGTCATACGCGACGAAAGAGGAGCCAGCTACGGTCACGAACTGATAACCCCCCACAGTGGCCTGGTTCGGGGTGGCGGCCGAGGACACCATAGGAGGTTTGTAGGACACGGCCTGTGAGAGACTTCCTACCTGGAGGCAACTCGTGACAACGACCGTCTTTTCTTTGCCACAACCGGCTGGAACCTTGAGTGTCATTTCTGAATCCGAGGTCCATTTCATGGCTTCAGCAGCAGAGTGTCCGAGCCTGGCCTGAGCGCTGCTGCCCCACTTTGCGAAACTGCTACCACGTACGGTCATGGTTTCCCCTCCCGAGGTGGCAACTTCATACCTGAAGGTGCTTGTGACCGCAGGTGCGTCATAAGAGAAAAGGGATTCGCGCGTGCTGTAGGCCCGGTGATCAATGATCGCGCCAATTTGTGCAGTCGCCTGTGCCTTGGCATCGAGGACTGTGTCGCCCACCGTCACAACGATGTCGAGGCCGTGGCACACTCCGGCAGCCACCTTGGCAATGATAGCGGTAGTTGACTGCCATACGCTAGTTTCGGCACTGGTATCTCCGAATGCAGAAGTACCAGAGTAATCAGCAATCCCAAAGTTCGAGCCCGAAATCGTTGTGGACGCTGCGCCTGATCCCGGACTGTTTGCTGACCGGGCAGCAGTGGGCTTGGGGACGTCAAAGGTGAAGTGCGCGGATGAGGTTCCGATCTGCAGACCGATCGTGAAAGTGACGCCCAGCAGATGCGACACGCCAGCAGGCAACTTGCCTGTGATGGCAGTATCCGACTTCCAGCCTGTTGCCTCAGCCGACGTGGCGCCGAAAACAGTGTTGTTTGCGTTGCCATTGCCGATTCTTGCACGTCCCGTATACCCTGCGGTCCCGAAGTCGGAACCAGCGACGGTGACAGTCTTACCTCCGGTGGCTGGTCCATTTCCGTCCATGCTGCTGGTTGCCGGACCGTCGTAGCTGAAGTAGGAGTAAGTGTCCTGTTGAGTACCAACTTGTTCACAAACCGTTGAGGTCATAACCAGTGAGTTGTAGATGCCAGCAGCAATCTGCACGTGGACGACGGTGTCGCTGGTCCAGAACGTGGCTTCTCCGTCGGTAAATCCCATGCTGACAGCGGCAGAGTAGTCATTGTTTCCGTAGTTTAGTCCATTCAGCATCAGTATCTGCTTGCCAGTGGTCGGGGCGTTTGTCCCGTTCATTACGACGATAGGGGCGTTGTACGAAAACACCATGCTAGACGTGCCGACTTGATCGCAAACAACCATGCTGGTATTGTGCGAATGACAGACACCTGGCGCCACCATTCCCACTACGGCAGTGTCTGATGACCACTTCATGAGGAGCAGACTTGTTGCGCCTATTCTGGCCTTCACCGTGTAGTCATTAGCACCGAAGTGATATCCACTGATTGTCGCATTTTGGTTGCTTGCAGCCGGGGCGTTGGGCGTGAAGCTTACCCCGTCTCCATTGTCAACAAGCGGCCCACTGAACATCTGCGATGTGTCATTCCAGTAGATCACAGGCTTATTATACGAGAACACCTCAGACGCTGTGCCGACTTGAGTCATCACAGAAACGACCAAGGGCTTGTAAGGGCAGACTCCAGGTGACACCAAGCCAAGCATTGAAGAGTCTGAGAGCCAGTAGCTTGAATCTGAAGCAGTGCCCCCGGCTCGCAGCATACCCTTGATATTTTTGAAGGTGAAATAGTCTTCAACGCCGTAGTTGGCGCCGGTAATCGTGATGTTCAGCGCACCGCTCGCTGGACCATTGCCGAGAGCCACACTCGAGATCGTCGGACCATCGTATGAAAAAAGCCCTTTGAGAGTCCCGGCTGGTCTGCCTGTAACATTGTGGAAAAGAATGACACCCAGTTCCAGGCCTAGTCCAGGTGGAGTCTTTGTGAAGAGCGAGGTGTCAGATTCCCAATCGGTGGCCGTGAAGGCTGTTTGCGAAGCATTGGCTGGGACATGCACTATACGTTCCGTATGACCAACGTACATTTTAGCCGAGTAGTCCGCAGTTCCAAAGTTGAAGCCAGTCACGTGCATGGATACTTGGCCGGTTGCAGGAGAATTACCGTATCTTAAGTTCAGTATTTTGGGCTCATCGTAGCTGAAGGTAGTCTCGTTATTGTTTGTGCCCTGTCCGCATATAGTAAATCGCACGACATGGTCAGGATAAATGCCCGCGGGGTACTTGCACGACACAGAAGAAAACGAGATCCAACCCGTTCCCATGCATGCCGTTCCGGTGTAATTTTTCGATGGTGTGTCGGATGAACCCGAAGTCCATTCGCTCTTGAGTTCAGTCCACATAACTCGCCCAGCAGGGGAATACTGGGCTGTTCCGAAGTTTACGCCTAGCAACGAAATAGTCTGTGAGCCCGTTGTTGGCCTGTTCGGCCACCTGTTTGTGCCAGCAGTTACAAACGGAATATCGTAACAAAACGCTCCCTCCTTTGTTCCAGTTTGGTCGCACACGGTAGTGACGATATGGTGGTCTGCACATACCCCAGAAGGGTTCACAGCTTGAACAGCGGTGTCACTGGTCCAGTTAGTCGAGGTGCCTGCAGTGCTGGCAAACCGGACACGCGCGCTGTAATCAGCATGCCCAAAGTAGGCTCCAGTGACAGAAACAGTTGAACCGCCGGTTTGGAGAACGAGTGGCACCGACGGGGCTGGATCCAATGCCGCTCCTGTTCTGGCGCCCTTGAATGACATCTGGTTCACTTCACCACCTGATGTGCCCGTCACGTTCGGTGTGTAATAGGAAAACACTCCGGATAAAGTCCCCTCACTGTCGCAAACGGTTATTCCAAGGGTCAGCTCCTTGCATACGCCTGCAGGGACCTTGCCCATCACAAAAGTGTCCGAGATCCACGTGGTCTGGTTCATGACTGTACTGCCAATGCGATATGCGATGCTGTGATGCCCGGCCCCGAAATTCTTTCCGTTGATGCGGAAGTCTGTTCCTCCCGACGTAGGGCCGGTATTGTTGCCAACATCAATGCTTGACAACGACGGAGCATCATACGAGAATTGCTTGGTTGCTACTCCGTACTGCGTCCCGTTGTTGTACCCAAGTACTGACACTGCGATTGATACGCCTGTGCAACCCCCGCCTGGGATTTTGCAAACAATTGAACTACTTGACAGCCATTTAGCAGCCATGCAGTCTGTGTCGCCAAGGCGCGCTTTCGGGGTGTAATCGACCTTGCCGAAATCCCGACCAAGCATAGTGATAGAGTATGTTGTGAGATCTCCACCGTACACCAGGGTCACATTTTCGCCGCCGTACGCGGGCCCATTGGAAGGATAAGCAGATGTCATGACCGGCTTGTCGTATGAGAAAAAATGGCCGGACTGCTGGGTGCCAATATTGTGTGCGACCGTGAAGGCGACACCGTACTCAACACCGGCTCCAGCGGACACTTTGCAGCGCGCAGAAGTTTCCGAAAACCACGAGGTGGCTTCGCAAGTCGTGGCACCAGTCGTGTTGTATGGCACCAGGTTCCCAGCGCCATCCAGGTATACAAGGGTCTTGTTCGTGTGTGTCCCAACCGATGCACGTCCAGTGAAGTCGACACTTCCAAAATTCGCACCAAACAAGGTGATTGAAGATCCACCAGCTGTGCGGCCATTAGATGGCGTTTGGTCTGTCACGATTGGCGCATCGTAAGACAGCTGATTTTTCACTTCGCCAAATCGCCCACACACCGAAAAAGCTGCAGTGAGGCCTTTTCCGATGCCGGACGGGGACTTGAATGAGACAGAGCTGTCAGAGGTCCACTTTGACGCCTCCCCGGACGTCTCTCCGTACTTTCCGTTGCCTGACAGCCGCCAAACGCCAAAATTGATGCCTAGAACCGTCACAGTCTTGCCGCCTGTGGTCGGACTATTGATCGCAGACCCATTCACAGCGGCTTTTGGAGCAGCGCTGATTTCTGGGGCATCGTAAGACCACGCCTTTGTGTGTGTGTCGATTTGCCGAGCCACTGTGAATGATACCTCTGTGCCATCGCAGGCACCAGGCGGGGTCCGGATGGCAATCATGGTGTCTGATTGCCAATTGGTAAGAACTTCGTTGATGGCTGTCCCGCCTAAGCTCGCTTTGCCACTGTAGTCTGTAGTTCCAAAATTGAAACCGAAGATCGTGGTCGTTGAGTTGCCTGCAACAGGCCCGTTTGCCGGCGAAAACAAGGGCGCAAGCCCGAGCGTGCGCCCGGAAATGACTGGTCTACCATATGAGAAGCCCGCGTCTACCTCACCAACGCCAGAGAGTGTTGTAATGCCAAGGTACAGCTCGGCACCGATACCTTCAGCCACCCTGACCCTGATCGTGCTGTCTGAAATCCAGATTGTGGCCTCAGCTGTCGTGTCGCCAAGTCGGGTCTTGTCTGAATATGTGGTTGTGCCAAAGTTGCTGCCCAGGACAGAAATACTGTTCCCCCCGGTGGTGGCAGGGTGGTTGTACGGGTAGGTTGGAGCCCACTCAAAGAAGATCCAAGATTTGACATGCGCAACGTCGTACGAAAAGGATTTGGTGACGGTCGACGCGCGTTGAACGGCGCTATCTTCTACCTGCAAGGATACGGAGAGGTCCTTTCCCAAGCCTTCACGGATGCGGCACTGAACTGATGAGTCAGACTTCCACGTGGTGGTAACACACTCAGAGCCATCGATACTTGCTTTTGCATTCAGATTGTAAGCGCCAAAGTTGCTGCCAAATACGGTGAGCGTGAAATCGCCGGTTGCCGGCCCATTTCCTCGTCCCTCGAGCGGAGAGGCAAAGTCCATGGGGTCCAGGCGCCTGGTACTCCCTGAGACCTGCGAGCAGAGACGGGCGGTCCACCGTCAGGGCTCAAGGCTCCACGCTGGACCATGCGCGCAAAAAGCAGCCACTTACCGATGGGGCATCATACGTGAAGGACGCTGACAATGTGAATAGACGCAATGACTGCATGGTAACAACCGTGGTCTTGCCAAGGCCACCTCCTGCTCAGCGCATCGCAAGCACCGTCAGCTCCCGCAGCAAGAGTCTCAGCGGGGCGCAGGGCGCACGTTACCTTTGTCCAGCGTGGCAATAATCGAGGTCGCAGATATCCAACTCGTGCTCCTCGCCGCGGTGCCGCCGATGCGGACCTTGGGGTAGCTCAGGGCCGTTCCAAATTCGTTCAGGTTGTTTCCCGCCGTCAGCCCGAGGACAGTGATCGTGGAGCCACCCTTCGCCGGGGCGTTGAAGGGCGCGAGGCGGGCGGGC
>Ga0115006_10002430_pt1 | contig 12250 bp, 6 predicted proteins | sample ArcOceMetagenome_3_FD_88943 | JGI IMG/M metagenome (GOLD analysis project Ga0115006, IMG submission 88943) | Marine eukaryotic phytoplankton communities from Arctic Ocean - Arctic Ocean- Svalbard ARC20M Metagenome | ecosystem: Environmental > Aquatic > Marine > Oceanic | place: Arctic Ocean...
CAACACATCAATGTCACCAGACACAACACAAAACACGCACCGAAGTTGCACCATGCTGATGAAGCTTCTCGGAGGCACGAAAAGAATCTTTGGTGATTCACCGTATACCAATTTAGGGGGGAATATGTACCAAGTGTTCGGTAGGGACGGCTGAGCGCTTATGGTCGAATTGGATCCTGGATCTGGGGACAAGGAGCCAACGCTATTTTCGACTTCGGCCTGACTTTCGAGGGTTAGTTCCCCCGATTCAGCATACTTGTCATTCAGTACCTGCTGAAGCCCGTCCCTTTTGTTTCCTACCCTCACGCCTCTGTCATCCCAGTGCACCCTATCCAGCAAGTCAAACCAACTCCCCTTCATCTTCCTTCCAGCCGGGGCAAGTTCTATCCCACGGTCCTTGGTTAAGTCTCTATTTCCAAGGAACTCGTTGTACTGGCTAATCTTGTCCTCCTCTCCAAGGTATTTAAGAACTTCCGTCAAGTCAAGAGGGATGGTTGAGTGGCATAGAATGCAAGGGACGTTATTGTACCACCTTAGGAACACTGACGTTGACACCGCGGAGAGAAACCTCGATCTTATGGTCGAGGAGGGAGCTATTGAACGGAATTTTTCGTCGTCTTTATCGCCCTCTCCCAGGTTGTCGCCCCCAACATGCTCACTTCCACTTTCCCACTTGTCCCTTCTCCTTGTCGTCCCCATGACGTCCGTCCCATCAAACATCTCCCCAACACCCCACGTGGCAACATCCTTGAACTTCGAATCCACGGACCTGCGAAGTTTCCTGTTCGCCAACTGTAAAGGAGACAGTGTAGTTGCTACTGTCGCATTTTTATCTTCTCTCCCCTGTGGTGACGTATGTTGTCGTCGGTCTTGTTGCCCTTTTAATTTCTGTGGCTGCCGTGTCTTGTGTTGCGGTCTTTGATTCCCCTTGTTTTTACCTACTTTCTTCCCCGTGGATCGTATAATGACCCCTAATAAATTATTCCCACTTTCGACGCCCTCCCATACGTCCTGTATACCTTCCTTCATTCCCCCCACGACTCCTTCTCTCATCTCTGTCAGTGTTGAACCTATAGAACCTACAGGAGATACGAATTTGCCTTGTCGGGCATCGACGACAGTGAGTGAAGTGAGGAAAAGAAGCATTAATCTAACGTATAGGGGAACTCGCATCTTTTTTAAGCCCCCAATGAGGTCCGGAGTGTAGCGTAACTTGTGTGAAATTAAGTAGACCCGTTGATGGTGGTGTTGAAATGGCAAAGTAAGTGTGAAAAAAAGCAGGCTCTTTAAGTAAACGATGTCGAGATCCTACCTAAATATATTCACAGCACCTGCCCGCAGTGTGTAAAATACTATTTTGCCACCCCAAGAACGTGAGACTTAGCTGGTCATGTCCCCAATCTCCACCTTCTCCATGTCTGCCTTCATCATGTCCTTGACGAGATCCTCGAATTTGGTGGTCGCTTCCCATCCCAGTACGTTCTTGGCCTTGGTGGGATCCCCGAGAAGCAGCTCGACCTCCGTGGGCCTGAAGTACTGGGGATCAATGCGGACCAAGATGCGACTTTCGTCGCTTGAATCGACCCCTACCTCCTCGACACTTCCAGTTTTCCCGGCCCACTTGATGTCGATGCCAATGTACTTGAATGCTTTCTCGACGAACTCCCTTACTGTGTGGGTTTCCCCGGTTGCAAGGACGTAGTCGTCTGGTTTGTCCTCCTGGAGCATGCGCCACATGCCCTCCACGTAGTCCCTCGCGTGGCCCCAGTCACGCTTGGAGTCAATGTTTCCGAGGTAGAGGCACTTTTCGAGTCCCTTGTTGATCCTGGCGACGCAGGCCGTCACCTTCCTAGTCACAAAGGTCCTTCCTCTCCTGGGAGACTCGTGGTTGAAGAGGATGCCGTTGGTGAGGTGCATGCCGTAGGCCTCACGGTAATTCACGAGCATCCAAAAAGCATACTGCTTGGCGACGGCGTAGGGGGAGCGAGGGTAGAAGGGAGTAGTCTCAGACTGGGGGACCTCCTGGACTTTGCCATAGAGCTCTGATGTAGAGGCCTGGTAGAACTTCACCGTCTTCTCCATGCCAGAGGAACGAATCGCGTCGAGCATGCGGAGCACCCCAACACCATCGCAATCGGCTGTGTACTCGGGCATATCAAACGACACCTTAACATGTGACATGGCACCAAGGTTGTAAATCTCGTTAGGCTTCACGGTGGAAATGATTTGAATCAGGTTGGTTGGATCGCAAAGGTCGCCTGAGTTGATAAAGATGAGGGTTAGATTCATATACCGACGTCAAACACAAATGACGACTCGCAATTTAATATGGATTGCAATATTGGTCGATTCTTACCATAATGAAGATATAACTTCACACCAGTCTCGTGCCTATCCTTGTAAATATGGTTGATGCGTCCTGTGTTGAAAGAAGAAGACCTCCTAACGATACCATGAACCTGTAAAGTGGAGAGCAATGAGACGGGTTGACTTAAGGTTAGTGCTGATGATTCAACATTGAATCGATGTCGTTTTGAGCTTACCTCGTACCCCTTCTCAAGGAGGAATTCGGCTAGGTAGCTACCATCTTGACCTGTGATACCCGTTATTAAAGCCTTCTTGCTCATTGCCAAAATCAAATTTTGCTTTTGATTGATTGACGAAGTGCATACCTGGATTCGCGTGAAGGACTTTCATTTCGTTCTCTCCTACTTTTCGTTCTTTCAGGAGTCGTCTCCAAATCTTCGTCCAAGAACGGTTTCCTTTCTATTTTCGACCATTTTCGACCTCCTCGAGGAACTGTCTCTTGGAAAACACTTCCTCCTTCCTCCTCGACTTTTGAAGGGTCTTTTGAAGGGTCTTTTGAAGGGTCTTTTGAAGGGTTATTTCAACAGTCATGTCTTTCTTCGTAAAGTTGCTTCGTTCGACTCTAAAGTCTAGACCTGATGAGCCACCTGTTCTGCCTGTACGTCGGCAGCTCCAGACCTTTCAGTTGTCTAACTTTGAGATCCTCCACACTGTGGGTGCGGGTACGTTTGGTCGGGTCCGCCTCGTGAGGACCTTTGAAACTGGGAAGTTCTACGCGCTAAAGATGATGAAGAAGACGTCTATTGTCAAGGTAAGAAGACAAGAATGGAAACAGCATCATGACGTTCCTGGGAATCACGCTACATAGCACTTACACAACGATCAACCTTCTGCTCGTCGCTTCGCCGATCGAAGCTCAAGCAGATGAAACACGTTACGAACGAGGTTCAAATCATGTCCATGATGTTGCACCCATTCCTTGTGTCCCTGATCGGACACTTTCAGGACGAAAGTCGCCTCTACTTGGTGTTATCGTATGTTTCTGGGGGTGAGCTCTTTACTCTCTTGAGATCAGAGTCTGCCTTTCACCAGACCGCGGCGATATTCTACACTTCGGAACTCATCCTCGCCATCAAGTACCTCCATGAGCTCAAGGTGTGCTACCGTGACTTGAAACCTGAGAACGTTCTTCTTGAGGAGGACGGTCATATCAAGCTGTGCGACTTTGGTTTGGCCAAGATTATCTCAGACAGGACATGGACCCTATGTGGAACCGCTGAATATCTTGCACCCGAGATGATTGAGAACAAGGGACATGGTGTCTCCGTTGACTGGTGGTCTCTTGGCGTCATTGTTTATGAAATGCTCTGCGGTCGGCCTCCCTTCTTCGGAGATACGCCTTACGAAACCTATAGGAAGGTGGTCGAGGGGAAGCTTAAGTTCGAACGTTCGTTCCCACCCTTAGCACAGAAGTTCGTCAGACAGCTCCTCACTAAGGACCGCAGGAAGCGTCTCGGCTGCGGCAAGGGTGGTGCCAAGAATGTCATGGACCACAAGTGGCTCTCTGGCATTGACTGGAAGGCCGTCGGTAACAAGCAGGCTCAGGTTCCCTTCATACCTCACGTCAAGAATATGAGCGACCCCGGGAACTTCATCGAGTACCCCGACAGCGTGGAGGATGACGCAATCCCGCTCAATGGAAAACAAAGAGAGGACTTCGAGCAGTTCAAGAATTTCTAGTGACACAACAAACGCTCGTGCTGTTGGTTGGACAGCAATGAAAACAAATCAACGCATTTTTAAGAGGAAAATCCTGCTAATTCGCGATGCGCCCCTTAATTTCGCCCTTGAAATCCTCAAGCATGCCTTCGCTGTGGACAGCTTTGAATACGTCAGTTCCTTCCTTCCCGCAGAGTTCCCAAATGCTCTCGGGTCCAGGAGGGTGTTCCTCTGCGAACTCGCTGAGGTCGTAGGCGAAACCATGGAGACCGACCCAGCAGTCCTCCTTGTGGTCATGCTTCGCAACCTCCTCCATGCTAACATCCTTGATTTCCCCTCTCAATCCTTCTTCCTCAGTATCGAAGACCTCTCCTCCCCCTCCCGTCTCCTGGATATCGATGAATCCCCCAACTTTCTTCCCAAACACCGTGCATTCCAACAAACTGTTCCCCCCGAGCCTGTTGTCCCCGTGGACTCCCCCCGTAACCTCCCCCGCAGCCCAAAGCCCGCCAATAGCTGTCCCCCCCTCCTCCAAAACCCTTCCATCTTCGTCGATTGTGATGCCCCCCATGCAGTAATGTAGGACGCTGGTGATCTTGCCCATGTAGAACTTGCCAGTCTTGGTGTTCTTGGGCAAACCCCTGAAGACAGTCTTACCAAACTCGTCCTCTCCAGCCTTTGCCGATTTTGCGTACGCATCGTACGTCCTCTTGACACTCTTTTCGCTGACACCCATCTCCTTTGCGACTCCCTTCAGGCCTTGCACTTCTTTCATCAAACCCTTGTGTGTGTAAAGTTCCACGTGCTTTCTCCCGATATCGGCTGCTTCCTCGGATAACACCAGCCAGAAGGTGGGAACCTCACGGTCAATGTCCCACACATCCTTCGATTTGTATACGGGGTCGTGCATCAACATGTGGTGGGTAACGTTGGAACGAGTAGAAACCTCATTCACGAACCTATTGCCCTCGGAGTTGATTAGCAGCCCGCCGACGCCCCTCATGAGCTCTGCCGCCAAGGTTTTTGTCTTACTCTGCGGGTCTTTGGGGTCGACCCATCCGGTGGGATGCAATTGAACCTTGTCCATTCCCACTACTCCCGCCCCAAGATTTGTGGCAAGACCAACACCATCACCAGTCGAGAAGTCGCCTGCAGTTGCTGGCATCGCCATGAGTTCGGGACGGTACTTGTCAAGATAGCTGCCCTTAGAACGATCTGAAGCAAATCCCCCAGTCGCCAAAATTGTGTTGGGGGAGAATATCATCTCGGTGGTGTTGGTGGAAAGGTCCATGACCTGAACCCCGGCCACTACCTTTTCCCCTTCCTGCATTTTCTCCGCCCCTCCGTCCTCTCCTTCGATCAGATTCACGACCCTCGTTCCAAGAAGGATCTTGACCTTTCCCTTCTTCTCATATTCCTTCACCGCTCTCTGCATACCATAAATTATCTCGGCCCCAGCCATGCCGTTACTCGGTCTGTTGGTCCTCTTGGCTGAGTGGCCTCCTAGCTGGGCCACCTGTGAAAGGTCTACGTTGACCCTTGATTTCAACCAGGCAACTGCGTCCTCACTTCCACTGACAAGGACGTCGATAAGTCCAGGGTTTGCCCCAAGGCCAGCAGACCTCGTCGTATCGTTCATGAAAAGGGCCTTAGAGTCCGCGATTTCGTCGCCATGAGGGCAGCAGGCATTGATTCCGGAGCTTGCCTTCGCAGAGTTGCCCCCGATCCTTGTTTCTTTGTCAATGAGCACAACCCTCCCTCCATTGTCCAGTATTGTCAGTGTTGCAGCAAGGCCTGCGAGGCCAGTGCCGACAACGATCGCGTCCGGGGGGAGATCTGACTGCGTTTCAACTAAGGTTCCCCCGTCATTCTCAAACTCTGTGTCCTTGAGGATTTGCAAAAGCTTCTTCAAATCGTCTCCGTAGTGCTTACAAACAGCGAGAAGGTTTACATTTCCCTTCAATATTTCCTTGACGATTGAAACTTCCTTTGCAGGGGATATACGATTTCGGGCAGCGAGCTGCTTAACTGCAGATGTACAGGAATCAGCGGCACCAAAAAGAGCCCCTTGTCTGTCGGAAATTTGTTCCTCAATATCGGCCGTCCTCAGAAAGTTGTTGTCCTCCCAGTACATGTTAGCAAGTTCCCGGACGTCGGTGATACTTTCGGACACCTTGCCGAGGGTGTTAAGGAATGCGACAACCTCGTTCCTGTTGATGCTGTTGTGATCAATATTTTCCAGGAAGAGCATTTTCATCCCGGCTCCCAAACCTAGCAGGCTAATTTTGGCATGCAACTTACACTGCTGGCACTGTACGCAGTCCACGATGGAGGAAACGTTGTGGAAAATGTTCTTGAAAGTTGTCTTGAGCGTTGGGGAGGATGTGAACATGAGGCTCTCGTCAAAGGCCCCGAAGACAGAACCGCAGGAGTCCAAGATTGCGCTTTCAGTGAGTCTCCTCATGAGAATTTCGGTCAGGCCGTCGTCTGTTGTGTTTGCGGTGTTGTAGGGAAAAGAGGATAGGAAGGGGGTTGCCTTTTTTAGGGCTCTCAGAAGGAAGACATACGTGAAGTGTAAATTTTGCACGTACTCAGGATGATTTGAGAAAGCCTGCACGACAAATTCGGGGTTTGACTCGTATGAAGTCCGGTTCTTCTTCTTCGATGGAGGGTAGTAGTGTTTGGCAATTGAGATTGTGGTGCTTGAATGGATTCCAGAAAGGAGACGATAGAGAACGGTCTCCTCGTAGCACATCCCACCGTCACTTCCGACGCAGTTATCATCGTAGATGGCCGTCCATATATGGCTCCCGTTGTAGTAGGTATTGTGCTCTTCATTGGCGTGGAGGTCGATTTTTGATTTGGTGGACCCCTGAACGTCGATGCCTGTGCATATATCATGCCAGAAGTTTTCTTTGGTGGGGTCGGAGCAATCTTCTAACAGAGATGAAGACACCTTCGGGATCACGACCGGGTCGGAGGCAGGTTCAAACTCAAACTGTGGATGAGAAGAAACACCACACAGCGGCTCGTCGTCTAGCTCCTCAGAGGGGAACATGGATGAGGGATCGTCGAAGGCACTAGATGACGATGTCGATATTTCCTCCCCTTCTGCCATCGATTCGTCGCCGCCAGAACATACGAACTGCGATGAGCGAGGGGCGCAAGCGAAGCGAGGGGCGCAAGCGAAGCGAGGGGGGAGAGGGTTGTTAGTTACAGTGGTGGGCATTATGCTGCTGTCGCTTCGCTCCAGCCTAATTCGCTCCTCGTCCGATCTCACCTCCTCCTCCTCCTCCTCCTCCTCCTTCCAAAAATTACAAGGAGTTTCGAGGTCTACAGAGAACCATCGGAAAAACTCGCGATCTCGCAAGTTCAAAAGTATCGCGCTGAGTTGTTCGTTATTCGCAGTCTCGACGTCCTTCATTGTACACCGACCTTCGGCTACCTCTGTGGATGCTGAAGGAAGGAAGCCAGGGGGGTCGGGGGGATTTGCAATTGCAAGAACCACGAGGAAAACCGAACACAGGGCAAGACATCTGTAAATTTTTCGATTCATCCTATTTGTTATGTGTTATAAGATGACTGTTAGGGTAGAAAATGCCACAAAAAATTGGTTTTGGAATAATGCCCCGATGGAATGGCGATGGAATGGTTGCTTTCGTGACGATTTTGATGCAAAATGTATTTTGCGCGGTTAGCTTGGTAGTAAGTCTCAACAAGTGGGGTGAAATTAGGGGATGGACGTTTTGGCTGGCTTGTCAAAATAGTCTGAAGCACAAACTGGAACTTTACTCATTCCAAGTGGCAATCTTGGACTAGAAAGGACAAGACGGGATTAAAAATACGTCGTTTTTAGCAGCAGCACCGCTTGTGTTTTAGCTTATTGATTCTTATTATATAGTACATACCCTTTCGGCCTCTCAAGTCCTCGTTTCCCCCATTTCCCTCTCACTTTGTTTTCATTTTAGTATTTATTGTCACGGGTGGTTCTGAGGTCAGTGTAAAGCTTGGGATGGATACACATTGACTGAAGCTCTTGGAAGAGCAATTTCGCCGCGTATGGGATATCTACCTGACAAATGTTCGGTGGCTTGTTTCTACATGTGGAGCTGAGGCACTTGAGTTTCTGGTTCTTCAAATCCTGGTGCGCAACGCATCCGCAGGTCTCGCAGATGTGGATACGGTACATGTCGGAGGACGTGAAGAACCTGTCCCTAATGAAGTTTGCGCATCCGTGTGTCACAAGGCAGTCACGTTCCATTTCCCCCATCCTAAGTCCTCCGTCCCTTCCCCTACCCTCGAGCGGCTGCCTCGTGAGCATCGCGGTGGGTCCCCTCGCCCTGCTGTGGACTTTGTCGTCCACCAAATGCTTGAGCCTTTGGTAGAAGGTTGGGCCGATGAAAACCCTGGAGTTCAAGGGGCGCCCTGTGTGGCCCTGGTACAGAGCCTCGTTACCCTCCTTCTGATAGCCCATGCTGTGAAGCCTCTTGCTGATCTCGTCTACCGTAACGTCCGTGAAAGGAGTGGCGTCGCCTTCGCATCCCTGGAAGACAACTACCTTGCCAAGCAAACACTCTACAAGCTGGGCGATGGTCATCCTAGAAGGGATGGCGTGGGGGTTCACGATAATGTCGGGAACGACACCCTCCGCAGTGAAGGGCATGTCCTCCTGCCTGTAAGTCATACCGATGGTTCCCTTCTGTCCGTGCCTACTGGCGAACTTGTCACCGATCTGGGGGATCCTTGTGTTCCTGACCCTGACCTTAGTGAACCTGAAACCCTCGGAGGTCGTGGAGAGCAGAACCTGGTCTACGATACCGTTCTCCGTCGCCTTCATTGAGGTACTAGCATCCCTCTTCGTAAACCTCGAGGGCTGGCCTAGTCCCTGGTCAACAGGTGCCGTCTTTCCAATAAGAATGTCCTCCCCGCTAACCCTCGTTCCGGGCTCAACGAGCCCATCGTCGTCCAGCTTGGTGTAGTCCCCGTGCTTCATGCCCTTGGTGCTCTCGTAAGTGGGCTTCTCGAACCTCTCGCTCGCCATGCCACTCGCCTTGCTCCCCTGCTCCTCATCAACGTAGCACCTGAAGTAGCTGCTTCTAAACAATCCTCGGTCAATTGCGCTCTGGTTCATGATCAAACTATCCTCCTGGTTGTAGCCCGTATAAATCATGATGGCAACGCAGCAGTTCACGCCCGATGGCAACTCCCTGAAGTGTAAAAACTCCATAGCCCTTGTAGTCACAAGAGGCTTCTGAGGGTAGTGCAACACGTGGGCCATGGTGTCCATTCTGACCTGGTAGTTACTGCAGTAGATTCCCATGGCCTGCTTTCCCATGGCAGACTGGTAGGTATTACGGGGGGACTGGTTGTGGTCGGGGAAGGGAATGATGGATGCACAGATTCCGAGAATCATGGAAGGGTGGATTTCACAGTGGGTGTAGGTGGAAGAGTACGACATACCAGGGTCGAGGTCCTTGGGGTCCATGGCGACCATAGTTGTCTCCTCCTCCTCAGTGTCGACGTACTCGATGAGGCCCTTGACGAGAAGGTGGCTCCAGGTTGACTTGTCCTTGTCCTCGGGAGGCAGCTGCAAAGCTGCAATGTCCGTCTTCTGGATGGCAAGTTTTTGGTTCTTAACAATGAAGAGCGGCCTGCAGATGCGGCCGGCGTCCGTGTAGATCCTTATCTCCGAGTCGGCGATGTCCCTTACTATCGAAACCTCAGCATCAATATCGATGCATCGGCGGGACGCGCGGAGCGTGTTGACGAGCTTTTCTGGATCGTCGTGGACTCCAATCCAAGCCCCGTTGACAAAAATGTTGCACGTGCGAGGGTCAGCTACGACCTTTGGAGAGGTGAGTTCGGTGAGGTTAGTGGTCCCGAACTCCTCGAGGAACTCGAGAATAGGGGCCTGGGGCGAGCCGGTAGAAATATAAGCCATAAGGGAAAGGTTCTTGACAAGTCCAACGGCCTGTCCCTCTGGGGTCTCAGCGGGGCAAACCATCCCCCAGTGTGTGTTGTGAAGCTGCCTGGGCTTTGCCTGTTTTCCGCTCCTCGCAAGAGGCGTGTTGCATCTCCTCAAGTGGCTGAGGGTGGACGCGTAGGCTAACCTGTTGAGCACCTGGCTCACCCCGGCCTTGCTGGGGTTGGCCCTGTCTCCCCAGTTCCCTGTGGCCAGACTGTATTTGAGGCCCGATGTAATGTAAGTTGATCGAATGGAAGCGTCGATGTTGAAGTGCTTGCCGCTGTCAAGACAGCGCTGGAGGTTCGCCCTCACGTCCTTGGTGAGCTTCCTGAGAAGCATGCGGAAGAGACCTCCGAGAAGAGGACCGGCCAAGTCAAGGCGTTTCTTTCCGAAGTGGTCCCTATCATCCTCGTCTGAGCGTCCAAGTCTGCACATGAGGAGCTTGTGGACGGCGTACCCTAGGAAGAAGACCTTCCTCGTTTCGCAGTGCTCCTCCGTTCCGACGTGAGGCAAAACCTCCTTCTGGAGGATTCCCTCGGCGTACTGGATACGCTCCTTGCGGGTGACGTCCTTGGCGGAACCCCTACGGCCTATGAAATCTAGCGCTATGTCCTGGCGCTGGATGACGAAGGCCTCCTCTAGGGAGGGCCTAAACATATCCATCATCTCGCCGTCAGTGAGATCGTAAACGACGTGCTCGATGATGGAACGGTCGTCTGTGGTACCAAGGGCACGGAAGACAATGACGACGGGCACGTCGGTTCGGATGTAGGGGAGAGTGGTACGAATTTGGTTTCCCTCGATGGACCCACGTCCTCCCTTCTGGTACATCTGGAGGTAAAGTGTCGAAGTGGGCCGAGTGGAATTCTCGACCTGACTCCTTGTCTCGACAACCCAGCTGAACTTGGAAGGCTGCTTCTTCTTGAAGGCGTACACGTGGTTGTTACTCATTCTCTCATGGGCCACAATAACCTTCTCCGAGCCGTTGATGACGAAGTAACCTCCCTGGTCGTAAATGCACTCTCCAAGCTCGCAGAGCTCGAAATCGTTCTTGTCGGCGAGGACGCAGAATTGGGACCGGAGCATGATGGGAACGTACCCCATGAAGACCTTGGAGGCCTCCTCTGTGGTCTCGGGCTCAATGTTATCAATGTCCTCCATCTTGTTCTGCGATGAGCAAGCGGCGGCAAGGTGCGAAGCGACGAGTGTAGGAGGCGTTGTTAGTCATGGTACTGGATAGCCCTCCGCTCAGCCGTCCTTCGCTCCTCGATCCGCTCACCTCGCTCATGTCATATTTCTTCAAAGTCACGTCGCAATAGAGGGGCGCGGAGTAGGTCAGGTTACGAAGGCTGGAAGGGGAGGGAGGCGTATCGGGCGAGGGGTGAGAAGGGGACGAGAGGGGGGTGCGGGACAACAACAGACCAAACGCACCGAGCTTCGTGGGGGAAAATGTTGCTGACACTCTGGTCCTTCTCGACGTTGGTGGGCTTCGAAAGATAAACCTGGCCAAATTTAACCTCGTAGACCTTCTTGCTGTTCTCCTCCGCCTTATCGTGATCATAACCAACAGTGTGTTGAATGTTTGGACTAACTCGAATCGACCCAGTGTCATCCACAAGCTCCTGCATCGTATTCTGGATAAACTCATCGAAAGAATCAAGCTGTTGACGCACAAGACCCTTCTCCTCGAAATAAGCCTAGCGTCGAGGGGGAGGGGGAGGGAAAGTGAGGGAGTGAAGACACCGTGCCGTGCGGGGAGGGTGAGAAAGTGTGTTGAATGGCGTTAGATAGTGAAATTTCTTTGATTTTGCAACGTTTTTTTTTCATATTGTCGCGCATGTGAATAATCAGACGTCGTGAAACCATAACAGAGCCACAATTCCATATGGCGGTTTTCGTGAGGCCGGACGTCTCAGGGGGGGAAATGAGACATTACAAGGACAATTTATTTACGTACAGATATCACACTCCAGCTATCTTCTTGTGTGACCTCCTCATCCCAGGTATCATACTCAACATCCATTATAAATGGATATCAAGTGGGATGTGTGTCCTGAATTTCACCCAAAAAATTGGAAAGCTTATTACACAATCACTGTACGTCAAATTGGTTATTCTTTTAAAATTTTGATAGTAGTAACTCCAGTCGTGACCCCTAGTATGAACAAAATATATCATAGCTTTCTGGTTAAAGATCTCCAACTCTTCTCCCGTTTCCCCTCGTCGAACTCCCTTGTCTCACTCCCTATTTCGCAATTC
>Ga0115006_10002431_pt1 | contig 12247 bp, 9 predicted proteins | sample ArcOceMetagenome_3_FD_88943 | JGI IMG/M metagenome (GOLD analysis project Ga0115006, IMG submission 88943) | Marine eukaryotic phytoplankton communities from Arctic Ocean - Arctic Ocean- Svalbard ARC20M Metagenome | ecosystem: Environmental > Aquatic > Marine > Oceanic | place: Arctic Ocean...
ACTACGAGTAGGTACAAGAATCGTAAATGTCCTTCAGGAGAGGAAGCTCCAGGAGTGCATCAATTGTCGATTCAGATTCAACAATGGGCGGCGGCGGCGGTGGTACAGCACCTCCTTCCGGACCGGACATTGAACTTGGTCAACAACAGAGCAGACCTCTCCTCGGCGACGATGTATTGGCCAACGGAGCCGTTTCTCCTTACCCTCCGACGCCGCCAGGAGAAGGTGCTTCACATGGGCTGGACTACCCGCCATCGCCTGGCATGGTCAAACGGAGAGGCAGTGATGATGCATTTGATATGTCCAAGGGCAAAAAGGGTAGCAAGATGGAAATGGCGCAAATGCTATTCTACCTCACGGCATTTTCACTGAGTGGTCCGTTCTTAATCATGTCCAACAAGCATGTATTGTCCGACGTCGGTTTTGCCTTCCCGTTGAGTTTGTCGTTCTTGACACTGACTTTCTCTTGGGTTGTCTGCTGGGTGGCCATCCGAGTCGGCCTCGTTGACTTCAAACACAAGGACATGGTCGATCGAAAGTTCTACGTGACCAACATAATGCCCATCGGTGCATTATCGGCGGGGACCATTGTGTTGGGGATGGCTAGCTACCTCTTCCTGACGGTATCGTTCGTGCAGATGCTGAAAGCATTTACTCCGGTCATGACATTGGCGTTCATGACTTCGTTCGGTCTCACCCGACCGACGCGGGAAATCATTGGCTGTGTGATGGTAATTTGTCTCGGAACGGCGTTTGCGGGTTTAGGAGAGCTGAACTTTTCCCTGCTGGGTATGGGCTGTATGCTCAGTGCTCAAATGTGCGAGGCATTGAAGCTGGTCTTTACCCAATTGATGCTCAAGAACTACAAATTCAACGTCGTGGAAACCTTATACTACGTTACCCCCATAAGTGCCGCGTGGGTCCTTCTATTTGTCATTATTGTGGAGTTTCGACATTTCGACAGCACAACCTGGGATATGTTTATCAACAACAAGGGCGCGTTCTTATTTTCATCGGTTATGGCCATCAGTACCAATGCCATAAATGCGGTGGTCATTCAACATACCAATGCGCTCATGCTCAAGCTCGTGGCGACAGCAAGGAATGGTGTCCTCGTGTTGTTCAATGCCGCCGTAATGGGGGAGGTTGTGACAGGTATACAATTTTGCGGTTATAGTGTATCGCTGGTAGGGTTCCTCTTTTACAATGCGTTGGTTCGGCGAGGCAGCATCAAGAGCAGTGGTGGTGGAGGCAGCAGCAACATCGGAAAGCCCTCGGAATTGGCATCTGTGAAGCCGTAGGAAATTTTAAAGTCCTACATGTAGCGATAGCTCTAGCTAGGGATCCCTATCTATGTACGTAGCTTACATACATACATGTACTCGTAGTACGTACATGTAGCTCGAGTCATACTACATGTAGTAGGCCGCAACAAGAAGAAACTTCTATCGGCACTGAATACCAAGCAAGCTAAGAGAGTGAGTATCAGGGTGCGAGGATTGAGATTACGATTGTGCCTTTCGCCCTGCTTTCGCTCACGCACCATTTTGCGAAATTTATTTCGATCGAGAGCGCGGGCGAGGTCATTTTGGCATATTCATTTTCCGCGCCATGGGGAGTCAGGAACAGCAAAACTACCAAACGTTCAGGAGTAGACGAGGCACACTGACCGACGCGTGCGGCGTTACCTCTCCTCAACTCTTCGATCTATCGGCCTGCCAATAGTAGCACAATCATGACCACCAGTCATCACCACCACGTCGCCCCGCCAAAGTATTATACTTTCGAAAAGGAGAGCGATGGAGCCAATGGTCGTAAGCACATTCGCAACTTCGTGATAGTCCTTGCGTTGGTCACCACCTGGTTCATTTATGCCGCAAACAAGAGCGTGGGGGGTGCACCCAACGGGACAGCCGCATCAAAGGACCACGAGGCGGTACTTTCATCAGTAGCAGCGAACGAGGAAGACATTGCACCCATCCAAGAGGATGCAATACAAGTTTTACCGGAGTGGCACAATCACGGTAGAATCAGTGACGAGGCGAACAAGCTCTTACGGCAAAGAGAAGAAAAGGAAAAGGCGCAGCATGCCGCTCGGCAAGGAGAAGATGACGGGGCGGAAACCAAGGGGGGTTGATTGTACGGTCGGATCGGCCTGATCTGACCTTCTGCTGAGATATCTGGTGCCATACTGATCCTCGTTGACGGATAAACGATCCGGAGCAGCTCAGACCAAGTAACTGCAGTCACAACCGGATAGGCAGTGCGGTAACCAATACGAAGTGGTTGAAAATAGTGAGACATGAATGTTACAGACAGCAAGCGGCTGGGTTAACGATGCGTTCTTGAAAAGAGCACGATGGCTTATGGATGCGCGAAGGTGAAGAAAACACACATGTACAAACCCTGCAGTGGCGCCGTACTACCGTAGAGCTTTCGCCCAGCGGTTATGTTCGTTACATTGAGATGGACGGCGCCGTCGCGATGAATGTCTATTCCGGTCCTATTACGAATTGGGACGGCCCCGATGGAGTTTGGACCGGATGCTGTTCAGGTTGCTGTATTTGTTGTCCCAAGGGTTGCGTTCACTTTAATGTGACAACCCCCCTGCGACGACCCTAGCTAGACACAATAAATGTGAACAACAGAGATTTTAAGAAGAGATACAAAGGTCAACATGTCCTGTCCTTGGAGAAAGAAGAGGAAATACCTGTCGTGACTGCTACATGACATTTACTCCTATCCCCTTCTAAAAGGACGCTGGTCTCAGATCTGGACTTGGAAGTGTTGCAAATACGCTAATACATTTGATTTGTAAATTCCCAATAGACACTGTTGTTTAAGACTTCGGCTTATTTGTCAGATACATTTTGGTTTTCTTTTTGCCTTTTTTCTTCGCTCGTTGTTTTTCCTTCTTCGTGGCAGCACTGGCTGCCTTTCGTTCTCGAGAAGATGTGAATTTGGCTGAATTTGATTCCTTCTGTCCCGTTGCCGGTGCCGTTCTTTGTTCACGCTGAGAGGGAGTCGACAGCTTCGACAAGGTGTTGAGTAAATTTGATCTCGAATCCGACACACTTCTGGTGATCGGCGCAACATCCATATTACCGTTACCCCACGGGTCGTCAACGTCGGGATAATCCCACAATGCAACCTCTGATCTCTTGAGGATCAGAACTTCGTCTTGAATTGCATCGCAGCCGTCTCCCGACGCCCAACCCCACTCATCAAGAACTGGAATCACAGCGATTTCGTTGGCATCCAAATTATCTTTCATGGTAATACGGGCGCTCTCACCATCCCACATCCCTTCTTGCACGATGACTACGCTCTCGCCTTCTTTCAATTGATAATTTGCAGAAATCATCTTCAATCCACGCTGGGCCAGCAGTTCTTTCTGCGTTAGGACTCTCTTTCGAACGTGTCGGATCTCGCTTAGACTGTCACCAACAATATCAAATACAGACCGTGACGTATCACTTTTGAGATCCTGATAAATTTCCTCGAGTCGATTCTCGAGTCTCGTAAACTGTTCCTCGTAAGCTTGCGCAAGAGCGACAGTGGCCCGACGACATTGAAGAGTTTCGTCAACGAGTATCTTAGCCTCCAGCGTCGCTGCTTCAGACGTTTCTTGTTCTCGCTCCAGCGACAACATCATGGCTCGAAAAAGGGCCGCATTTTCTTCGTCATTACCAGCCATGAGCTCAGCAGCTCTCGATATCACATCATCGGGCAGAGCTGGCTCACATCTACTCGCAGCACCAAGAGCATACGAGTCCCCAATGATGCCATACTGAAGGCGAAAGGTTGGGCGTTTGAACCCTCTTTTGTTGTCTTGTGCAGCACTCCTCTCCAAGAGGACAGATGCGCACTGAAACCTATCGTCTTCAATCGAAAGCGCCTTGAGCTGAGGCGAGTGCGTTGTAGCAACTATGGAAGCTGTTGGACACTCCATCATCTTTTCAAGTACTGCCCGAGCAATGGCTGATCCAGCGTCAGGATCGGTGCCGCCACCTAGCTCATCAATTAAAATCAGAGGATAAGTGCTTGTCCCTGTTGATACTCTTTGAATAACTGATGACATGTGATTGAGCCGGGCCATGAGTGTGGACTCTCCACCGGCCACGTTTTGTTGATCGCCGACCTCACAGAGCACATCTCGAAAAAAATCAAGTCTCGCTTCCTTGTTCGCCTTTGTTCGGCCATACGTTGGGATGGGTAACCCAATCTTTGTCAGCATACATGCAACTCCAAAACTCTTCAAGGCAAGGGTTTTGCCTCCTCCATTTGGTCCACTTATTATCAGCGACCTGGAACCAGAATCTAGCATCAAATCGATTGGCACTACTGGTGACTTTTCATTGTGGTCAAGAGCCAGAACAGGATGAACAAAGCTCTGGATGTTCACAATTCCATCACAGCCGACAGTTGGAATGATCCCATTGAGAGTCAAACCAAAAGCGGCCCTAGCAAATGTCACGTCGATACGAGCCATTACATCCAGTGCCCTCTCAATAAAAGGAGCCGCTCGACCAATCGCAGCGATTTGGTGGAGCTGTATTTGTTTTTCGACCGTCGCAATTTCCTCTTTGATTTCAGATAATGCATCACCCTTACCAACTATACTCTTGGGCTCGACATAGCATATACCGCCCTTCTTGGAATATCCTCGTATCACCCCCATATCAGCAGCGATACGTTTTGGCGCTGAAACTACGAGTCTCCCATTGAGATCGAATGCTTCCGACCGCTTCCTTCTTTCGCCAGGTGCGCTCTCAATTTTTGAGGCAAATGACCTGGTCTTGAGCAATTGCTGCATCGAGCTATCAAGATCAGCGAGCAAGTCGTCTTCCTTCTTCCGAAGTAGCGTAAGGGCCGGGAATTTTCTTCCGTCGAATCTAAAGATGAAGCTCTTCGTTCCAGACGGATCAGAGATGGTTCGCTTGCGAACAATCTCAACACTACCTGCTATTTCGTCGTGCAGCATTTGCAACTGATTGGCACATATAGTTTTTCCAATTGCAGATATATCAGGAGCTGCCGCATCAGTTGCATTCGAAGTTGCCCATTTATGGAGTTGGAGCAACCTCTCAACAACCTTGTCGGCCTGTAATATCGCTTCTTTATCCAGAGACGCAGCATACCCACCCAGAGCAAGAGGGAGCCACTCATCGTCATCACTTGTCACTGGTGAGCCAATATCAAAGGGAGACGTATCTCCACCATAAATCGGAGGCAACGTCAGCGGTACTTCATCGCAACCGCCTGCTGATGATGCTGATGGTTTGGATGAAACAAGAGCCGCGTTTGCTTGGCGTATTAGTGCATATTCGTCTGAAGCTTCCGCGGGCGATTGCACAATGCTCAGAATTGCAACCGGGTCAGGTATCGGATCAGAGGGCTCCTGCAGCTGGGGGGGCCTTTTGTAGGAATTGGTGGCCGCCAAGGCAGCTTCTCTCCGCGACATTGCCCCTCCAGCAGACTCCGAGGCGATCGTTGGAATTTCTCGGTTCACCAATCGCAGTATCGCATCCTTGCCTCTCTTGGTAGCGGCATGACGCGCCACCCCTTCAAATAGTGGTTCCAGGTCAAGTGATTCCACAAGTCGAGCCGAGAAGGAATCATTGGGTCCTGATTTAGGACAGTTATTGACGGCACTGCTGCCGCTGTCAGAGAACAACTGGCCAGCGGAAGTCAACGCATCGTGCTGATGGAGAGGCGACGGCCTCCGCGGATTGGCATGGGTTGTGAAGGCCAAAACTAAAGCACCGGACACAGAAAGAAAGACGAAAAGAATTGCCAATGGAAGGCGCGTGAAGGGCATCATCGGGCAATGCTCATCATCCTTAGAGAAGGCGACAAGAGGTCTCCAGTAGCTACGATTATCTTATGTGATCTCAGCTGTCACTTCCTTTCGACCGACTACGGTGGCTAGCTAGCTAGCTAGACTGCTACGTACTGACCCAAATCTACCATGGGCAACGCAAGAGCGCAATAAAGAATGACAGACGCGCGACGCGACTGACTCATTTTCCGACGATGCCGCGCCGATAGCGATGCGATGGACACTACGTACGTACATGTATGTACTCGTACACGTTTGCGATTCGATGATGATTCGATGATTCGATTCGCCTTTCATTCCTTTTCATTATTTATTTTTCATCAAGTTGATGAAACATAGCCGGAGCCAATTGCCGGAGCACGCAAAAATGATACCATGAGACCCCCCTCTCTTGCTGCTGTCGCCGCCAGTCCCCGTTGCCGCAGCAGCGCTGGCGTTTTGATCGGTGGAGTGTCTTTGACTCTCGCTCTTTTGGCCTCCCTCTTGTTTCGATTGCTGCCAAACGCAGCAGTGCCTTCTATTTCTCACATCGGCGCCAGCAACGTCACTGATACTCGTCTACATGTACAAGCCGACCTGGAATTCATACCGATACAGTCCAATGCAACCGAGCCGAGTGTGGAAATCAAAAATTTACCGGGCTTGGGAGGATCAACACCGTTGCATGGTCAGTGGGATGGGTACGCGGCATTCGTCACCTTGCCGCCGAGCGGAAGGATCGATCCAGGTCAACTGCGACCCATCTTCACCGTTCTCGAACCAATAGGTGGGTGTACATCTCAATCTGGCCATTTGAGTAAAACATCAACGAATTCCAAACGAAACGATTGCAGTGTCGCTGTAAATGGTAGCCCTTTCGATAGAGGAGGTGGGTGCCTGGGGCAAAGCATGAGCCACGGAAGGCCGGTATGTCCAGACTGTGGTGTTTGGGCGGGTATTCCAAGCATCGGGCTCTCAAGTATGGGAGATGGACTTCCAGCTACGAAATGGGTGATTGGAACGGGCATCAATTATACCTTCGCCGAGTCAATAGGTGTAAGGGATCTTCTTGTCGGACATGTGCCAGGTTGGCTGGTTCGAAACGGTAATGTGCAAATATCGTCGAACTATTCGGACGTTGTTGCACCCCGTACGGCAGCTGGTGTTACAGCCGATGGTGCCCAACTGATAATACTCCTTGTGGATGGCTGTGAGCATTGTCCGGGTTTTATGGGAGGGGTACAGGGGCTGACAGTACATGAATTGGCCGTCGAAATGCAAAAGCTGGGGGCGGCATTTGCAATCAATCTCGATGGGGGAGGCAGCTCTACAATGTTCGCAAAGGGAAAGGGAATTGTGAATTATCCTGTGAGCTTTGATTATGCGCCGATCTTCCATGAGCGATCGGTATCTACCGTGCTTTGTATTCGAGCGGAATAAGATACAAAATATGTAGTAGGAATTCCTAGATGTAGCTAGATCTAAGTTAAAATGAATAATGACATACGATGCAACACACATGCTTGGTCTATCTCTTTGATGCCTTGCACATGGCAATACATGTGCACACACGTATGTACATGTACCGGTATGCCTTTATGGTAGCAATAACAAGACGCATCAAGGCCGAGCGAGAATCCCGGATCAAACAAGGCGATGACGACGACGAAATCCCACCACGGGCGGATGCACATCAGTACGCGTACGCATAATAGACACATGTTTGCAATACCTACTATATGTAATGTTTAGGAAGAGCCTTGGATACTTTGGCGGTCCTGCGTTGCTACGCTTCACTGGATTTACATTTGGAAGTGCTCAAGAATGCCCTTGCCATCGACGGCTTCCTGGGCCATCATTCCTGCGGCAGCGATCATTGCGAGACGGCCGTGCTGAAGCTCCCTCGTCTGCATGAGGACGATACCTTCCTCCTTAGCTGGCATCAGACCGAGCGGATCAAATCCGAGATCACCGGGGATGTAAGATCCGAGCAGCTGCCCCGGCGAATCGACTGGGACGTTGGCCGGGTCGACCCAGCCCTTCTCGGCCCGAAACGATTCTGCCGCCCCGATGGCGGCGACGAGAATCACCCAGAACTCGGCGGGAACCTGAGGCAGATGGCTTATGGCCGGGCCGGTAATCGAAGCATCGAAGAGGAAGGAGGTGCCCTCGACCTTCTCTCCCGCGAGAAATCCCACGGTGGCCAGCATCGCCACCCGGCCATGCGTTAGCTCCGCCTCGCGGTAACGCTTGATGGTGGCCTCGTCGGCCTTTTCGGTGAAGCCGAGAGGATCGAAAAAGCCGGTGGGCGCGACAATACCCGCAATCTGCTCGGCAGCGAAGGCCGACGGAGACTGGACGTAGTTCCCGGCATCGTCTCGTGCCTGGAGCGGCTTCGTTTGTGCCTTGGAGGTCCAGACCGGAGGGGTTTTTGGCGTGGTGAATGCCGAGATACTGCAGCTGCCGAGAGAGAGGGTCGCTGCGGCGGCAATGGTCGGGGTAAGAGTAGACTTCATGATTTATTATACTAGTATATATTTGCAAATGGTGGAATGATTGGTGCAAAGATCGGTGATTTATGAAACGATCTTCCGCCGATGCGGCAGGGCTGATGAGTGAGTCACTGTCGATGTCAGACACTTGCGTGGTTTTTCAGTGACGTGTCGATACGAGCTTTTTACGCTTCCAACTTTCACTGTGTCTTTGATGACGTGGCGTGCGTTTCGTTTACAGCCACAACGTCGAAACGCCACAACACGCAACACAACGCGGCGCCCAACGCAACACGCACGCCACCCCCTACCCTGCCGCCTGCCGCCCGTAGAGCATTATTATTGCCACCTGCAGTCTAAAAGTGTCCCCGCCCCGTCGCGTCGCCATCACGAGTGGTGCCCGGTGAAGCAGCGGTCAAGAAGAAGCAGCCGCGTGATCCTCCTCCGTCCGGGACCGACGACATTATTGCAGCATGTCGACTTCATCGACATGCGATTGGTGCCAAAAGGTGTGCAAACCACGACGCTCTACCCGATGCTACCAAGCCGCGTTTTGCTCTCGTGACTGCCAACGGGAGGACTGGAACGCTCGAGAACAGGGGCATCGAATCGCATGCGATGCCATTTATTATTCCGCTCGTCGGTCCGACGAGTCGTCTGGTTTGAGCAGTTGTCATCAATTACCTGCACCCATCCCCCAAAGCGATGACGTTGAGGCAGCCGAGGCCGAACTGCAGACCATCCTTTCGAGTCGGTTGGCGAATATGTCGGTCAATGAGGTGCAGGAGGAATACTACAAGACGATGGACGCCATTCAACAAGTCGAGTCTGTATTGGCCAAGAATCAGCAAGAAAAGTCAGAGGTGGATGCAAATTCAAAGGCGACAAAACCAAAGGTTGGCAGTGGTGATGGTGGTGGTGATGGTGGTGGTGGTGATTCTTCAGAGGCCGGTGGTACATTCTCTACAAATCAATTAATGCCGCTGACGGCCCTGCAACAAAAGTCGCACATTCCACCTGCTAAACAGCTCAAACGGACGATACCCTCTGTGTTTGAATGCGTCGCTGAGAATTATCAATGCTTGATCGAGCGATTACCTCATGTGTCGTGCTACTCCATAACCTTGACTCGTCGTGCCAAAACGGGGATATGTGACTCGCTCTCTGATAGGTTGCGGTTGAGCATCGGGCCCGGCGTAAAGGATAAGAGCACAAGAGTATTGTTAAGCTTGGCCGATGCTGTGGATAGCAACAGTAATGGCGATCAGCAGGTATTGCTATCTGCATCCCTCCCCGGCCAAATTATACCAAACGCACCTGATGTGCAACTCGGGGTTGACGACAATGATGGTTCCATTACAATGAGGTTACCGTGTACGTCTGATTTGGCGGTACATGCACCCCACGTTGACGATAAGGAATTGAACTCAAAGGCGTCTACCGATGAACGCTGGGCCAATGTGGACGATGGAGAAGATTTCGTTGCGGCAACTTTTTCCGCGTCAGACACCAAGGAGCTGGTCAACCTTTCTTGTCGATCGTGCGGCCATCGTCTCCTTGCCAAGGATGCCAATTTAAATGGCGTCTTCCCTCTTCCCATTGGTTGCTGGGATGAGGTTGCGGACTATCTCACTTGCTACGAAGGGGTAAGTTGAGTCAACTGACTCACTCGAGGCTACATGTCATGTAAGGATGTTTATCGCATGAATGGAATTCAATAATAATTCTTATACATTTTTTGTCATTTTCATTATCACAGCAACCTGTCTTCGACTTTGGATCCAAGTCAACAGTTGCCGATCGCGGCATCGTCCTTGAAGATGAAAGTGTCATGGTTTTGAATAAAGAAGATCTCGGCCAAAATGTTTGTGTGCTTGCCATCGATGGCTTCGGCGAGAGCGAGGAAGAAGTGAAGGGAAACAAGAATACCACCGATGACACTGCCAACACAGATGAAACACTACCTTCGAGCGGTTTGGTCGATCTAGATGCAGTGAAAAACGGGGCAGAGTTCCGTGGACTGAGAAAGTGGAGGGACGCAGTTGGTGGAGCAACGTTGTGCTGTAGCCAATGCTGCGCTACGCTGGGATTTGCCTCTCTGGAAAATGTAGAAGCGTGTCGTTTGTTTAAGCATCGCTTGAGCTTAAAGACTCGAGATGAGTCGCAGGGGGTGACAAAGGACGTGCTTTCAGAGAATACCTGCACTTCATTTTTGGCCAAAGATATGATTCGATATGCCGAAAGCCAAGCGGTATTCACATTTGTGATAACCGCAGGTCGGACGGGCGGCAACACTATTGATGAAGGTCTTGGCGAAACTAAAGAAAAAGGATGTCTTCTGCTGAAGATTTTGAGCTGGGATACTGTAGTGGCGAAGAGCTCATACTCAGAGAACAAGCAATATTCAACACCAATGACGCGGGGAGTAAAAGTCATTTATGAGTTCGTTGATGACTACGAGGATAAGATCGGTGGTGGTGGATCTAGCGCAAAGGCGGAGAATATTGAAGATGTAATGTCATGGACGTGGGGTGGTGTCGATTTGTGCTGCCCGCCTATGGCGAACAATAAATCACGTCATCAAGAAGGAGGCGGATCGGTGCAAACCACCTCTCCTCCAGGGTATGGAAAGGCCTCTGTGCAGATTTTCCTCACCGACGAGGAACTGGCGCAGGTAAAGAGCGATCTGTTGGCGGGCTCCTCGCTTTTCTCACAGGCTGTAGATACTTCGACTCTGCTTCTTAAGCTCGGGGCCGATGGCAAGAAAGAGTTTGGAGATACGAGCAAAGGGTTGAGTGTTATCCTACTCAGATGAGGAAATTTTCAAGCTAGATCTAGCTAGATCTACATGTAGATCTAGATCTAGAGATCTTTACTAATATGAATTTTTCATTGACTTCAAAGCATTCTAACAGTATCGATATGGGTCAATATTGGTCCATGTGTATCGTTATCGATACACGTTATCGGTAAAGCTATTGAGTGATGAGCTATCGATTTTTGCGATGATGCAAGTGGCATGGGAAACTATTTTCTGCTGCGTCATAGTGAGGATGGTTCGATTGAAGGATACGCGATGATGATGTGGATCGGATTGATGGCATCGGCAGCTTGATGGATTGACTGATACATGTACATGTATGATGATGACTGATGGATCGATCAATGTTATCAGATCAGATACATGTAGGAATTCCTACCAGATACCAACGAAGGCAGGAGCAATAGTCGCCAATCAGAGTGGGTCGGGCAACCATGAACAATACTGGCGAAGTTGACAGTAGCAGTGCCGCAGTGGAGGCACCAGCACATGCCGTGCCTGCTGACACAGCTGCACCACCGGTACCTGCACCGGCATCTACTACTACTACTACCGGTAATACCATTGGTCATGACATCAGCGCAGTCTCAGGAGCAGCCCTTGGTTCATTACTTGGTTATGTCAAGGAATTTGGCACACCGCATCAATCGGCTCGTGCTGGCACCATCCTCGACTGCTTATCGAGCCTGGGCAAGCATCCGACACTGCTGCACAATACTAGAAGTACTACCGGTAGTAACACAACCGACGAGGATCCAAAAGATGTAAATGCTCTAGAAAATTTGAGAAAAATTGGCGGCACATCCGACGACGGTGATATTGACTGTCCGGCGATACGACAGCACCTTTACGAGATTGCTGGCGATTGGTTGTGGGCTCATGCCTGCAACGACTTCCGCCACAAGATTGCAAAAGACGCGGCCGTTCCTCCAGATCTGCGCGAAGAGGCTCTGAGGTTATCAAAGCCAATTTCTATGGACGATGAGAAGATATTGAACCACGAAAATGCAAAGGAACGGGGTTATTTTTCTTTCAGTGGGTATGCCTTTCCTGGGTCCGAAGCCTACTACGACGAGGAAGATGAAGTCAGTGATGTATGATAGACGAACGAAC
>Ga0115006_10002432_pt1 | contig 12245 bp, 5 predicted proteins | sample ArcOceMetagenome_3_FD_88943 | JGI IMG/M metagenome (GOLD analysis project Ga0115006, IMG submission 88943) | Marine eukaryotic phytoplankton communities from Arctic Ocean - Arctic Ocean- Svalbard ARC20M Metagenome | ecosystem: Environmental > Aquatic > Marine > Oceanic | place: Arctic Ocean...
CTTGCACATACAGTCCATTGACACAACTGACAACCTCTTGCTCCTCGCTTCGCTCCTCACCGCCGCTCGCTCCTCGTCACCCCTCACTCCTCACCTCCACGTTGTGGCATCCTCCGCAGCACTGTGTGCAGCCCTTTGGAGCCCCATTCAACGCCTCCACCATCTCAGGTCCGTTGATAAGCTTATCGAACCCGTTCCTTAATTGTGTTCCCTTCGCCCAGGCCGGGTCGTCGAAATCCTTGGCATCGCAGTTGCAGGATGTGCTGGTGTTCCAAGCTTTCATTCCACAGCAGAAGATTGTGTTCCAAATTCCACAAGGCCAGCAAGCATTGTAAGCATATGCACCAACGCAGTTGGGACCGAGGTTGGGCCTACATATGTTACCTCCCATCTGCGGTGGCGAAGTGGAATGGTCCATAGATGCAGCAGCAAGTGGATTCATTGATTGAGCGATGTAAGTGAAATAACATGATAGGAACGATTTCAACACATAAAGATGTAATCAACCGCCATTAATCACAACTTAACAACGTACCTTTCAACAACAATCTTCAATTATCGTCTAAAAAGATTTTAAATGTTTGCCCCTCTTGGAATAGGAGAGATTGATCGTGAATGAAGAATTTGGGGATATAAATATTCACGCGTACCAATGAAATTTAGGTGGCGTGGCAAAAATGCGGCATAAGATTAGAATGTTGCGTGAGATCATTTTGACACGTCCGTTATTATTAAAAAATAGAGTTCAAAATATTCTTTCAGCACCAAAACGGCCATATTTTATTTTATTATTTTGTCCACTTCGTTTTCCGTACTATAAATATACGGTTATAGGTACATTCCTTTCATTATCACGCTTTGAGTACCCAAATTTGGGTTGGAAGGGAAAAGTATGGGGTCGCCAAGAACGTGTTTTAGTAGAACGACACAAAGTAGTCGAACACGATCTTAGTAATCATTAATTAACGAAAATATTTCTTTAATGACGCGAGAGCTTAAACTGATTGCAAAATAGGCCCCTCTCTCTCCCCCCCACCCCACCCCCCACCCAACTCCCAAACTGTTGCCTGAATCTAATATGCCAAATGCTTTCGTTACGGTCCTTGACTCGTTTGCGTCGTCTGTAGTTTCTACAACTATGGCAAAGGATGGTTTCGATGTTACTGGTAGTGTCTCAACAGCATCAGATTTAACAACCTTCCCCGGTTCCATCCTCGATAGTGATGTCTCTTCCATCTCTTCTGCTATTTCGTCCTCTTCTGCTGTTGTTGTGAACCTTCAGGGGACTGATCCTGCTGTGCTTGATGTTGCTGATTCGGTCTTGTCTATGATGAAGTTCTTGTCACCAAAGTCTCCAATGAAGCTTGTTGTAATCTCCAGCATAGGAACCTGGGGCAACACAGGTGAGGGTTGGGCGGAGGGTTAGGAGGAGGGTTAGAGCGAAGCGACAGCAGCAACCGCCGATCGCCGACCAAAATAATTAATAACCTTCCTTTTCGTCGCTTCGTTCATACCCTCGCCCAGTTTCCTCCGCCGGCAACCCTGTGGACTCGTCCACCTACAAGTGGCGTCTTCCCAGCCCCGCCTACGCTAACCACAAGAGGCTAGGTGAGAATTGACGAGGAGCGAAGGACGGAAGGCTGGGCTGGAGCGAAGCGACTGCAATTGCATAGAAGATCTTTTAGCTCGTCGCTTCTCTCCTCGCCGTATGTATATAACGCCAAAGGTCATTGTCATATCAAACTATCGGCAGTCGCCGCTTCGCTCCGCCTGCCGCACGCTCCTCGCTGTCGAGCTGTCCAGTGCCATAACATAACTAACAACGCCTCTTCCGCTCGCAGAGGACCTTGCCATGTCCCTCAGCACTGTCTCTCCTAACCTTGAGGTTACTTTGGTCTGCCCTGGTGTTCTCTACGGTTGTGGGGAAGAGCACTTCTATATGACCTTCAGGGACGCTTGGCAGCACCAAACCACTGCTGTCCTCGTCCCCGCCCTCTCTGCTTCCAACGGCTCCAATACCCTCCCGACTACCCATGTCCAAGACCTCGCGGCTACTGTGACCTCCATCGTAACCTCGATCTCTTCTCCCGTCCCCCCCTACACGCTCCTTGCCGACACCCCCTCCACAACCCTCTCCAACATCACCCAATCTATATCCGACAACATCAACGGCACGAAGGCGATCCGCGTCATGAAGGACCAGAACTATGAGAACGTTTCACTCGAGCACCCTGAATTCCGGACCCTCAATTTGAATCTGTTCGTAGACACCTCCAAGTGCGGAACCTCCTCCCTTCCCCTCAAATACGCCGAGGGCGGAATCTGTGCCAACATGGCCACGGTTGCCTCTCAATTCGTCGCCGCGCGGGGTCTAGATCCCATCAGGATAGGTGAGATAGGACAACAAGCGAAGGACGGCTGGAGCGAAGCGACAGGAGCATATCACCCACCACTATAATATGACGGCAGCGCCTTGGAGCGGAGCGACGACACGACAGCATATTGACTAGGATATTCAAGAAGAAGTCTCCTCTGCGCTCGCACCTTTTAGTTCGTCACTTCGCTCCTCCCGTATACTGCCCACAACTATACTAACAATAACAATTCCCGCGCTCGCTTTGCTCCTCCCCGCTCGCTCGTTGCAGCCATCCTTTCCCCTCCCGGCCTTTCTGAGACCACCTCGACCCTCGTTTCCAACATCAAGGGCCGCTATAGCCTACCTCTCGTTTCCCCTTCAACATGTGTTGATATGCTTCTGAAGGAGGAGGAGGGAAGCAGCAAGGTTAGGGACGAAGTCGCTGCCGTCTGGAACGCCGCAGAGGGGGGAAATGACATCAGTAAGATCTCGCCCGAGCTCATGGCTCGGGCTTTCCGTAGGGCGCTGTTGTCGACGGCTTGTCAGAGACAGGGCTACATCTTGGTGGATGCCCCGACTTCTGAAAACAGCGTCAACGTTGCTTTCTCCGACGAACCCCCGGTGGACGAAAATGCTGGAGACGAGGAGGCTGAGGAGGAAGTACCTGCCAAGGGCAAGAAAGATGACAAAAAGAAGAAGAAGGGAGGCGACAAACCGCCCCCAATCGAGCCCGTCGTCGAATTTGATGTCAACCCTCTCAAGGCTCCGACCCATGTTATCAACCTCGCCGCCTCGGACGCTTACCTTACTGAAGTTGCCTCGAAGGCGAACACAAAAGAAACCGCTGAGGGAGAGGAGGAGCCGACTATCGATGCAGAGGCCGTCGCGGCCTTCAAGGCAAACCTGTCTGCCTACCGCACCCAGGAGCAAAATTTCGGTCTCCGTCCGCCAAAACCTGAGGAAGATGATGATGCGGCGGCGGCGGCAACGGAAGAGAAAAAAGATGGGGACGCAGCCGCTGAGGGCGCTGAGGGAGAAGATGCCACTATCGAAAAAGCTGAGGAAAAGCTTCCTGCGACCTCTGTCCACACATGGATGGAGGAGAAGTGTAACGCGAAGGTTTTGCACCTACCTTTTGATGAGGTAACCGCTGAAGAGCTAAGTGCCGCGCTCATTCCCACTGGCGAGTCCCAGAACGCCTACATTTTTCAGTTTGTCGACGATGGGGAGACCCCTGGTATTGTTTTTATGACGGCTGCCGCAACCCCCGAAGCGGACAAGGTCCCCGAGCCTGCAACAGAAGCGGCTCCGGCCCCTGAAGCCGCTGCTGAGGCTCCTCCTGCATCCGTGGCTGCTCCTGCAGACGCTGCTTCCTCTTCCCTCCTCCCCCATGAACAAGTTTACGCGAGCGTGACGTTGGAGGAGGCTGGTGAAATATCGGACCTGACCAAGGAGTACAGGAGATTCTGTAGCGACAATATCATGAAGGAGGTCACGCTAGGGATGATGAAGATTCTCAAGAACGGGGAAAAAACCGACATTGTGGACCTACTTGCTGACCATCTTATTGCCGAGGGCAAGAGGCTTGAAAAGGAGGGAGAGAAGGTGAGTGTTTGAGCGTAGCGACAGCAATAGGCGAATCCACATAACTAACAACTTTCAACTCGTCGCTTCGCTCCTCGCCCTCATCGCAGACGGCAAGGTTGAAATTCGACTCACTTTTGCAGCACGTCGACGCCCTTAGCAGCAGGATCCTCGAAGGCCGCCGGGATGACTCGACGATGGCCACCGGGACTGTGTTCTCCGGGTTCTCGAAACCTAGTAGAGCGTAGAAAAGAAAACAAAGCAGCAGTAAAACATGTGTATTCCTACCTAATCTCTCGACTTGTCTCTTTTTTATAAAAAAATACACTGCGTTATCTCTCCTCATCTCTTCTTCACATCTCCTGAAAGCAGCTCTGTGTTTTGCTGCTTGACTGTCTTGAGCTCCTCCTTTAGACTGCTGATTTGCTTCCGGAATTGTCCAAACTGCCTGTCAAGCATCATGCTAACCTTCCCTATCTCGCCAATCAAGATCTCCTGAACACTGTCACTCCTCTCCCTGAGGCTTCTAAACATTTCGTCCATCCTTTTCTCCCTCTCGGCATCCATGTCGATCCTCGGAATCTGCAGAGCGACGCCGTCGGGGATCCAACTAATGTCGTCCTTGTCGAGGCAATCCTGCACAAAGGTCTCGGCACCGTTGAACTCCGTGTCATGCTTACCCCTGAGGTAGATGGTAAAGTAGACGTAGTCGAATACCGAGTGCTCATTCTGCTGGTGGTAAGAAAAACCCCTGCCCCCCAACTGCTTCTGATCCTCAAATAGTTCCCTGTTCAAACCGCAAATGAAACATTGGCTTGACTTGAGCTCAATCTTCTCGTTCTGCGCCTCCCTGAGCGAACTGAAAGTGTCAAGGATAATACCGAAGATAATATTCAAGAGGAGCACAATCACAACGATGAAGAAGGAAAGGTCGAACAGAAGCCTTGACCAGTACGCGAGCTCATCCGTCAAATCCGGGGTGTTGCCAAGATCCCCGCTAATAAAGTCGCCGATTCCTCCACCATACAGCAAACCATTCCTCACGAAGCTGCGATGAGCGAAGGGAATGCGAGGAGCGAAGCGACGAGAAACGGGGTTAGCAATAAGTAAGGGCTAGAGGGAAGACAATTCGCTTCGCTAATCACGCATTGGGCAGCTCGCTACGCTCGCTGAATTCGTTCCGCCTCACCTCTTCAAACACGACATCATATCATGGCACTCGTCAATTCCAGAACCGTTCACCATCGTTCCGGCACTGTGGAAGAAGAAGAAGGCGATCAGCGAAAAGGCGTAGATAATAATGAGACCTAGCACGGCACTCATCACGAGCTGGTTTCCAGGATCTGTCACGGCCCTCATGACGGAAGTGAGTGTTGGGCTCATGGGGACAATCGTGAAGAGTTGGAGACTATAGAAGAGCGGGTAGTGCTCATTGTATATGGTTCCCAATAGAGCCGCGGCAAACATAAAACCATAAAATCTGAGGATCTCGATACTTTGCCAAAGGAAGCTGTACCAGTAAAGGAACGAAGTTGGGTACCCCGTCCCTTGTGCCACTTTGTCGACACTCTTCAAGGTACTCAGTCCCAATAGGCAGTAGCAAACCGTCCTTATCCAATACCCAGGCTTTCCCGAGTCGTAAATATCACTCGAGTACGCTATTGTCGCGATATGGGTGAATTCAAGAAAGACAAACAAAAAGGCAACTGGTGTCTTCAGGGAGTTGATCAGGGCAGCTTTTTTTTCTGCTGCGCTGATGGTGTTGAAGTAGCGCGCCTTGAGCCTCACCCTGGACATCTTCTTCAATGTGATGGGAAGTCTAAACACTGAAATGTGGACGCACTTGGCGCCGGCAAGCACACAATTCACCAACCCTAGGATGTGCATGTAGGCCATGAGCTCCTTGTTCTTGTACGTCGGCAACGAGTCAGTCCCGTCGTACCTCAAGCTGACAATCATTATGAAGTTGATCACCAAACTCAGAACAAAGGTGAGCTGATTAAGCACCGTCGTGCTCTGTTTCTGGGGTATGCTGAGCTTTTCTAGCGTCTCGTGCCACTTCAGTTCGTCGTAAACCTCAGGAACGAGCTTCATAAGCTCTTTCACCCTGTCCTCGTTTCCATAGTCAATGTTGGCGAACATATTTTCCTTGATCTCGTCACTCATGAAGACACCTTCAGGGGGGATCGGGAAATAAACGGTGCTGAGACCCCCGGACCCCCAGACGACTTCAATTGACCTGAGTTTGTTCTGGAAGAAATGCAGCGCCTTTTTCTGCTGGTGCCTGTGTTTCTCAAGAACCTTCCTCAACGCCTTGTCGTCCCTTTGCGATAAAGACTTGTCGTCCCCATGCAAACTTCTACTGTCGTTGTCTTCATCTTCATCCTCGTCATCCTCGTCGTCTTCTTCGAAAAATAACCTTGTGAACTTACGAAATAATCCCCCGTTCGTGCTGTTGCCTCTCTCCTCGCTTGCAATCACTTCCATGCTCATGGTTGGGTCGAACCTCTGGTCGATGTGACTAAGCCTTATGAGAAGAGTCGTCAACTCGATGCCAATATTGAAAGCTTTTTCCTTCTGACTCGTCAAGAAATCCTTCCTCTCAGAGATGATCTTGTCCTGAGACAGAGAGTAGAGCGCACCGAAGATTGTTTTGACAATCGGAATAGGAAGGTTCTGAAGCAAGAAAGCTGAGCTTCTCAGCTTCTTCCTGCACAATTTGTAGGCGTGGTGAGCAATGGCGAGCCTGTCTATTAGCAACTTTGGACTGAGCTTCTGGCAGAGGTAGTTGTGCACTGGACACAATTCCGACTCCTCCCTACCCTCAAGCATGCTGTTAAGCGTCTTTGCTGCCGCCAAGGTCAGCCTCCTCATATAATTGCTCCTCCTCTGGCCTTCCAACACCTTGGTCTTATTGGCAGTGATTGTTGCATCGTCGAGGGGGGAAGCAGTGGAGGCTAATGTTACTCCTACCGTTATATCCTTTTCACCGACCTTGCACTGGAAGATGAATGATGCTGCTTCCGCAACTTGGGTCATGCTGAGGAGCCTCTGATTCGAGGGCGAAGGACCCTGAACACATTCAGTAAGGAAGTCAAAGAGCTGACACAGTTCGTCAAGACTTTCGCAACCCATGTTCTCAACGGCCTCTTTGCTGAAGGCGCTATTGCTGATAAGGGTCGCTCCGGCCCTCACGAGTTCCCTGCTCTTGATGAGGCCGAGGGCGCTCTGGTCTTGGAGGAGCTTCTGCATTTGCAAATTGTGCCCCTCGGTGAGCAGCTGCAGCATATTGAATATAAGTCCGACCTTCAAGTCGCTCTTAACTGCGTACAGCTCGTTGATCCCCTCTTGCTCGTCCGCGGTCATCTCGGTCCTGTCTTGCAACCTGTACTCTATCCACCTCCTTATAGCAATGGTGCACCTGTTCGCTTTCACGATCCTGGAGTGAATGCCGCTGAAAAACTTGCTTGCAGCGTTAGTGTTGCTGCTCAAATAGCCGTAGATCTTGTCCTGTACCTCTTGGTTGCCTCCGTCAAGGAGCTCAATGGTAAACTTGAGTGCCTCCTCCTTCACGTACTCGGTCAAAGCTAAACTGCTGCCAATCACGAATGACCTCTGGTTTTCATCGGCCCCTTCCGATGCCAATCCTTCCCCCGCCCCGTCGCCAAGCCCAGCTAGGAGGTCGACGACAAGGTCAGCTGCACCACACCTCACCATCACCTCCTGCATTTTAAACTTCTTTTTCTCGTCGACGATTCGCTTCCGCTCGGCATCGACGAAGAGGTTGTCGTCTTCCCACATGATTCCAGCTTTAGAGATGCAATTCCTTAACAGGCGCAATACAAGGGGGGCTGAACTTCTGAAGCCTAGCAAGCAGTTCGTCATTAGACCTGCGTTGTCTTCCCCGCTTGTCATGTTGTATTTAGCTAGCCCCTTCACAAGTCCTGCGACAAGCCTCCTCACGTGCTCGATCAACCTTTGGATCAGGGCGTCAAAGTACTTATTGGTCTCAAAGCTCACGTCGTCTATCTTGATCGCCTTCACTTTCTTTCCCCTTGTCTTCCCCTTCCTTTTGGCCCGTTTGCCTTCTGTTGTGCTATTTTTCTTACCCTGCTTCGTCCCAAACTTTAGAACCAATGTCACAAGATCGTTGAACTCGTTAACCATTTGTAAGTTGATGTACTCACTTGACTGGACTCCCCAAGCATACTCTCTTTTGACCTTCCTTGCCTCCTTCTTTTCCCAATGTTCGTTCTCGTCGATCAGTGCTGATAGCGGTGGACTTGCCCTTCCCACCTTCGGAGATCCTGGCGAGTTGCTTCCTGAGATTCCCCTTTCGGACGAGAAGAAGCTCCTACCCTTTCCAAAACTCCTGTGCGTGTCGTTGACGCTCTCAGATCGATCCATATCGCTCTCCCTGACCGGTGACTCTGGAGTGCCGTCCAAGATTTCTTCTGGGTAAATCCCCAGGACCAGGCAGCTGCTGCTAAGGATCTTTTTGTGGTCGTCCTTCAGGTGCCGAACAATCCTCTTTTGAATCATGAGCCCCAGGGCTCCTTGGAGTGCTACTGTGGCTCGTCCAGCATACTTTTCCCGAGAATACGCGAAATTGGAAGACTCTTTGGTCCCCATGGTGCTCCCCCTCTCAAGCACGGAATAATTTTGCACGACGCAGCGATAGAATGCTTCAACGCTGGCGAACCCACCTTCGATGATGGCTTCCACTAAAACGTCCTCCCTCGTGGTGGCAGTCTTCTTGTCATTCTTACCCTTTTTCTTGCCCTTCTTCTCGACAAAGAAGTCGTCATTTTCGTCTTCTTCCTTGACCCCGACCAACTCAACGTACTCCTCCACATAAGCTTCCATGGCCTCCGAAATCAGGAGGACGACCTCCCAAGCTGTAGTCATGTCGGACATCCTTCCTTCGCTGCTGAGGTCGCTGCTCACGTCCGTGTCAAAGTAAACGTTCCCTGTAAACTTTGCAAAAGCCGTCCAAAGAAACGGTGCCTCCTGCCAATACTCGGGGTCCGAAAAGAATGAGAATATTTCGGAGAAACTGATCACTCTACTCGCGGAGAGTTCGGTTGAATCAACGTTCCCTGTGCAGCACAGGCCCAAGAGTTCCACCACGCGTGCGTGCCAGTACATTTGGCGTTCGGCGTTGGTCATCCTGGAGCTCATTCCCTTGCTCACCGTCTGCGAGAGCAAGATGTTCTCGAAAGATCTTCTGCATTCGTTATCCGGTGAGCTCTCCTCCCTGTCTGCAAAGTCCCTTAGAAGGTGCTTCCTCTTCATCGCTGGCCCGCTGAGGAATAAATGGCCTCCTGAGCCCGATCCTCCAATAGTGCCTGTTCTATCCCTGCCCTTCGCACTGCTCTGTTCCACGGCGTCCTCCCCTCCCGTCCCTGTGCTGCAGTACGTTACAAGGATGTTGGAATAATTTGGGTCCGTAAAGACATTCATCACCATTCCCTGGTTCCTCCTCATCGGGACGCCTTTTACGACCATAACGTTACGGAAGAAGTCCATGTAGAAGAAGAGGTTCCTCAAGTCTACACCCCAGTTTTGAATGTGCGATGCGAAATCTATCAGGATGCTCTTGGGGACATCCCTCACCAACCCCGCACTGTTTTTGTATATGCTCGCCAACACCCTGGAAACCCCTCTTGCCTTCCCAACGTGCTTCAGGAATATGCCAATTGCCCCGCACCTTATTACCTCCAACTTGTTTTCAGTGTTATCGTCCATGAAAGCGACCATGAAGTCGTTTGCCGCTGTTTGCAAAAGCTTGAGGAGGGCATCCTGCTGGCCATTTGTGTCGCCTACCTCGGCCTCGACCTCTAGTAGCTCTATGAAGATCATGTGGACCTCTAGCTTCCTCATCATGGTCTGCCTTCCCTTGGCAGGTTTGATATTTGCGTAGACAGAGCCAATGTGCGCGTCTGTTTGGTCCTTACCCTTGTGGTGAGTAAAGGCACTCGCTTCCTTGTGGATAAGATTCATCGTCTCCGTAAGAGAGCCTTTTCTCTTCTGGCTGGTAGTCTTGTAGCAAGCATCAGTGAACTCCTTGATGATCATGAGAGTTTCGTCAAGAGTCCGCTGACTCTGCATCGTAAATGCCTGTCCGTCAGTGCTGTGAATACTCGTTCTGCGCTCTTCTTTGCTCCCTCTTCTCTGGTCCTCCACATCATCTGCGTGCTCTTCTCCGTCATGGGGGGTGGAAGACCCCCAACTGAAGAAGCTTTGAACGTTATTTCTGAGAACCGCAAGGTTTTCAAGAAGCTTGTGGTGCAGGTGCATGCTCTCGTCGTCCATCAGCCAGTGCATTTCGCTCAGTCGGTGCACGAGAAGGCTCTTCCTGCTGTGATGAATGAAGAGCGTGCAGAGAATCTTTTCAGCCAAATCCCCGTCTCTCTCAGTCAAGAGGGCGCTTAAAAGGTCCCTGGCGGTTTCCGTGTCTTGCGGGTCACCAATATCAAGCCTGCTCAAATGTCCATCGCTAGACCCTCTTTTAAAGAGGCTGTCGAAGAGGTTCATCCCCGCCATCGTGAGAGTCACGGGTTCCTTGCTCTTCTCCCACTTGTGCTTCAGTAGCATGCTGTGAACAATCGCATCTCTGCTCTTGTTCGTCCCAGCAATGCTACTGTCAACCCTCTTTACTCCCGCCAGTTGAATGGGAGGTGCAGGTGGCAATGCAGATGTTGAAGTGCGTAACGAGCTTCTGGTCTTACGGGACGACTTTGTTGAGCTCCACTTGGTATCTGATATGCGTTCACTAACCGTCTTCCTCGAACCTTTCCCGTCCGTGTACAGCTCGGCCTTCTCATCAATCGCTCTCCTAAGTCTCGCAGCCACAGCTGTGATTCTCACATCTAGAGCGGCTCCAGCGGCGTACGTCAGCATATCGCAGGTCAATTGTCTGCATTTGACCGTATCCTCCCTGGCCCTCTCGGCCTCACTGTGAACGCTGCTCACAAAGTCTCCGACATTTCCGCCCCCCCCGTCAGAGGCAAGCCCTTGCTCGTTGCTGGTTTTATCTACACCCTGGGAGTCGTGCAGCTTCTTCTTCAGCGCCTTGGCCATCAAATCCGCTGCGATAGTAAGGTCCACCTTGCCCTTGTTATTTTTTCCCATAGCACTCTTCCTAAAGGCATTGCTGATGGTCACCTTGTCGAGCTTGAACGCGTATTTAAGGGCGAGGTTGACAGCCGAAGTAAGCTGCCTGGTGCGAATCCACTTTCTAATCCTTACAAAGGCTGTTGCATGGTACTTAGCCCACCATCTGGGCCTCCCAAAGAGGTCGGCGCCATCTCCAGGCCAGTTGAAGTTGTAGCACCAGTTATGATTGTCCTTGCTGACAACGCCCTCCACTTCTTTATTCAGCATCCATGTATCTTCCTTGTACTCCCAAAGACCCTCGGCCTCAGGAAGGAGGTCTACCTCGGGGTTTGATTTGCTACAAAGTAAGGGGGTCAACCCTCCAATGTTCTTGTGTGGGTGTTTCGATTTTTCCTCCGGTGACCAGTCTTTCTCTGCTTTATGAATCTTGTCCCCGATCTTGAAATAGAGGATCTCCATGTGCGAGGGAACTTCAATCTTCTTCGCCTCCTTCCCAACCAAGTGGTTGGCGCTCCACTTTCCCAGAGCATTCTGCCTCTGCCTCTCGTAAATCTCGTCAGTGACCTCCTTTCTTTTTTCAACCTTGTTGTCGAAAGACTCGAGAAATTTGAATAAGTCCGAACCCAACTTGTCCATAGCCCTCTGCCTCCCTTCTTCTGTGCTCAACCCTTGAATGAGCTTCTCCGCCTTAAGGTGAGAAGACGACTCAATTTGAGATCTGACAATTGTAGTGAACCTCTTGGCTGTCCGAGAAACCTTGCCGTTCTCCTCTTGTTTAAGACCTTTGAACTTTAATTTCTTCCTTATTCCGTCCATGGCACTCTTGGCAGGGTTCTCGACCATCTCCACCCCGTCTCCACTGTTGGTTCTCCTCCCGTTAGAATCGTATTTTGGTGACGCGGTTTGCTCTGTCCCGCCTTCTCCCTCCCCTTGTCCATCACCGCCATCTGCTGCCTTCGCGAATAGTTTCCCGACCTTGCCCAACCCGCCAAGAGCGGTGCCGCCCACAGAGCCCAAGCCCTTGCCAACTCCCCCTAAGATATTCTTGGCATTTATGTCGGCGACAGCTATAGCTGAGGAGCCCACACCGTCAGCCATTCGGGCTGCCTCCGGCTTCCTCATGAACCTCACGACGACATTCGTGAGCTCTTGTATTCTATCGGTGTGAACGAAGAAACCCGAGAAA
>Ga0115006_10002434_pt1 | contig 12239 bp, 5 predicted proteins | sample ArcOceMetagenome_3_FD_88943 | JGI IMG/M metagenome (GOLD analysis project Ga0115006, IMG submission 88943) | Marine eukaryotic phytoplankton communities from Arctic Ocean - Arctic Ocean- Svalbard ARC20M Metagenome | ecosystem: Environmental > Aquatic > Marine > Oceanic | place: Arctic Ocean...
CCTTCCACAGCATGAAGGGCGGTGTCGCGTGCGCTGATGCGAATGTGGAGTTACGCATGGATGCCATGCTTGTGCATGGGCCATCGACACCCGTGCATGTCGGCAGATCTACAAGCCAATCGGGTTCATGATGTTGGCGTGTACTTTGCATTTTGTGCACAGCCACACCCAAGACTTGACGACCATCAAACAGGGATTTTCTCACCACACACATGTGTTGTGCACCAGTGTGATGCGGGTGCATCAGTGATGCGGGTGCGTCACAACATTAAAGTTGTCATCATGTCCACCAGTGGTGGGGGTCTCAACAGTGCATTGCAGTCCATTCACCTCATTATGGTGTAAGGATACACATCGAAATCATGGAGTGTGGCACCGATGATGGTGGCAGCATGGTGCTTCGAGCTTGGCAAGTGTTGGTTTTTGTTCTCATGCTAAGTTCATCAGGCTGGCATGCGGTCTTCTGGGACTGCATGCATCATTATTTGTATACCATCGAGTGTTGCTCGGTGAGGCCCGATGCAGCTTTATGCATCACATGCACGCGCATGCATGCGTTCACCTGCACGCACGTTTGCACACGCATGTTCACACCGCACACGCATGTGTACACTCACACATGTATATATATGTGTGTTTGCTCAAACCAGGTTTTTAGAACCTTGCGCCCCCCCCTCACCTCTTTGGGACCTAACCACTCTTCGGAGTGTATGGTTCAAATGGTGTTCGACCTTTTTTTTGGGTTGTTCGCCTCACTTGACCGGCTGAGTGTCCCCACAGCCGAGTGGTCCGCTTCCCTTCAGAAGTACGAGCCAATGTGGAAACACAGCGGCGGAAAGTTAATGGGTCCCACCCCATTGACTCAGAGAGGAACAGCGCTTGTCGGTTTTGATTTAGTTTGGTTCGTTTGTTTGTTTTGGTTATGCATTTGGGGTCAGTCTTTGTTGATCAGATTTTATGTTGTCTCTGTGGAGAAACGTTTATTTGGAATTTGTATTCGAAAGCAATTTTTATGCAGTTCTAAGATATATTGGTCCATAAGGCACTGTGTGCTTGCTGCTGTACGAATCAGAAAAAGACGTTTCAAAGGTATGCGTCGCGTGCGACAAGTTCATTATAATAATTTAAAATATATGAGGCTCGTGCGTAGGGTTGTGCGTGCACAATCACAGTTGAAGTTTATTATTAGTTCTTATATATTATGTAATACTTTAAGATTTTGTCATGATTTAAAGTTTAAGACAGTACGTGAAGATGAACTTCCAGTGTATATTGATAGCGAAGAAAATGCTTCCGTTAATGAATGTGCATATGTGACTGAAAATGAATATAGACAAGTTCAAATGGAAGAAATTTCTGGGTCAGAAGTGGATGATGATAGTTGTGATGATTGTGGTTCAATTTCTACACAGAGTCACAATTCGGAAACAAGTAATTTAGGTAATATCGATGATGCGACATTGGATGCTATATGTGGTGGCAGTACTCCGGGTGTTGTATGGGATCATAGTAATAGCGGTATCGTACCTGATCTGTCATGTGATGTATTGCCTTCGTTGCATGAAGATGGTGAGAGTGTGAATGCTGATGATAATATCGGTGAAGTGTCAAGCACGGCGTGTAGCGAAGAGCTGCGTCGTAATATTCACGATCCTACTATTGCTAGCGAAGATTCGGACGCAGCAGATTTCGATGTAGTTGCTGAGGATGTTACCCGTGTACATGATGATGTTGCAGCTTCACAATTTTTGGGTGTCCGTGGTCCAAAATCTGTTTCTGTTTTAGACCCCATTGATTGTGCTAAGCTCATTCGCGTTGTGAGAGATATCCAAGGAGATGATTGTAAAGATAATGCCTCACGATGGGCTTTCTGCGAAAGCATTCGAGAAGAAGCTTATTTCGTTCCTGCAGAAGTATTTGCTGTACTTGTACGGGTTTTTGATGATTGGCAGCAACTCTCGCGTGTGTTACAATTGGATTGGGTTAGGACTTGGGACGGCTGGCTTGAGGTTCAACATAACTTGGCTGCATGCCATGATGATAACTTGAAACAGTTTTTATGTGAGGACGTGGTGAAAGAGTTTTGTAACATCTGCATGCGTGATGTGGTGCAAGAAGATTTTATGAATGATGTGCAAAGAAAACAACAGTTGGCTGATCTGGGATATAAGATTGGGAAAGGTTCAGGTCACAATTGTAATTGTTTAATTGATTCTTTGTTGCAGTTGTTGGTGCAGCACAAGGTAGTGAAAGGCTCACCCTCAGGGCTTCCTGTGAGTATGTGGCGTAACGAGTTGTGTGAGATGACGAGGTCTCAGTTGTGCAATCATGATAACATAGGTCTGCGCCCCCGCTTGCGTGACGAGCTTTATAAAGAAATACAAGCTACGGAAGCGCAACACGCGCGTGCTTTTCTTGAGCACCACAAGCACGGGAAGGCGATTTTGAAATCTCTTATAGATTTAGCAATGTTACAAAATGAGTCTTTCGAGCGCACGTTGCGTATCATCGTTTTCTCCCGCTTCGATGGCAGCATCGTTAATCCGTTTGATGATGCTGTCATATATGAATTTAATAACACGTCCGATATGCCGGCGCTTGATTTGTATTTATATAATACCACGGCGGACTCGCACACGGGCGTGCATTATGATCCTGTTACCGTGCGTGACGTGATTCAGAGGAGCCATGTTATGAAAGCGCCGGAGGGTGGAACGGCAACCCCAGTGTTGAAAAAAGATTCACGGAAGCGTTTGCGTAAGACTAGTGCATTTAATCCTCACGATGAAACGCCGTCGTTTTTAAAAATCATGTCAAAGTGCGATGGTAATTGTGCTAATGAAGCGGCGTGTTCAGCAAAACCCGCATCAGGTGGTAGTATGAATGCGGGAGGAGGTTCTAACATCGAAGAGCCATTGCCAGATGAGCATGGAAGCGAACCTCTCGTGGTCGATAAGGATGCAGCTCCTTTTTATACGGTCTTCGCTATGAGTGGTGTGAACTCACCCGATGAGCCGCGGTATAAATTAGAAGATACGTTAGATACATTATCTTTTGAATTTAGAGAACATCCTACGTTGCCTAGTGATTCTTCAGATAAGACGAAAGCGGTGTCTGGTGCGCTCGATAAAGATAAAGCTTTGGTGTTGCCTTTGAAGCATTGTGCTTTTAGTCATTGTTCGTGGTGCGGGCAAGACGATGATAGTTTAATTAACCATTTATCGTCTGATCATATCGACCGATTGCGTCCTTGCATGGAGGCGTTCGTGCACGTACGCCCGGTTGCACCCAGTGATGAGAACGTGTTGGTGATGTCCGTGTATAACGAAGCGCTTGCAATCGCCATCCGCAGAGGGGCACCTCTAGCGTCGTATTCTATCGACAGACGGTCTTTGCGACAGTATGCCCAGCATGCGACGGATGCGAGCACGCACGCAGCAGTTTGCTTCGTCTGCGCCCGGCGGTTCGTCCACGTCAGCGGTGTTGAGAAGTATAACGATATCGCATACATGCCGCTATTAACGCGCGACGTGAAAGAGGATTTAATTGGAGAGTGTGATTATTTTCTAGGTTGCAACGGTAAGTATGCAAAGAAGTTCTTTGGTTTAGATGCGTACTGTAGACTGTATGGTGAAGTGTCTTCAACGGTTAGCTTATGCGAAATGAGCGAAGAATTTGATGATTGGCATCTGAATGTGTCTCTCGAAGGTGAGCAGTGTAAGTTGTTGTGTTGTCCGGAGGATGTGCAATGTCCTGGCGTCGATGGCATTCACCATGGTAAGAAGGAGTGCTGCGAAAGATGTGTTGCACCAGTGTGCAGGGAGTGTAAGTCTCATCTAGCAGCTTCCACGCCGAAGTTACCGCCCTCGAGCTTGTCGAACGACATGATGATTTTGTATCCCCCGAAACTCTTGTATGAAGAAAAGGTAACAATGATGGAGTTGATTTGTGCAAGCGTCTGCATCACGTCTATCATTTGCTTTACATTAGAGAAGCAGTTTAGAAATGTTCGTCCAATGGATGAAAGTGTTCACGCGAATCAGCATCGTATGGGTTTTCGCGGCAACGCTACTTCGTTTCCTTTGCCTTGGGAAGATCTCATGGTGCAATTGAGAGACTGTCAGGCGTCGTCCAATGGACCTAGCACAGCGTCTTTGCCGCGCTCTGGAGCCGAATTAGCGAACGTCGTCTCTATTTTATTGAAGTCGGCGGGCGGCGAGAATGATAAAAAAGCACATGCGAAATTGATTCACCAGGCCACCGTGCGACGCAATATCGTCATTCGTCTCATTGCTGAAATGCAACAGCGCGGTCATGCCAAATATGTACATCTAGACATGGAGAAAGTAAAGGTTAAGGCTAGCAGCTTGCCCGAGAATGATGTGCCACCGGAGATCGTCAGACTCTTACCACTAGATAAAGCACATGATGCTTTGCAGCCAAATAAAAACGCTACGCCTGTGCAGGGTGAAGTTTTGTCATCTGAGGTAAGCAAAGAGATGGCTTGTACTCGCATAAACGCTGTGGTCGGTGAAGCGAGTAGTTTAAATTTAGGCGATGACTCCGCGAAATTTACTGCTTGTTTGACTGCAACCACGCGAAGTTTGAAGCAGGAGGTTTTACCGCCTGGTAGTGACAGTGGTGATGGTAGTGATGACGATGTGTTTGGGGATGCCGCTGACCGAGTCGTGGAGCGTCTCGGTGTGAAAACTGGGAATGCTTTGATAGATCAATACGAGCCAATGTATTGGGGTACAGCTTTTGCGTTTACTTTTTCATATTATGGTGGATTCCCGGACATGCCAGCTTTCTGCCACAAACCTCGTCATCGTCGGCCTTGTAACGCTCCTCGCATCGAAACAGCAGACTGGGTGAGAACGATGTCCCGGCGCATCGAAGCCTCGCTGTCGCAAGATTATACGTTTGGGTATGTGAGTTGGAATTATCATTTTCGATCGGAGTTGAATTTGAGTAGGTCTATGTTGGGATATGAAAAGAAGAACGGTGAAAAAACGGGCGTAGCTTTCACGCCGGAGGCACTGGAGGCGGGCGCTATTGAGATTACAGAGCATTTGTGGGGTAAGTATAGGGATTGTAATCAGAAGTTGAGGAATGTCAATGGCGACATTGCGAAAGTAGAATATGTGCCACACATCTCTGATGCTGCTAGGATGCTGTTGCGGAATATAGGTTATACCTCGAGGAAGCTGCCTGGCACTATTGAAACGAGGCGCTTGATGAGATTTATTACGCAAGCGTATCGGATCAAGTACGGCACCGCTATCTTCGTGACGTTTTCCCCGGACGAGAAACATAATCTATTGATGGTGCGACTGTCGCGTAATCGGCAACAGGATCCGGTTTGGGAAAATAGTGACTTGAAAGCACACCAACGATTTGCGGAAAGAGATGAACCTACTTTAAACAAAGATACCGCCGGGTGTAAGTTTGCAGAGCATGGCAAGCAGGACGGAGATGGCGATGATGTATCGTTCGGTGTGTCTGTGGACAACTTAGCAGATTTGTTACCTACGTTTGATCAGCGAAGGCGTATACTAGCGACGGACGCTTTAGCTTCGGTGGAAGGTTTTAGAGTTATGGTACAATTAACGATGCAGTATTTATTCGGTGTCAACTTTTGCCCCTATTGTCCGGATTGTGCCACTTGTGAGACTCCGTGTCAAGACCTCTTTGGTAGCAGCGCGAAACCGGAAGGCGGTATTTTTGGTCGTATAGATGCTGTTTTCGTATCCATCGAAGCGCAGAAGTCTACCGGTAGTTTGCATGCGCACTGCCAGGTGTTCGTGCAGTGCTTGCACCAGCACACTCCTCTCTGGGAGATTATTCGCAGATTGCAGTCGGAGAGAGGTGCCGTGATTGTTGATGAATATTTGAAATATAAGGCGCACGTGTGCCGGCAAGTCTATGCCAGTGAGCGCGACGTTGTTGATGCTCGCTTGTATTCTTTTGAGAAGCAATGGCCGAATTATAAAGATTCAGTTCATTGTATTAGTTCTCCTGCGTATATGAGTGAGCAGACGTATGAGTGGGCAAATGAAGGGCTGCCAGACGACTTGCCGCGCATATTAGAAGAGGGCGAACATTGGCTGAAGAAACATCTTGTGGATGACGTCGAAGAGCTGCAGATGATGAGGCAAAATCATGTACATTTAGTGAACCCGGATACCGGCAAGAGGGAGCCGCTCGCTGCGTGTAGGTCAAAAGAGAATCCTAATCTTTGTAAAAGCAATTATCCTAGAAATAAATGGTTGGTGCAAGAGCCCGTTGTACTTTGCGCTGGTTTATTGAAGCAGATGGGGTTGCATACTCACGGCAGGAAGTGTCAGTTGGGTGGATTGCATGGGCCGATGTCTCACGAGTGTTTGAATGCGACGCATTCGGCGATGCTGGCTGCGCTCCGGTGTAATTCTGATGTACAGCTTCCGTATCGGCTCCCGATTATTGAAAGTACGCACTTCTGTGGGGATCCGAAATGCTTAGCTTTTAAAGAAAAAGATCTTATTGAAGCGACGCAAATTGCTCAGGACGCGCAGGCTGGTTACGCGTGTGATTATTGTAATAAACGCCAACCGATTGCTTTTAATGAATGTAAACAATGTGTCAAAGGCCTTCAGCGATTGTCCGAACGTCATCGCGATGATCCATTGAATAAGCTGGGCAAGCGCTATGCGATGCGCATCATGAGCGATGCTTACGGAAGATGTTGTGTGCGGTCAGCGGTAGAGAACACGAATCTGCGTGCGTATGCTAGAAACGATGACATCACTTCGGCGGAGTCGATAAAGACGTGTCAGACGGTGTCGTTATTCGGTAGGAACTATATCGATATAGTTGAATGTCTGAATGATAGAAAACAGACTTTGAACTCGACGGTGTTTCCACAAATAGACGGACGCAGTCGCCGCCATAAGAGGGTGACTTTCCGTGATGTCGCGATGCTCTATGGCCATCGCCCGAATAAGGATCAAGATCATCGCGTTTGGTATTTGTCACCGTACGAGTTTATCGCCGAATGGGAAGTCGTGCTTTTAAAGTATCCGCAATCGTTACATGGCCACACCAGCGACGTGTATCATGCGTCTTTGACGGACGCCGGATTGAGACTTCTCACGGAAAGTACCTCGCGGCATCCTAAGCTTGAAGCTGGACAGCATTATGTCGTTAAGGAAGGGAAGCACGAAGATTGGATAGCCTATCCGGCCGGCAGTGCGACCGAAGCGTTTCGGCATACGTATATCATCAAGAAGCGTCGCCGTCCTGTTGCGCCCATGTTTATCGGATCTCCCGTTCCGTTAAAAGGCTGCGATGCGGAACGGTCTGCTATGTTGACTATGGTCTATTTTCGTCCTTGGACGCTTCGAACTGACTATGAAGAGGATCGATATGTTCCTTACGCCGGCCGATTACGTCCAGAAGATAAATCGTGGCAGGAGGAATTCGATGACTGGTTGTGCGGAGGCGTTCTCTCTGAAGAGTCGGTGAGGTACATTAATAATTTTATGTCGGTGTATCGCGTTCGCCCTCGAGATGTTTCCGACGATGTTGTTTCTGATGAAGATTTTAGCGATGAGGAATTGGTATTGACAGAACAAGATTTAGCGCGTGCTATGCAAACTCGAATTGGGGGTCGCGAAACTAAGAAAGCCGAGAGCCAGCGCACGTCGGCGTCAGGCAAAGTTTCCCACGAGGAAAATTCTCGGACTGGCATACATCTAGTGCAAAAGATTTGGCCTGTGGACGACAACGTGACATTTAAGGCGAGTCAGGTGCAACACATCGATGCCGCTACTATCAAGAGATCGTTTGTTGCGGCGCGAAAATCGCAGCGACAAGTGCATGATGTGTCGGTGACGGGTTCGGTCAGTGGCTATGGACAGAATATACAAATATATTCCAAGTGCAATGAAGGTAAAATTCGAACGTGGTTAAAAGGAATTAAAAGGCGTGAGGTAAACGGGCGGCGCGTTCTGAATAAGACGCAATACAGCGTAGTAAAGATGGTAGCTAAACGAATCTGTTTGGAGTATCGTGCCTTGTCGGGTGGAATGCGTTTTGAAGATTTACCGGAACCGTTGAGATGGAGTATGCATGGCGGGCCTGGGACTGGTAAGACGCATGTGATCAAGATTATTAAGGAGGAGCTTTTTCAACAGGTTCTAGGTTGGAACATCGGTATGGAATTTAATATTATTGCGTTGCAAGCTGTTATGGCGGATTTGTTAGGCGGAGATACCATCCATCATGCTCTCAATATTGGTATTTTTGGTATGAAAAAGAAAGACAAAGGCTCGCAAGAAACGAGGGCAAGAGAGATTATGAGGTCGATGCTTATGCTGAGGTGGTTGATTATCGATGAGATTAGCATGGTCAGCGCTCGTTTATTAGCGGATATCGATCATCAATTACGTAATTATTATAGACATAATTCAGAGTTCGCTTTCAATAACAAGAAGGTGTTGCGTCCTTTTGCAGGCGTGAATATATTATTCAGCGGAGATTTCTGGCAGCTGCCTCCCCCGGAAGGTGGTTTTCTCGGCGATATTCCGTTTGAGTATATTCAGAATAGTAGGCAGTATGCTCCATCGCCATCTATTTCCCACGGCCAAAGTTTGGTTTGGAGCGGTCCGGATACGGGGGTGCAGGGCGTAACGGAATTGGAAGTTTGTGAGCGCACTGACGATGTGTGGCTGCAGAGCGTTCAGGAGGAGTTTCGTTATGGGAAGCTTACCATGGATACGCATGCTTTTCTGCACGGAAAACCAACGTTGCTACCGGGCAGTATTCTGAACGGCAAGGCTACCTGTAACAGTGATTGGTGCAAGAAGCGAGCGTGCGAGATGGTGGAGCTGGAGCAAAATGCACCACCAAAAGGACAGGTCCGCGATGAGCATGCAGATATAACGATGCAAGGAGAGTGCAAGAAGTGTCAAAAAGAAAGAAAAGAAAGAACTCTTGTAGCATCAGGGCTTTCAGATAAGAGATTCATGGAACAAAAGTTTTTGAGCGCGCCCGCGGTTGTACCGAACAATGACATGAAGTATGAGATCAATAAAAAACGAGCGCTCGGATACGCTAGCAAGAAGAAAACTGGAGTTATGTACTGTCCAGCCAAAGACAAGCCTTCGCATGAGGCGCTTCGTATCAGACCGGATTTACCGGCACAGAAAATTGCATGGCTGAATCGTCACGACCGCGAAAGTGGAGACTTATATGGCATGCTTCCATTAATTAAAGGTATGCCGGTGTCGATGACCGAGCATATCGATCGAAGCGAAGATAAGCGGTTATTACGGGGACGAGTAGGGTGGGTACATTCATGGGTATTGGCCGACGACGAGCCGAGTGGGTTTGAGAACGGGAAGCGCATCCTACAAAAACTTCCGAAAGTGGTGTATGTGGAGTTCCGTAATAAGAATAACAAACCTTGCAGTTGGCGAATTGACGGGATGACTAATAATGGAGTATATCCTATTGTTCCTCGCTCGCGCGAATGGTATCTCGATAAGGGTAGGCAACATCCGCAGCTTAAGATCAGTCGTCGTCAATTCCCGCTTGCGCCCGCTTTCGGCATGACGTCTCATTCTGCACAGGGGCAGACATTTAGCAATGGAGCTATAGTAGATCTATGTATTGGCGGTAGTAGTAGCACGATGTCTAGTTATGTAGCGCTCACGCGCGTCGAGCGCAGGAAAGATTTACTTATCCTGAGGCCGTTCCCATTGGAGCTTTTCCAACAAGGTCAGAAGCCTGGCATGGACCTGCTGTTGCGTACGTGGCGAGGTGATAAAGATATTGATTGGCCAGCCATTGAAAGGGATCTGATGCCATGTAAGCTGTGTCCGACGTGCGGAAGTATAAAATTAAAGTCATCCTTTACGGATACCGAATTTAAGAGATTGGACGATAGAAATCAAAAGGTTGGTATTTGTAAGTTCTGTCAAGCGGTACAGAAAGAGAAGGGGTTGCCTTTGCAATGTACGTATTGCTTTTCCTTTCGTGCGGAGACGGATTACCCTTCGAGAGAGACGCATTGGAGGTGGAGCTCCAAACGTGTTTGTTGTTGGTGTGATCCAAAAAAGAAATGTAGTGTATGTAGCCTGCTTCGCGAACGACAACATTTTTCGGATAGGGAATGGTTGCGTATAAAGAAGGATACGCTTGATGGGAAATGCTTATCGTGTATGCCTTTACCTCGGTGTGCAAATGGGTTTAGAACATGCAGAATGTGTTCAAAAGCGAAAGCAATATCAGAGTATACAATGTGGACAATGGCACATGGGGAGTGTACGAAGAAGAAGCCAAGTTGTAATGAATGTATGCAACTAGGAGAAATCGAAAAACAAACGTTGCGTAATCGAAATAAAGCGGATGTGCAGGTTTCGCATGACGGCATTTCAGCTCCTCAAGTTGACATGAATCCGCATGTTACAATATTCTGTCCGGAATGTGATGCATCACAATCACTTGAGATGAACTTATTTTGGAAAAGGGGGAACGGATGCGATAGGTTCGTGAGGTGGTCGTGTACAACTGAAGTATGTAGTAAGAAGAGAGTGAGCTTAGGCAATTGGTTACGCCTTAAAAACAATCATGGTAGCCAGATATCGAAGTGGATGAAAGCGACAGGCATTTACGACGATCACACACGGCCTGTGCACATAACAACCAAAGAGTATATGAAACAGGAAGAGTTAAATGATCGAAGGAAGAGTAGGAAAAGAAAAGGGGAGAGAGTTCAGATAGAAATTGAAAGTCCACAGAAAAATAGTCGAGTTGATAGATGAGGTTTGCCCGACTTGGGAACGCATCGCGTTCGATCACGTATCATATTGGCCAGATATGTAGAGACCTGGAGGAACTCTCACAACTCCAGCACTGTGTGCGCACGATGAAGCAATTGAAGATGACCAGCGCTGTTTTCAACATCGTTCACGGTTTGCGACTGTCATCGCGACTCATGTTCGATTTGCTCGAGCGAGCCCATGATCTTGCATGCTGCCAAGCGCAGCGGGTCAAGAGCAAGCGCAACGCATAAACAACACCCTCCCCCCCTTTGGGGGAAGGACATCCATCCTTCCCCCTACGGGGGAAGGAAGTCCTCTCCGCCCTTCTGGGCGGAGAGAAGGTGGTGGCGTTTCATGCTGCACTGTTGGGGCTATTCGTTCCCGTAGCGTCGCATGCGCAGTGTCCGCTCTACCGAGCGGGCACTCGCAGGCGGCTCGGGTTTGATGGCACCGACTGTGCGGCGAGAAACGCCGTCAGTGGCGGCGCGCCACGCGTGGTTGACTTGGCCTTGGGCAAGTCAAGCCGCCGCGCGTGGGCGCTGTCGGGTGCTCACCGGTTGAGTTTGCATGCTTGGCATGCGAGCTGGCAACAGGGCCAAACCGGTGAGTGGTGCGAGGGAGGCGCGGGTCCTCGCATCAGGCGTCTGGTAACGTTTGCACGCCACGTCGTGCAAACGGGCACTTGCAGCCCTGCTGTGAGTGGTCAGGAAGCCAGACACGTGCGGTCGGGGGGAGGGACCACCGCACATGCCCTTCAAGGGTTTCGGGAGGGCATCGCGTTGCCCTCCCGGGCTTCCCCTTTCGGGGGGAAGTCGGGGCGCGATGGGGAGCCGCCTCCACGCGGCGCGCCCTGGGAGACCGCCAACGCGTGGCGGTCTGCTAGGAGCTCCCCTCTCAGTCTTACATAGGGTGGTGTAAGGCTGACGTGACTTCACCCGACGTGTCCTTGCCAAACATGACCTGCCTTGGTGTGCCTTGGCTTGCTTGGTGTCTTGCTTGGTCCGGCGTCATCACGGCCTCTGACATGAGTGTTTGTCAATTGGCGTTATGGAGTGATGTTTTGGGCCATGAAATTCTTGCAAATGGCACGATGGATCTGGTGTGTGTGTATGTTTGTGTGTGCTCTGCTTTGCTTTGCTTTGCTATGATTTCTTTGCAAGTATGTTGATGAACCCTTTTTTTTTCCTCGGCGTTACTCAGCGCCATTGCCCATGCCTTATTGCCAATAAATTTATTTTTGGAATTTGCTTGGTGACATACCAAGCCTAGAAAAGCATTTACTTTTGATGCCTTGATATCATGCCAAAAAGTGGTCCATTTTTGAATTTGTTATGTGTAGCAGTGAACGTTTTTCAGCGCCAACAAAAATGTGACCGTAACAGGGGTTTGCCTTTGAGCATTTGACTTTTGCGTGAAGTTGACTTCGACAAAAAC
>Ga0115006_10002437_pt1 | contig 12227 bp, 7 predicted proteins | sample ArcOceMetagenome_3_FD_88943 | JGI IMG/M metagenome (GOLD analysis project Ga0115006, IMG submission 88943) | Marine eukaryotic phytoplankton communities from Arctic Ocean - Arctic Ocean- Svalbard ARC20M Metagenome | ecosystem: Environmental > Aquatic > Marine > Oceanic | place: Arctic Ocean...
GCTGGTCGAGGCGCCGCTGCCGCCATCGTCGTCGTGCCCACCATCGTTGTCTTCCTCCCGAAACTCGGTGGAATCTCGTGGATCTTGAGATCATGGTAATTGACTGTTTTGAATTTGGGTGGATATAAAAATCACATAGTACATCAAAACTCGGGTAAAAGTATTGGGTACACGGAACGGGGTACGGTGTACGGGGTTGGGGTATTGGGGTATTGGGGTATGGTGTATGGGGTATGGGAGGCGCCCCGCACCGCTCGGGGTACGGGTATGGCCGTCTTGCGGTGGTGCCGGAAGCCCCGGGTATGGGGTATGACCAAATACTGGCCGGCCAGACTGCTCGGGGTATGGGGTACACAACCTTGCTCTACCCCTTGCAGGGGGCCAAAACTGGCACGAGGCCATCAGCGCGGTCCAGCCGTCAGCCCTGGCGAGGTTGACGTCGGCGCCTGCCGCCAGGGCGGCCCTCACTGCCTCGAGGTCGCCTCGAATTGCCACTGCCACAAACTCCTCGCCGAGCGTGGCCGAGGGTCTCGCTCGCACCGCCTGCACCTTGGCGAGGAAGCTCTGCGCGCTCGCCTCGTCGTCGGGGAAAAGCTCGGCCGCGTCGGCCTCGCCAAGCTCGCCCAGGAACGCGTCGAGAGGGTGCACCGGAGCCTCCGGCGGGGGCTCGTCAAACGTCTTGTGACGGCGCGCCGGCGGCGGCTGCGGCGCGAGCACGACAATCTGACCAACGGCCGCGCCACACCCCCACGGGCACGGCGTGCCCTGCACATGCGGCCCCGCCCAGTAGTTGACGAGGCACGCCCGGCACGCCACGTGCTTGCACGGCAGGAGGCGGACTTCACGAGGTTGCGTCTCGCAAAAGGGGCAGAGCCACCGGTCGTGCTCGGGGTCGTCCTCGTCCGACGCCTGCCTCCACAGCAGGGCAAGTCTGGCGCTGACGAGACGGCGGAGCTTGGCCCAGCGCGCCCGTGCCGCGCGGGTAGGTAGCGGCCTTAGCGATATTGGTACACAGAGTCGCAAAGCGTTAACGTCGAGAGCCAACGTAAAGGAAGCGTTTTTCAGATCGCTCAAGGTTGAGAAGAGCCCGAAGAAATCGGCGGCAAGATGGGTCTCTAGCAGACCCGCTCAACTTCTTGCGGAGCAGGATAGAGCTGCGTCGTCGTCAAGCCGTTGCGCCTGGATGGTCAAACGCAGCGAAATCGTCAACTTGGGCGGCCTCTGGCTGAAAGGACACGGCCTCTCGGAGGGGTCTGAGACGCTGGGCCTCTCCTCACGAGTGCGGAGGGCAGCCCCACGCGCCACGCCTTCAGATGCAGCCTGAGAAGCCCGTGGCGGCCAGCCATGGCGCCGCCAAGAGCGCCAAGACGCCACTTTGACCATGCTGTTGCTCTGTTGCGCAGATGAACTCGACGAGTGCCAGTGGTAAGGGGTAAGGCAGGTCCCATCTCGGCCGCGGGCCGGGGCCGTGCGATTGAAACTTCATAAAGGCGTTCTCAAACTCTATAACCGTTCGAGCTGCGTGATATACCACACGCCCCACGTGTACAGTCGCTCCACTGCCGCGCCCCACCGGGCCGTCAGAGCTCGCCGAGGTCGCGCGTCATGGCGGCGGGTATGACGGCGGTGCGCCACAGGTCGCGGATCGCCTGCTCCTCGCCGACGAAGAAGGAGAGCTGCGAGAGCTCGTGGCCGAGGTGGAGCAGCTCGACGGCGCGCGCGCGCTTGGCCGCCGGCCAGAGCTGGTGCGACTCGACCGACCACGGCTCGGCCGCCTCGAGCAGCACCGCCGCCGCGCTGCCCGGCGGCGCGCCGCCGTCGCGCCGCCGCCGCTGCGCGAGCTCGAGCGGCGACGGCCGCGCGGGCTGCTGCGCGGGCCGCGCGTGGATGTCGGCGCCCGCGCGCAGCAGCTCGCGCACGCAGCCGGGCGAGAGGTGGTCGAGGTAGTGCAGCTGCGTGCTCCAGCCCTCCGACTGCGTGCGCCACTCGTTGACCGCCTCCCACGTCACGGGCCACGCCTCGCGGTCCGTCGGCAGCCCCAGCAGCCGCGCCAGCAGCCGCGAGACGGCGCCCTGGATGCCCGGGTGGTGCGGGTGCTCGCGCAGCGCGCGCGAGACGAGCGACATTGCGCCCGCGTCGACGGCCACCTGCCGCCGCGCGTCGGCCGTCGGGCCGTTGCCCTCGACGAGGCGCGAGAGGACCCAGCAGCCGTTGGTCTGCATCTTGGCGTCGCTGTCGAGCCGCCGCATCGCCGAGAGCAGCAGCGGGATGGCGCCCGCCTGCACCGCCGCCTGCTTGCCCGCCTCGGCCTCGGCCTCGACGCCCGCGGCGAGCCGCCCCAGCGCGATGCAGCCGTTGCGCTGCACGTACGGGTCCTGCGAGTTGACCTGCAGCGCCGAGACGACGAGCGGGATCGCGCCGGCGTTGACCACCTCCTGCCGGCGCGCCTCCGCCGCCGCCGCCGCGTCGCCGCGGCCGACGAGGAAGGACGACAGCGCGTAGCAGCCGCGCGACTGCACGTCGAGCTCGTGGGCGTGCGCGCGCATCGCCGCGACGACGAGCGGGATGGCGCCCGCCTCGGCGGCCTCCTGGCGGCGCGCCTCGGCCGCCGCGTCGTCGCCGTGCGCCAGGTGGCCGAGCGCCAGGCAGCCGCTCGCCTGCACGGCGGCGGCGAGCGGGCGCGCGCGCAGGGCGGCGACCAGCAGCGGCAGGATGCCCGCGTCGGCGGCCGCCTGCCTTCTCGCCTCGGCTGCGCGTCCAAGCAGAGGGGCGGTGGGAGGGGGTGGGTGGGGGGTCAGCTGGTGAGTGCGGCTGGCGGGAGGGAAAGGGCTGGCGCGGGAGGTGGGGCTGGCGCGTGGGGAGGGTGGTGTGGGGGGGGTTGCGCGGGTGCCACGGCAAAGGGGTGCTGCGAGAGAGGACGGTGGCCGTGGAGGAGGGGGGGGGCGGCCTCACCTGCCACGGCCGTCGATCCATCGACGATGCGGCAGATGGCGGAGCAACCGTGCTTCTGCACGTCGGTGTGGTTCGGGTGCGTGCGCAACGCCGCGGCGACAAGCGGCACCGCGCCGAGCGAATGCGCCTCCGCCTTGCGCTGCTCGGCCTTGGCTCCCGAGCCGCGAACCAGGTGCGAGAGCGCTGCGCAGCCGTACTTTTGTACATCGGCGTGGTCGAGGTGGCCCCGCAGCGCCGCCACGAGCAGCGGCACCGCCCCACGCTCGGCTACCGTCTGGCGCCGCAGCTCGGCCGACTCGTCGGTGCCGTCGACGAGCGAGAAGAGCGCAAAGCATCCTGTTTTCGCGGGCGCAGGGGCGGGGGCGGGCTGAGCCGGTGGGTGTATGCAGCGGGTGGGTCCGGCGGAGGCGAAGCGGCGGCGGCGCACCGTGGTTCTGCACATTCTGGTCGTCGGGATGCGACGACAGCGCGTCAATCAGCAGCTCGATGGCGCCCTGGCGCACGGCGCTGGTGCGTGCAAACCCGGGGAGCGAGTTGTGCCGCAGCAGCTTGGCGAGCGTGAGGCACCCGACGGCGTGGGAGTCGGCCCCCGGAGTGGAGAGCAGGTCGATCGCGTCCTCGAGCGAGCCCTGCCCTCGATCGAGATGAAGGTGGGGGCTCGTCCACTTTGCAGCCCGATGGGTGGGCGGGGGACTCCGTTGCGTGTGGCCCGTCGTCGGCTGGGAGCCGGAGGGCATCGGGGTGGTGGAGGGCGTCGTCGCCTTCGTCCTGGGCGGGGAGTCCGCCGTGTCCATGTCGCTGGTGGGGGGTGAACGCTGTCTCTCTGCCATGAGTGCGTCAGATACGCGAGTCGCCTCGTTGGCTGGCTGGTTATGCGCGGTACTTGCGGTGGTTTGTCTGGGCTCGCGAGGCAGCCGTGATTCAGTGAACATGATTGTTCGGTATGTACGTGATCATAGGCTGTTAGGTTGCTAGGTGGATAGGTTGCTCTACCAAGCAACCTATCTCCTCTACCGAGCTGATAAAATCCTCACCTTCTCACGACCACAGCACCACCACTTCGTGACAGTGCATCCGTAGGTGGTTTACCTTCTGGCTCCGCGGTCAAACTGCGCCCCTTGCATCGTCTAACTCAAGTCGCGACCTCGTGAGCGCGGCCACAGCCCGTGTCGGGTCTCATGGAGGCGTGGCTGCAGAAGATAGGCGTGCCAGGGGCCGTGCTCCCGGCCCCGGTGCTCGAGGAGGCCGGGCACGACTTCCTCAGGCTCTCGTGGGACTGGCCGGACGCGCCGCGTGCGCAGTATGAGATCGAGCTGCGCTGGGCGCCGCGAGAGTCCGCGGGCAGCGCGTGGGAGTCTCAGCGCATCCCAGGTGCCTCCGCCGACTTTCGGCACACCGTCCGTGGCCTGAGCTCCGGCACGGCCTACACGGTGGTCGTGCACGCGCTGCCAGCTCCGGGCAGCGGCTCGACGGCGCGCAAGTCGCCCGAGCTGAACGTGCAGACGGTCGGTGGCGACGACGAGCTGCAGCTGGAGCTGCGCGGCCGCACCGCCTCGTCCATCGAGCTGGGCTGGCGCGGCGGCGGCGGCGGCGCGAGCCACTTTGTGGTCTACGGCAACGAGGCGCTCGGCTTCAAGAAGGTCTACGGCGGCGCCGAGCGGCAGTGCACGATCTCGTCGCTCGTCGCCGGCAAGGACTACGGCTTCACCGTCCACGCGATGAACGCGCAGGGCGCCTTCTCGGCCTCGTCCAACGAGCTGATCGCTCGGTGCGCCGCCGACGACGCTCGCAGCGGCGGCGGCTCGCCCGACCGGCGGCTCAACGGCGGCACGTCGCCGCGCAACGGCGGCGGCTCGCCGGCGCGCGGGCCGCCGCAGCCGCAGCTGCTGACGCTCGACGCGGAGTCGCTCTCGATCAAGTGGGAGCCGCCGAGCGGCGGCGCACAGCGCTACGTCGTCGAGCTCGCGCAGGCCGACGACGGCCGGCCGCCGTCGGAGGACGACTGGGACCTGATCTACGAGGACGCATCTGCCGGCTGCGAGATCTCGTGCCTGACGCCGCAGACCGACTACTACATGCGCCTCGCGTACGTCGACATGCGCGGCGTGCGCACCGGCTTCGGCCCCGTGCTGCACGCGCGCACGCCCGACGCGGCCTCGCCGCCGCCCAGGCAGAAGAAGGGCGGCGCCGGCAAGGGCAAGAAGGGCGGCGGCGGCGGCGGCGGCGGCGGCAGGGCGGCCTCGCAGCAGCCGAGCCCGCGCCAGCCGAGCCCGCGCAAGCCGTCCCCGGCGCAGCCGCCGCCTCGCAGGACGAGCCCGCGCCCGCCCAGCCCGCGCAGGGAGAGCCCGCGCCGCGCGCCGCCGACGCCGCGGCAGCAAAGCCCGCGCCCCGCCAGCCCCCGCCAGCAGCAGCAGCAGCAGCAGCAGCAGCGGCCCGGCTCGGCCTCCGGCGGCGGTGGCGGCCGCCTCAGCAGAGGCGGCGGCGGCAGCAGGAGCGGCAGCCCACGCCCGACGAGCCCCCGACGGCCCCCGCCGCCCTCGCAGCCCGCGCGGAGCAGCGGCGGCGGCGGTGGAGGCGGCGGCGGCGGCGGCGGCGGCGGCGGCGGGCCGCGCACGCCGCGACGTCCGCCCAAGTCGCCGCGCGCGCCGCCGTCGCGCGCGCCGCTGTCGGGCGAGAGCGACGAGAGCGGCGGCGGCGGCGGCGATGCCTTCTCGCGTCTGCATGCGATGCACGCGGACAAGCTCGAGCGCGCGCACGAGGCGCGGGAGGAGTCGCAGCGCCGCTTCGCCTCGATGAGCGCGGGCGACGTCTCGGCGCGCCGCACCGGCGCATCCTCGCCGCGCGGCGGGCGGCCGCCGTCGCCGCGCGGCGGCACCTTCTCGAGCTCGCCGCGCGGCGACCTGTGGACGGGTCGCTTCACCGAGAGCGTCCTCGGCGGCGGCACCTTCGACGCGGCGAGCTCGCGCCTCTCGCAGCACAAGTCTCCGGGCGACGAGGCGGGGCGGCCCGCGTCGCCCGGACCGGGCGCGTACGAGCCGAAGCCGAGCGCCTTTGGCGGCGGCGCGCGGCACGGGCACGCCACGACGCGCGGCCGCGCCACCTCGTCGGCCTTCGCGTCGGGCTCGGTGCGGCTGCTGACGCGCGACGGCGAGGCGGCGTCGCCCCGCTCGGAGCTGCGCTCGCCCGGCGTCCGCCACTACGACGTCGTCGAGACGACGTCGATTGCGTACAGGGCGCAGCAGCTCGTGCGCCGCGCCGAGAGGGCCAAGCCGGGCGCGGGCGGGCCGGCGCGCTCGGCGTCGACGGGGGAGCTGCGCGGCCGCTTCGACGAGACGCCAACCGAGAAGGCGCAGCGGACGCCGGGGCCGGGCGCGTACGACGCCTTCAAGCCGAGCACGCACGAGACGAAGAAGGCGGCGCGCGCGCACAACTCCGCCTTCAACTCGGGCAGCGTGCGCTCGATGCCGTGGGAGGCCGTCGCCGACGCCGGCGACGCCAACCGCAACTCGACGACGTCGCGCGTGCACGAGCAGAAGGAGGAGGCCGTGTACAGCGCGCCCGGCCCCGGCGAGTACGACGCCGCGCCGACGGCGGGCGGCGGCCGGCTCGCCACGACGGCGGCGGCCGCGACGTTTGGGCGGAGCAGCTCGCCGCGCTTCGAGCCGCCGCCGCCGCTCGAGAGGCTGACGCCCTCGCCGATGCACTACCAGCCCTCGAGAACGTGAGCGCGCGGCGGCGGCGGCTCCGCGGCGGCGGCGGCGGCGACGGCGACGGCGGCGGCGGCGGCGGCGGCGCGCCGTGTCGACCAAGCGAGAGCGGGTGGCGGCGGCGGTGGCGGCGGTGGCTATGTCGAGTGCGTGCGGGAGGGTGGGGGGAAGGGGGCTGAGATGGGGGGCGCGCACGCGAGGGATGCGCGGGGGTGCGTCGCCGCGGTACTGTACATAGGATTGTGCGCATTGCGGGTGCATGCGTGTGAGGTGGCGACGGAATTCAGCCGAAGGCTCGTTCGGTTTTTCTTTCTTTCTTTGAGCAAGAAAAGGCAGTTCCAGATTATGAGATGTAGCATGAGAATACGCAAACCCTTTGTCTTTCACTCGAGATTCGTGCGGGGCCGGGCCGCCTCGGCTTGCAACAGCCCCTCACGTGCCGGGCGGCACCGCTCCGACCACGTTGATGCGGTACGCGACCGCGCCGATGATGCTGAACCACACGGCGCCGGCGATGGCGCGGATGAGCGGCTTGTTCGCGTCGAGCGTCGCGACAAAATCGGCCGCCTTGATGATCGACTCGTCCGACTCCTTGGCGAGCGCGACAGGCGAGCAGACCAGCACGCCCGGATTCTTTGTGATGACGTCGGTCGCCTTGGCCTTGCCGAGGCGCTTGTTGAGCAGCGCGTACCTGAGCAGGCAGGCGGGTGGAAGGGTCGAGCGGCATTCGGAAGTCGCAGGGAGTGGGGGTCGGCGCGGCCCACGTTCCCTTGATCTTGGCGGGAGAGTTGAGCTGCGGGAGGATGACCGCCGTGTTCTTGGAGAGCATCTCGCGCGCGACCTCCTCGCTCTTGTAGCACTTCTTGAACTCCTTCCACAGCGCCAGGATCATCTTCTCCTGATCGGGGATGCGCTGGCCGCTGCTCTGGAAGGAGACACGCTCGGCAAACTTGAGCGGCAGCCCGCCCTTGACGAGCTGCTCGCGCGCCGGGTCGAGCGCCAGCGGCGGCGGCGCGCGGCGGCGCGTGACGGCGCGGGGAGGGAGCGTGCTCGGCGCGCGGAAGGCGGCGGCGCTCGGGAGCGCCACGACGACGGCTAATGCCAGGATCCGCGACATTAGCATCACGCGTTGCCCATCAAGTATTGCATTCCTGGCAACGCGTTGCGTACTCGTAGCGTGAATCAGCTGTGCTGACGTGATGCCCGGGTGCTGCTCGCGATCTCGCGACCTCGCCACCTCGCGACCTCGCGACGTCGTCCAGAGCCCCACTTCCTGCCCCCGCCGTTTGGCCGACCAGGCCCTGTCTGGGATGGCGAGTTTCAGCATGCAAAGAATGCGCGCGTTCGTGCGAAAGCTTGGCGCATTTGACAGTGAAGCTTGACAATGTCCACGTACGACCTTCAGCCCTGCCCCAACCCACCCCCGCAGCGCAAGGTGGTGCTGCTCGACCGGACCCGTGGCGTGTTCATGATCCTCACGTGCAGCGTCCACAGCGACCGTCCCGGGCTGCATGACGGCAAGTGCCTGACGCTGGTCACGAAGCCGCTCCACACGTGGGTTGAGAAGAACCTTCAGCTGCTCGAGGTCGAAGACGACCAAGTTTGCGTGCCGTTTGCTGTCTGGGCCTCGGACAGCTCGTTTGCCGCCGCGCTCCACGAGACCCTGGTCAACGTTGCTGGCGGGAACAACCAGCTCGCGCAGAAGGTCAAGACGAGCATCTCCGTGATGCAGCTGACCGTGGTGGCGCTGGTCGTCGGGTGCGCGCTTCCTGGCAGCCGTGAGACGGTGAAGCGCGCCGTGTACCAGACGGTGAGTCGAGCACAACGAATTTCCCAGATTCCCAGAAAACCTGCATGCTCACTCCCCGCGTCCTACGCTCGCAGCTCAAGGCAGGGGTGGCCGAGGCGCCGACGGGTCTGTTCTCGGCTGCCATCAACGGCAGCGTCCACAGCCTCTGCGTCGCGCTGCTCGAGGAGGTTGGCACCGTCGAGCCGGTCGCGCGCGAGCTCATCGAGGCCAACCGCTTGTGGGTGCAGGGCGAGCTGGCCAAGCTGACCGAGAAGCAGAAGCACCTGCAGGACGAGCAGAAGCGGCTCGCCGAGTCGCTGGTGGCCTCGCAGAACGAGCGCGGCGAGAGCACGCGGCGCGCGATCGCTGGCGCATACGACCGCGTCAAGCTCGAGCTCGACGACTGCAAATCGCTTCAGCGCCAGTTCGAGGCGCGCTGCATCGGCCAGCTGCGCGAGCACGCAGCGCAGCTCGAGGAGCAGCGCAGCGAGCTGCACCGCTCAGTTCCGGCCTCGCGACACTCAAGGACATCACCGAGAACCTCGTCGACACGCAGGCGGACCAGGGCGCCGCCATCTTTGTGCTGCAGCAGCTGCAGGCCAGCGACATGTCGGCGATCCACGAGCTCAAGGCGCGCCTGGAGCGCATCGAGCAGCGCTCCACGCGCATCGAGCAGCGGCACGACAGGGAGCTGCACTCGCTGCGCGGCGACGTGCTCACCGGTGCGCAGACCGCCGCGGAGGGGCAGGGCGAGGTCCTCTGGCGGGTGGAAGCGTCGGCTGCGCAGGCGGCTGCGGCGGCTGCGCAGGCGGCTGCGGCGGCTGAGCGGTCCACGACTGCGGCGGCCAGCACCGAGCACCTCGTCGTGGGTGCGGCAGCGGCGGCAGCGGAGGCGTACGGCGAGTCGGAGCGCGCGCAGGCGGCGTCCGGCGAGGCGGAGCGCGCGCGCGCGACGGCGGAGGCGTCGGCTGCGCAGGCGGGCGCGGCGGCTACGCAGGCAAGCGCTGCCGCTGAGCAGTCCCAGACTGCGGCGGCCGCCGCCGAGACCGTCGTCGTGGGTGCGGCAGCGGACGCGTACGAGACGCAGACGGCGCCGTCCTCGCCGCAGCCAGCCGTCAAGCCGGCCGACGCGTCGGGCAGCGTCGGCAATGGATGGCCGTTCTCAGCGGGCAAGCCCCCGGCCAAACCGAATGCCATGGGCGGGATGGGCAGCGAGGCGGAGCCGTTTGACCTCAGCTCGCCGCCGCCGCCGGCGCCGCCGCCGGCGCGTGGCTCGCCCGTCGACATCACCTCGGCGCAGGCCGACCTCGCCGGGAATGCGCAGTCGGACACGCACACCGTTCCGGCGCCAGCGGCGGCGCCAGCGGCGGCACCGGCGGCGGTGCAAGCAGCGGCACCGGCGGCGGTGCAAGCGGCGGCGCCTGCTACGGCGGCTGCGGCTGCGGCGGCTGCGGTGCCAGCGGCCGCGGCGCCTGCTACGGTGCCTGCCGGCCCGCAGCCCGAGCAGCGCCTGCGCAGCATCGTCGACAAGGTCCGAGCTGCAGCGGTCTGGTGGCAGGACTTCGAGGCGATCTACAACTTGATCTACAAGTTCGCGAGCCTGGCTTTCTTTGTGCTCGCCGCGGTGTTCTTCGGCCGCGGCGACTGAGCTCACACGCGGGGCCGTCTGCGGCATCACGCGCCTCGCGATGTCATCGAGCGCTCGCCCAGATCGCCTGGTTGCGCGGCGCGGCGAGCGTCGCATGCTATAGACGTAGAGACTGGCCGCATGTATACGAGGTAGAAATTGTTCCGAATATGGAACCGATTTTGTTTATGTGAAACTGAAAATAAAGAAAGTCGAAGTGTGAATTGGTCGGCGCGGGGATCCGGTCAGTGCTTGGCTGCCAACCACAACCCAGCCGCCTCGCATGCGATCGCCAGAGCGCGCCAGACCGCCCCGAGCAACCACGCGAGCATCTCCATCGGCGCCGCCGTGCGGCTGAGGCTCACCGGCCGCCGCTGTCGGCCGCGCAGCTGACGGCTCCGCAGCCGCGCCGCCGCCCGGACGCGCCGCTCGTCGTAAGGCGTCGCCGCTGCTGCGTTCGCATCGCGGTGCGACTGCCGCTGCCGCTGTCCTGCCGGCTGCTGCTCTGCGCCGCCGGACACGAGAAGGCGTGCCGCTGCCTCCGCCGCCGCCTCCGCCGTCGCCGCCGCCTTCTCTGCCTTCTCTGCCGCCGCAGCCGAGGGCGCCGCCGCCTGCTGCCCCGCGCTGGCGGTGCTGGCGGCAGCGGCGCGCGCGTTGAAGCGCTTCAGGTCTCGCCGCAGCCGCGTGCTCACGGCCGTCAGCTCCGCGCCGCTCAGCTCGCGCAGCACGCCGCCGCCGCCGTGCGCGCCGCCGCGGGCACCGCCGCCGCCGCCGTGCGCACCGCCGCCGCCGCCCGCACCACCCGCGCCGCCCCCCGCGCCGCCCCCCGCGCCGCCGCCGAGCACAATCGAGACGAGCGGCTGCACCGGCCCGCGCAGAAGCCGCCGCCCCTGGGGGCGGGCGCGGTCGGCCGCGGCAATCTCGTCGAGCAGGCCGAGGCGCGCGGCGAGGTGCGCGACGAGGTGCGCGTACTGCGCGGGCGTCCGCACCGATCGCCACGCCTTGAGCAGCTTGATTGGCTCCGCCGTCGCGTCGCTCTTCTCGAGGCAGTCGTGCCGCAGCAGCGCCAGCACGTGCTCCGACAGCATGCGCGGCAGCGCGCCCGCCGGGTAGGCGTCGGCCTCGCGCGTGTACTCGAGCGCCATCTCGAGACGGCACAGCAGCGTCGGCACGCCGCCGCGCCACCGCCGCCCGCTCACGCCGCCGCGCGCGCCGCCGGCCGCGCCTCCGTCCTGCCGCCGCTCCTCGTCGTTCTCCTCCTCCTCCTCGTGCTCCTCCTCCCGCACCTCGCCGCCTGCCGTCGTCATGGCCGTCGACGCCGAGGACGACGACGCCGACGCGGGCGCGCAGCTCGCCAGCGATTGCTCTGGCGACGCGAAGAGGCGCGGGTTGCTCAGCAGCGCGGTCGCGCTCATCACGGCGTCGCACCCCGTGACGGCCAGGCACCGCTCGGCGTCGGCCCGCGTGCGGACGTTGCCGTTGGCGATGACCGGGATGTCGAGCGCCTGCTTGACGGCGGCGATTGCGTCCCAGTCGGCGGGCCCCTCGTGGTGGCGCTGCTCGCGCCGCCGACCGTGCACCGCCACCGCCGCCGCGCCCGCATCCTGCAGCATACGCGCGAACGCCAGCGTGTCGGCCAGCTCGGGCAGCACGCGAATCTTGACGGTCACCGGGACGCGCAGCTCGGCCACGAGCGTCTCGACCATCAAGCGCACGTGCTCGGACCGCGTGAGCAGGAACGCGCCGTAGCCGCCCTGCTCGGCGCAGCGCTGCGGGCAGCCGAGATTGAGGTCGACGCCGTCGCATCGGTCCTGCACCAGCCGCGCCGCGGCGAGCAGCTCGTCGACGTCGGAGCCGCCAAGCTGCACGAGCAGCGGCCGGTCGGTGCCGTCGCGCGACGAGGTGACCCACGCTTCGCGCGTCTGCGGCCCGCCCGTCTCGGGGTGCTCGGGCTCGCCCGCCTCGCGGCTCGCGAGGAACGCTGCCACGGGCAGCATCGGCGAGTAGCACAGCTCGCAGCCGTGGCGCCGCGCGAGCTGCCGGAACGCCAGCTCCGACTGCAGCACCATCGGCGCCATCACGAAGCGCGGCGAGCCGAGCTGCTCGCGCCACCACCGCCAGCGCTCGTCGATGGTGAGACCGGGCATGGCCA
>Ga0115006_10002438_pt1 | contig 12227 bp, 13 predicted proteins | sample ArcOceMetagenome_3_FD_88943 | JGI IMG/M metagenome (GOLD analysis project Ga0115006, IMG submission 88943) | Marine eukaryotic phytoplankton communities from Arctic Ocean - Arctic Ocean- Svalbard ARC20M Metagenome | ecosystem: Environmental > Aquatic > Marine > Oceanic | place: Arctic Ocean...
AACTAATAGAAAACTGGAAGGTTAAATCGCACAAAGCTCCCTACCTTCAAAACCCTCAAAAGGCCGTTTTTGCTCGTATTTTATGTGCTTCTTTCGCACTGAAAAAGCTCAAAAAAACAGGAAATAAAAAAATATAATTTGGAAGTTAGAATTTTGAGACCAAACCATTAAGAAAAAGAGTAAATCGACCTAAATATCAGAATATTAGGATTTGAACCTAAAGCCTTTAACTCCCAAAGCTAACGCGATACCCTTTCGCCATATTCTTCTTTCTAAAGGATTTGAACCTTTATTTGAGTATTGAAAAAACTCTGTCCTAACCGTTAGACGAAGAAAAATGGAATTAACCTCGCATGAGATTGATTGACTCAATGGAAACCGAACCTTGTATTCGGTAGTAAACAACTAAAAGACCCAAACCTATGGACGATTCTGAAGCAGCAACAGTTAAAACTAATAACGCGAAGATTTGGCCAATTCTGTCGTCCAAATAAACGGAACTAACTATAAATATGAAATTAATTGCTAGAAGCATCAACTCTACTGAGATTAAAACTAAGATAGCATTTTTTTTGTTGAATATAATACCTGAAACACCTATAAAAAAAGTAATTGTTGGAATAATGATAAAAGTTAGGAGATCCATCTTGTATAGAATTATTTTAGTTTTTAGGTTATAAGGTTCGGTCTACAGTAAGCAAAACCCTTACGGATAATTTGTTTTTAACGTGCCACAGCACCTTTTTTGTTTGGCTTCAGGAGCAACCGCTTATTTCTGCGATAATTGCCCCCTTTGAGACTGAGCTATATCAAAATTTTAAATTACCTTTACCTTTACCCATCCTCACACCTTCAGATTTTTTTGCTTGAATTTTATCGGGGAACAGGTTTAGTCAATACTTTCCTTGAGATTTTAGCAGACGTTTCAGAGTTTTGCGTAATGAGTCGATCTGTTTATTATTAAGCTTTCCTGCTTCAATTGACACAACCGCGAAATTTTTCAAAGAAACGCTGAAGAAACGGCTACTCAAAAATTTAGTTCTTTTTCTAGTAAACAAAGTTTTAAATTTAGTTTTCTTTGGATAAAGCAACATCTTATGTAAAATGATAACGAAAGGACTTGAACCTTTACTTCTTAAAACTTGTTTCTAAAACAAGCATGTCTACCAATTCCATCACGCTATTTTAGAGATAGATGGATTTGAACCAACGAATAACAGTATCAAAAACCGCCGCTTTTACCTTTTAGCTATACCTCTTTAAAGGCTGTGTTTAACAACAACAGAGTTTGAATCTCGCAAAACCTGCATAAAGACATTCTGAGACTTAGTTATAAATTTTTTTTGAAGAGTGAGTGTGATTGTTCCCACCATAGCTAGAAGTAGTATAAAACCTAAAGCAACAAAAAGGTAAGCAAAAGATGTAAAGAACAACTCCCCCAAATAAAGAGTGTTTGAAGATTTAAAGCATAATGTAGAAAAATCAAAACAGAAATTAAACGATAATAATGATTCTTGAACCTTAATCAAAGGGGTATCGTACAAATTTAGCGGAACAAAGTTAACATTAAAAAGTATTAGAGCTTCAAGTAAAAAAATTAAGCCAAAAATAAAGGCTATTAGAAGATATCACTTAGTACCTTCTTTTAATTCGGATAATTTTATATTCAGCATTATTAATACAAATAAAAAAAGAACAGCGATTGCGCCGACGTACACTATCAAAAAAAGAATAGGCAAAAATTCAACGTTTAAAATAAATAATAAGCAAGAAAAATTAAAAAACGCTAGTATTAGAAAAAGCGCTGAATAAACGGGATTCTTAGAACTTACAACCATGAAAGAGCAAATAAGAGCTAAGCCAGAAAAAAAATGAAATATAAGATAGCTAACGGTTAAAAACATCAAAAATATAATATTAAAGAAGCAAGATTTGAACTTGCAATTCTAAAAGAACTAAATTTACAATTTAGCGACTTAACCAATTCATCCATTCTTTAATTTAGGCAAATAAAAGGACTTGAACCTTCAATCTGTAACGCCACAAATTACTGTTTTAACCCATTAAACTATACCTGCCTTATTTTTTTAGATTTTTAATCCCGTAAATACTCCTTGAACTCGCTCTTCCAGAGACAGCCGTAAGGTCAAATTTACCGCGAATCGCTATATTCCTAACACCAATCAAATCGCGGCTTCTACCGCACCTAATTAAGATCGTTGAATGCTGTTGCAGGTTATGACCTTCGCCTGGGATTTTGGCTACTAAGATTTGCTTCGTTTTTACCAATTTTATTTTACAAACCCTTCTGTTAGCAGAATTCGGTTTTTTAGGGGATACCGTCAAAACTTTTAAGCAGACTGCGCTTTCTTGAGGAAAACCGCCTAAATTATTATATTTCTTTTTGGATCTTTTAATAAGCTTTATTATACGATTCATCTTTCTATTCGAAATTGGACTTGAACCAATAACTTTTTAGGTGTAAACTAAACATTCTACCATTGAATTATCCGAATTATTTAATTCCGTTTTTATACAAAAGAAAGCTAAAACGAAATAAATTTTTAGTTAGACTTTACTATTTAACCAAAGTAAAAATCTCTCAGAATCAACCGACTCTATTGCAATTGGCATAGCCCCATGCGCTGAGCCACAAATTTCACTACACTGACCAAAAAACACTCCGTTTCTAAGAATATAAAGACTGGTTTGGTTTAATCTTCCAGGACAAGCATCTAATTTAACTCCTAACGAGGGAACCGCTCAACTGTGCAAAACATCGGCTGCTGTAATTAGAACTCTAATATGAGTTTTTAAAGGTAATACAACACGGTTATCAACTTCTAATAACCTTAATGTTCCGAATTCCAGGTCGTCTTCCGCTACAACATAGCTATCAAATCGAACGGCGCAAGATTGAGCCTCAAAGTCACTATACTCATAACTTCAAAACCATTGATTACCGATACATTTTAGAGTCAGAGCGGGATCAACAATCTCGTCAATAGAATAAAGAAGGGCAAAAGAAGGAAGAGCTACAACGATCAAAATTAAAGAGGGGACAACGGTTCAGATTATTTCGATTAGCGTTCCGTGAACAACAAACCTGGAACTCGAGTTAGCGCTTTCTGAAGTTTTTTGAAAATAATATAAAGTTCTAGACATAACTACAAGAACAAAGAAGAAAATAAAAGTAATGAAAAACATTAGATCATGATGAAGATTGATAATACCTTCCATTACAGGCGTAGCTGCGTCTTGGAAATAAAGCTGCCAAGAGGTTGAAGAATCTAAAAGAAAAGAATATTGCATCAAATAAAAAATTTTCGAAAATAGGATTCGAACCTATGACTTTTTGATTTTCAATCAAATGCTCTTACCGGCTGAGCTATTTCAACTTTTCAGCAAGGACTTGAACCTTGAATCTTTCGATTAACAGTCGAACGCTTAAACCAATTAAGCTATTGAAATTCTTATCAAGAGCTTCTTCGAACACCGCAAATAAATCCTAAACTTGCTCGATTTCTGAAGCCTATTCTTGATAAACGATAATTTTTAAAAATTGAATACCTTTTATTTGTTAGAAAGCAGGTATTTTGGTTAATACTTAGGTTTTTAAAGTCTTTTGTAATAACTTTCTCCTTTATAATTTTTTTTGAAAAACCCGAACCGATTAAAAGATAAAATGATAAAAGTAAAATTTCATTTTTTAAAAACAGGTTACGCTCCTTAAAATGTAATTTATTCATCTTTACAAAACTCCATTAAAACATCATAAAAGGCTAAAAGTAATTAAAACGAACGATAACGATATTGGCAAAAAAACTTTTCAGCATAAACGCATTAATTGATCTATTCGATACCTAGGAAACGAAGCGCGAACCCAGATAAAAAAAAATAATATAATAGACAATTTCAAAGCTAAAATAAAAGAGTCTAAAATAAAAGGTTTCGAAAAAAAAGAAAGTCATCCACCAATAAAAATTATCGTCGTTAGAGAACTCATAAGTATCATTGAGCTGTACTCAGCTAAGAAAAATAAAGCAAAACCCATACTTGCATATTCAACGTTATATCCAGAAACCAGCTCGCTTTCAGCTTCAGGCAAGTCAAAAGGAGCGCGATTTGTTTCGGCTAAAATACTAACGAGAAACATGAAAAAAAGGGGGAAAAGAGGAACAAGAAAAAATAAAAATTCCTGAAATAAAATTATGCCAAAGAAATTTAAGGAGCCTACGCAGATAAGAACGCTCACCAAAATTAAACCAATCGCTACCTCATAGCTAACCATTTGAGCGGCGCTTCTTAAAGAACCAAAAAAGGCGTAACGAGAATTGCTGGATCAGCCCGAAAGTATTATCCCATATACGCCCAAAGAAGAAACAGCGAAAATAAAAAGTAGACTTAAATCAACATCAACGTAAAAGCTAGTAAAAGAAAGAGGTATTAGCGCCCAACCAAAGAGGCTTAAAAAAAGAGTTAAAACAGGGGCGAAAACAAAACTAAACGTGCTGGCGTTTGTCGGTATAACGGTTTCTTTTATAAGAAGTTTCAAACCGTCGGCCAAAGGCTGAAGTAAACCCAAAAAGCCTACGACATTTGGGCCTTTTCGTTGTTGCATCGAACCCATTACTTTTCTTTCGGCAAGAGTGAGATAAGCTACAGAAATTAAAATAGGAACAATAAGAACTAAAAAACATAATAATTTTTCCAAAAAAAACATCAAAAATAAAAAAATTCCAAAAGTTAAAGGAATCGAACCTTTAATCCTTGAATTTGAAATTCAATATTTTCACCGTTAAACTAAACTTTTTGGGATAGTGTGAGATTTGAACTCACGACGCTAATTTCGCGTTTGAACTTTCAAAATTCACGCTTTAAACCACTCAACCAACTATCTTTATTTTAAGATCAAAAAAATTTCACCAAAACTTTTGATCAGCGAGCTTTGAGTCGAATTAGAGTTGAAAATTAATCCTAGATTTTGCGAATTATTATCTTTTTTTAAATTTGTTCGAAAATTAATAGAAGACATTAGCCCTAAATTATTTAACGGCTTTATTACACTAATTTCTATAAGAACTTTGCTGTTTTTATTTTCGAAATTTAGAGGAGATTGCTTTATAACGCAATTACGTATGAAACCTTCTTTTTGTAACTTTTTTAAAAATAATCAAGAAAGAAATGAATAATTTACCAAAATTTTTTTGTTTTTGTTATTTTTATGGGAAAGTTTTAGTAGCAGTTTTTGTAGGCGCTGAATCATTTCTTTTAAAATTTTTTGCTTATTGGGAGTTGAACCCAAATCAATAACTTCGTAAATTATTATTTTATCCGTTAAACTATAAGCCCAAAAAGTTACTTAAGCTTTCCTTTAATTAGTGAAATAAACAAGCCTCTAGAAAAGTAAGCGATTTTAAATTGTTTAAAATTTGGGAAAGTTTAAAACTTATTAAAGAATCGCCTAAAATTTTATCGTAAGATAAAGAATCAATGAATTTATTATAATCGTTAGCGGTATAAAACCCTAAATCTAACTTAGTAATGCATAAATCTAGCGAAATATTATTTTCAGATGCTAAGATAACTGAAGAAGTTTGAGATGAGCCATTTTGAAGCTTTAATCTGCGGTTTCTTACTTTTAAAGTTGCAGAAATAGATGGTATCAAATAATAAGCAAGGCTTAAATATAATAAAGTAAAGAAAAATAACGCCCAAAAAATTTGGGACGAAAAAGTAAATAAATCGAATTGAGGCATCTAAAAATTTTTATTATAAGCTTGAAAGGAATTGAACCTTTAATCATAAAGTTATGAGCTTCATGTTTTAACCATTAAACTACAAGCCTTATCAGTCAAGAGCTCCTTTTTGCCACTCATAGACAAAACCAATAGTTAAAACAAATAGGAAAAAAAGCATCGAATGAAGACCTACGGAATTTATACTCGAAAACGAAACAACAAAAGGAAATAAAAAACTGATCTCTAAATCAAAAATAAGGAATAAGATCGCGACAAGATAAAACCTAACGTCAAACTCATTTCTTGAATCTTCAAAAGGGTTGAACCCGCATTCGTAAGCTGTTAATTTTTCACGATCGTCAGCCTTTTGAGAAACTATAAAAGAAAGAACAAAAATAATTAAAGATAGTACAACGCTTGCGATTAAAAAAATTAAGATAGAAGAATAATCTTTCAGAAACATCTTGGAAAAATAGTGAGCTAAATAATGGAATTGAACCATTAACTTTAGATTACAAAACTAATACTTTACCGTTTAAGTTAACTTAGCTTGTGAAATAATATTTAAATGTTAAATTTTTAGATCTATTCAATATAAAAATAAAGATTAAAAGCCTAGAATCTTTCCCTTTTGTAGCGTGCCTTTTTTTAAGCTTTTCATTTAAGCTTCAAGCCAAAAATAGGGAAATTGACTAAATCGAATTTGTAAAGAAAGGATTCGAACCTTTATTAGATAACTGATGAGATTATTAAGCAACCGCTGCTAAACTTTACACTGAAATTAAACTTTTTTCTAAGCGCCCCAAGATAGGAACGAAAAGTATAAAAAAAGAGAAATAATAGATAGTAGCGATTTGACCCACTTCAATATAAGGAGACTCTGCCGGGGCTTGACCCAAGTAACTTAAAAGAAAAAAGTCCGCAACCAAAAACCAAAAAAATTTCTGATATAAAGGTCGATAAAGTGAAGATCTTACTGCTGAAGTATTAATGATAGGCAACACAAGCAAAATTAGAAGAGAAGCAAATAAAGCTAAAACGCCCATTAATTTGTTCGGTATTGATCTAAGTATAGCGTAAGCGAATAAAAAATACCATTCTGGAACAATGTGCTCAGGAGTTGACATCGGGTTAGCAGGGATATAATTATCGGGATGACCCAAACTGTTTGGGGAATAAAACAAAAAAAAAGAGAAAAATATTAAACCACCAACTAAACCTAAAGTATCTTTAATAAAAAAATAAGGGAAAAAAGCTATCTTATCGGCATGGGATGAAATCCCTAAAGGGTTATTTGAGCCGTCATTGTGAACAGCAGCCATATGAACTATTACAACACCAGCAATTAAAAACGGAAGTAAATAATGCAAACTGAAAAATCTGTTTAGCGTCGCATTATCTACGGAAAAACCGCCTCAGAGAAGAGTCACAATCTTATCACCAACTATCGGAAACGCCGTAAAAAAATTTGTTATAACAGTTGCAGCCCAAAAACTCATTTGGCCCCAAACTAGCACGTAACCCATAAACGCAGTCGCCATCATTAGTATTAGAATTATAACACCTAAAGATCAAACTAAACCTCTTGGTTGCATATAGGATCCGTAGTATAAGCCACGAGCTATATGGATATATACAGTAATAAAAAACATCGATGCACCGTTGGCATGAATATAACGTATAAGCCATCCACCATTAACGTCTCTCATTATGTGTTCAACGCTTAAGAACGCCAAATCAACGTGTGGCGTAAAGTGCATAGCTAAGGCGATTCCGGATAAAAGTTGAGTCACTAAGCACATAGCCGCAAGAAAACCATAATTTCAAAAAAGTGTGAGGTTAGAAGGCGTGGGATATTCAATTAAGTGAGCATTTATAAGCTGAAATAAAGAATGTTGCTTTATTGATAGAACCATCTCATATAAAAATTAAAAAATAAATAACAAAGTAACAAAAGAAAGTAAATTATTTAAGCTTTCTGGTTTTATTAGAAAGAAGACTACGAAAAAGAAAGATGTAGTTAAAGGTAACTCAAAACCCTTTAAACAGCTCCTATCGAATAGAGCATTGTTAGAGGAGAGATTAAAAAATAAAACTTTGATTAGACGAATATAAAAAAAACAAGAAATGCAGCTCAAAATTACAAGAATTAACGACAAAATTGTGCGCTCTTCTAAAACCAGCAACATTAGAACATTAAACTTACTAAAAAAGCCAGCGAAAGGGGGAATTCCCCCAACAGAAAATAAAAGAATAGCTAAAGATAAAGAAATCATAATATTTCATTTTTTGAGAAAAGACCAGTTAATTAAATACTTAAATAAAAAACCACGAGAACTAAAGCCTATAAGTAACGAGAATAAACCTAGGTTCATTATCATATAAATTACAAGATAAATAAGCGCAGACCTTACAGAATCAAGTTTACCAGAACTAAAAGCCAATAAAATAAAACCAACATGTCCTATTGCCGAATAAGCTAAAAGCCTTTTGATTTTTTTTTGATAGAGCGCTACGATTGATGAAATAAGCACTGAAGCGATACCTGAGAAAGTCATTAAGAGAGAGCAAATCGTGCCGTGGTTTAAAAAAGCTAACAAAACAAATTTGAAAAGTAAACAAAAAATTATTGCTTTAGGGATAATAGAAAAAAACGCGGAGATATTTATTAGAGCGCCTTCGTAAACGTCACAAATTCAAAAATGCGACGGAGCTGCACCAAGTTTAAAAAAAATAGCGACTAAAAATAAGCATAAACCAAAAAACGTCAAATTGAACCTAATTGAATCCTCCGAGGTAATAACGGCTAAAATATCAAATGAAGTAGACCCTAATGAAAGGTACAAAAAGGAAAAGGAAAGTATTAATAAGCAAGAAGAAAAAGCGCCTATAATAAAATACCTTAAACCAGCTTCGTTGCTATACTCCGAATTTTTTCAAAAACCAGCTAAAACATAAAAAGCTAAGCTTTGAAGCTCTAGAATCACGTAAACAAAAAGAAAATCATTTGAAAAACAAAGTGCCGAAAGAGCCAAAAATGAAAACATTAGTAACAGATCAAATTCGTATTGAAATAATGATCGCATTGTGTAATAGCTTCGGTTTAAGATTAGGATGAAACAACCAACTATAAAAAGTAAAGACTGAAAAAAAATATTAAATGGTGAGTAGACAGACAAACCGTTTAAAAGCGCAAAGCTAGGATCTGAAATATCCACAAGTTGAAATAGCAATAAAGTAAATACGAAAATTGAAGACGAAGATATTATAGAAAGTAATGGCGGAAAAGAATAAGACTTAAAACTAGTAAAAAGAACAGAAAAAAGGATCGCTAACAAAATATAAATAGCTAGCGAGAACTCAACCAAACACAAAAAAAAACAATTCATCTATTTTGATAAAGTTCTTCTTTAGGGATTTGAACCCTAAACTCGAATAAGAGATGAGTTTTTAAAACTCAAGCGTTTACCTATTCCACCAAAAAAGAAAGTTTATATTATTATTATGGAAGACCTTAAAAAATTTACAATAACATCAGGGTATAAGCCAAATAGAAAAGTTAGCAAAAGAAAAGGAAACAAAGTATAAAACTCACGCCTATTTAAATCTCTAAACTCTAAGATTGAAAACTGTTTATTGTTACCAAAAGCTATACGATTACAAAGCCACAAACTGTAACCAATCCCTAGGACCATCCCGGAACCAGAAAGTAAAGCGGCCCAACTGTTAGCTTCAAAACAACCTATGAAAATTAAGATTTCGCCAACAAAGCTACTCGTAGCCGGTAAACCGATGTTGCCCATAGTAAAAATGATGAAACAAACGGTAAAAAGAGGCATAGAATGAATTATGCCGCTATAATATTTGACGATTCTGGTTTGGTGTCTTTCGTATAGGACGCCGATGCAAAGAAATAAAGCTCCAGAAACTATTCCATGGCTAATCATAAGAAGAATGCTCCCTAATGCGCCTTGAAAATTGTTTGAGAAGATGCCTATTGTAACTAGGCCCATGTGCGCAACAGAAGAATAAGCTATGATTTTTTTTAAATCGATTTGCTGAATTGTGGTTAAGGAAGCATAGACCACACCAAAAATACTAATAGAAAAAATTAAAGGGGCGAAGAAATAGGAAGCTTCAGAAAACAAACCTATGGAATATCGGATAAATCCAAAACCGCCCAGTTTTAAAAGAATTCCAGCTAAAATAACAGAGCCGGAAGTTGGAGCCTCACTATGAGCTTCAGGCAATCAAACATGAAAAGGCACAAGCGGCATTTTAACAGCGAAAGATAAGAAAAAAGCAACCCAAACAAACTTTATTATTAAAGGGTCGAAACGTATTGTTTGAAGTTTTTGGTAATCAGTCGTCCCTGATCAAAAATATAAAGCTAAAATCGCTACTAGCATAAAAACGGAGCTAATAAGAGTATACAAAAAAAGCAAGTAAGAAGCTCTAATCTTTCGATCCCTAGAACCATAGACGCCGACAATAAAGAACATTGGTATTAAAACAGCCTCAAAAAGCAAATAAAACAATAAAAGATCTAAACTACAAAAAACACCAAATAAAATAGACTCTAAAACAAAAAAGGCGATGTTGTACTCTTTAATGTTGCTTTTCACCGTCGGGCTTCAAGAAAGTAAAATGCAAACGGGAATTAAAAAAGAAGTTAAAATTATCATGAACAAAGCGACGCCGTCAACGCCTAAAACAACGTTCGAGTTAGCTAAAACAAGCCAATCGATGCAACAGAAAAGCTGAAACCCAGAAAAAGTAGGGTCAAAAATGAATAACAATAGAATAGAAAAGTTGAAGACAAATAAAGATCAAAATAATGCGAAATTACGGTGAAATCAAATATTTGTCTTTTCAGTAAATAAAAGTACTGCGACAGCGAAAAGAGGTGATAAAATAAGAAACGACAACATCAAAAAATTTTTCTGAACAAATGAGATTTGAACTCATACCTCAAGCTCGACAAGCTAACGTTCTAACCAATTAAACTATGATTCAAAACACAAGCGGTTTCTTCTTTCTAATTTTTATGCTAGATTTCTTTAACCGGAATTGAACCGATACTACTAAGTTATGAGCTTAAAACACTAACCTGTTATGCTATAAAGAAATTTAGTGTAAACTGATAGCGTCATTCATGTAGATACAAAGAAGAACAGAAAAAACGTAGGCTTGAAGAAACGCTATACTTAGTTCAAGGCCGACTATAGCAAAGATTACTACTAAAGGAAGAAGATGAACAACTGACAAAATACCACCGGCCGAAAGCATAGTTCAAGCAAACCCAGCAAGAATTTTTAACAGACAATGCCCGCTCATCATATTAGCAAACAAACGTAAAGCTAAACTGACAACTCGAAAGCTATAACTTACAAGCTCTATCGGAATTAAAAGTGGGGCCAAAGCCAACGGAGCACCGCTAGGAAGAAATAAACTAAAAAAATGAAAACCGTGAATGCTTAACCCGATAATATTGATTCCCGTAAAAGCTACAACGGCTAATCCAAGCGTTATGACAATATGGCTGGTAACGGTGAAGCTATAGGGTATCATACCTATAAGATTGCAAAAAAGAATATAAATAAATATAGTTAAAATTATTGGGAAATAGGCGCTGCCTCCTTTTTTTATATTCTCGGATAAAACATTATAAAAGACAAACTCGAAAAGTGATTCAGCGATGCCTTGTCACAAAGTAGGAATTAGTTTAGCGTTGGAACAGATGAAGTTAAAAAAGATAAAAGCCAAAAAACATGATAAGGCAGCGAATAAGGTTGAATTTGTTACGGAAAGATCTAAACCAAAAAATGATACGGGGATTAATTTAAATATTGTAAATTGTTCAAGCGGCGAAAAAAACATCGAAAGAGTTAAAATAAAGTTTTAACGAGACTTGAACTCATATGATTCAAGTTTGCAACTTGACGCATTAACATTATGCTATAAAACCAAAAAATGTAAAAATTAAAAAGTGAATAAGATAAGAAACGCCATCATCAACGCAAATAAAGCAATTGCTTCAGTAAGCGCAAAACCAAGAATCGCGTATCCAAAAAGCTGCTTCATTAGGTGAGGGTTTCTTGCAACACTCGTTATTAAAGCTGCAAAAACAGTCCCTATACCAGCACCAACTCCAGCCAAAGCGATTGTAGATAAACCAGCACCTATAAGCTTGGCAGCCATTAAAATCATCAGAAATTAAAAAATAACAAACTAAAGAAAGGAAACTGTTAAGCCAAAAAAGAATCGAACTTTTATTCTTAGCTTATCAAGCTAATACTTTAACCATTAAGTTATTGGCTTAAAAACCATGTAAGACATTAAGTTTTTTGAATTTTTCAGACTAAGCGAAAAATCATCAAAATGTTGGGGAGCTCTTTCCACTGCCCGTTAAAAAATTCCAGCGCTAAATAGTAACTTTTTCAAAAAACAGGCGGCTTTTTCATTTTGTTGTAAAATCAACCCAAA
>Ga0115006_10002440_pt1 | contig 12223 bp, 9 predicted proteins | sample ArcOceMetagenome_3_FD_88943 | JGI IMG/M metagenome (GOLD analysis project Ga0115006, IMG submission 88943) | Marine eukaryotic phytoplankton communities from Arctic Ocean - Arctic Ocean- Svalbard ARC20M Metagenome | ecosystem: Environmental > Aquatic > Marine > Oceanic | place: Arctic Ocean...
ATTTCTATTGGATTGGTGATTGGGGTTGCCGCCAACTGGTTGTTGATGGCAAAACGGCTGCGTATATACAGCGCTCAGCTAGACGATGCGGTGACCTTGCCGGCCTATTTGCAACGCCGCTTTGTCGATCCATCGCCATGGTTAAAGTCGATTGCGTCGGTGAGTATTTTACTGTTCTTTTTGTTTTATGTTAGTTCTGGATTGATCGCCGGCGGCAAGCTGTTTAACGAGGTATTTGGCTTTGATTATCGGATTGCGGTGGTGGTGAGCGTCGGCCTGATCTTATTGTATACCCTGTTTGGTGGATTTTTGGCGGTCTCGTGGACCGATGTCTTCCAGGGTATTTTGATGTTGCTAGCACTGTTAGCGGTGCCGCTGCTAGTGATCGATCAGTTGGGCGGCGCCGGCCAATTCGCCGCCAGCATCGACAGTCTCAACCCGCATCTGTTAAACATGTTCACCTCGGCGGAGGGTGAGGCGTTGACGTTGATGACCATCGTCAGCACCATGGCGTGGGGTTTGGGCTATTTTGGACAGCCGCATATTCTGGCGCGCTTTAAGGCGATGCGCTCGCCCGAAGACACCTCTCGGGCGGCGTCGATTGGCGTCAGTTGGGCGTTACTCTGTTATGCCTTGGCGATTTTGGTGGGTCTTTGCGGTATCGCAATACTCGATGCGCCGTTGGAGGATCCAGAAAAAGTCTTTATTGCCCTGACCAGTCTGATTTTCCACCCGCTGATTGCCGGGGTATTACTGGCGGCGATATTGGCGGCAATCATGAGCACCGTAGACTCTCAGTTGTTGGTGTGCTCGGCTTCTCTGGCGGAGGATCTCTATCCCTTGATTACCGGCAAGACACTCGGCGCTGAGCGGCGGTTACGAGTCGCTCGCTTTGCCGTGGTGGCGCTGGCGTTATTGGCCACTGGGTTGGCGATGAACCCGGACAGCAAAGTGCTGGACGTGGTGTCTTACGCCTGGGCAGGTTTGGGTGCCTCTCTCGGCCCGGCGATACTGCTCAGTCTGTATTGGCGGGGCATGACCGCGCAGGGCGCATTGGCGGGCGTGCTAACGGGTGGATTGAGCGTGATTGTCTGGTCGCGCCTCGACGGCGGCCTGTTTGATTTGTACGCGTTGTTACCGGGCTTCGTGCTCGCGCTAATAGCGATTGTGGTGGTTAGTTTTCTCAGTCGCAAAGGTCTCGATTCGAGGGTTGCGGAGCAATTCGAGAGGATGCTCGCGCAGCGCTAGCGACCCGGTAAAAGGTCGCGCCGTCCCGCGCGGCCTTCTACATCTGTTGCATCACTTCGATGCCCAGTAGGTCGAGGCCACGGGCCAGTGTCGTGGCGCTCAGCGCGCTGAGTTGCAAGCGACTAGCGCGGTCTTCGGGGCGGACGTCGGACTTTAAAATCGGGCAGCACTCGTAGAATGACATGTAGGCGCTGGCCAAGTCGTACAGGTAGGTGCACAGCACATGGGGGTAGCACTCGGCGGCGACTTGCTCAATGGTTTCGTCAAACTGCAAAAGTTTCAGCGCCAAGCTTTTCTCCGCGTCTGTGCCGATGATCACCGGGGCAGCGTGCGCGTCGCGATCGACGTCGGCGCGTCGAAAAATGCTACAGATGCGCGTGTAGGCGTATTGCAGATAGGGCGCGGTATTGCCCTCGAACGATAGCATTGCCTCCCAGTCAAAAATATAATCGGTGGTACGGGTCTTACTGAGATCGGCATATTTGATCGCGCCAATACCGAGCTTGCGTGCGATATCGGCTACCTGTCGATCGTCTAAATTGGGATTTTTTTCGCGGATTAGGCGGCCAGCGCGCTCCTCGGCCTCGTCGATCAGGCTGGCCAGTTTAACGGTGCCGCCGTCGCGAGTTTTAAACGGTTTGCCATCGCGACCCATCATGGTACCAAAGGCGTGGTGCTCTAGGTCGACATCGGCGGCTACCAATCCCGCCTTGCGCCCGGCGCTAAACACCTGCTTCATATGCAGCGCTTGTCGGGCATCGATAAAATACAAAATACGATCGGCTGCGAGAGTTTGGGCGCGGTATTCGAGGGCCGCCAAATCAGTGGTGGCGTAGAGGAAACCGCCATCGGACTTGCGGATTATCATGGCAGATGGCTGGCCCTTTTTGTCCGCCAAATCATCTAGAAAAATCACCTTGGCACCCTGGTCATCAACCGCCAAGCCGCACTCAGTGAGTTTGCTGACTAGCGCCTCTAACTGGCTGTTGTAGGTGCTTTCCGGTTGCACATGCTCGGCGCTTAAGCCGACGTTGAGGCGGCGATAAATCTCTAAGTTGTGGGCTACCGACGTTGCGATAAACTGTTGCCAAAGCGCCAGGCAATGCGCATCGCCAGATTGCAGCCTGACCACATAGGCGCGGGCGCGATCTGCAAAATCCGGGTCTTCGTCAAAGTGTCGCTTGGCTTGTTGGTAGAATTTCTCCAGGTCGTTGAGCGCCAGATCACCGCGTTCGCCAGCGCCGAGGTGCAGTTCCAGTTCGGCGATCAACATGCCAAATTGCGTACCCCAGTCACCCATGTGATTTTGCCGAATAACGCGGTCTCCGCGGTACTCTAAAACCCGCGCTAAACAGTCGCCAATAATGGTTGAGCGAATGTGCCCGACGTGCATTTCCTTGGCGAGGTTGGGGCTCGAGTAATCGATAACGACTTTGCTAGCGGTTCGTTCACAGGCCACTGGATCTGAGCTGCTGCCGAGTTGCTCGCCGATAAACGTGCGGCTCAGATGGAGGTTAATAAAGCCCGGCCCAGCGATTTCGATGCGTTCGGCAATGCCCTTAAGGTCCACCTGGTCGACAATCTGCTGCGCCAGCGCTCGCGGGTTGACCCCCAGTCGCTTGGCTGCTGCCATCGCTCCGTTCGCCTGATAATCTCCAAATTGTGGTCGCGCACTGAGGGCGAGTATAGGTTGACAATCTTCGGGGATGCCGGCGGCTATCATGGCCGCCGATAGGCGTTGATTTAAATGGTTCTTGATGGACATGTGAGGCTCGGTTGGTCGCGGATCTGCGGATTGTAGTTTTACCTATCGCGAAAGCAAAGATAAAACTTCAACTTGCGATGAACGGTAACGTTTTGTGCGTCCGACCGCTTGGCAAGTAACTGGCGGTTTTGGTATGCTAAAAGCCTCAATCGCATCCGTCTAGCGTTTGGGTCGTGAATTTGGCAACGTCGTTCGAGGATTTGCATGCACACCACACTGATCGATCAGGGGCTCGACCTCATGCTATTTGGTATGGGTAGCGTGTTTAGCTTTTTACTCTTGTTGGTGTTGGCGACTCGGGTCATGTCGCTGTTGGTCAATCGCTGGTTGCCCGAGGAACTGGTCTCCGGCATTGTCGCAAAGGCCAGCGCTGGAGCGCCGCCGTCGACGATCGATCCGAAGATAGTCAAAGCTATTCAAACCGCCATCGACCGCCACCGCGCTGGTGGCAAGCGCGATTAAACCGCCTTTTTTTATCCCTATTTAGCCATCTGGCACTATTTGTAGGAAGTCTTTATGTCCGATAATTTACTTGCACAACGCCCGCTGGGAATTACCGAGGTGGTGTTACGGGATGCTCATCAGTCGCTGTTCGCCACGCGTATGCGCATCGATGACATGTTGCCGATTGCGGCGCAGCTCGATGAAATTGGTTATTGGTCGATGGAGTCTTGGGGGGGCGCAACCTTTGACGCCTGTATCCGCTTCCTCGGTGAGGACCCTTGGGATCGCATCCGTGAAATTAAAAAAGTGATGCCCAAGACGCCGCAACAAATGCTTTTCCGCGGGCAAAACATTCTCGGTTATCGCCACTATGCCGACGACGTCGTGAGCAAGTTTGTCGAACGGGCAGCGATCAACGGCATCGACGTATTTCGCGTCTTTGATGCGATGAACGACATGCGCAATCTGCAGACTGCTCTGCGCGCGGTCAAACAGGTCGGCAAGCATGCCCAGGGAACAATCTCCTACACCGTTAGTCCTGTGCATACGCTCGACCTTTGGGTCGATCAGGCGCGCCAAATTGAAGATGCAGGCGCCGATTCTATCTGTATCAAAGACATGGCGGGGCTACTGACGCCCTACGTGGGGTTTGAGCTGGTGACACGGTTGAAAAGTGCGGTGGCGATTCCGATTCAGTTACACGCCCACGCTACCACTGGTTTGTCGACGGCGACCATCACCAAGTGCGTCGAGGCGGGGATCGACAACGTGGATACCGCGATCTCGTCGATGGCGATGACCTATGGCCATTCTGCGACCGAGTCTGTGGTGTCAATTTTTCACGGCAGGCAGCGTGACACTGGTCTGGATATAGTCAAGCTCGAGAACATCGCGGGGTATTTTCGCGAGGTACGAAAAAAATATCACCAGTTTGAGGGCTCGCTGCGCGGCGTTGATTCGCGCATTCTGGTGGCTCAGGTGCCGGGCGGTATGTTGACCAATATGGAGGGGCAGCTGAAGGAGCAGGGCGCGGGTGATCGGCTGGACGAAGTGCTGGAAGAAATTCCCCGGGTGAGAGAGGATTTAGGCTTTATTCCGCTGGTGACTCCGACCTCACAGATTGTCGGGACTCAGGCGGTTCTCAACGTGTTGACCGGCGAGCGCTACAAATCGATCAGCAAAGAGACTGCCGGTGTCTTGCGCGGCGAGTACGGCGCGACGCCAGCAGAGGTCAACAGCGCATTGCAGGCGCGGGTGCTCGAGCCCGGCGAACAGCCCATCACCTATCGACCAGCGGATCGTCTCGAGCCGGAGGTGGATGCTCTGCGCGACGAACTACGCGAGCTATCGGCGCAACATCAGTTTAAGATCCAGTCGGGTGATCGCGAGATCGACGACGTTTTGACCTATGCGCTGTTTCCTCAGGTGGCGCTCAAATTCTTCCGCAGCAGCGGCGACGCCAGTGCGTTCGAAGCAGTGCCGCGGATCGACTCTGGAGTGTCTAGAGAGCCGCTCGGCGAGCAAGTCTACAGCGTTGAAGTCGAGGGTACGGCCTACGTCGTTAAAGTTACCGAGGGCGGTGAAATTAGCGCTATCGAGACGCAAACGGGTGCGCCGGTGGCTGCGTCACCGAGCCCGTCGGTGGCGACTGCTGTTGATCCTATCTGTGCGCCGTTGGCCGGAACCGTGGTGCAGGTCGTGGTGGTGCCAGGGCAGGTGGTTGTCGAGGGACAGGCGGTACTGACTCTCGAGGCCATGAAGATGGAAACCTCGGTGAGCGCACCGCGCGCGGGGACGATCGATAGTATTGCCGTCAATGCAGGCGATTCAGTCGCGGTGGGCGACGTTCTCATCAGCTTAACGTAGGGTGCGCGAATGGACAAATTAGTCAGTCTCTGGGCAAGCTCTGGTGTTGCGCAACTCGAGGCCGGGCAACTGATAATGATGAGCGTCGGTATGGTCTTGCTGTATTTGGCGATTCGCCGCGGGTTTGAGCCCTTGCTGTTGGTGCCGATCGGATTTGGTACCGTACTGGTGAATATTCCCGGTGCGGGCTTCGATGCGGCACCGCTTTACGACACCATGGGGCAGTTGGAAACGCCTGGCGGATTGCTCTATTACATCTACCATGCGGGTATAGAAACCGGTTTGTTTCCGCTGATAATTTTTATGGGTGTCGGCGCCATGACCGATTTTTCGTCGCTGTTGGCCAACCCAAAAACGCTGTTGCTCGGCGCCGCGGCTCAGGTGGGTATCTTTAGCACGGTGCTCGGTGCGGTGGCACTGGGTCATTTTGGAATTCTCGACTTTAGCATTCGCGACGCAGCATCGATCGGTATCATTGGCGGTGCCGATGGACCCACGGCGATTTTTGTGACCAGCAAGCTAGCCCCTGAATTACTCGGTGCAGTGGCGGTCGCAGCTTATTCGTATATGGCATTGGTGCCGATTATTCAACCGCCGATCATGCGCGCGCTGACGAGTGAGGCCGAGCGGGGCATAAAGATGCAGCAGTTGCGCCCGGTTTCCGCCGCCGAGCGGATTATCTTTCCGCTGTTGCTGTTGATGCTGGTGGCTATGTTGCTGCCGGATGCCGCGCCGCTACTGGGTATGTTCTGTTTTGGTAACTTGATGCGCGAGTGCGGAGTGGTCAACCGCTTGAGCGATACCACCCAAAACGCATTGATTAATTCGGTGACCATATTTTTGGGGCTCGGGGTAGGTTCTAAAATGAGCGCCGATCAGTTCCTCAACGCAGAGACGCTGGGTATTCTCGGTCTCGGGGCGGTGGCCTTCTGTATCGGCACTGCCGCTGGTATTTTGATGGCCAAGGTGATGAATAAATTTTCCACCCATAAGATCAACCCGTTGATCGGCGCTGCCGGAGTATCTGCGGTGCCGATGGCGGCGCGGGTTGCCAACCGCGTTGGTCTCGAGAGCGACCCGCAAAATTTTTTGTTGATGCACGCCATGGGGCCAAACGTGGCCGGGGTGATTGGCTCGGCTGTCGCCGCGGGTGTGATGATCAATCTAGTGGCGGGGCTTTAAGCGGTGGGCCCGGTAGAAGCGAGCATTGTCGCCGGCCTCAAGGAGTTGTCGATGGAACATCTCGAGGTGTCAAATGAGAGCCACATGCACGCCGTGCCTAAAAACTCTGAGACTCACTTTAAGTTGGTGTTGGTAAGTGAGGCATTCGTCAAACAGCGTCCGGTCAAGCGCCATCAGATGGTCTATGCGCTGCTCGCGGAACAACTTGCGGGGCCGGTTCACGCGCTTGCTCTGCACACTTATACGCCGGCGGAATGGCGGAAAAAAAATCGCCTGTCACCCGACTCGCCAGATTGCTTGGGTGGCGGGAGCAAGGGCTAAACTGCAGGTGATAGACAGGTGTATAGCCACCCAGATATCGACTGAACGGCTTTAGGATTTACCGGCAGATACGTTTGAGTGGGCCTCGATCGTGACTTTGCGCGGCGGCAAATTGGTCGGCGGGAGCAGCGTTTCTCGATTGCCTTTCGCGTGATTGGCGGGCATGACCCCTTGGGCACCAGATAAAAAATTCCAGTAGTAGTTATCCCTCGACTAACTGCCGGGCACTGGCATGGATTGAGTGTCGCGGCGTGGTCAGTGGTCGTAATGGGGTTGTATAGGCAGATTGCGGCGCGAGCCAGTGCTCTTTTCTCTGTCCTCTTAAATAAAAAGACAGGGCACTGAGTTAATTATTCTCAATGCGTAAAAAGAAAGTTTGCGCTCGGCGGGGCGCGTAGCTATTACGACTGATGACTTCAGCGCCAAACTCCGCCACGCAGAGGTCGGCTAACTCCCAAAATGGCGGTCTGCCGGGGTCGGCAATTAAAATAGACGGTCGTTTGGGTTCATCTGTACGAGCAATCAAATTAAATAATGGTTCGACTATTGCGTCCCAAAAGCAAATATCAGCGCCGACCAACCAGTTGTAACTAGCCACTTCGTCATGACCTAGCGTCGCCAGGTCGCGAGCGACAAAGTTGACACGACAATTATTTATGTCGCAGTGCAAATTTACCAGCGGCCCGACTCGGGGGTCGATGTCGAGCGCCGTAACGTCGGCATCAAAATGCTTGGCCAGATGCACCGCGACCGCGCCCCAACCGCAGCCTATGTCGAGTACTCTAGAGCGGGTGGGCAGTGGGTTGTCGATAAAATAATCCATAATGGCCAAGCTTGAACGCCAAATTTTGTTGCCGTGCGCGGAGGCTTTTGGCAGCGACCGGCGAATGCGTCTGACCCGCGGGTCGGCGGCCCGTAAAAGCCTAATGCCATGGTGATTGATACCGTGCGTTGGGTTCATTGTAAAACTCTCTAAAGGGCCATGATTGGCGTCGTTGCGCCGGTCAACAGTGCCGACAATGACTCGCGTGATCAAAGGAACTGGCGACACGCGCTCTTGGCTGGTACATTAAACACCATCACCATGCAGTTTAGGAGAGTAACTTATAATCGATACTGCTCTACGGGAGCCTAGATTGGAAACGACATTATCCGCTTGGAAGTTCTGGCAATGGGTATACTCCAGCACCGACCGCCAGTTTTGGTTACTGCAGGCGATTGGCTGGATCGCACTGATGTTGATAAGTTTTTTGAGTTTAACCCTTTGGTACAATCAGCAGCAGCTTAACTATATCCTCCACACGGCGCTGCAATCACTGCTTGGTGGGTGCGTGTCTTGGCCGCTTCGGCCGCTGTTCCGAGCGGTTTGGGAAAGGTCAGCAGTGTATCGACTGACCATGCTGGTGCTCGGAATCTTGGTGGCCTCGATAAGTTGGACGGTGTTGCGCCTCGCGACTTTTATGGCGATGACGGTGGAGACTGGATTGTGGTCCGATTTTGGCGGCTGGCTTTGGGGCTCGATATTGATTTTCATCGGCTGGGCGGCGCTTTATCACGGCATTAAGTACTACCAACTCTTGCAGTCAGAGCATGAGAGTTTACTTCGGTTAGAGGCGCAAAATAAGGAGTTCCAATTGCAGCGCTCGCGCGCAGAATTGGTCGCTCGCGAAGCCCAGTTAAAAATGTTGCGCTATCAACTGAACCCACATTTTTTGTTTAATACACTGAATGCTATCTCGGCGTTGGTGCGGACAAAAAAGGCACTCCGCGCAAACGCGATGATCGTGCAGTTGAGTGATTTCTTGCGCTATTCCCTAGACAATGACCCGATACAAAGCGTCACTCTAGAAGAGGAAATGATCGCGGTACGATTGTATTTAGACATTGAGAAAACCCGCTTTGGCGAGCGTTTGCAGTTGCAGTTTGACATTGACCAAGACGCTCTAAATGTCCAGATCCCGAGCTTGATTTTACAACCATTGGTCGAAAATGCGATTAAATACGCTATAGCACCGGAGGAATTTGGCGGTAAAATCACTGTTGTTGCTAGGCTTGTTGGCGATTGCTGTGTGATAAAGATGCTCGACACCGGGCGCGGTGGTGTTGAGTTGGCGAATCGAAATATGTTCGAACTGGATGCCGATGCACGAACCGGCGTGGGTTTGCGAAACACCATCGATCGATTGGAGAATTTTTATGGCGATCGATATTCATTTCAATTAACCCCGGCCGATTGCGGTGGATTGTGCGTCGAGATGCGTATTCCCATTGTTCCGGTGCGCCTGGAGGGCGCTGACTGCGATGGATCGGCAAACTGGGCGGTGGGCAGATGAAAAAGCTTAAGACAATCGTCGTCGATGACGAACCGCTAGCGGTTGAGTTTCTGCGCGATATTCTCACCGATCACGCCGATGTCGATTTGATCGGTTGCTGTAGTAACGGTCGTGAGGCGGTGACTATGGCAAATGATCTCAGGCCCGAATTGATCATTTTGGATATTCAGATGCCCGGCGTTAACGGTTTCGAGGTGGTCAAGGCGCTGCAGTCGGATGTTATGCCAATGGTCATTTTTGTCACGGCCTACGACCTCTACGCAATCGATGCGTTTGATTTGCACGCAGTGGACTATGTGCTTAAACCGATCGATCCGGAGCGCATCCATCGTGCGGTAGAGCGAGCCATAGATCGCTTGCAGAATAGTTTAACGTCGCTAGACAACGATTTTAAAACACCTCTGATTGGCGCAATCAGTGATATTTCTGAGAAATTAAATCGCGACTCTGATGAAGTTTCCGCCAACTTAGCGAATAAATTGGTGATAAAAGATGCTGGAGTTGTCACCGTTATCGCTCTTGAAGATATCGATTGGGTGGACGCTGCGGGCGACTATATGTGCGTACACAGCGCCGGCGAGACGCACATTATGCGCAGTACTATGAAAGATTTAATGGCGAAATTAGACCCTCGATTATTCGCTCGTGTTCATCGCTCTACGGTTGTTAATATAGGCCGTGTGGTGACCATTAAATCGCTGCAAAAGGGCGGCAGTATGCTATTTTTGAAAAACGGCGAGGCGATTAAGGTCAGCCGTAATTACCGGCAGCCGGTACTCGCGTTGTTCAAAGATTAATCGATGCGGCCGGTCGCATCTGACCTGGCAGGGTGGCCGACACCCGTAGCCAATTAAGCGCGTCGCGTTCTTGCGATGCCGGGTAGTGATGGTTGGGCATACGTCGCTCGCCCCATTGGTCGCAGCTAAACTTCACACTGTCGCATACTCTCTTCCAACCCAATCTTGGGCGTGTCAATCTTTACTCACTGCTGAGTGGATTCTTTCAAACTATGGGGTACGCCACTTATCCATTAGCGTATAATTTTCGCGGTGGTCTGAGCGGATACTTTTGACTCATGAGTGGCTTGCTAATGGTTTGGTTTGAATTTTATCACTCGGTACAAAATCGCGGGTGTTTTAACCTGATCGAAGCGGTGGCAGTAACTATTGATATGGCTGGAGTAACAAATGAAAAAAATGTGGTGGTCTGTGCGCGGCTCTAAAACGCACCGAGTCTTGGGCCTGATAATGGTGTTGCTGAGCGGCGTCTCTGGCGCCGAGATCACGGCGACGGATGGTGCGCTTGAGCAGCGCATTGATGCTCTTTTAACAAACATGACACTAGAGCAAAAAGTCGGCCAGATGATACAGGGTAATATACCGCACGTGACCCCCGGTGATGTTGCCAAATACCACTTAGGGTCGGTACTCAATGGAGGCGGTACCTGGCCAGCCGGTAAAAACTCGACCGCCAACGATTGGTTGGAAATGGCCGACGCCTACCATCGCGCATCTTTGGACACCAGCGATGGCGGAGCCGGCATTCCGATTATTTGGGGGACCGACGCAGTCCACGGCCACAACAATGTCATCGGCGCTACGCTGTTCCCACACAACATAGCGCTTGGGGCTAGCAATAATGTTGATTTAATAAAAAAAATTGGTGAGGCGACCGCCCGTGAGGTCGCAGTCACCGGGCTCGATTGGATATTTGCGCCCACGGTAGCTGTCGCTAAAGACAACCGATGGGGCCGTACCTACGAGAGCTACAGCGATGATTCGGATATTGTGCGCCGCTACGCAGAAGCCATGGTTTTGGGGCTGCAAGGGGCGGGTGATGTGTCGAGTGATACGCGGTTGCATATGATCGCGACGGCGAAGCACTTTATTGGTGACGGCGGCACCTTTCGTGGCGTCGATCAAGGTGACACCCGTCTCGACTTGGAAACACTAATGGAATTGCACGGTGCCGGATACCTATCCGCCATCGATGCGGGCGTGCAGACCATTATGGCGTCGTTTAATAGTTGGAATGGCGACAAGGTGCACGGCAATAGACGATTATTAACCGATTTGCTCAAGGGCGAGTTGGGCTTTGATGGTTTTGTGATCGGCGACTGGAATGGACATGGGCAGGTTGAGGGTTGCTCGGACGACGCTTGTGCTGCGGCTATTAATGCGGGCGTCGATATGATCATGGTGCCGGAAAAGTGGCGTTCATTCCTGAGTAATACCCTGCGTCAGGTTCGCGCGGGTGTGATTTCTGAAACACGTATCAACGACGCGGTAAGGCGTATTTTACGGGTTAAGTTGCGCTCGGGTCTATTTGACAAAGAGCGACCCTCGGCGCGACCGATAGCGGGTGTGACCTCGGTCATCGGCGCGGATGAACATCGCTTATTAGCTCGCAGCGCGGTGCGCGAGTCGTTAGTGCTATTGAAAAACAACGATGGTCTGTTGCCAATACGAGGCGGTAGGGTGCTGATTGGCGGGGATGGTGCGGATAATATTGGTAAGCAATCGGGTGGCTGGACGCTGACCTGGCAGGGAACTGACAATGAGGAGGGCGATTTTCCTGGTGCGACTTCGCTATATACGGGATTAAAGCGGGCTATCGAAGGTGTTGGTGGGTCGGTCGAATTGACCCAGAATGATCGATGGCGACGCCGGCCGGATGTGGCGGTGGTGATATTTGGTGAAGAGCCCTACGCCGAGAGCGTCGGCGATATGAATGATTTGCTGTATCGTGAACTGGTTAAATCGAACACAGCGTTATTGAACAGGTTGAGCGCCGAGAACATTCCGGTGGTCGCGGTATTTTTAACCGGTAGGCCGCTGTTGGTCAATGCGCTTTTAAACCAGTCTCAAGCGTTCGTGGTGGCATGGTTACCCGGTAGTGAGGGCGGGGGACTGGCCGATGTGCTGGTGGCGAATCGCAAGGGCAAGCCGCGCTTTGATTTTACCGGTCGACTTCCATTCAACTGGCCCAAGGTTTCGGTAAATCAATACAACGCGGACTTGCCGGTGTCGAGTTACCTATTCAAGCGTGGCTCCGGCTTGAACTA
>Ga0115006_10002441_pt1 | contig 12222 bp, 4 predicted proteins | sample ArcOceMetagenome_3_FD_88943 | JGI IMG/M metagenome (GOLD analysis project Ga0115006, IMG submission 88943) | Marine eukaryotic phytoplankton communities from Arctic Ocean - Arctic Ocean- Svalbard ARC20M Metagenome | ecosystem: Environmental > Aquatic > Marine > Oceanic | place: Arctic Ocean...
CCGAGCTGCCCGCCCTCGATTCCGCCGCCGCCGCCGCCGCCGTTGCAGCCGCCCTGCCCGCCTGGTATGCAGCCCATGCCCCCACCGCCCTCGCCACCGCCGCCGGTGCCACCGCCGCCGGCGCCCTCGGAACCTCCCGGCACACCGCCGCCGCACGCGCCACCTCCTGGCGCGCCGCCGCCACCGCCCACGCCCCCGTCGGCGCCGTCGCCTGGTGCGCCGCCGCCAAAGCCTCCTGTGGCGCCGCCCCCGCCGCTTCCGCCCGTGCCAAGGGCCGGCTACTCGCCGCCGCCCCCATCGGGCCCACCGCCGCCGCCAGCGGGTCCACCGCCGCCGTCTCTGCCGCCGCGCGCCCCGGCTGAGATCCTCTATCTGGCAAGCGCCACCGCGACTCAGAGCTCCACGAGAGCCGCCGGCGGGGCGCCTGAACGCGCCATCGACGGCAACCCAAGCACCTCCTGGGGCTCGGCGAGCTGCACACACACGAATGGACACACAGACCCTTGGTGGCAAGTCACGATGCCAATCTACGAGCCGCTGCAGATCAGGAGGGTCGATGTGACCAATCGCGGGGACTGCTGCGGTGATCGGCTCAACGGCTTCAACATTGACGTCAACGACGAGCGCTGCGCGAGCAACACCGTGATCTCGCAGGGCGAAACGGCGCAGGTGCCGTGTGTCGTCCTTGTCCCGGCAGGGGATCTGAGACTGCGGATCTCCGTCTCCGCTCACTCCTCCAGTTGGGTTATTCTGACCATCTGCGAGGTCGTCATCTACACCCTCCCAGTCCTGCCGCCCCCCTCGCCAGCATTGCCACCGTCCATGCCACCTGCGCCACCAGCGCCGCCCACCCCACCTGGTCTGCCGGAAGACGTGGGCTGCTACCTTGATCTGGGCGGCAGCTACCGTGGGTTTGCTACGAGCACTGCCAGCGGCAGGGCGTGCCAGGCGTGGAGCAGCCAATACCCCCACACACACATGCTGACACCAGCCGACTACCCCGATGCTGGCCTCGACCACGAAGCTGCCCTCTGCCGCAACCCCACCGTCGGTGATGGTCCATGGGACGGCGCTGAGGCCATGCAGGTCCTCGACTTGCAAGCAATGCACGCCGCGGGTGAAGTCAGCGTCTCGGTTTCCTCCAGCTCTACGTGCCTGCGGATCGTAACCCGAGGCACAGCCTGGGGCGGTTCTGTCTGCTCGGCGTCCGACTGCGGAGCGTGCTGGGACAATTACAACACGCCCAAGCAGCTCTGCTCGTATTTGTCCCAGTACACCGCCTGCGTCACCAGCAGCGGCAGCCACTACTGCTCGTGCTCGTCGGCCTCGTACATCGGCCCGGTCCAATCGTCGACAGACTGCTCGGGGCATGAGGGCTTCGCCGGCAGCTCGAGCGGCACGCTCGACGTGTCTGTCGACCAAGGAAGTGGCTACGTGGTGATCACCAGTGGCCAGTCTTGGGCATTGGGAGAGGAGGTCGTGAACGCCTGCTACGACACGCTTCTCGGCGTCCGGGTGACCAACCCCCCCGGCAACGTTTGGGTGGGCGCAGTCGAGGTTTCGGACGGCGGGGAGTTCTTTCCGCTCGTCTGCAACGGCTGCTCCGGCACAAGCAACAGCACAGCAAGCATCGTGGTGGATGGCAACGCGGGCGGCGCTGGTGAAGCGGACACGGAGTGCCTCGACGGAGCAACATGCACCCTCAAACGGGAGTCGCCATCCAAGAGCCAAATGGCCAACCCATTTGATCCGAATCCAACCAATGATGGCTTGGGCGGCAGCTCGTGCTTCACGACTAGCACGACCACTGTCTCAGACGTGGAGTGGTGGAAGGTCGACCTCGGATCCGATTACGCGGTGCAGACTGTGCGTGTGCTCAACCGTGACTGCTGCGGCGAGAGGCTGGACGGTTTTGATCTACTCGTAGGTGGGGCAGCCTGCGCAACAGGCGTCACCATCGGTGAGGGCGTGTGGGCGGAGGTTGAGTGTCAAGGCCTAGTTGGCTCGAGCGTGACCGTTCGTCTGAACAACTCTCAACCGCTGCAGTTGTGCGCCATTGAGATCACTGCCGTCAACCTGACGGCATTCCCGAACGGCAGCCTCGCGAGGCCGTTCTGCTACACAACCGATCTGGACACTCGATGGGAGTACTGCTCTCAGATCCCAGTGTGTCAGCCGCCGTTGCCCCCATCCTCGCCGTCAGCGCCGCCGGTGCTGCCGCCGGCGTCGCCTCCTCCGAATCTGCCGCCGCTCGCACCGCCGTTGCCACTTGGGCCACAATGCACCCGGCTCAGCGTTGAGATGGACGTCTCCGACGTGCCGCTCGACGTGCTGCCACAAAGCACATGGCAGCCTTCTTGCGCGCCGTCTGAACAATGCACGACCTCCGAACCGCTTGAGACGGGCATTTTGGTCTGGACTGACCGCAGCTATCTTGTCGACTCGTTCCCGGCGGAGATGATGGGCTCGACCTTCCTTCGGCTGTGCTGCACGAAGTCTGGCTACATGCGCGTGGCTTTGGAGATCGATCTTGAGGGCCACGCGGCGACCGTCTTTGTCTGCTCGGAGACCGCCAATCGGGACTGCGGGTATTCGTCAACCCTGCCAGCCGACGGCTTCAGCGCCGTCACCGGTGTGTTCAATTGGGGAGGTGATAGCTTCAGTGGGAGCCTGTCGTGCTGGCGCAAGGACGTGACTGCGTCCACCATCACCCTGCCGACCATCGTCTCCTCGACCAGTACTTCGTCTAGCGAATGCGTGCAGGTCGTAGCCGTCCAGCAGATTGCCTTGCCACCATCACCGCCTGCGCAGCCTGCACCGGCTCTACCATCGCGAATCACGCATCACTTTTACGCCGACGACTCGCTCAGTCAAGAGTATGACCCTTTTGACTTTGATGCCAACGCCAATCACTTCAGGTCGTCCTCCGGTGCAGTTCTCTGGTTTGAGCAGCTCTCTCTGTCACACAATACCGCGCTGCACGTGTGTGAAGCCGATTGCTGGGTGATCCTTCTGGGCGGGCAGCCGCGGTTCGTTTTGGTCACTTCCGACCTTGACGTCAACAACATGCTGGGCAGACCATTCGCCGGTGTGGAAGACAACACGACGTCAGCAACGATCACCGGCTGCTCAGCCGACTGCAGCATCGCATCAGCCGACGTCATCACGACAACTTCCCCTGTTGCTGACGCAACTGTCTCGCTGGACGCGTCTGACCCGGCGGGCTACTCGGGCAACCATGCCATCAACCTCGTCACCGGCAACGAGTGGACGATGAAGGGAGGCTGCGCGCGTACCGTCTACCTGGGCGTCGAAGTCTTTGACTTGGAGAACAGCGCCTGCTACCTGGAGACGACGGAGCGCATCGACTACTGCGGCCCATCTAACTCGTTCACGACGGCGACGTGGATTGACTGGCGAGACTCGAACGCTGGCTGGCGCACGCTGCACCGCGGCACTGAGGACCACCTCACGCTCGTTTACGATGGAGGCACGGAGCTGGGCACGTATAGCACCGGCGAGATCGGGTGGGACACAGGGGCCGAGGGCTACGGCATCGTAACCTCCGACTGGCAGCTCGTGATCAGCATCGCGCAGGACGACAATTGCGCGGCCGACGGTGGGGTTGGTGGCACGACGCAGCTGCACGTTGGCAGCGTCGGCAGCGCTCCGGTGCTCGTGGGCATGACCACCCGTGCGGCTGGGGCGGGGCGACAGACTTCTCGGCTTGGATATAGTGGTCAAGGCCCGGGCAAGGTAGCGGCCTCGTGGGTGTGGGACCGTGCTCTCTCTACTGACGAGGTACAGCAGCTGTGGACTTCCACGAGAGGGAGGTTCCCGTCAGTCACCGGCTGTGACGCGCCGGGCGAGGCTACGAGCCAACACTCCGAGGAGAGCTGCCGAAACGTTTGCTTGGCAACCGAAGGCTGCAACTTTTACTCGTACTGGTTCACGGCAGGGGTTGGCTGGTGCCGCCCAACGGCGCGCTGCGACGGTGTCGTCCCGAGCTCGTCACATGACACGATCAAGGACTGTACCAACATGCGTGAGTGCCCGAACGAGCGCGTCGACCTGTGCGGTCGCCTCGACCACGGCGACAGTCTGAGCCCAGGCGACTTCATTGTCAATTCCGAGGGTGACACGCTATGCTTCCGGCTTGACAACAACCTGGTACACCTCGACGGGCTTGGCGCTGCGGTGGCGGCGACGGGAACCATGGGCGAAGAAAGCAGCGTGCTCTTCACGCAGCCCAGCGATGGAAACGTCATCTTGAAGAACGGCGAGGGCGTCATCCGATGGGCAATGAATCGGAATGTCCAGTTCACCTCGTTTGTCGCGTCCGGAAAGTGCCAGAACGATGACCACTCACCGCCCACGTTCTATGCGAATTGCACCGCTGAACCACGATGCGTGCCGCCATCCCCCCCGCCAATGCCACCAGCACAGCCACCACCGCCGCCAACCCCGAGGTCGCCGCCCCCGCTCCCGGATCCCCTGACGGTTGTTGCCGGGCCATGTGAGCTAGTCGGTTTCTGCGTCTCTAGCCCCCACTGGCCGGAGCCATACGGTAATAACGAGTCTTGCATCATCGAGACCTACAACAGTCCGCCTCTGATCGTCTTTGCCTTCGACGTCGAGTGCGGCAAGGATTGCCCATATGACAGGCTCATTGTCAACAATGTCAGCCACTGCTGTGGCTCCACTGGGCCAGAAGGCGTCACTCCAGTGGGCTCGATCGTGTGGGAGGCTGACAAGTCCGTGAACCGCAGTGGTTGGCGCATCTGTTCTTCGCAGCCGCCGCAGCCGCCCAGCCCGCCACCGCCACAACCGCCACCGAGTATGCCGCCGCCACCGTCGCCACCACCGCCGTTTCCGGTGGTCGACTGCATTGGACTTACGAACGACATCCTTCTGGATGGGCTGCAGTCGGGAATCCAGTGCGGTGAAAGCCGCGGCACGCTGCGGCTGGGTCACGCAGGCAGTGCGACCTGGGCGGGAACCATCAGTGGCGTAGTGTCGCACATTGCAATGACAGGCTGGCCCGACGTACATGGCTTCAGAACGGACTGGATGAAGCTGTACATCAACGACGAGCTGCTCGCCACGCTCTTCAACACTGAGGAGCGGAAGGTCGACTTGGAGTTGAGCACACCCGTCGCTAACCCACGCGTCGTCGTCACCGCGTTCTCAAGGGTGCACTCGTGCTACTCGCACATGGAAGCCGTCGTGTGCATGAATGTCCTTGACGAGTTGCCTCCTCCCCCACTTCCTCCACATCCGCCGCAGCCACCACAGCTGCCTCAGCTGACCGAGTCCCCCACGCCGCCGCCGCCGCCGCCGCCGCCGCCGCTGCCGCCGCCGCTGCCGCCGGTGCTGCCACCCCCGCCGCTGGCCCCGCCCTGGTCGGATCTAATTCTTGCCCACTACCCCTTCGATGGATCTCTTGAGGACGTCTCTGGCCACGAGAACCACGCGCAATTGCTCGCTGTTGACTCCCACAGCGTCGGGGACATCGATGATGTTGTCAGCTACGAGCTCGGACAGGGCGGCATAGGCAAAGCGGTGCAGCTGAGCGGCATCGATGGCCCAGCCCTCTCGATCCCAGAGGGCGCGTGGTTGGCCAATCGTCCGACGTGGATGCTCGCTGCGTGGATCAAGTGCACGCAGTGTAACCTCTTCTATGTCGAGCTCTCCGAACTCCAGCAGGCTCAGTCACGAAACCTCCTGCGTGCAGGGAGGCCTGGCCTCGACAACTTCTTCGACAACTATCCATGGCAACGGGTACCAAAGCATCCAGTGCATGCAACGGTGACCGGCGAGACGCATCCGCCGCCGGACGACGGCGGATGGCACCACATAGTGTGGGTGCGAGATCAGTCCTACTTGCGCTTCTACATTGACGGCGTATTCGCAGCATGGGAGCATTTTGAGCCGTACCAGGGCGAGACGATCACCGTTGCAATGCTCGGAGGAGCTCTGGGCGACAGTGACCCGTCAGCTAGCTTTGTAGGCGCGGTCGACAGCCTGAATCTGCTCCAGAGCACGTGTGCACCCAGTGACCACTCTCCGCCACCTACTCCTTCAATCGGGCTTGAGAGCGAGGGCGAGCCGCTGGCCCCACCTCAGCCGCTGGCTCCACCTCCGTCTCAGCCTCCACCTCGACAGGACCATGACCCACCACCCTGCGAATATCAGCTCATCTCGTACCTGATGGACTTCCACATCTCACCGCCTCCCTCACCACCGCCGCCGCCGTCGCCGCCGCCGTCGCCACCTCCAGCTCCGCCGCAGCCCCCTCTCTCGCCACCCGTGGTCCCATTGCCATTGCCACCGTCACCGCCACTTGCACCGCCATCGCCCATGGAGCCACCTGTGACACCACCACCGCCGGCGCTGCCACCGCCGCCCCAGATCCCGCTGCAAGTAACGCCAGGTGAGCTGGAGCTCGCCGACGCGCTTGCACTGGCAACGGGCGAGCGATCCGGCCCGGTTCGCATCACGATTCCGGCAGGCACCCACTCTGTTCCGCCAATTAGATTTGACGGTCAGACGTCCGCCGCGGAGCTGTGGATAGTGGGTGACAGCATCGAGACTGAGCTTGAGCTGAGCGGTCCAATGACTCAAATGCCAGGCAGCCCCAAAGTCCACCTCGTGGGGATGAAGATCTTGGGGGAGATCGACGTGCAGGGCTCCAAACTCGAGATGGTGGGGTGTGTGATTGCCTCTGGCGACCGGCGGGGAGCGGGGCGCGCGTTGCGCGCGCTTGGCGAAACCGAATCGGCGGCGGCGGACATGAATGCGCGTGCTGTGCGCGTAAGCGGTGGTGAGCTCGTGATTGTCGACTCTCTCCTCCAGAATCAGCCAGCGGGTGCACTGCTCGTGACCGGCGGCGTGCTGAACGTGCGCAACTCAACACTGCGTGCCAACCGAGCGGAACGCGGCGCCGCGCTGCTGATGACAGGCGGTAGAGCATCACTCGTTTCGACGTTGATGGAGGACAACGAAGCGCGTGTCGAAGGTGGTGCCATCCATGTCGATGGCGGCGAGCTGGAGCTGGGCCACGAGACGTTGCTGCGACGCAACCGCGCGCCGGCCGAGATGGGGGCCTCGCTCAGTTTTGTCGCGGGTGCAGTGCAATACCACCTGCCTGCACCCATCGGCCGATGGACTTTCGTTGCGGTACCTGGAAACCTGCTGTCGCACGTGGCGCCACCCACGATCATTGACGCTGACTACCCATTCGCCTGTTCGCCTGGTGTCGTCGGCGGCACGCTGGATCCTCTGCACCAAGCGGGGCCGCAGTGCGAACGACCTTGCCCGGGCGGCTACATGTGCCCCAGTGCAACGGTAGTGCCGCGCCCGTGCCGCGCGGGCACATTCTGCCCCACTGGCAGCCCTGCTGGTGTGACGTGCCCTGAGGGAACTTTTGGAGACGAGGAGCGGCTGCAATCCGATGAACAGTGCCTCAGCTGCCCACCAGGTCATTGGTGCACGGGAGGCAACAAGATTCCGTGCGGAGAAGACACGTACATCGCTGCTGGGACGAGCACACCCTCCACCATCAGCGTGTGCCGCCCGTGCCCTGGCGGCGCAGTGAGTCCTCCAGCATCAGCGGGGCTCGTGGCGTGTCAGTGCGCCATCGGCACGTACGATGAGCGCAGCGCAACCGAGCTGCTACAGGCCCAGGAGCTTGGCGTGCGTTGCAGGCCGTGCCCCGTGCCTGGGTCAGTCTGCGACGCGCCAGGGACGACACTCGAGCTGCTACCGCTACAGCAGGGCTACTGGCGAGTCTCGCCTCTCAGCCTGGACCTGCGCGCGTGCCCCGACGAGCAGGCCGAACACAACTCCTCCTGTGCTGGCGGCAGTGGATTGCCATGCAAACCCGGTACCATGGGACCGTACTGCACGCTTTGTGCCAATGTGACCTCTCAGTACTTCGACGAAGGTTCGTCGGAATGCGTTTCCTGCGGCGAGCGCAAGACGCACCCGGGCGTCGGCGTCGCATCCGTTCTGATGATGTTTGTGCTGCTGGCCGCGCTCTACATACTCGTGCGCCGCAAATGCCCCAAGACGGTCAAAAAGATCGAGACTCGCGTGATGCGGTTGATTGTGCGCTTGTCACTGCGAGCGCGGTTCAAAATCCTGGTCACATTCATGGTAATTGCGATCAATGTTGGGCCTGTTTACCGCGTGTCGCTGCCGGATGACGTTCGCCGGCTGCTGGACGTATTTGCGCTGCTCGGATTCGACATTTCGATTTTTGGCCCCCTGGCATGCCTTAACGTGGACTCTTTTCGCACTGAGCTAACGGTGTGTCTCGCGGGCCCGATCATCGCAATTGTGCTCACGATGATCGTATGCGTCTTCCGTCGCACCTTCCAGCTGCTCATCTACCACTGCCGTCGGCTTTTCCGGCGCAGCAAGAACAACGGGCGGCACGCTCTGAGGCGTTCAGCCACGGCCAGCAGCCTGGTTTGGAACAACGCTGTACCTCAGGGAGACATTTCGCGTCAAGCGGAAGCGCAGAACGACGTGGAGTCGACAGCTCCACCCACCAGGATTGATGAGGCAATACGGCTCGGCTGGCTTGATGCATTGCCATTCATGCTCATCATCTCGTTCCTCCTCTCGCCCGTGGCATACAACCGTGCCTTCCGCTCATTTGTATGCGATAAATTCCCGCTTGAGGCAGGCGGTGAGGCCGTCCAATCATTCCTCGTGGCCGACTACCGGGTCGAGTGCAACTCAGACGAGCACGAGGCGATCCAGCTCGTGGCGTGGTGGAACATCGGGATCTATGCTATCGGACTTCCCCTCGGCTACGCTTGCTTGCTCAAGACGGCACTCAAGTCGATCGTCGAGGAGGAACCAACGCCATTGACGCGCGCGCTGGACTTCTTGTACCGTGAGTACCGACCAACACGTACCACCGTGTTCTGGGAGCTCGCTGAGGTCGCAAAGAAAGAGACCCTCGCGGGCTTCCTGGTGCTGCTTAACCCAGGACGGCTCTCGCAGCTGCTCACGGGAGTGGTGGCTGCGCTTTTCTTCTTGCTTCTTCAGGCACAGGTTCAACCGTTTCGCAACGATGCTGACAACTTCCTTGGGCTCGTCTTTGGCGTCGGTCTGGTTGGGCTGTTGGTGCTGTGCATTCTTCTCAAGGTGGAGATCATCACGGATCAGCTCGGCGACTCGCTTTCCGCCTCGGTCGCCGAGATGCTTCAGTTTGACGCGGTGGCGATCTCAGGAGGCATGCTTGGCGCGCTGCTTGCGGGTGTGATTCTCAGCGGTCTGATCTTCGTCTTTGACGTGCTCGATTCGGGCAGGCGGCTTGCGCGCGAGCGTGCCAAGCAGATCCAAGCCGAGCTGTCGCGCGGCCGGATGACGCAGCCGCCGCAGTGCAAGTGGTCGCTGGAGCCGGGTATGGCCTATGCGAGCTTCCTCTCGCATTACAAAGTGGAGGCGGGGTCGGACGCGCGCTACTTATCCGACTTTATGCGGCGCATGTCGGGCGCTCCCTCGTACCTCGACTCCAACAACCTGGTCGACCTGCGCGCTCTCTTTACCGAGGGTGTGCACAAGAGCGAGGTGGTCGTGCTGCTGGCGACTAAGCTGGTGCTGACGCGGCCCTGGTGCATCCTCGAGCTCTGGGAGACGCATCAGAGGAAGATTCCGCTCATTCTCTTCCCAGTCACGGGGAAGGGCTGGACGGACGAGTGGGCCATCGAGTACATCAATGACATTGAGACACAACTCGAGGGGTACACGCCGGGTGCGCTTGGCGCAGTCAAGGATCACCTGCTGGAGCAGGGTGTTACCGATATTGGCGCTCTCAAAACCGCGCTTCTTGAAGTGCTTGGTCTCGCAGAGGGAATGAATCCGGTCCCGAGACTCGAATGGCAGCCATGGGGTTTGCTAGCACGGTGAAATGGGCGGCTCGACGCCGCCACAGATTCCTGCGGCCAGCCCGTGTCGCCCCTGGCTTGCTCTGGGCCGAAGGTTTCGCCTGGGAAGACCTGGTAGTTTTGCCCCCTGGAAGCCGTCAGGTTGTGCGCGCCACCATTTCTTTTCTTTGCTATTTTCTACACGCAGGCTCTGACAATCAGATTGTCGCGACGTGCGTCAAGCTATTCGATACCATGGCGCAGATGACTGGACGTCAGCTCAACTGGGCCGATCCTCTCGGCGAGTACGTCGGCAGAGGCTCTCAAGGCGTGGCCAACGACAAGGGCGGCAAGAAAGCGTCCAAAGTCCTCTCGTTCAGGCGCTCTAGGCGCCCCAAATTAGAGCTTCCGAAGAAAAAGCTGCTCCTCGTGTACAACGCCGACGCAACGGGGGCAGCTGCTGCGCGCGCACTGCAGGTGAGCATGGAGAGCTCAACCCCCCTCACACACCCTTCAGCACTAGCATTGATCCACGAGCCAATCTCCACTTTTCGCAACGAAGGTGCGCCTTGAGGAGGCCATGAACTCCTTTCACTACCGCGCTATGAAACGCTTCGAGACGGAGGTGATGAGGAAGGCTGATTCGAAGACGAGGAAAAAGCTACAGGCAGCAGAAGAGGGCAAGAAGAATCGCATGCGCAAGTTTTCGCGGCTGGGTTCTAACGCTGATTCCGACGGTGCACTTGCCAGTGCACCTGCCGGTGCACCTGCCGCGGCGAGCTCTGTTGGAAGCACGCCTCGAAGCACGCCTCGAAGCACGCCTCGAGGTGGCGACGAGCCTGGCTCCGAGGGCGAGGACGAAGAAGGGTGGGAGGTGGTGCTCGCATCTGACGATGTCGAGCTGGCGACCAGTGAAGTCGAGGAGGCTGACGTCGTGGTGCTTTTGCAGACAGGCGGCGTGCTTGAAAAGGCCAGCGTGCTGATCCGTATGTACGAAGCGGACACCAGCGACAAGCCGATCATGTGCATTCTCGTGCCTGGTGCCGGATACGACTTTGCCTTGGTGAAGAACCATCTGATGGAACTCAAGAAGGAATTGCGGAGCGAGGAACTCAAAGAGGTCGTTAGGCACATGCGTGAGCGGGGCGAGCCCGCCGGCAAGCTCGGCATCTGGCTCTCGCGTTCGATCCCTCTCATCATCTCGGTCGCCATCCCCATCAACGGCACGGACAACGAGGTCGAGGCCTCAACAACGGACTTCGTAGACCGTCTGGCACGAGTTCGCATCAACAAGCGGGCCGGCTTCACGACAAAGCTCGACGCTGAGGGGGAGAGGGCGATGCACAAGCTGGCGCGCGACGTGTCACGCGACGTGTCGCGCACCAAGGACAATTTCCAGATGCTACTCAGGCAAACGGCCATAAAGGGAGCAGCTTCGTGCAGCGCCATCCCAGAGGGCCATGCAGTGGAGATGGTGAAACACGAGGCCGACTCCGTTGTGCACGCAGTGGAGTCAGTGGGGCACGCAGTGGAGGCGGCGGCACACGAGACAGCCTCTGCGGCGCACGCGGCAGCAGTTCAGCTTCAAGCGAGGTTCCGCGGCATGGGTCTGCGGTCTACTATGAATCGGAGCGACTCGCAGTCAGCTCTACTCCGCAGCTGTAGCTCTGCGGCAGCACTCCAGGTCGCGCCTAGCGACGCTGCGCCTCCGGTACCTGTTGAGATCACCACGAGCCGTGTCGAATCTCCACGGCCCGGCCTGCGCGAGTCGTTCGCGAGCAAAAAGGACGTGCGTCCTCCATCGACGATGCCTCCTGGCCAATCAACCAACGGCAAGGAGCCGGTCTCGGAAGAGCACGTCTGAGCACGAGGAGCCCGCGCGCCGGTGACCGACGACCCAAGTCGAGCTTCGAGGGACAGGAGAGAGAGGTTCACCAGGGGAGCGGGTGGCGGGAGGGGTGGGTGGCGAGGGGGGGGGGGCGCGGGACAGGGGGGTACGGTATGTCGGACAGCGGCCCCGTGCGCTGATATGCACCTGGGGTGCTCGCACGTGATGCACCCTGAACTGGGCATATCTGTCACGCTGTCTCGACTAACTACAGCGGGTGCTGTCTGTATCGTCGCGACTCTTATTTACTTTGGGTAAGAGATGGTACTTTAGATTACTTTAGATCTTAGCTTCGCCTAAGCCGCCGGTCAGGAGGGCCCACGCGGGGATCCGGGTGCGAAGACTTGCAACGCGCCGCGGGTGACGAGCGTAGCGAGCGCACGCGTAGCGTGCCGAGCGTAGCGAGCCGCCGCGTAGCGGCGCCTTACGGTGTGGACGATTTGGCGCTGGGAA
>Ga0115006_10002444_pt1 | contig 12220 bp, 7 predicted proteins | sample ArcOceMetagenome_3_FD_88943 | JGI IMG/M metagenome (GOLD analysis project Ga0115006, IMG submission 88943) | Marine eukaryotic phytoplankton communities from Arctic Ocean - Arctic Ocean- Svalbard ARC20M Metagenome | ecosystem: Environmental > Aquatic > Marine > Oceanic | place: Arctic Ocean...
CAGCAGAAGGATTGGGGCATCGCCGAGGTGCTGGCCGAGTGCGGCGCGACGCTCCTTCCCGACGATTCCAGCGTCGTCGTTTCCGCCGCCGCCGACGGCACGGCTCTCTCGTTGGGCTGTCCCCTCGACACGACCGTCACCCCCTCGGCCCTGCGGGCCTCGGTCCACGCCCTCCTCCGCGAGATGGATCGGAACGGCATCGACCCCAACAACGAGCGGGTGCTGGAAAGTTTGGAGGAGATTATTTCGTCGGGAGCGGTGGGCGGCGGAGACGACGAGGACGGTGGTGATAATAGTAGTAACAGTGCCAGGACCGCCAGCAAGCACGCGCTGCTCAAGCGGATGCTCCTGCCGACGTACCGGGTCGTGCCGGCTCCTGCCGGAAGTGCGGGCAAGAAGATCGGCGGCGGCGGCGGTACTGCTCGTACTCCCAAGGATAAGGAGAATGTTGGCAATGGGGATGGTCCCGCCACTCCCCGCACACCAGGGGCCAATGACTTTACTGCGTTGGGTAAGTCCGGAGTGACCGTCCTGGGAGATGGCCGGGCGGTCCAAGCCTTCGATTCGTCGTCCCTCATCCGAACGCTGCTGCGGGTCGATGCCCTCCAGTCCACCCTGCTCACGGCGTTGGTCCAAAAGCTGCCCGAATTCGCGTCCGACGAGGAGGAGGACGATCAAGACGAAGAGATGGAGGAGGTCGATCCGGAAGCCACGGAGGGTCCCAATGCGATCCTCGATAACAACAACGCCAAGAACGACAATCCCGTGGACAGAGAGCAGGCGGCGGCCGATCGGGAGGAGATTCCCCGCCTCATCCTGTCCCAGATCCGATGGCTCGATCACGTCGTGGATGCCGCCACCCTCACGGAGGTTTGCTTGGAGGTGCTGACCCTCTTCACGTCCTCGTCGGACGGAGATTCTCCCGAGGCTCTGGCCCGGACCATCGTCCTGGACCTCATCGCCACCCTCCCGGACATCGTCGACGAGACCAAGACGGAACAGATCGATTCCATCGTATCGGCCTTGACGGACGTGCGGAACGAGGACTCCACCTTGCTCATCCCCTGTCTGGACGCCCTCAGCAGCCTACGGCTAAGTCCCGAACAGCTCCGGGGCGTGACGATGGATGCCCTCACGTCGTTGCAGACGGCCGATATCTGGTGCCTCCCGGCGGTTTGCAAGTATTTGGTGCAAAATGCCCCTTCGCCGATGTGCGAGGACGTCGTCGAGGCCCTTCGAGAGATGAGGCTGGGCGGTATCGGTGGCGATGAGGAGGATCATGGCCATGCCGCGGCTGCCGCCGCCAGTGGAGCGGGTGGGGCCGATGGCCGCCCTGGCAGTGGTGGAGGACGCAGGAGACGCCGGGGTGGCTCCGGTGGACCCAGCGCCAATGGCAAACTTGGCCGTGCAGATGCCGAATGTCTCATGCTAGAATCGTTTGCTCAGGGCATGCAGTATCGCCCGGACCTTAGCTCGGCCCTTATAGACAAGATCAAGAAGACCCCATCATCGGATCATTTGGCCTCCGACATTTGGCTTCTCTTGTGCTGCGCCGTAGCCCCGCACAACAAGTCCCAAGTCAAGACGGTCTTCCGTTCCAAGGCCACGTCGGGAGGATTCACCCCAGCCCTAATCGGAGAGGCCATCCGTGGCAATGGTCGGGCACTCTCTCATCTGTTCTCCTCCTCAGCTCTGGACCTTGCCGATGGTCTCGTTCGGTCCCCCGAAGCTGAGGCTCGCGGACTCGGTGGCTTCCTCTACACCGAAATGTTTGGGGAATTTCAGGACCCGATGCAGAGGCAGGAGGTCGTGGGTTCGCTTGTAACTCACGTTGCGTCTGGGGGCAGCAGCGACGAGATTGATACCGCCATGAAAGTGTTTTCCCGGTTGGTTGAGGGTGGTGCTGGGGGCATTGGAAGTACAACTTCAGCGGATGCGATGGATGCGGCCTCGTCTCTCCGTCCTTTCCGGCCGTACCTTTCATCCCTTCTAGATTACGTCCGTGGTATGACCTCGTCGCAGCTCCGAAGGTTGTTCGTGGTGTTATTCACGGTCGGCGGAAACGACGATGATGGCGATGACGGCATGGGTGGGCCTCGAAAAGTCGGCGTTGGCGGATGCGATGATGTCCAGATTGTAATTCGCAAGTACCTTGCCATGCCTTCCGCATTCCTCAAGCGAATTGTAAGTCTCGATACTTTGTATCGTTGTGTGGTGCTTTTGTGGTGGCCTTCTCTTTCTGCGATCATGTTTGTTCCTGGTTGCTCACCATCACCTCCTGAAAATATTATTCCTCCTTTTCTTAGGGAATCATTGGGGCTGTCGCCTATGTTGTGACAGGCTCTGCGAACATCGTCGAAGAGGAATTTGATCCGGAAGCAACGGAACTAGAAGAAGGCAGCGAAGATCAGACTACGCCACTGTCCGGAGCGGCTACCGATGTCATCAACATGCTGGACTCGGTCCGTGACAGCTGTGGAGTTGGAGCTCAAAATGCGTTTGGTGCAGACTTTGATGAATCAAATGGCGATACTGCCCTCGCTTACTTTCTTGATGAGCTCTGCCTTGCTGTTCGTGGTGGAAGGTTGGCAGGGCCTGTCAAGAAGTGGGTCCTCGGCAATTTTTCTGCTTCCCTTGAGGAATTCCTTGGTGACCTCTCCGACCCAACCGAGTCTGAGCCATCTGAAGGGGTGGAATCTCAAATGGTGATCGACGACCCTTCTGATCGATCCATCGTCTCCGGCACGAGTGGCAACCGACGATCGCCCCGGGGTGCACTTCGTTTCAATATCGATGTAGATGATGCTGTTGTTTACGTCAAGTTTCTGTCTCTTGCCGCTTCTGATAACCCGTCACTTCGTAGTTCCTTGACCCAGCTCTGCCCTTTGCTTCGTCTTCTCGCTACCTGCCACGATACGAGGTATGATGGTATTGGTCTTGCTGAGATCGATGCTGTCGTTGGCTGCCCTCTGTTTCTGCCAAAGTCCGACGTTTGCAGTTGCGAAGGGTTCTACGATCTTTTCCCGGACCAACAGCTCGCTGCGACAATGTCATCTTTTTACGCCGCGTCATGGTGCCGTGAGCTGGTGAATACGTTTGTTCACAGCGCAGCCTTCCCTCCCAACGCTGATACTGAGAGCGCAATTGACCCTGACGAAGCTTCTCAGGACGGTTCCGACCCCGAGGAGCTTCGAAGGAAATTGGTGGAGAAGATCAAAGCTCTCATTGAGATTCAGGAAGATCTGAAATTCTGTTCCTCCAAGGCGCCTCAATTCACACCTCCGGGACTTGCTCCTTCTGTGCCGCCTAGAGAGTTGGACGACTTACAGCGTATTATTGACGACGAGTATGACTCTGATGATGACATGGGCTTTGCCGACGACAAGGCAAGGGAAAAGGAGATAAAAAAAAGGGCGAAGATCAAAGAAAAGGCCAAGAATAAGCTCACCAAGGCTCGGAAGAAATACGAGGAGTCGCTCTCGGAAAGGTCTTTGGGAGCACTGCGGCCTATCAGCTCTTCGGCGTGTCTTGTGCTTGGATTCCCCGAGTGCAGTGTAATCGATGCGGCCCCCGGTGCAAGTCAGGCGCTGTCGATGTGTGCAGGTGAGATGCGGAAGCTGAAAGTTGGGGGGGCCGTTGAGACGCTTCTCTTCGGTCAGCTCCAGGAAACGATCGACAAGATATTTCCTAAGAAAAAAATAGCTTGGCTGAAAAGTTCCAGCGGAGGTAGCACGGGGGATGATGAGCAATCCATCGATAATCCCTACGCTGCCCAGTCCCTTCTGCCAAAGAAGCCTGGAGTGGACAATGAGAAATTCAAGACGCTTGATGAATTCCTCGCCGGATACGTCTTTGGTGGCCTGTATGAGCACATGGCAACTATTGCAGAGATCCGTGGTGGGGCTGACACAGAGGATAATGACGAGGATGAGGTTGATCGGAACGATGAGAATCTGTTGCATTGTACGAGTATCATCTTTGCTTGTGTCCGCTCCCTCCTGGATGCAGACCCCCTTACGGCATCTGCCCGCGGTAGGAAATATTTGGAACAAATTATGAAGCAAATGACGAGCGGGGATAGGACTGTCTCCTATGAGGTTGGTGATCGTACGCCGTTTTCGCTCCCTTCCTTGAGGAAGGGACTTGCCGATGGCTTCACCATGATCGAAGAAATGGTAATGGGTGGTGACACGGATGATTTGGCGTTTGCAATGGAAGGTGTCGAAACTCTTGAAGCTTTCCTCCGTTGCGCACTTCACGTCGAGAGTGCGCTTGGAAATATCAGCAAGGGAGCAGAAGAGCCAACGGAGGTCCAAGGACTTCGCAAGAAACTCTCTGAAATCTGCCACAAGCTTCTCAGGCGTACCTGGTCCGATGATGCCAAGTACAACAAGGCCACGGTCGGCAAGCTCGTCACTCTATATGTCGATTTCTCCTGTTCATCCATCCCCACTGATGCCGACCAAGCTGCCAAAGTAGACACAATGGCTCTTGGTCGCCTCGAAGCACTCTCCGTCATCGTCAATGACATGCTCACAGAGCTTACGAATACGGAAGACTGCAAGGGGCCGGTTGACACTTATCCGACTTGCAGCTCGCACAGCTTTGGAACCCTCTTCTCGGCGGTGTTGAATTTCTTCCCGAACGAGCTTGCCTTCATTCATGCCTCTCCTCTCGCTGCCTCGAACAAGACAGCTTGCAAAACGCTTGAATACGATCTTCGGTTGGTCGAGCTCTTCTGCGATCTCTTTTCGTTGACGAAGGAGAATCCTGAGCTAGCGAAGAAGCCTCATCTTTTATCTCAATTGAAGGCCGGATCTGCGTTCTTGCACACGTTCAATTCCAAGGCAGTTAAATTCCTCGAGAAGAATTTTCAGGACAACCAAAAGACCGCCCTTTTTATCATTCGGGCCGTCCAAACGGTGACCAAGCAAATGGGCAATGTCATCACATTCGCCAAGCGCGAGAAGGACTCTGCTCTCATCAAGGAGGCGCCCCGGGCCAAGCGTTTGATGGAGGCTTTCCTTCATAAGATCAAGATCCTAATGAGGAAAAATAATTGTCTGACGGCTATTTGGCAAGGCACGCTCACGGAAAAAAACATCGATGGCTCAACTGTTAAAGACGATGAAGAGGAGGACGACGACGACGAGGAGGAGGAGGAAGGTTCAGGTGAGGAAGAAGGGGGTTCTGAGGAGGAAGGGGACGACGACGAGAGCGAAGAAGAAGAAGATGATTGAAAGAGTTATTTCCTTCATGTACCTCGGTATCAAGGAGCGACTACGTAGTAGCTAGTAGCTGCAAGTGTAACTACCTACGTAACGCTAGGTGCGACATTTATTTCAGTACTATCTAATTGCGCTGTCTACTCTTTCGTACGTGCAGCGTCTTGGCATTTCTCTGCCATGACGAAGGAATTTTATTTTCCGCCTCGATACCCAGCTTCTCTGCCAGTCTGTCACGATACATGTGCTTCAGCTCCTTTCGGAGCAAGTAACCGAAGTGCCCAGAATCCTTGGCCTGCTTGATAAGATCTTGCACAAAACTCTCTCGTTTACAATCAGTCCCTGACGAGCATTTTCGTAATGCTTTGAGATACGTCCCATATGTGACTTCGTCTGCTTTATTCTGGCGTCGGCACTCCTCAAATATCTGTGTTGCCGTTTCTAAGGCGCCTTCTTTATCTTCTGGGCGTGCGACAAAGGCGCACGCATTCAACGCGATGTTGTAAGACGTTGCGTCGATGTCTTCCTTGCAGTCAGTCTCTTTTAATTTTTCGAGAATGCTTTTGGCCTTTTTGTATTTCTCTGGCTCTTTTGATTTGGCTACAACATTGAGAAAAGCATCATACAAAAGTTTGGCTGGACCGACCCCATCCATGAGACTTTGCGCCCGATCGACTACTCCCTTCTCTGCGGCAAAATTAGCGTAAACGCGAATGGCGTTGAAAATAACAAAAGGGGTGGGCTCGAGATGGCAACATCCCTCATTGTGAAGCTCGCCCATCAATGTGATCAGTTTCTCAACGTTACTCATGGCCAAAGAATCTTTGGAAGAGACCCATGCCGATATAACTGCATTGAACCCGTGCCTGTCCGGCATCCCGGCGATTTCATTCCTTCTAAATTTGCTCACGAGACTGACGAGAACTGCTTGAGCATTGCTTGCGGTGCCCGTCCCCGTACCAGTAGAACAGTATCCTTTGACGACATCATTACAGCATGCCGTCGTTGCGATACTGAAATTCTCGCCGTCCTCGTCAAAACGCATTGACACTAGAATGTCGTGAGCAGCATCGACATGCCCCAGCTGCTTTGACTGGCAGAGAGCTGATATGACATGTTGAAAGAAGTTTGCATCTACAGGTAAATGCTCGCCTTTTTCGGATGTCACCACATCGAGGAGTTCTAGCGCAACCAAAGGCGCTCGTTTGTCCTTTGCTTGGACAAGGGCGTTCAAAAGGGATGACATCGTTACGACATCAGGTATATTCGAGTTGCCCGCTTCTTTCTCAGCTTGCATTATTCGAAATAAATACATCGCTTTATCGGTCGCAGATCTTTTCCTTGCGTTGGCATGCAGCCCAATCACGATGTTGTAATCAATTGTGCTCGGATTGACACGGGTGTTGCCCTGTTCGACTTGGCGCACCATCATCATTAGGACGTCGTGCGCCATTTCATTGATGCCCGCCTTCTTATTGTTCTTATTTTTTGCTTTCTTTGCCAATTGTGTTAAAACACTGCAATAGGCGTAACTATCCGGAATCGACCTGATGTTACCGGCCTCAAAACATTGCTCCTGCCGCCGAAGCAGCTCGAGCGCATCGAACGCAGATCTGTCGTCATTGATCTTTGCATATGAGGCAATGGCCATGTTAAAGTGCGACCAGTGTGGAGCAATTCCAGGTGCTTCCTCCGCGGCTCGTTCCATCTTTGTGAGTAATTTATCTACAATTTCAACATTTGTCCGGCCATTTCGTTGGAGAATGCTGTGGATCAATTTGCCAATCGATATCGAGTCACTGACAATCGCATTGGTTTCTGTGTTTGCCAAGTGATTCTCAATGATGTCGAGTACAAGTTGTTCCGCTTCGTTCGCAGTGTCACTTCTCAATATTGCTTGGTTCAAAATCGATGCTTTGGTGTTGTCAGAAATAGGTTGCAGATTCAGCGTCCCACTCTCCCGAAGCTCTTCCATCCGTGACATTAGCTCCCTCGTTCTTTGTTCGGTTTCCTCAACACCGCTTTTTATAATGATAGAGATGGCGGTATTGAAGAATCGGGTAAGATCGTCTCCCGCTGCGCCAGTCTCTTCAGCTAGATCAATTAAACCATCGACATGATCGACGATCAACGAACCATCTTTCTGCTCTTCTGACACAGCCTTTTCAAAACAATTTAGGCACGTCAAGAAACTAATGGCATCCGGAAGAAAGTTGTGTCCGTCTGCCCCAAGCTTGGCCATAAGCCGTAAGAGCTGTTCAGCCCGGCAGGCGCTCTCAAAGGCACACTCTCCACTGTTCAGCCACGCCTTGAGAACGGTGTTGAACGACAAAGTGTCTGGATTGATGGAAAAATCGCCGTCTTTGTTCCGTTCGGCCATGCCCAGGAGCAGATCCTCTGCTATCTGACCGATGCCATATGTTCCTTTTCGACTCGCGTACACGTTCATGAGACAATTATAGGTGGTTGTCTGGGGCTGTATTGGTGACTCTGGGTCTACCTTGGCCATGTCCTCCATTCTCTGTACCAAATGCTCCGCACGCTCAGTGACATCTTCCTCTCGACTCTTGGCCAGCGCATGCAGGGTGAGATGAAAGCAGCGTGCGTCGGGACGGGCTCGTGCAATATTAGTATGGGAGGTTTCTGTGCCGGTATTGGAATTACCCCAGCGGCTTTCAAACTCGGTGAGCTTCCGATGCCGTTCCTCCATCCTGCTGAGAATCGCTTCGGCGCGCCGCCCGCACTCTTCGTCACCGGAATGTGCCCAGGCCTCTATGGCGATGTGGTAAAGCCTCGAACTTGCATCGGCAACGCGTCCGTTCCCAGCCTCGTCTTCCTCCACGATTCTTTCCAAGACCTGCTGAACGAGGATAGCACCGTGGGTGGAGTTAGTTCTCTTCCAGGCAGTCATGATGCGATGGGCGAGGCTACGATCTCGAAGCGTCATTCTGCCGACGACGGTGTCATGAAGAAGGTAGTCTGTATCATCCTTCAGCCTGTCGTCCGCCTGTGCAGATCGAAAGTAAAAGTCGCCGGCCGTAACGGGGCGCCGCGATAGGGCCAATTCGTCGTCTGATACAGCAGCAGCTGTTGCAAAGCATGCACTTGCTATCGTGCTGGGATCGCCAACCCGAAAAAAAACGCTGGTTCCTACTGGCACCGGTACAATTTGTATTGGATGCTGCTTCGTTCGCCGCACTCTGGCAAAAGCGCCCACGCGGCCGAGAGATCGCGCCGCACCTCTCATTCTTGTTACTTTGGCTCCACCTCTCCGTGAGACTGAGACTGAGTTCTGTGAGAGATGACCCGATCGTCACCTGTGACACTGTGGAAGGCGTCGATTAGCCACGGGGCTCGGTGATCCCACTTTTCTCTGGCGACCGCCCCGCCGGTGTTGATGTCGTGGAATACGTAATAGAGCCCGGCCACTGCCGACACCTCCACTGCGATCGCTGCCTTGCCAAAGCGCTTCAGGAACGGCAGCAGCATACTCGTAGCGTAGTAGCACGCATAAGAAGCAACGGCGGCGGTACAATCGGTCCGTAGGTACCCGCGCAGAGAAAATCGGCCGGGTGATTGGGAGTTTTCTGCAGGCCTGGTCCGTACGCGGTCCGTCCGTGGACGGGTTTGGCCGTTGGTCGTGTCATCTCTCTCTCTCTCACACATTCTAAGCAATTGCAAGTACATGTACATGTACATGTACGGTATCTAAAGAGACCGTCGTAAGTTATAAGAGGCTAGTTAGCCCAGTATACTGATGTATCATTCCGTCTACCGATCCAGATCGATAGTACGCACGCCTTTGGCGAAACTTCTGTACGGGCGGTACGCGGTCTGGCTGCGATGCGATCACAATTTAGTAACCCGGACTCAATCATGCTTACGGTACCCTTTGAACATGATGATGACCAGATTATTGAGTTTATTCCTTGCCTTGGAGATGATGATAGACATTATGTTTACGTGTATTCCTTGCCTTCGAAGGATCAATCTTCTCAACAAATGTGATCGAGTATCTGAGTAGATTTATGTGTACACCAGGGGCGTGTACACATCAACATTCATTCATTCATTCATTCTCTACGTGTAATTCACTTCTTTTTGATGACAGCTTTGCAACCGTACATGCCCTCGCCCTCAAAGACAAACGAGGTCCCATCAGCAGCTCGGACCCCGCCGTTATTGGGGAGACCAGCGGATTCCAGGTCTTTTTTTAACATGGGAAGTAGGTGGAAGAGCCTTTCGCTCCTATCTTCGCCAACGCAGCAGATGCTCCCTCCATTGTCCGCGGAGATGGGTCGAGCAGAGTTAATGGCAGATCTGGCTTCGATTTCATCCTCACTGGGAGCTCCCAGGAACATCATGGGGCGACCTTCCCTATCTCCTTTCATGTAAGCATTCGTCCTGGCAATGTCCATACCAAAGGAAGTCTTGGCGTCCATGTCGTACTCCGCCCAATTGCGAATCTTTCCGCAGCCGTCGATCGAAACCACGCGAGGCAGAAGCTCGCCAGACATGACCGACTTGGTGGCACAAATGCAGTGAACTGATACGCTGTATTTATTCCCGTTCGGTGCGACCCACGCAACAGCGCCCTCGGTCAAGGAAAAGTCTTTGGCCTCCGAGTTGTCGAAAAAAATGCCGTCGTCGGTGTTTACGGTAAGGCCCTGGAAAATCTGGACAATTTTGATGCCTTTATCCTCGACAAAAGAAGCGCCGGCCGCCGAGGCCTTCTTGCCGGTGGGCTTATCGCACAGCCACATTTTTTCACCTTTGTAGGACAACTCAATCTTTGACCCTTTCAAGCACTTGCCCTTTTGAGAATGGTAGTGAAAGGTACCGTCGTTGCGGGTCAGATAGGCGCATATTTGGTTCAATTTCTTGATGTGCGTCGCACCAGAAAGCACCGTAAGCACAGACTTGGTAGGCTCATCATCACTGGTAATCTTGATCTGCAGGGTCGTTTTGGCGCGCATTTTGAGCTTTGCGTCATCAAGAGCCGTCAAAAGCTTCGAAATTTTGGGCGAGGAAGAGGCGTCAGGTGAAACAGTGGCGGCAGCCTTCTTCGCCTTCTTGGAAGGGGGAGGACTGGCAGTGCTTTCGGACGATGCTGCGGCTGTGGCTGAATCAGCCCTTCCCATGCCCTGACCGTTCTTCGCGGTTTTGACATTGATCCCCTTGAACGACTTGGGGGCCCAATCCATCGCATCGTCCTTCCAACTCTTCCCGATGCTGTCGAGCTTCTGCAGCAGAGCCTTGCGAGTGCCGGGATCGACAAGTCCAAGTTCAGCATCGGTGAAGCACAGCAGATCACGCCACAGTTTCTCGATTTTTTTGGCGTACTGAAAGACCGATTCGGGATCCTCGGTGTCATGACGCCAGTGTTCGACATGATCGGCGGCGAACGTGGCGGCGAAGCAGTGCGCAAATGCCTTCTCGGCAAATCCAGGCGCGGGAGATGTTGTCTTGTTGCACTTGTTCACCTCCTTGAGAGCGACGAGGAAGAGCTTCCGCATCACCTGCAGCATCAGATACGACGAGTGGGTGTTGAACATCATGAACATCATGTCACCATCTTCGTCGGGGTTGTTGAATCTCGTATCGGCAGACTGCAGATACATACATATAAGATTATATAGACACATAACAGATTAGATATGACGTTAGTGGTGATGAACGGCGAGTGATACATACACGATGTGATGGTGACGAGAAGTGCAAGCGAAGTCGACATCAAAATATGATATCATCATTATTCAGTCAGAGATCTCACCTGGATGGACTTGATCTGCTTCTCGAACAGGTTCACGGTCGACTCTCGAACCACCATCAAATGAAGGTAGTTATCCACCTCCTCCTGGGTCAGCTTGTTGTAGATCTCGTTCAGCTGGTCCGACGACAGGTCCGAGAGGCATTCCACCTCGTACTCGTCGAGGATCTTGTCCTCCCTGCCAGGAACGAGGCGGAGGGGAGAGTCGTTGAGCTGGACGATGGTGTACTGATCCTTCTTGGCCTTGATGGTGGCGTTCAGCTGCTTCACCAGACGCTGAAGGGAGGCGTTCTTGGCCTGGTCAGGCGGAAGAGCACTGTCGTCGTCGTTGGTGGTAGTCTTGCGCTTGGCAGCGGCGCTACTCGATGAGGCAGCGGCGGAGGACATGATGGTGATTGATTCAGAAAAGTCTCTGATGGGGTCCAGTACATGTATTGTGGCTTCGCTTGAATGATACATGTATTGAGAGGAGAGCAATTGGAGGATTTGGAGGAGAGAGAATGACAGAATGACTGAGCTTGCGGCCGCCGCGCCTGGTATTTATTTATTTAGCCACCTCATCAACGTCTCAAAAAACAGCACATCCGAACATCCGAACATCCGAACCCATCGGCCAATGCCACCACGTATCGCTGGTGCGGCTGATGCCTGACGTCGGAGCACATTGAATGAATCATTGCTGCCATAGATTTTCCCGCAAAGAGTTCTGATTGTGCTGACTGTACGAACAAAACACACCTCCCAGCGCTAGCTAGCCAGAAGACTAAGGTACCTGCAAGCGCTTGACCTGCTGAACCTGCTGACCTGGCAGGTCCGAACCCATCAGCCATTCTTTCGTTGGCCGCATCAACAGGTCCCCTCATCCACTTGTCTCCGCCACTCAGTCCATTCATTTGGGCTTGCATATCGCACCACAAAGTCCACCACTTATTATCACATTCACGTCAATAATAATCGACACCCTGCACCAAACAAAGCACAAAAGATGACTCAATCTGCAGCACGTTCTTCACGCCGAACCAAGAACAACAATGGTGCTGGCATCCTGGCCCCGCTCATTCGGGAGCATTCGGTCTTCCTGGGAGGGTCGTCGATGGGCAAGGGATTCCGCCGCGCGACCCGCTACTACCTGCGCAAGACGGCCCCGCTCAAGATTCCGACGCCGCACTCTCGCCGTCGCTCGGAGATTCCTCCAATCTGCTGAATCCCGGCGTCGAGCATCGGG
>Ga0115006_10002445_pt1 | contig 12217 bp, 17 predicted proteins | sample ArcOceMetagenome_3_FD_88943 | JGI IMG/M metagenome (GOLD analysis project Ga0115006, IMG submission 88943) | Marine eukaryotic phytoplankton communities from Arctic Ocean - Arctic Ocean- Svalbard ARC20M Metagenome | ecosystem: Environmental > Aquatic > Marine > Oceanic | place: Arctic Ocean...
CCCCCGCTCGCCCAGCCCTTCGGCCCATCTGCACCCCCACACAACCGCCCCACCCACTGCGGGGATGACCGGGTGCGTCACGCGGGGCGAAGGATACGCTCACCCGGATGCACCACCGTGCTCCGCCCCACCTGCTCTCCGCCGCTCGCCTCCCTCAAGGGTTCAAACCAACTACAGATGGCGGAGCTCAACGCTCGCCTGGAGGCGCTAGCGGAGAGCGGCAAGCCCGCCGCCACGCTGATCGAGGGCTACCGTGCCGTGCTGTTCACACCGGGCGGGTCCGATGCGGACACCGTCAAGGCCAAGGAGTCCGCGCTCAAGTACGTTGGATCCCCCCGCGCGCGGCGAGGCTGCTGGGGAACGCGGACCCTGCGCGTGCTGCATCGCATCACATCGCGATGCCGCACCCGATACCACCCACGCGATTGCCACGCGGCTCCCGCGCCGTGCGCAAAGTCGCAGGGCGTTGCGCCCTCCGCGGTCACGTCGTGACACCTCTGCCCGCGTGCGTGTAGGACACGTGGCCGTACGGGGTGGATGCAGGCGCTGTGGATACGTTCCCCCGCCCTCACGCACCATTTACTCCACCCCGCGGCCCACGTCGATCGCGGAGATCAGCCACAGCGGGGTTGTCACACCGCTGCTGCTGTTGATCCCGCCGGACCACCTCCGCACCCGCCCGATGTTCACACTGGCCCTCCCGCAGCTGGGACTGTGCCCGAGCCAGCAGCTGTGGCCCGAAACCCTAACCAGATACCCCACCAGGCGCAATCCCCTGCAGCAGGGGGGGCGGCTGCAGGGGCGGTGGTGTCTGGAAGGCGCAGGAGGCACCGTCAATCACAATCCGCTGTCGCGCGGCAGAGCACGTGGGTCACTCGTTCGGCGGGTCACTGAGAGGATGGATGTCATACACGGGCGCAGCGCGCTGGTGGAGCTGCTGCTGAAGGAGAAGGCGGGCGAGGCGATGTGCACACTGCTGACGGAGCTGCGTCCGTTGTTCGTCAACATCCCCAAGGCCAAGACGGCCAAGATGGTGCGCGGCGTGATCGAAGCGCTGTCCAAGATCCCCAACACCACGGCGCTGCAGGTACGCTGCTCCACTGCAATGCCCTGCTACGCTGCGATGCCAATCGTACAGTCCAATTCCCTGAATAATCGCCCCTTTGGAGCTGCAGCTGTGTACTGTTCCGTGCGGTCCTGACGTCTCCTCTGCTCCCCGCTGCCGCCTCTCGCCCTACAAGCCCTCCACCACAACAGTGGCTGGGTCAGCATGGAAACGAACCGATCGCCAAGCGAGGAGTCACTCTCACACTGCGTACGCTGCTCACCGGACGGACGGCCACCGCGCGCCTGGCAGGTGAAGCTGTGCAAGGAGCAGGTGGAGTGGGCGCGCGGAGAGAAGCGCACCTTCCTGCGCCAGCGCATCGAGGCGCGCCTGGGCACGCTCTACCTGGAGACCAAGGACTATCCCGTACGTCCCTTTGGCTCGCTTTCGGTGGAAGGGGCTTGGGATGCAGACACTCTGCCGTCGTGACCAACTCGAAGCTCGTGCCTGGGGTGGGAACAGACAGCCCACACTCTCGTTAACTTCTCACAACCGTCGAGATCCCTCCCAGAGAGCCCACTCCCTCTTTCATCGCGACGCGAACCGGTTCCAAGGAATGAGATAGTGTAGGCAACCAGAATTCCACAGCAGCAGCAGCAGCAGCGCCCCGTCACGGATAAAGGACTAGGAAGCGACTAGGGACAGCGACAGCGCACTGACCGCGGTTCGATTGGGACGGGTCGTTTCGACAGGCGGCGCTGACGCTGATCGGCACGCTGCTGTCTGAGGTGAAGCGACTGGACGACAAGCTGCTGCTGGTGGACGTGCATCTGTTGGAGAGCCGCGTGCACCTGGCGCTGCGCAACCAGCCCAAATCCAAGGCGGCGCTCACCGCCGGCCGCACCGCCGCCAACTCCATCTACGTGCCGCCGTCCGTGCAGTGCCAGATCGACATGCAGGTGCGCAACTGACTGAGTCCCCAGTTAGTCAGTGGAGCTGCCTTGCGGGTGCAGCTGATGGCGCCCCACGGGTGGGGCCACCCGGCTGGGCGTGTGGACACGCCCGCCAGCCCTGTACTCCCTCCCCCTAGAGGGAGCTGGGCGTGAGACCCCCACGCCCTCCACACCTGGGCCCTGTTGCGGTGTGGGGCGCTACACCCAGCCGCGTCGACCGTCGACCATATCACGCAACCCCTCCGTTGGCCTTCACCCGCCGCCAGCGTGGACCTACCTGGCTGAGGCTGAAACCTCAGCGGTAGATAGTTGACGTTAGAGCAACGAGCGGTGGTGTGTTGTGTGATTGGAATTTCGACAGTCGGGTGTGCTGCACGCGGAGGAGAAGGACTACAAGACGTCATACTCATACTTTTTCGAGGCGTTCGAGCAGTTCAGCGCTCTGGACGACCCGCTGGCGGTGAAGGCGCTGGCGTACATGCTGCTGTGCAAGATCATGACCAACAACACGGACGACGTGACGTCCATCGTGAACACCAAGGGCGGGCTGAAGCACGCGGGCGCGGAGACGGAGGCGATGAAGGCGGTGGCCAAGGCGCACATCAACCGCTCGCTCAAGGCGTTCGAGGAGGCGCTGAGCACGTACAAAGAGCAGCTGGGCAACGACCCTATCATCCAGACGCATCTCAAGGCGCTGTACTCGACGCTGATGGAGCAGAACCTGTGCCGGCTGATCGAGCCGTACAGCCGCGTGGAGGTGTCGCATCTGGCCGGGCTCATGGAGCTGCCGCTGAAAACCGTGGAGAACAAGCTCTCGCAGATGATCCTCGACAAAAAGTTTGCGGGCATCCTGGACCAGGTGCGTCACCACCTCACCTCGCCTCCGCCCCCTCCGATCGTGTGAGCCAGCCAGTCAGCTCTGGGCGTCGTTAGCCGCCTCCGGGCGTCGTCAGCTGCCAACTGGCTCCACTGCTGGTGCAAGAGCCCGTATACTCCAGAGAAGGAGGAGGACACGCCAATGCTAGTGAGGGGGGTGATCAGGGACCTCTGCTGTCTTGATGTGGCCGGCGGCAGCTCCACTCGTACGGTGCGTGTGCTGACCGCAGTGCCACGGGTGTGTGTCTGTCACACAGGGCGCGGGGTGCTTGCTGGTGTTCGACGACGCGCCGGTGGATCCCATTTACGACACCACAGTCAGCACCATCTCCAACATGAGCCGCGTGGTGGACTCACTCTTCGTCAAGTCGCAAAAGATCGTCGCGTAGTTCTGTACGGACCATCTGCGAGACGTGTCAAGGGGGTGTGTGCGCTGCTGCGGGTTGTGGGGTTGGGGGGGTGGGGCGGGGGAGAGAGTTGGGGGGTTTTGAGAGCGCTGGGGCGCTAGCTGGCTAGGTGAGAATCAATCACGCCTTTGTGTGTTTGCCAATCAAGCTTAGGATTCTTCGAGGCACCAGCTCCACACGCTTTTCTGCGGGTCACTAGTTCGTACGCTACTGTTTGTGTCGCCAGACCACCAGCACGCTGTTGACAAACTATGAAGCTCTAGAGGGCGAAGGCGGGTTTCAGCGGGTGCTGGGGTACGGGAAGCGGCGCAGGAGGGCGGGAACACCGCCGTCCTCCATCGCACTCGACTGCTGCATCTTCTCCAGCACCGTCGTGTCCAAATATTTCCACAACGTGAACAGCGCGGTGTCCTGGCGTGCCGAAAGGTCCAGCTGATCCTCCGTGAACTCATCCACCACGATGGCGTTGCCGCGCCAGTCGCGCACCTGCACCGCGCATATACCCATGTCACATCGAGTAAGCGGGGGTGGGGCTGCCGCAGAGCGACAGCCGGTGAAGTGCCAGGCAGAGCCTGGCACCCACGAGCGCTTCTGAACGGAGTCTAGCTCGCCGCGCCGTATGCAGGATGCGACACGTCGCATGGCGCAAACGCACCTTACGCTCCTCCGCGTCCACCATCAGCGTGTTGGTCTGAGCCAGTACGTCGCCACATCCGGCTCGCAGTCTCAGCGCCCAGCTCCCCACCTGACCCTCTGCCTACAACCATATGCCACGCATGCCAACCAACCCAAAACCACTTGCATCCCGCCTACCGCGCCTCCCACAGTCCCCGTGCACTCACCTTGTCGAATCCTTGGCGGCGTACGTTGCGCGCGTTCCAAACTTTCTTCAGATCGCGCTTGGTATCCCAGTGATTGACTCCCTCATGATCCGGCACGTTGTACTCCTGATCGAACAAGCCCAACGAGTCGTCCAGCAGCGAGTGCGCGTACGAGTCGATATAACCGGTGGACGCGGTGGACGCGCCGCACGACACGGGCTCGAAGCGGCCCTCGCGCTGCATCTTCATGTAGTACTGGTCCAACGCGTGCACGATGGGCGTCACGTTCTGCGTATAACTCGAATTCCACACCAGCAAGCGAGTCAGTCGGTAGGGTCTTGCTTACTTGGGGCGGGCGGACGGGTACTCGAGGAGGGGCATCGTCTAGCTAGCTCAGGCAGCAGATTGCATAGCCTCATCGTCGTGAAATTGTCACTCACTCCTTTGGGTCTCCTGACCCACGTGCTGCTACGGTGAGCAGCACCCGGGTATCACTATGACGGACGGGGAGTTGAGGGATCAGCAGCGGGGACCGAGCGAGTACGCACCTTGGACATGATGGAGGTGTAGATGGCCACTTCGCATCTTGGGTCATGCAACAGACAGCTCACCAGCTCCCTAGCGTGCTGCCTGCGGGTGTTCGCCGTGGACATACACTTCAGCGGGAGTTTGCTGGGAGTTGCAGGCAAGGCATGCCGCCACTCACTCACTCACAGGGCAGCTGTCTCACCTGATGTAGAAGAACGAGTCGTACTTCCGATAGCCGCCGCCAGTGGGCACGTTGAAGTCCGGCTGGCGTGCGCCGGGTACTTTGGCCTTGGCGCGGTGCACCAGAAGGCCGTTCATGTCCAGCAGGATGAGCACCTGCGGCGGGGTGAAGAACGAGAGAGCATTCACACGCAATCAACCAGGAAGCGCAACGCGTTCGCAAGCAGGGTTGGCCCTAATCCGTCCTGTCAGCCGTCCCAGAAGGACTACCTGGGGCGCGGTATGTTGTTGGGTGTCATGCGTCAAAGACATGCGCACGGATGCGTGGGAAGCGTGGTCCCGAGCGCTCTCGCAGGGTTCCTCAGAGCCCCGCGCACCGCACCTTATTTTTGATGGCCGGGGCCTCGTCGGCAGCTTCGGCGCCGAGCGCCAACTCAGCGTGCAGCGCATCCGCGAGCTCGTTCACCTCCGCCGAGTCATGCGCCTCCGTGTCGCTGTCGCTGTCGTTCGCGGGGACCGCCGACTTGCGGACGATTGCCGCCTTGCCAGCCTCCTTGCTGCTTGCTGCGGTGCTGGCGCCGGCCATGGTGGCGGGGGCCTTGTCGCGCGTGTTGTACATGTGGGTGGTGGTGGTGAGAGTGACAACTCGAGTTTATCCCGGATCCCTCAAGGATGGGGGTGTGCACAGCGCCATCAAACATGGCTGTTCCGCTGCTGCGGTCGACTGTTGCAGTCCCTCCATCGCCGTATTCACGACTAGACACATGTCATACCAAATGCGGGGGCAGGCGCTGTCCATGCTAGCGGCGGCGACTACACGGCCTCCAGGGCTGCGGCGGCGGTGGGCTTGTACCATTGCGTGGAGGCGCAATTCCACTTGCGCGCCACCGGGGCTGTCCTCGGACCGTTCATGATGTTGAGGATGGTGACGGCTGACGAGTACTCCAGCTGAGGCAGCAGCTTGGGCGTCAGCAGGAAGCACTGTGGGGTGTCTGGCCGGCACGCAGCCTCCACCATCTTGGTGAACACCTGTTTGCGTACGTACGCACGCCCAGACGACGGTGGCTCAGGGTTCGGCGGTCAGGGCTCGCATGCGAAACGCGGACGTTTCGCCCTTCGTCCAGCGGGGACGAAGCTGATCCGTGTGAGTAAGGAGGGTAAAGACCCCGCACGCAGAGGCCCGTACGGTCACGCGGCTCGGACATCCAGCACACCCGCTGGCCCGCTTGCGACTGCGTGAGCTGCGGGCGGCTCGAGAGGGCAGCGTCTGTCTGTGCGTGCGGACTCTCACCTTACGCTCGTTGACGGCATCCATGCCTTGGTTGATCTCGTCCACCACGCGGAACGGGCACTTGGTGAACTCCTGTCGCGGCGGTCCATACAACGATACAACGAACATTCCGTCAGAGAGTGCAGGTTTTCGATCCGGCCGGGCGTTCCAGGACGCTAAAAGGAGAGCCGCTCGCACGGGAGACGGCTTCCAAAACTGACGTGATTAACCCTCTCTTGGCCCCATCACGCTTCTTCTTCAGCTCCTTGGTCTTCGACACCGTCGCTACAGCGCAAAACATCTCCTGTGTTTGCTATTTTACTTGATCTTCTTCCTAAACATCGAAACCTTCACTTTGGTGCTTCGTCCAGCTCTCCAAAGCAGGGACAGTGAAGTGAAGCAATCACCGAGGAGGAGGAGCACACACAAAGAGACGGGAGGAAGGCACACCTGCAGCGCGATGAGATAGAGCATGGTGGACACAGAGCGCTCGCCGCCCGACTGGCGATGCGACGACAGCGTCTGCAGCGCCTCCTCCGCGCGGAACTTGACCTTGACTCGGATCTCGTACTTGTCGTAGTCGTCGTGCTCCACCAAATCCAGCTCGCCCACGCAGCCGATGGCCGCGAAGGCGTTGCCGAAGGAGGTGTTCATGCGCTGCACCACCTCGTGCAGCTTGGGCAGCCACGTGTCCTTGGTCTGTTGGATGCGCGCCTGCCCGCCCGTCAGCTCCGCCTGCTCCACCTCCAGCTTCTCCTTGAGCACCACGATCTTCGCCGACCGGTCGTTGTACTGGTCGAGTACGTCAGGATCCGCGATCCACAGCGCGTCCGCCTCTGTCTGCAGATCCTTCACCTTCTCCTCCACCTCCTCTAGTGTGGCGGGCATCAGCTCGAACTTCTTCTCTAGCTCTGGGTCAGGCAACATCGCCACCTTCTCCGCCGCCTGCTTGGCGGCGATGGCCGCGTCCTTGTCCGACTTGCGAATGTCGTCCAGCTGCTGCGATTGCACCTGTGGAAGAGCGCGGGAGGGATATCGGGCAGGAGGCGGCGGCGGGGGATCATCTCGTGTCGTGAGGGAAGGAACTGACACGCACGCACTCGCTTCGCCTGACCGATTCCGACTCTTGGGAATCCGTTGTGACGCCAGGGCAGCCCACCCACGGATCCAACACGCATCCGCATTTGGGAGTTTCTGGAATTTGGTCGCATAAACGAAAACGGGAAAAATGTGCTTATAGTGGGCTCTGTCAATAAGCTTGCGAACAGAGCTCACAGTTTAGACACTCTCCCACTTGCCCTGGGTGAAGTAGTAGAGACTCACCAGCAGCTGGCCGCTCGCCTCCTCGAGGTTGCGCAGCTGCTGCTTGAAGCGGTTGATGTGCATCTCCGCGTGTGCCACCGTGAGCACCAGGGGGTCCATCTGCAGCTGATTCCGCACCAGCTGCTTGTTGACGTCGTGGTACTGCCACAGCGCCTGACGAGCCACAGACGATTTTTCCACCCCATGCCACACGATTCCTCAGAGGGCGAAGGCGCCTACGAAAGAGCCGTGTTTTAAGGCCCAGAAAACAGTTACCACAGGACGCCCAGCACCACCACCCGCACATAGCGCTGATACGTCTGTTACCGCGGGAACTCACTTCGCTATCGCTGGTCATGCCCCGGGGGTTTTGCACCCAGGAAGGCCGAAGGATGTACGCTGTGCTTTTCTTGACGTCTCTCATACACGATTCCTCAGCCACAGATTCGTCCCTTGGCAATTGTCCGCATTATACATATCCCACTGCGTTTTTCGCGTCAAGTCGAAAAAAGGTGGCGGAGAGTTGAGAAGGGGTTATTTCTTACCTGCAGCCGCTCCGCGTTGATCTTGGTCACACGCTTCTTGAGCGAGTCCGCGGACGCGCCCTGGGGCGCCCTCTTAATTCCAATCAGCTGATTCTTCTTCAGCATCAGCTGGTTCTTCAGCTTGGCCACCTCCTTCTCGTGCCGCGCCTTGATGTTCACAAGCGCGTCCAGCTTCTGGCGCCGCTCCACGAGCTGCTCGTCCACTGACTTGATCTCCGCTTGCGTCGCGCTCGCCTGCTGGTCTAGCGTCACGATCTGATTCTCTATCTCCCTCGCTTGGATCTGCACAAACATAATACACACACACACACACGCGTACGTACGCCGTCAGCGAAATAACGCGTCGACACGGAAACCCGACCGCCTTATCCGTTCACCTTCTTTTGTTCCACCGGACAAGCCCTCCCTTTCTAGCCCAGACCCTTTCCCAGTGTGGACCCTCAGAGCTGCGAAGTGTGAACCCCACAACCCAGCGCTGCGGACAGACTTCTTTTCAATGCGCAGTGTGGACCCTCCTCAGAGCTGAACCCCACAACCCAGCGCTAGAGACAGACGTGTGTAGCCACCACGGCGCGAACACGCACCCGCGCGTGCTCCTTCTCCTTCTTGGACGACTGGCCACCGCTGAAGAACTGGCACTCGCGCACCGCCACCACGCGGCTGGTGGTGGTGTTGGCGTAGCGCGACTTGGTCATGGTGTACTGCGACGAGGGCGTCCACACGCATCTCACGCCGGGCTCCGCGATGAGCCGGTCGATGAGGCGCTCGGTGTTGTTCGAGCCCACCAGCGTGCTCCCCGTGCCGGCCATGTCGTTGAGGATGTGCTTCACCACGGCGGGCGCCTCGTACACCATATCCAGCGTACCCACCAGCTTGTACTGCTCCGTCAGCTCGTCCAGCCCCTGCGGCTTCTGCACCGGCCGCTCGACGTCCCCCTGCAACGTCCCACCCGCATGAAGAAGAAGGCTGTGACCAAAGAGGTCCCCATCCAGGAGCAGATCGACGAGGCGAAGCGCGTGGCGGCGCTGTTGGAGGAGGAGGAGGAGGAGGAGGAGGAGGAAGACGAACGCGAGAAAGCCGCTGCCGCTGAGTCCAAGGTGCGCAGTCGCCCCGCATTCTCTCACCCACGCTGAGCGTTGTGTCACCTCGGGTCGGATGGTGAGCGCAGCGGTGTCTGAATCACACGGGCTGAGCATTCTCATGGTTTGGGGATGTGGCGCTCGCACCGTGAAGTTGATCACCGTCGCGCGATGCCTCTCCCCAATCTCGCGATTCAGAAGCGCCTGGTCCTGGTGCGACGTGGTGACGAACGCGCTCCACAGGTAGTTGGGGCAGTGCTGCTCCAGGTACTTGGCATGCTGAGGCTCGCCCACCTCCACCTCCGCCAGCAGCGGGCCGTACACCTCCGACTGAAACCTGCCCTCCTGTTGTTTGTTCATGCGGGTCACGTCACACACACACACCACGGGGGTTAACCACCAGCGACGGTGTCGAGGACCATGGACTGACGAAGCGTTATGGGCTATGCCAAGAGAGAATCGTGTCGTCAGTTTTGGAAAGCCGACTCCCGTCGCTCACGGCTCTCCTTTCAGCGCTCCTTCCGAGTGTTCCGGAGAGTGAGTCTTACCTGCTTCGCCTTGTCGACCCATGCCACCATATCGTAGATCTTGGGCTCGCGCGACGCGATGGTGCGCAGCCGCTGGTTCCGCACGTCGTCCATCTTCCTGATGCGCTCGTTGAGGGCGTCGAGGTTGCGCTGCAGAGGCGCGCGGCCCATTGAATGCTCCTGCAGCCCACGCTGCAGCTCCTTCACCCTGACGACCAGCTCGCGCGACTCCTCCTTGAGTTTGGCCATCTCCGCCGGGTCCGCCTGCTGTGGCGCCGGGAGCTCCTCCAGCTGCGTCTCTAGCTCCTCCACCTCCGCCGTCTTCCTCGCCAGCAGGTCTGCCTGTTTCTTCTGCTGTTTCTCTATGTTCTCCAGCTCGCCCTCCGCCTGCTCGATCTTGCTCGTCTGTCGCGCCGCCATCGTCCCCGTCGCGGCAAAACAGGCTCAGCTCGGCGCGCGATGAGCGGGCTCCGCATCTGTGCAAACACGTAGAGATGGAGCGAGACGGAGGAGGCAGGGGGGTTGACGACAGTCACGCTAGGTCTGCGGGATGCATGCATCGAGTCCGTATCACGAGCAGCGCCTCCTCGTGTTCCATGCGAACAGGAAGGAAAACCGCCTTGCGAGCGCTTGTGGGAGGGCGGCGACACGCAGAGTCTCCGCCACGAGAGAGGCACGCACGCACCAGCGTCATGATCTGGTCGTCCAGGCTGTTCTTTTTGTCGTCCAGCTTCATCGACGCCGACTTGAGCTTCTTGCGCGCCGCCTCCGCCTCGTCCTTCACCGCCTGCCGCTCGCGCACGGGCGCCTGCGCCGCCGCGAGCGCAGCCTGCCGCTCCTTGATCTGCTCCTTGACGCGCTTCAGCAGCGTGCGCGACTCCTCCCACTTCTCGCGCGCTCTCTCAAACTTGAGCCACGGAACCTTCTTCTTCAGGTCGCCGATCTGCACATATACGCAGAAGGTCCCCCCGCCCATCACCCGCCTTTTGAAGCCAACCTTGAACTGAAGGGAACTGTTCAGAGCGCGCCAAGTTTCGAGCCTCCGCTGTTCTGCTCCCGTCCCTCTCTCTTCTCGCCTCGAAGGGTTTATAGCGCAGGCGACGACGAGGTACACACACGCAACGGCCCAGACATCCCCAACCCTGACCCAGTTGCCTGTCATCCAGCGTGGGAGCATGAGGGTGAGGCATATGAGGGGGGTGAGTGAGAGTCGCCGTACGTCCGCCATGAGCCGGTTGCGCTCGTTCATCTTTTGCACGTCGCGCTCCATCGCCGCGTTCAGCTCCGTCAGCCGCGCCAGCTGCGTCTCGTGCTCTTGCACCCTCTGCCGCGCGCGCCGTCACGCTCAGCGTCTCCAGGTGCGTGCGAGGCGCGGGCGGTGGACTAAGCGATTCGTTGTGTTTCTTTTTGCGCGAACTAGGGTGCGCGTCCACAGAGAATGAATGCCCATGGGTCACCACAACCACGCCCAGCACCATTCTACGAGCCCATGCGCGGCCCCACGGACTTCTCACGAGCACGCGTCCGCGCCCATCGTGTAGTAAGTGGAGCTGCCTTGCGGCAGCTGGCGGCGTCCCGCGTGCGAGGCGACCCAGCTGGCCGTGTGGACACGCCCGCCAGCCCTGTACTCCCCCTGGAGAGAGCTGGGCGTGCATGTAGCCCGTCGACTCGCGCTCCCGGCGGGAGCTTATCGTACCGTCTCCAGCCCCTTGATATCGTTGCGGTGGTTGATGAGCTCATTGTGCATCTTCAGCAGCTCGGCGTCGCCGATGGCCTTCTCCGTCTCCAGCAGCAGCTCCGTGGGCTTGAGCTGCGCAAACGCCACCACGCGGTCCTGCGGCAAAAACTGGCAGAGGTTGTCCAGCTGCACGTTCAGCTTGGCGATGGCCTCCTCCACCTTCTTCATGCCCACGCTCACGCCTGCGTGGGTACGAGGGTGGCTTGCGTCAGCCTTTTCTTCGCCGCCGGCTGTTCTCTCGGCGTCGAGATATACACGCCATTGCCACACGTTCGTACAGATACCCGCGCTCAACCACCAAGCCTGATAAACGCCCTGCAGCGCGTGGCGTTCCCTCCCCAGCACTCCCAGTCGGGTTCCCTCTGGAGCGGCGGTTGGGCGAGGGACGGGACGGGCCTCCTCACCGTTGAGCTTCCAGTCGGAGGTGTTGTCCTTCTTGATCCTGCGCCACACCACCAGCGACCGCCCGGGCGTCTCCGAGCACAGCGTCACCTCCACCTCCGCCGCGTCCTCGCCGCGCTTCACGAACTCAGACACCTTGTCGCCGCGCCCCAGCAGCTGCGCGCGGACGTACAGTCGTTGCTGTCATCCTACCGCTCTCAAAAAACCCAGGCACACACGTCGCGGAAGGCTGCCCTCTTCCTGAGGGTCCCGCCCCGCCATTTCGGAATGCTGGGGAAGCGAGGGCGGCGGGGACGGTAGGCGGGCGTACCGAAGGCTTGCCCGCGAGGCCCATGCACATGGCACACACGAAGGAGCTCTTGCCCGTACCTGCGCGGGAAGCACAGATTCCGCGGAGGGTGGGGTTCAACGCTCGGTGATCGCCGTGCGGGATGCAGCTGTACATCGTGACTTGTGAAAGCGCGTTGATGTCGGAGTCGCTCGGCGCGCCCGGAATCTGTTCCGCCTGCACTACGCGAGAACCACCTTCCATCCTCGAACGCGC